>Ga0315296_10004847_pt1 | contig 10920 bp, 10 predicted proteins | sample YL17G14_18_MG_FD_203921 | JGI IMG/M metagenome (GOLD analysis project Ga0315296, IMG submission 203921) | Sediment microbial communities from Yellowstone Lake, YNP, Wyoming, USA - YL17G14_18 | ecosystem: Environmental > Aquatic > Freshwater > Lake > Sediment | place: USA: Wyoming | collected...
AAGATCCTACCTTTTGCGGGACACTTCGTTTCTCCTTCGAGGACGGCACTCCTGATTGGCAACTTCATGTTTTCCGGGCGGAGGAGTTTGACGGTGAACCACAGGAAAGTGAGGAGATGTCACCACAATGGTTCGATCTTAAGGAGATCCCTTATGAGGAGATGTGGGTGGACGATCACCACTGGTTACCCTTACTTCTTGAGGGAAAGCGTTTTGAAGGGAGATTTCACCTTCACGATCATAAAACTATAATTGACTTTGAAGTTAGGGAACTTTAGTTGACTTTTCTTCTCCTCACGCTATCCTGTAGATGAATAACTGAATATTGGAAGGAGGGAGTAAGTTGGAGATTGAAATTCAACCAACGAAGCCCGAAGATCTGCCAGCCGTTAAAGAGCTGATAAAGAGCGGCAATCTTTCTACCAACTTGGAAAAGTGCCGCTATGTTCTGAAGGCCTGTCTCAGCGACAAGATTGTCGGGACGGTTGGGCTGGAATTCTGGGGAGATTACGTCTCACTCAGAGCCCTTATCGTTGATAGGCGATTCAGGAAACAAGGAATCGGCGGAGCCCTAGTTCGCCGGGCGATCAAATTGGCGAGGAAAGATGGGGCCTTGGCCGTTTATGCCTATACGCTTTTCTGGAACAACAAGCACTTTCGGTCTTGGGGCTTTGAGCTAAAGGATAAAGACTTACTCCCAGAGGAGATCAAAGAATGTGCTCGGTTCTACTATCCGCATTACAGATATTGCTGCGCGATGGAGCTGAAACTGAGGAGGGAGAGATGAGTGATCCGGTAAAGGAAACGATTGAGTGCTACGAAGCGAGGGCCAAGGATTATGCCCAAGAGCATCTTGATCCAGCCGTGGTGGAAGAGCTTTTGGAGTACTTCATCGGCCATCTTTATGGTTTGAAGATTCTGGATGTTGGTTGCGGTCCCGGATGGGATGCCAAATACTTTACCGATCATGGGTTTGGAGTGATCGGGATCGACCCAGTGGAGGAGTTCCTTGAGATCGCTAGAAAGGTTGCTCCAAAGGCGACATTCCTTAAGATGGATATGCGGGTCTTGGACTTTCCGCCAGAGTCATTTGATGGTCTTTGGGCTTGCGCTTCCTTTCTTCATATCCCAAGGAAAGAAGCTCTAAGGACTCTCCGCGGCTTTCGGAAAGTCCTTAAGCCAAACGGCCTTTTGTACCTCTCGGTTAAGGAGGGAGAAAGGGAGAGTTGGCGATTTTACGGCGGTGGTTGTCGTTCGTTTATCACTTATTACCATATAGATGAACTGGTGCGCTTAGTTAGTAAAGCTGGCTTTGAGGTATTTAGGGTCCGCCGTGATCCTAAACACGAGGTCTTTATTGATCTTTTTGCCAGGCCTAAAAAGTAGGTCTGGCTTTTTCTTTTTAACCCCTTGACTTTTTAGCACTCGTTTCTGTATTCTGATAGCAGTGAGCCCCTTCCCCTAGATCCTCTACTCTAATCATGGCTGAATTAACGGAGCGTCAGATCAAGATTTTAAAAGCGATTATTGAGGCGTTTATTTCTGGAGCAGCGCCGGTTGGTTCGGAGGAGCTTGTCCAAAACGCAAAATTCGATTTTTCTCCGGCAACGGTAAGAAACGAAATGGTGGTTTTAGCCCATGAGGGCTATATTGAAAAGCCCCATACCTCCGCCGGCCGTGTCCCTACTGAGCTTGGTGTCCGCTTTTACATCACCTCTTTGATGGAAAAGCAACCTCTTCCGGTTCTTCAAGAAGTAGGGATGAAGCAGCGGCTCTTCCAATACCGCCATTCGTTTGAGCGTTTGCTGCGCGAGGCAGTTCTCACCTTAGCAGAAGCCACAAATTACTTAGCAGCAATCACTACTCACGACGGTCAGGTTTTTTACGCAGGATCAGTGAATCTTCTGGAACACCCCGAGTTCTATGACATTAACGCGACCCGGGCAATTTTACGCCTTTTGGATAACTGGGATCTTCTTCACGATCTTTTTAGTCGTGCTGTTGAAAGTGAGGAAGCGAGGGTTCTTGTGGGGCGGGAGATGGGGCTTGAGAATTTAGAGAAGGCAGGGGTGGTTTTTGCACATTTTGGCAGCGAAAAGCGAGGTGGAGTGATTGCCGTGATCGGTCCTTATCGGATGAACTATCAAGCGGTTATCCCTCAAGTGCAAGGTATTGCCACACTTTTAAATGAGCTCTCCCAAAATTGGTAAAAGATTTCTCCTGTCCCCTTGACTTTCTAACCTCTCAAGCCTATTATAAGAGACGTGGATGGCGGGGTTTTTCTACCTGCCATTTTGTTTGTTGTTTTAAGACGTTATGGCAGTTACCGAATTTAGTGCCGCGATAAATCAATTAGCAGCCGAGCGTGGAATCTCGGTAGAGGCGATTTTGGAAACAGTTCGCCAGGCGCTAGCCGCTGCCTATCGGAAAGATTTCGGGGGTGAGGAGGAGGAAATTGCGGTTCAACTTAATCCTGAAACAGGAGAGGCAAAGCTTATAAAAGAAGGACATGATGTCACCCCGCCTGGTTTTGGACGTATTGCTGCCCAAACTGCGAAGCAGGTGATTCTTCAGCGAATTCGAGAGGAGGAGAAAGCAGCAATTAGGGAGGAGTTTACAAAGAAAGAGGGAACAATCGTCTCGGGGTACATTTTTCGAGTTGATGAGGGGGTGGTTTTTGTTGATTTAGCCAAAACTCAGGGAATCCTCCCTCCCTCTGAACAGATTCCGGGAGAAGAGTACCAGATGAACCAACGGATTAAAGTGTTAGTGAGGGAGGTTCAGGAAGGACTACGGGGGCCAGAGATCCTTCTTTCCAGAAGTGATCCGGAGTTTGTGAAGGAGCTTTTCGTGCTGGAGGTGCCGGAGATTTCAGCGGGGGTAGTTAAGATTGAGGTGATTGCGCGTGAGGCTGGCCATCGCACAAAAATTGCAGTTTCCTCAAGTGAAGAGAAAGTCGATCCTGTTGGTTCTTGCGTTGGGCAAAAGGGAGTGCGGGTTCAAGCGGTCACCCGGGAGCTTGGAGAGGAGAAGGTAGATATCATCCCCTTTTCGCATGACCCTTCTACTTTTATCGCTTCCGCCCTTTCCCCAGCAAAGGTTCTCAACGTCAAGTTGAAAGAAAAATCCCACACGGCCGAGGTTGAAGTACCAGAAGACCAACTTTCACTGGCAATTGGAAAAGAAGGCCAGAATGTGCGTCTCGCGGCAAAATTGACGGGTTGGCGAATCGATATCAAAGGGGCGGGAAAGGTTTTTGCAGAGGAGACACACCAATTGGGTAAAACCGCATCGCAGTTGTCAACATTAGGTTTATCTTCTCGAGCGGTAAATACCCTTAGCTTGGCGGGAATCAATACGCTTGAGGACTTAAGAGGGAAAACCGAAGCGCAGCTTAAGAAAGTCAAAGGTTTGGGACCAAAAACAATTAAGGAAATCGTAAGCAAGATTAGCGAATTAGGTTCTCAAAAAAAAGAGACAGAAAAAGAAGAACAAAAGAAGGAAAACGAGCAAACACCTCCCAACCAATAGCGTAAAATGAGGAGGGGCGAACAATGGTTAAAAAGAGTAAATTAAGTGAAATCCCAAAAGTTACTTACCGTCCTCCCGTTGTGGTGGTCCTCGGCCATATCGACCACGGTAAAACTACTCTTTTAGACTACATTCGGCGCTCCAAAATCACGGCGAAGGAAGCAGGAGGAATTACCCAGAAGATTGGAGCTTATCAGGTAGAAGTTACAATCGGAAAAAAAGAAGAAAAAAGAAAGATTACGTTTATTGACACTCCAGGACATGAAGCGTTTGCAAAGATGCGTGGGCGCGGGGCTCAGGTAGCAGATATTGCAGTTTTGGTTGTGGCCGCTGATGATGGAGTGATGCCACAAACCAAAGAGTCAATTGCCCATGCCAAAGCGGCAAAGATCCCGATTGTTGTTGCGATCAACAAGATTGATTTAGAAAACGCCAATCTCAAAAGAGTAAAAGGTCAGCTTGTCAAGGAGGGACTGATCCCAGAAGATCAAGGGGGCGACACTCCTGCGGTTCCTATTTCAGCCAAAACCGGTGAGGGGGTGCCTGAGCTTCTGGAGATGATTGGACTGGTGGCTGATCTTCAAGAGGTTAAAAATGAACCGCAAGCGGTGTTGGAGGCGGTGGTAATTGAATCTTCTCTTTCGCCGCAACAGGGACCAGTAGCAACGATAATTGTTAAAAGAGGGACCCTTAGAGTGGGAGAAGAGATTCACGCGGAAGATGTTGGTGGAAAAGTTAAGGCGTTGATCGATGATCAAGGACGAAGAGTCAAGGAGGTAGTTCCAGGAATGCCGGCTGAGGTTTTGGGATTTTCAAAAGTCCCCCCCGTTGGTGCCTTAGTGACTTCAGGAGAGAAAACACCACCAACTGTGAAACTTGAGGCAGAAAAACCAACGGTTGAGCAACCCGGTATTCAGGCAACCAATCTGAACGTTGTTTTGCGCGCCGATAATCAAGGGAGTCTGGAAGCAATCGCCTCAGCTATAGCAGGAATAAGAGTAGAGGACAAAGGAGTAAATATATTACTCAGTGGTGTTGGACAAATTGTTGACTCTGATATCTATCTTGCCCGGACGGGAAGTGGCGTAGTTTTAGGGTTTAACGTAGGTATCTCCCCTTCTGCCAAAACGCTTGCTGAGGATTTTGGAGTGGGAGTGCGAACATTCACGATTATTTACGAACTTTTGGAGGCGGTAGAAAAGCTCTTACATGGTGCTGAAGCTTTAAAGAAAGCGGAGATTAAAGGGGAAGGGGAAGTTATTAAAACCTTCGTTCTTCTCAGTGGAGATGTGGTTTTGGGGGTAAGGGTTTCCGCGGGGAAGATTGGATATCGCGATCGGGTAAAGGTACTGCGAGGGGAGGAAGAGGTCCATCAAGGGCGGGTGCGAGGGTTGAAGCGAGGTCCCAAAGAGATTCTTGAGGCGACCGAGGGACAGGAGGTAGGAGTTCTTATTAAACCACAGATTGAGTTTAAGGTGAAGGATAGGATCGCAGTGTGCTAAATTGAAACAGATGGTGCAAAAGAAGAAGTCAAAGAAGGTAGTAAAGAAAAAGGTTAAGAGAGCCAAATCTTTAAAAGAGAAGATAAAAGAACCACAACCAAAGAGCAAAGTAGAGCTGATAAAGATCGCCGCTCTAAAAAAAGGCGATACCGGTTCTCCAGAGGTTCAGATTGCTCTTCTCACCAAGCGGATTGAGGATTTAACAGAACATCTTAAAATCCACAAAAAAGATAAGCACTCTCGCCGCGGCCTTTTGGGGCTTGTCAACAAACGGCGAAAACTTTTAATGTATCTAAGGAAAAAAGACGAGGAACGATATCGCAGCATTACTGAGAAGTTAGGACTAAACAAATAGGTAATTAGATAGTTAGGCATTATAGGCAACAAAGAATTCTTTCAACCTATCGCCTACCAGCCTACAAAATCTAAAATTAGTGATGAATAAGGTAATCAAAAAAGAGATTGAATTTGCGGGGAGAAACCTTTCTCTCGAATACGGAGAAGTAGCTTACCAGGCAAATGGCGCGGTTCTTGCCCGTCACGGGGAGACAGTTGTTCTGGCGACGGCAACCGCCTCTGAACCAAGAGAGGACATCACTTTCTTTCCTTTGGTTGTTGATTATATCGAGCGGCTCTATGCCGGAGGGAGGATCAAAGCTTCCCGCTTTGTTAAACGCGAAGGAAAACCCTCGGATGAAGCGGTTGTCGTGGGGCGGATGATTGATCGGGTTCTTAGACCTCTTTTCCCAAAGGAGCTCAAAAAAGAAGTTCAGGTGGTGATTACCGTTTTGTCGGTTGATCTTGAAAATGACCCAGGGCTCCTGGGGATGATTGGTGCCTCAGCCGCCCTTGTTTGCTCTGATATTCCCTGGAACGGACCAGCGGCTGCCGTTCGTGTGGGTTGGAACCCTCAAGATGACGGCGCAAGCTTTATCGTAAACCCAACCGAAAGCGAACTTACCTTTTCCGACCTTGATCTGGTTGTTGCCGGAACAAAAGAGGCAACAGTGATGGTTGAGGGAGGGGCAAAAGAGGTTCCAGAGGAGACGATTCTGGAAGCAGTTGAGTTTGGCCAAAAGGAGATGCAACCGGTTGTTCAGATAATCACCGATCTTGCTGAAGGAGTGGCGATTAAAAAGATGGAGATCGAGAAAGATCCCGAAGCCGAAAAGCTTATCGCGGATGTTAAAAAGTTTGCTTTAAAGAAAGTTAAGGAGATTGCGGCCTGTGCTTCACCTAAAGAGGAAACGCGGGAAAGCTTGGAGGAGCTCCAAGAAGATTTGTTTAAAGAGTACGAGGGAACCTACACGAAAGTGAAGATGTCAATTGCCCTTTCGGAATTAGTGGGGGAAGCGGTGCGAGAGCTGATCATCAAAGATGGAAAGCGACCCGATAGGCGAAAAATGGACGAGGTTCGTCCTCTTTCTGCAAGGGTGGGGGTCTTACCGCGCACTCATGGTTCGGCACTTTTTCAGCGGGGGGAAACCCAGGTTTTGACGATTGCTACCCTCGGCTCAACTTCCCTTGAGCAATTGATTGAAGGGCCAACAGGGGAGGAGACAAAGCGTTACATCCACCATTACTACTTTCCTCCTTTTTCAACTGGGGAAACGGGGAGGATTGGTGCTCCTAACCGACGGGAAATCGGACATTCCGCTTTGGCAGAGCGGGCACTTCTCCCCATGATTCCCTCTGAGGAGAAATTTCCTTATGCAATCCGTCTTGTTTCTGAGGTTCTCTCCTCCAACGGCTCAACCTCAATGGCCGCAACTTGCGGTTCAACCCTTTCTCTAATGGATGCCGGAGTGCCAATCAAAGCTCCCGTTTCTGGGGTGGCACTGGGACTTTTTAAGGAAGGGAAAACGGTACGGTTTCTTACTGATATCACTGGGTTGGAGGATCAATGTGGGGATATGGATCTGAAGATTGCTGGAACAGAAAAGGGGATAACGGCGCTTCAGATGGATATTAAGACCAAAGGTCTAACGCAGGAGACGATGACAGAAGCGTTGGGGCAAGCGCGCAAATCCCGCCTTACTATCTTAAAGATGATGCTTAAGGTGATTGGTAAACCAAGGGAAGCGCTTTCCAAATACGCCCCCAAGGTTGCCACCTTGAAGATCCCCGTTGACAAGATCGGGGGGGTAATTGGGCCGGGAGGAAAAGTGATAAAGGGGATTATCGAGAAGACAGGAACAGCGATTGATGTTAAAGATGATGGAACAGTAAATATCTCCTCAATTGAGGAGGAGAAGGTGAGGGAGGCAAAAAGAATCATTGAAGATCTAACACGGGAGATAAAGGTGGGGGAGGTTTTGGAAGGAGAGGTTAAAAAACTTACCGATTTTGGTGCTTTTGTGGAGATCCTTCCCGGGAGGGAAGGGCTGGTTCATATCTCCGAACTATCCCAAGGGTTTGTTAATAAAGTAAGCGACGTCGTTAAGGTAGGGGACAAAATTCGGGTGAAGGTGATTGGGATTAATGAGGAGGGGAAGATCAATCTTTCCAAAAAAGCATTGGAGGGAGGTGGAAAAAGAGAGGAGGGAGGGGGAGAGAGAAGGGGACCGTTGGGCTATAGAACACCGGATTGGCGAAAAAGCCTGCCTGCCGGTAGGCGGGGGAGAAGGTAAAAAGAGGATGCAGGGTATTCGTTTTCGAGGAATGTCCCGCAGACCCGCCCAGGGCGGGTCGAGGGAAAAGAACCGCGCGGGAAAAGCTCGAGTTAAGTAAAGAGTAAGCGGATTCTGGTTCCGAGAAGACGATACCCGAATCTAGGCCTGTCGATGAAAGAGAAAAAGGAACTTCTTGCCCAGCTTGATAAAGTTGTCAAAGGTTGTCGTAACTGCCGCCTATGGCGAACAGCGACAAACGCTGTACCGGGTGAGGGAAGTGTAAAGGCAACAGTGATGATTATTGGGGAGGCACCGGGATTTCATGAGGACAAGCTTGCCCGTCCCTTTGTTGGCCGTGCTGGAGTCCTTTTGGAGGAGCTTCTGGCGAAGGTGGGACTGCGCCGAGAGGAGGTTTATATCACCAATGTGGTCAAACATCGACCTCCTGATAATCGCGGTCCTAATAAAGATGAAATCCGCGCTTGTCTCCCGTATCTTCTTCGGCAAATTCAGATCATCAACCCTAAGATTATTGTTCCTTTAGGCCGCTTTGCTTTGGAAGTTTTTATCAAAGATCAGCCAATCAGCAAGATTCATGGTCAACCGTTTAAGGTAGGAGAACGGATCGTTCTTCCTCTTTATCATCCGGCAGCGGCGCTTCGATCCTCACTTGTCCTTCAGGATCTGAAACAAGATTTTACGAGGTTACCAAAAGCACTTGCCGGGGAGATCCGTCCTCAGGTGTTGGAAGTTAAGAACAAAGACGAGAATCAGCTCCAATTATTTAAGTGAGAAAAGAAAGTTCACAATTCTACCCAGTTAACAGTTTAAAGTTTATTCCCCTTGGCGGAATTGGGGAGGTGACCAAAAATATGTATCTTTATGAGACAAATGAGGATCTGGTTGTCGTTGATTGTGGGATTGGTTTTCCTGAGGAGGAAACCGAAAACAATGAGATTTTGATTCCCGACTTTTCGTATGTTTTTTCCCGAGCGAGGAAGGTGCGAGGATTGATCGTTACTCACGGCCACGAAGATCACTACGGAGCGATACCTTACCTTCTTAAGCGTTTAAAAATTCCCGTTTACGCATCTCGTCTCACTGCCGGTCTTATCCGGGCAAAGATTAAAGAGCGCGGTCCGAAGCGTGCAGAAATCAAGGAGATTATGGAGGAAAAAGAGGTTAAGCTTGGCTCGCTTTCGTTTGAGTTTATTCGGATGACCCATTCTGTCCCCGATACGATGGCGGTTGTTTTAAAGACTCCTCTTGGGGTGGTGGTTCACACCGGAGATTTTAAGCTCGATCCAACCCCTCTGGATCGGAAGTTATCTCAGTTGGGAAGGATTAAACATTACGGGGAGCAAGGGGTGTTGCTTCTTGTCTCTGATAACCTTCGTGCCGATCGTGAGGGCAGTTGCCCTTCCGAGAGAATTGTGGGGGAGACGTTTTTTAGAGAGATGGGCAAAACCAAAGGTCGCGTCTTTATCACCCTTTTCTCCTCGGATATCTCTCGCATCCAGCAGGCAGTTGATGTTTCCCAGGCACTTGGGAGAAAGGTAACGTTTGCTGGCCTTTCGCTTGAGAAAACAGCTGAGGTTTCCCGCGCACTTGGTTATCTAAAAGTTCCAAAGAAGACAGTCACTTCAAACGCTAAAGCAAAAAAGCTTCCCCAAGGAAAAATTACGATTATCGTCGCCGGGTCGCAGGGGCAACAAAATTCGGCTTTAGCGAAGATGACCCGTGAGGAGCACCGCTTTTTTAAAATTGGGCAGGGGGATCTTGTCCTTTTCTCCTCTGATCTTATCCCCGGAAACGAAGGGCGCGTTAAGGTGTTGATTGAGAGATTAAAAGAGAAGGGAGCAAAGGTCTTCTACCTTGAGGAGATGCCAGATATCCATGTTTCTGGTCATGGTTATGCAGAGGATTTAAGGCAGATTATCCTTTTGGCGAAAGCAGAGTATCTTGTTCCAATTGGGGGAACACCGGAATCAACAGAAGCTTATGCTAAGATGGCTCGCGGGTTAAATTATCATCAAGATCGGCTCTTTCCTCTTAAAAATGGGGAGATCTTAGAGTTCTTTCGAGGAAGAAGGGGAGTTTCCGCACGGATTTCCGGGAAGATTCCTCTTCAAGAAATTCTCGTCCTCCAAGAATAATCACCAAAAATAGAAAGTCTTATAGTTGTTGACAAAAACGGAAATTTATGGTTTAATTGAGCTACACCTTTTATTAATCCTATCGGATTACTCAAGGATCGGCTTTTATCTTTGAGTTAAGGTAAACGCCGGTACTTGAGGTAGGGGTGCCGGTTCCTCGGAAACCCCGAAGAAGGCGTAAGCGTTCTTCGGGGCCGGGAATCTCTCTGCGAGAAGGTATCATATCATATTTTCGCAGGTAGATCTCTGGCTTAGCCAGAAAAAATTCAAGAAGGAGGAGAAAGATGGCCGAGAAAGTGTTTGAGGTTGGAGAGCGTGTTGATGTTGACGGGCATGAGGATGTCCTCATCATCAGCCTCTCCTGCCCAATCTGCTGCGGAGAAGGGAAGACCGAAGCGGTCCCTACTCCATCAACACAAGCTTGGCTTCCGGTCCTTGAGCCACTCAAGAAAGCGGCCGAAAGACAACCCGCTTTTTTGAATCTCATCGATGAGAAAGGCCGAGCGAAGCTCGTGTGCGCGGCTCATGGACGCGAGTTGCGGGGGGCTGGGATCTGGACCAAGATGTTCCATCTGGTCCTAGTAAGAGCCAGACAGCGTCGGGAAGAGAGGCAACAGGACTCCATTGCAACACGGCTCGGCGGTGCAAAGGTCGCTGAGATCCGAGCTGCAGTGGTAGAGATTGAGCTGCCTCCGACAGAGAACCCTCGTGGTAGGAAGGGCAAAGGGCGCAAGCGAGACGAGAAGGGGAGAGAAGGTTCTCCGAGGAACCCTCCTCACGACCGCTCTCGCGAGAACCGCCAAGCCAAGGGGGAGATTCAGGAGGCCTTAACGGCTTCTGAAGAGACCTCCTAAGGGAATATGTGAAGTTGGGCCCGATCAAGTTTACTTGAGCGGGCCCTTACTCATTTAAGGGGCAAACAGTTATAATTGATTCGCCAGAGGCGAAGCAATTACGGAGATCGCCGAAGGCAAGCTCGTATAATTGAGCGTAGTATGACGCGGAGGTACCGGCGAAGAGGCTTAAAACTTAATCTCAAAAATGAGAGTTTCCAATCAGCAGTTGGGGTTATCCTTCTTGTTTTTTCGGTTTTGGTAATCCTTTCTTTTTTTGGTCAGG
>Ga0315296_10004848_pt1 | contig 10920 bp, 3 predicted proteins | sample YL17G14_18_MG_FD_203921 | JGI IMG/M metagenome (GOLD analysis project Ga0315296, IMG submission 203921) | Sediment microbial communities from Yellowstone Lake, YNP, Wyoming, USA - YL17G14_18 | ecosystem: Environmental > Aquatic > Freshwater > Lake > Sediment | place: USA: Wyoming | collected...
GCTGGGGCCGTAATAATTATGGTCAGGCAGTCCCGCCCCGCTGGAAATAACTTCACTGCCATAGCCGCAGGCTGGCTTCACAGTCTTGCCTTAAAATCCGACGGCTCTATCGTCGGCTGGGGCCGCAATAATTATGGTCAGGCAGCCCCGCCCGCAGGAAATAACTTCACCGCCATAGCCGCAGGCGATGCGCATAGTCTTGCCCTAAAATCCGATGGCTCCATCGTCGGCTGGGGAGGTAATGATTTTGGTCAGGCGACCCCGCCCGCTGGAAATAACTTCACCGCCATTAGCGCAGGCCTCTACCACAGTCTTGCCCTAAAATCCGATGGCTCCATCGTCGCCTGGGGCTCGAATTATTATGGTCAGGCGACCCCGCCCGCTGGAAATAACTTCACCGCCATAGCTGCAGGCTACTGGCACAGTCTCGCCTTAAAATCAGACGGCTCTATCGTCGGCTGGGGGAATAATGATTATGGTCAGGCAGCCCCGCCCGCTGGATATAACTTTATCGCAATCGCCGCAGGCGTCTGGCACAGTCTTGTCTTAAAATCCGACGGCTCTATCGTCGGCTGGGGAAGTAATTATGACCCTTGGGGTAATTATTCTGGTCAGGCAACCCCGCCCGCAGGAAATAACTTCACCGCCATTAGCGCAGGCCTCTACCACAGTCTTGCCTTAAAATCCGACGGCTCTATCGTCGCTTGGGGCTGGAATGATTATGGTCAGGCAGCACCGCCCGCTGGAAATAACTTCACCGCCATTGCCGCAGGCGGTGAGCACAGTCTTGCCCTTAGAAATATTGCCCCTGTTGCTTGTATAGTGGGCGGGGACCAAATTGTAGAGGCAGATAGTAAGTGTGAGGCAAGGGTCGTATTGGATGGTTCCTGTTCGAGTGATGAGGATTCAACGGCGGGAACCAACGATGATATAAATGATTTCAATTGGTATGAGATAATCGACCCCTGCGACCCGAACAGCGATATTTTACTCGGAAGCGGCGAGGTTATAGAATCTAACCTGCCTTTAGGTGTTCATAATATCGTTCTTGAGGTGACCGATAAAGCAGGCGCATCTGACAGCAATGAAGTGATTATTACCGTTGTGGATGTTACGCCGCCGGAGTTTAGTTTATTCGTTGAGCCGAACGTGCTTTGGCCTGTAAATCATAAAATGATTGAGATTACCCCTGTCTGGGTTGTCAGCGATAACTGCGATGAAGATGTGCAGGTGTCACTGGTAGATATTACTATCGAAGATGCAGGCAATACCGAGGACGATATTCAAATAGGCGAGGATGGCTCGATATATCTACGAGCGGAACGTAACGGAAAAAGCAGCGGCAGGATTTACACGATAACGTATCAGGCTGTTGATGATTCAAATAATGTTACTATTGATAGCGCATCGGTTACAGTTCCACACGACCAGCGATGAGCGAACCATCCTTCGCAGCAGTACTACTGCGGAGAACATACGGCCCACAAAACCTGTCCTGAGCACAGTCGAAGGATTTGCATTTCGGATTTGTCCGCCTCCAGCTGACGAAACATTCCCGACCTCTACCATTTACAATCACCATTCACCGATTACCCAATTAACGGCGCAAGCCGTCCCCGAGTGGACTAATCCCTTAATTCTCTAATTCTCTAATTCACCAATTCACTAATTCTCTAATTCACTAATTCTCTAATCAACTAATTCGCTAACTCTCCCCTATTGGCCCCTCTGTGCCTAATTTTTTCGTATTTTGTATTTTGGTAATTCGTATTTGTTTAGAGTTTAGAAATTAGAATTTCGGATTTACCTTATCCACAACTCCTGTAAATCCCTGTCCAAAAAAATCCCCCATTCAAAACCTTGATTATTAAAGCAGTCCATAAGTATATACGCATATACTAATATACTCATATCTTTGTACAAAAACCCCCCATCTCAAAAACCCCGATTATTAAATCACTCCATAAGTATATATGCATATACTTATATACTATTGTTGCAGTTGTCAAGCTGAAGCCAAGCCTTTCTGTGTCTCTCTTGTTTCTCTGTGGCTAACAAAAAAAGTGTTAATCCGTGTCAAACCAGTCAGTGTTAGTCAGTGCCAAAAAAGTCCGTGTTAATCTGTGTTTCTCTGTGCAACCATCGCAATCAGCGTCTAAAAAAGTCGAATATTTTTGAACGTTTCTATGCAGTCCCTCGACTTTGCTCGGGATGGTGAGCGGAGTCGAACCATTTTTGAATATTCTTGAATGTTTTATATCAATTTTCAAACGTTTTATATCAATTTTCGAACGTTTCTATACAGTTTTTGAACGTTTTTGAATATTTTCAAACGTTTGGCAACTTTTATATCCCTATTTTTACAAAAACCTGCGTTTTTTGATTGTGAACCTATATCTGCATTTGTGCTTGAAGTGTCGTATATTTTGTTGTATAAACGCTTTAAGGAATATTTTATTGCGAGGTTAAAGCTATGAAAATCGCCTATTTTGACTGTTTTGCCGGTGCCGGCGGCGATATGATTGCTGCTGCAATGCTCGATGCCGGACTCGACGCCGAACTTCTAAAAGGCCAGCTCGCTACGCTCGGCCTGAAAGACCTCGACATAAAGTTAGCTGAGACAGAGCGATGCGGCCTAAGAGCATTGACCTTTTTACCCGTTGTCCCGCAGCAGCACAAACATCGCAGCCTAAGTGATATAACCAAAATTATCAGCCAAAGTCAGATAAGCGAACAGGCTAAAAAAACGGCAATTACCATATTTAATAAACTGGCTCAAGCCGAGGGTGTTGTTCATGGCAAAGATGCCGGCGAAGTCCGTTTTCATGAGGTAGGATCACTGGATTCAATTATCGATATTGTTTCGGCATCTATTGGTTTGGGGGCTTTAGGGGTTGAAAAGGTGTATTGTTCGGCTTTGAGTGTGGGTAGCGGCACCATTAAATGCGCCGACAGGCTTATGCCCGTTCCGGCACCTGCAACGGCGGAGATATTAAAAGGAATTCCAATTGCCGGCGGGCCGGGACAGGCCGAACTGCTGACTCCCACTGCGGCTGCGATTCTGGCAACCGTAGTAGATGAATTTTGCCCTCTGCCGGCTATGAAAATCGAGGCTGTAGGATATGGAGCCGGTTCGCTACAATGCGAAGAATTTCCCAATGTTCTACGGCTGATTTTGGGCCAAAGCGTTGAGGAAACACAAGTTAACGCCGATTCTGTGTACCTGCTTGAGACTAATATCGATGATGTAAATGCCGAGTTAGTTGGCTTGGTAACCGAGAAGTTATTTGAGTATGGGGCTTTGGATGTTTTCAGCACGCCTATTTATATGAAACAGAACCGCCCTGCGATTCAGATGTCTGTTATTTGTAAGGTTGGAGACGTTTGGCAATTAGAGCAAATCCTTTTCAAAGAAGGACTTACATTCGGGGTCAGAAAGCAGATTTTGCAAAGGAGCAAGCTGGCGAGGGGGTATGTCAGCGTGCAAACGGAGTTTGGGCAGATAAGAATAAAGACCGGCATATTGGATGGGAAGGTTGTGAATGCCAAGCCGGAGTTTTCAGACTGCGTTTCTGCTGCGAAAAAGCACAATGTGGCTGTAAAAGCCGTTTTAGATGCTGCAATAGCAGCCTACAAGAAGCTGTAAGTTCGGTTTCCAGAGGGACTTAGGGTGTGTTTTCCCAAAATAAGGGGATTCGGGGGCTGGATACTGTAGATTGCCCAGATTATCGGGGATGTTAAATTAGGTAATTTAGGCAGGGGAAAGAGCCTTTGACCTTTCGACATTGCTCAAGGCAGGCCCTTCGACAGGCTCCCTACTTCGCCCTTCTTCGCATAGAGCTACGAAGGGCTACGCAGGGCAGGCGGGGATGGGTCCTCTGTAGCAGGGCCAAAGTAAGCAGCTCTCGGGGATGATAGGAAAAGTTGCCAAACGTTTGAAAATATTCAAAAACGTTCAAAAACTATATAGAAACGTTCAAAAACTATATAGAAATATTCAAAAACTGCATAGAAACGTTCAAAAATATTCGACTTTTTTAGACGCTGATTGCGCAGCAAAGTTCAACCGCATATTGCCCAGATTAACACCCTGCTTCGCCGAAGCGGCTTCCGTCTTCGTCCGCCTACGGCGAGACTACGCCGGACAAGTCACAGGGCAGGCAGATTTTTTATTGCCACAAAGGCGCCAAGACACGAATTTTTTAGACGCTGATTTCGCTGGTTGCGCGGAAAACAATTAACCACAAATGAACACGAATTTTAATCAGACACTGATTGCGCGGATTGACGCGGAGATTTAGTTGTCGATAGTTTAGGTCGGAAATTAGCGAATTAGCGAATTAGAGAATTAGTTGATAGAAAGAAGCGAAAAACGTAAAGCGAAAAGTGCAAAACGATAGTGCAAAATTCAAAAGTAAATAAGCCATAGAGGAAGCTGGGGTTTCCTTTGACTTTGCTCAGGATGGGTGACACGAATGGACACAAATTAGCACAAGGTTGTGGATAAGGTAAATCCGAAATTCTAATTTCTAAACTCTAAACAAATACGAATTACCAAAATACAAAATGCGAAAAAAGGCACATAGGGGCCGATAGGGGGGTAGCGAATTAGGGGATTAGTGAATTGGCTAATTGGAGAGTTGGTAATTGATGCTGGATTTGGCGGACAAGCGATGCTGGAATGACGATAAGATATGTCTTGAATTTGGAATGAAGAATTTAGAATGTAGAATTATGAGGGGGCGATTTTGGGGTAAAAAGGGGGAAAAATTTGGGGATTTTGGGTTTGACGTAGTGGGTTGAATTTGGTTATAATAATTTGACCTCTTGAGGAAAAGGTTTTCCGGAGGGGCGTGTGGTGAAAATTTGAAAAGGAGAAAAACAATGAGGGCTATTGCGAGTAAGCGGGGTTTGGCTGCGGTATTGGTCCTGGCAGCGGTATTGGTTTTTTCGGCGGAGAAGGAGAAAGGGTATTACCAGGCATACGGGCAGGATACAGGCGGTGCGAATGCTGCTCCGGTTGCGTGTATTGCCGACTCCGGCAGGACAATTGAGGCAGGGGGCGAGTGGGAGGCGAGGGTCACGCTGGACAGCTCCTGCTCGAGCGATGCGGATTCTGCGGCTGGGACAAATGACGACATAAATAGTTTTGCATGGTATGAGCTTGTCGATGTCTGCGACCCCAATAGAAATATCTTCTTAGGCAGCGGCCAGATTATAGAATGCAACCTGCCGGTAGGACCACATATTATAATTTTGAAGGTGACAGATAGCGCAGGTGCCTCTGACAGCAATGAGGCGGTTTTCACCATTGAATATATGCCCTATACCAGAACGGTACAGGGTATACCGCCGATGCCGCCGGAGATAGGGCCAAATGAGCCGAACACGGCGGTCATAGCGTGCGGCGGCGACAGCAATACTCCGCAGGAAGGGACATCCGACATTCTTCCTGCCTCACAGAGTTCGCCCGTCAAATCAGCCAGAATCATCGGCTGGGGAAGCGAAGTGGTCGGCGTTGACCTGCGAAGTGGTTTTGCCTCGGTGGCAGCGGGTGGGTATCACAGTTTAGGCCTTAGACAGGATGGCTCTATTGTCGGCTGGGGGGGCAATTGGGATGGTCAGGCGACGCCTCCTGCCGGCAACGACTTTACGGCCATAGCCGCAGGATGGTTTCATAGTCTTGCCCTGAAGCGAGACGGCTCTATTGTCGGCTGGGGCAGGAATTATTATGGTGAAGCGACGCCTCCTTCCGGCAACAACTTTACGGCCATATCTGCAGGCGGGGCTCACAGTCTTGCCCTTAAGTCCGACGGCAGTATCGTCGGCTGGGGGGCCAATTGGGATGGTCAGGCGACACCTCCTGATGGGAACGATTTTATCGCCATTTCTGCAGGTGAGAGTCATAGTCTTGCCCTGAAGTCCGATGGCTCCATTGTCGGCTGGGGAAGGAATAATTATGGTCAGGCCACGCCGCCTATCGGCAACGACTTTATCGCTGTCGCCGCAGGATTTGATTATAGTCTTGCCCTAAAGGCCGATGGCTCCATTGTCTGCTGGGGTGACAACCGTTTTGGTCAGGCCACGCCACCTGCTGGCAACAACTTTACGGCCATAGCTGCAGGCGTGTATCATAGTCTTGCCCTGAAGGCCGATGGTTCGCTGGTCGGCTGGGGCCTCAACGATCGTGGTCAATCCTGGCCGCCTGCTGGCAACAACTTTGTCGCTGTTGCAGCGGGAGTGTATCACAGTCTTGCCTTGAAGGCCGATGGTTCGCTGGTCGGCTGGGGTGACAATGAATATGGTCAGGCCACGCCACCTACCGGCAATAACTTTGTCGCTGTCGCAGCAGGCAAAATTATCGGCTGGGGAGGTCAGGTGGTCGGCGTTGACCTCAGAAGTGTTTTTACCTCCGTAGCGGCGGGACACAGGCACAGTTTGGGCCTGAAGCAAGACGGTTCTATTGTGGCCTGGGGAGGAGGCAATGAGGGCCAGTGCAATGTGCCTTCGCCTAATAGCGACTTTATCGCTATCGCGGCGGGCGGGTTTCACAGTTTGGGCCTAAAGGCTGACGGCTCAATCAGAGCTTGGGGAGCAGGAGCAGGTCAGCCAGGTCGGTTTGGCTGGCCGCACTACGACCAGTGCAATGTGCCTTCGCCGAATAGCGGTTTTGTGGCTGTGGCGGCGGGCGGGTTTCACAGTCTTGCCTTAAAGTCTGACGGTTCTATTGTGGCTTGGGGCCTAAATGACTTTGGTCAGTGCAGCATCCCCGCACCCAATACTGGTTTTGTGGCGATTGCGGGGGGCAGGTATCATAGTCTTGGCCTGAAGGAAGACGGTTCTATTGTGGCCTGGGGGCTGAACGATTCCGGCCAGTGCGATATTCCTTCGGCAAATACAGATTTTGTGGCAGTGGCGGCTGGCAGTGAGCATAGTCTTGGCCTGAAGGCCGACGGCTCTATTATGGCGTGGGGAGACAACACCTCCAGCCAGTGCAATGTGCCTTTGTCCAATACAGGTTTTGTTGCCATTGCGGCGGGTGGGTTACACAGTCTTGGCCTGAAGGCCGATGGGTCCATAAGGGCCTGGGGATATAATTCCCAAGGCCAATGCAATATGCCTTCGCCGAACAGCGGCTTTGTGGTTGCGGCGGCAGGCAGGAGTCACAATCTTGGCCTGAAGGCCGATGGCTCGATTGTGTCGTGGGGAAGCAACGATTTCGGCCAGTGCAACATACCTTCGTCCAACAGCGATTTTATGGCGGTGGCGGCGGGCAGCTTACATAGTCTTGGTCTGAAGGCCGACGGCTCTATTGTTGCCTGGGGATACAACGGTTGGGGCCAGTGCAATGTCCTTTTGCCCAATACGGGTTTTGTGGCAGTCGCAGCGGGAGCGCACCATAGTTTGGGCCTTAGGCAAAATGGCTCTATTGCAGCATGGGGATGGAACGAGGAAGGTCAGTGCAATGTCCCTTCGCCGAATACGGGTTTTGTGGCCGTTGCGGCGGGCTGGCAGCACAGTCTCGGCCTGAAGGCCGACGGCACCATCAGGGCTTGGGGATATAATAACTCTGGCCAATGCAATGTCCCTTCGCCGAATACGGGTTTTGTGGCTGTGGCGGCAGGCTACGAGCATAGTCTCGGCCTGAAGGCTGACGGCTCTATCAGGGCTTGGGGATATAATAGCTGTGGCCAGTGCAATGTGTCTTCGCCGAACAGCGGCTTTGTGGCTGTGGCGGCGGGCCATGAACACAGTTTGGGTCTTAAGCAGGATGGCTCTATTGTGGCGTGGGGACGCAATGATTTCGGTCAGTGCAATGTGCCTTCGCCGAACAACGGCTTTGTGGCTGTTGCGGCGGGCAGCTTACACAGTCTTGGCCTGAAGTCCGACGGTTCCATTGTTGCCTGGGGATATAATTACGATGGCCAGTGCGACGTTCCTTCGCCCAATACCGGCTTTGTGGCGGTAGGGGGTGGTCTTTTTCACAGTCTTGCCATTAGGAGTGATGCTCCTGTTGCGTGTATAGCTGGTGGAGACCGGATAATTGAGGCGGGGAGCAATTGCGAGGTGAGGGTTGTGTTGGATGGAAGCTGTTCGAGTGACGAGGATTCTAAGCCGGGGACAAATGACGATATAAACGATTTCGACTGGTATGAAATAATCGACCCCTGCGACCCGAACAGAGATATTCTCTTAGGTAGTGGTGAGGTTATAGAATGTAATCTGCCGGCTGGCGTTCACAATATAACCCTTGTGGTGACTGATAAGGCGGGCGCATCCGACAGCAATGAGGCGGTTATCACTGTTGTGGAGACAACGCCGCCTGTGATTAGCTGTCCGGGTGATATTACGGTGTATGCCCGGCTGCCGGCCGGGGCGGAGGTTGTATATGAGGTTAATGCCGTTGACCTTTGCGATTCACAGGTGGATGTAATAAGCAGCCCGGCATCGGGCAGTGTATTTCCGCCGGGCGAAACGATAGTATCTTGCACGGCGACCGATGACAGCAACAATAGCAGCAGTTGCAGCTTTACGGTCACAGTCATCCCCCCTGTTGAGATGCCGATGCACTTTACGCCGGGTGCGTTAAATCCGGGCAGCGAAGGTAACTGGATGAAGGCGCATTTTGTATTGCCGCAGGGGTATGAGATTGGTGACGTGGATGTGAATACGCCGGCTGTGCTGTATCCTTTAGGGATTGAGTCGGATTACATCACCACCTTTATTGACAAAGGCAGATTTGGCGAAGCCGGCGTTGAGATTGGCTTTAAGCGCAGCGGCTTCTGTGATGCTATCGGCGATTTCGGGCCCGGCGATGTGACCATCAGCGGCAGGTTAACAACCGGCCGGTACTTTTATGGCACGGACACAATAAAAGTAATCGCCAATAATTTTGAGTATCTCGGCGTCTTGGCTGATTACTGGCTTAGGGGCGGCTGTGGTTCGCCTGACTGGTGTGGCGGGGCGGATGCTGATATAAGTGGAGTGGTGGATTTGGTGGATTTTGCGCTCTTTGACGGCTGTTGCATTGAAGTACCTGAAGAATAAATAGACTCTGGAAAGATTTAATTAAAGGGCTGCGGGCGAAAGCTTGCGGCCTTTTTTTGTTTTGAGATTCCAGCCTCTGCCATAGCTTTTTTACCTTTCAGCAGCACATATCTGTCATACGCCTTATCCTTATCAGGGAGATACGATGTTCCTTGGCCATCCCAAAGAAGGGATAATATTTGATTGACAGAATAAGCTGGTTGGTGTAGATTTCCGAAGAATGTTAGTTGTGGTTTTCTATTATTAGCGTGAGAGTAGGATAGTAAAGAAGTGGGGGCAGAGGCTGCAAGATAGAGATTGAAGGAAAAGGTAAGGGAGAAGCTGAAATGGAAGAGAAAGAGATTGGACAGGTTTCGCACTATTTCGGCCATATATCTGTTGCTGCGATAGAGGTAACGGACGGCCCAATAGCAGTGGGAGACAAACTTCACTTTAAGGGACACACGACGGACTTTAATATGGATGTTGAATCTATAGAGATAGAGCACGAAAGTGTGTCAGAGGCGAATGCGGGCGACAGCATCGGCATAAAGGTTGCTGAAAAGGTAAGAACGGGCGACAAGGTGTTCAAGGTAATCGGCGAGTAAATAATTGATTATTGATAGTTGATTATTGATAATTGATTATTGGGCGAACAAGGATTGGGGGTTAGACAGAGACTATTCAGTTTCCTTTTTTCTGGAGTAAGCGGCGACGATTTGCTGCTGGATGTTAGGCGGTACGATTTCGTAGTGGGAGAGTGACATTGAGTATAAGCCACGGCCTGAGGTGACACTTTTGAGCTGGCTGCTATACTGGGCGACTTCGGCGAGAGGGACCTGAGCTTTAACGGTGATGAAGTTTCCGGGGAGCATATCCTGGCCGAGGACGCGGCCTCTTTTTCCTGCGAGGTCGCCAGTTATATCGCCCATATTTTCGGCTGGGATGGTGACTTCGATATTGACAATTGGTTCGAGGAGGACGGGCTTAGCTTTGAGGATGCCATCTTTAAAAGCCTCTTTTCCTGCGGTTCTGAAGGCGACTTCCTTTGAATCGACCGGGTGGGACTTGCCATCGTAAACGGAGACGGAAATATCCTGCATAGGGAAGCCGGCGACGACGCCTGAGAGCATTACCTCATTGATACCCTTGTGGACGGCGGGCTCGTACTGGCCCGGGATTGAGGCGCCGAAGATGTCCCAGTTAAAGTCGAGAGGGGGGTCGGAATTTCGCTGAGCGGGCTCGACGCGTAGGTAGACTTCACCGAACTGGCCTGCGCCGCCTGTTTGTTTTTTGTGACGGTAATGACCTTCAGCCTTTGTGGTGATAGTTTCGCGATAGGGGATTTTGGGTTCTTTAGTTTTTACGGGGAGCTTGAAGCGTTTTTCCATTTTTTCGAGGGCAACGCGAAGATGGAGGTCGCCGAGACCGCTAACGACAAGCTCGTTAGTCTGCTGGTCGCGTGTGAATTTGAAGCAGGGGTCTTCATCAGAGAGTCTGTCGAGTGCGCCGGTGACCTTTTGGTCATCGCCTCTTGCGGCCGGCTCAACGGCGAGAGAGAACATTGGTTCCGGGACGGGTGGCATATCGAACTTACCAGCTACTTTTCCATCGTGGATGAGGTCTCCGATTTTGAGGTCTTCGGCTTTGGCGAGAGAGATGATGTCACCGGCGATTCCGGCGTTGATTTCTGTGTTTTCGGCGCCCTGTGATTTTAAGATGTGGCCTGGTCGGATACCCTTTCTCTGGTCGTTTCGGAGGATATTAGAATCCGGCTTCAAGGTGCCGCTGAAGATACGGATAGTGGAATATTTCATATTAGAGCGTGGGTCAAAAGCTGTTCTAAAAACCAAGGCTGCGAGGGGGCCGTTTGGGTCGGCTTTCAGGTGTGTT
>Ga0315296_10004849_pt1 | contig 10919 bp, 13 predicted proteins | sample YL17G14_18_MG_FD_203921 | JGI IMG/M metagenome (GOLD analysis project Ga0315296, IMG submission 203921) | Sediment microbial communities from Yellowstone Lake, YNP, Wyoming, USA - YL17G14_18 | ecosystem: Environmental > Aquatic > Freshwater > Lake > Sediment | place: USA: Wyoming | collected...
GCGGAGTATCCAGGCTACAATCCTGCGATCTGCTGGCCAGGATACATCGATGTCGTAAGTCGTTTTCCAGCCTGCAACTACTATGACAACATCACAAGCGGAATCCTGTGGCGCATCAGGGCAGCCCATGACAAATCGAGTTTTCAGTTTGCCATGCAGATCATCAACGAGCACCAAGATGAATTCATGTATTGGGGCACTCTGTTCACGGATTATAGTCCATCGACTACTCAGAAGGCAATGGCAAATAATGCGTGGCTTTCTCTCCTCTTCCTGAATTACCAAGATCCTGTGACACCGTTCACTCGAATCCTACGAAAGCATGGCGAGAATGTGCTCTTGTTTTCAATCATCCAGGCTGCTGAGACAGTTTCTTACGCGGCTGCAGTGGACATTCAAGCTATCGTTTCTCCAGCTCGGGTTGAAGAGATTTTGCCTGAAGCTGGTTATATCCTCACTGACTATCTTGTGCTTCATGTTTTTGCTCCGGTGAGGCATCATGACAAGATACGTCGCAAAGGAGTCGACTATGAGGTCACCGAGATCCAGGAGTTTGATTTTCAAGGCGACACCATTCATCGCAAGGTTGTTTGTAGGAGGCTTCTTGGGCAATGACTGAAGTTGAGGATCCTGTGACCACGATTGTGCGTTTGCTCAGAAGCAACATTCGCGTCGTCAATGACGATGGCAGCCTAGCGAGCATCTATTGCAGTCGGGAATGGTATGACCGAGAGCTGCTCAAAAACTACGACGGACAAGTCACGGCGGGCCTGCGGCAGCCTAGCCAAGTCAAGCCTTTGAACCTCAGTCTGTCTCTCACGCAGCGCATTTTGAATCTTAAGGTCGACTGCTGGGCTGTCGACAAAACTGGAAAACAACCTGGAACCAGGACCAGGTCTAAACTCCGTGAGGAGATCCTTCGCATCATTCGTCAGAAAAGGGTCAAACCAAACGAGACCACGTACGACTTCTACGCCCTGGGCACGAGTGGACCGCATGACGCTTATCACGGTGCTGCCGCATCGGAGCTGGTGCCTTCTTCTGCCAGCTGGACTGAACTGACCGCTGCAGGGTATCAGAACTTGTGGTACAGTGATGACAGTCGATTCAGCAAGTCAACTTCTGTGAACCTCGAATATGCGATGATGCTATTCAAGATTAAGCTCGAAACTTCAAGGTATGATCCGCACGAGAATAACGTGAAGAAGATCGTTTTGAGTTTTGAGGGCTATGGTATTGCCCCGGGGGGCAACGGCGTCACTATCAAGGTTTGGAACCATGTTGCCGCCGCTTGGCAAAATGCTCAAACTGGGTCCGGTGGAGCTGACGAAACAATCACTATCACGTTGACTTCGAACCTGACCGACTACATTCAAATGGATTCTTCAGGCGTCGGTTACTTGTACCTTCTGGCCAGGACCACGAATCCAAGCAATGGCGTAACTCCAGCTGCTCTCTACTGCGATTACGCGTCCTGCGCTCTAACCGTGGAAGGTTTGACACACGTTAAGTTCGGCACCTTCAATGACGCCGATGACGTGTCTGTCAAGCCGTTCTTGCTCCACACGGAATTCTTGGTTATTGGATGGATGTTTGAAAATGTTATCGCAGTATAGGAGGATAGAATGGTATGAGCGTCTATGGAGCGCATGAAGCAAAAATCTACTACGTTCAGGAAACAACGTACGGCGTAACACCTACGAATCCAAACATGCTCGGAATCGCAACGGCTGAAAACGTTGAACCCGCCCTGGACCCAGGACTGATCAAAGTCCGTGGCATGGGTTCGCGAGATCTCCAAGTCGTGCGCCGAGGCTTGAGACATGTCGACTTGAAAGTGGGCTATGCTTTGCCGAGCGATGCACCCATAAACTTTCTGCAGTATGTCACGACTCTCTATTCAATGAGCGTTGAGGTTTTCTACGAGAAAGCAAGCGGCATCATTGACTTGCTGCATAAGGGCTGCCGAATGGATAAGGTGGCAGTTGGGTGCTCCATTGAGGACGTGGTTAAGGCCACGGTAGACTTGATCGGTCAAGACTTGGCTGTTGGAACCGCCAAAATCAGCGGAGCCAACTATGCCGATTACGCCGGAGTCGTGCCCTTCTATGAAAGTTATGTGCAGCGTGGAGCTGGAGACGGGTCAGGCCTAACCACGGTTGAGAGAGTCACGGATTGGAAATTCGTCATTGAAAATTCGCTTAAGAGAGTGCCTGTGATCAGAAGCACGAGCGGATATCTTCTCAAGTATCTTCAAGAGCGCCACAGGGTCCTCTCTGGCGAATTGACTTTCGAGTTTGAGAGCAAGCAAGAGTACGATGACGTAGTCAACGATAACGAGTTCAGCGTCAAAGTTGGCCTGGGCGGAGCCAACAGCGCCCTGTTCAAATACTGCAAGTGGGAGAAAGTCGGCTCTCCAACCAAGATTGAGGACCTTGTTTCTCTGAAGGCGCCATTTGTGGCACGTGATGTCGTCATCAGCTAAGGAGGTGGAAGAAACGAGAAAACTATTTGTCCTCATCGCCTTGGCTATAACGTTTCTTCTGGGTTCTATGTCGACTTTAGCAATCCAACAGTACACGCAGCGCATCGAAAACAAGGCAGCAGTCAAAGTCGTAGGCGTAGGCATCTACAAAGACATCAACTTCACGGCTTCGGTAACTCAAATCGATTGGGGACTCGTGGAGCCAGGCGAAAACAAAACTTACAGCGCTTACATCGTGAACAAAAGTAATGTTCCCTTGAATCTTAGCATGCGTACAGAAAACTGGAGTCCAACCAACGCCAGCGATTTCATCGCGCTCACCTGGGATTATGCTGGAGACCCGCTGGCAATCGATGACTATATTCCAATCACGCTGACGTTGCATGTCAATTCTGCGATCTCGGACATAAGGGGCTTCAGCTTCGATATCGTGATCGTGGGGAGCGGATAAATGACACACAAAGACCGGGTGCGCACAGACCACATTCACCTCGTTTTGCCCGAATACCTAATGAAATTCATTGAGGCCTTGGCAGACAAGCACAAAACGAGCAGAAGTCACGAGATTGAAGTTGCGGTTCTTCTGCGATATCTCAATCATGGAGGTAATTGAAAATGAGAAAAGAAACAGTTGAAATTGATGGTCGATTCGGCGATGAATACGCTGGTCGCTATGTCTTTCAAGAGATCACTTGGGCTAAGCGGAGCCGGATCATTCAGAAGCACACCAGATATCACCCGATGACAGGGCAAGTGATCAGCAGCGATCTCGTGGCTATCCAGGCGGAGACTATTGGGGCAAGTCTTCGGACACAGCCGGATTCGAAGCCGATTAGTCTTCAGAGGCTCCTCGGTGAAGACGAGGGCATTCCGATCGAGTTGGGTGAGCTGTTTTCACGGGTCGCTAACAGACTCTGCGGCATAACTCCTGATGAACAACGTTTTTTATCCGAGCCATCCGAAGGCGAAAAGCCCATCCAGCACTCATTGAATTCCGACTCTGCAAAGAATTCGGAAAGTTGCCCCATGAAATCAGACGAGAGTCAGCAAAAGACGTCGAGCAACTAATCGTGATTCTAGGCGAGGTTGACCAAGAAACGGAGGACGAAGTCGCTAAGGCGAAGCGTGAGGCGCATCATCGTGTCCGTTGAAATGCAAGTCGATGTCTACGGGATTCCTGAGCTACAGGGGAAAATGGAGTATTTCGATGAGACTATGCGCGGTTTCGTGGACCAGGCTCTTAACTACGAGTTGAAAGCCATGCAGGACACAGCTCAGTATTTCGCTCCCAAGCGTACTGGCTACCTTGCTAGGACCATATTTGTTGAACGCGTTCGAGAGTGGGCATTCAAGTTTGGCGCCAGAGCACCTTACGCTGCCTTCGTCGAATTCGGGACTCGTTTCATGAAACCTAGGCGCTTTCTGTCTAGGGCTCTGCAAAGCGGCATGCCTAGTCTGGTTCAGGCTGTCAACCGTGCCATAGATCAGGCGATATCGGAGGCTAGCATGAGATGAGTTTTCACGAGATCAACATTGCTGTTAAGGCTGAGAACCGAGCGAGTTACGCGTTTCGAACAATCGCTATGGACAGTATTCATTTAGCCTATGCCTTTGGAGCTCTTGATTCTCAGACCGGACGCATGCTCACGGGAATAATGACAGCTGTGCATCTGTTCACTTCGCTGAAAGGCGTCTTAACTGCCACATCAATAAGCCAGATTGCTCACACAGCCTCCACATACATTGCAGCAGCCGCAACCTGGATACTGAACGCCGCATTAGCCATGAAAATCGCATTGCTCACACTAGGCGTAGGTCTGATAATCGCCACGGGGGCTTACATGGCTTGGCTGGCCAGCACAACTAGAGACGCTGCTTCTGCCCAATCTGAGTACAATGCAGAGTTAGCCAAGACTCCAACCCGCTCGATTAGGCGGGCTGGTGAAGAGGACTACTATCGCCGCGGGGTTGAATATTGAGCGTCGCCCTGCCTGTTTGCGCCCTTGTGTTCGGATCGGTCACTCCGCCTCAAACCGACGTCCTTGAGTTGAGAGTACACCTAGGCGCTACTGACGAGGTTTCTAGCTTTGAATGCCTGCTCTCGAACTTCGATAAGAAATACAGTCCAGGTGGCACGTATCCCATCAATGTCAGTGATGATGGCAGCATAAGCATGGGCAGGGGAGCCAACTGCCCGCTGGTTGCTACTATAACGGTTGAAGAGATCAAGGCTCAGTCCAATGCTCTCGGCGAGAATTTTCTGAGGGTCTTGGGTAGGTGTTGGGGTGAGCGTCTTTTCCGTCGAGTTGTCACTAAGACTTATGAAAGCCAAAAAGGCGAAGCTGTTGTCAAAGATGTAATCGACTATTTTGTGGGCTTGAGCCACGTTCGTAGCTCTGTTGAGTTGATCGAAGATACGGACACCACATATACGAAGTTGGAATATGAAAACACGCCTGCCTTCGACATAATCAAGTTCATTGCGAAGACAGCTGACAAATCCGGTGTGATCGGTTTCGACTTTCGTGTGGCGCCTGACGGTAAATTCGAGTTCTTTCCTAAGAACAGCAAGACTTCGTCAGTGAGCCTTTCAGAGCGACTTGAGGTAAGTGAGTATCGAAAGAGCGTTTTCCGCAAAAGGGACAAAATCTACATTTACGGCGCTGCGGAGAAGAAGAACCCGGCAAACGGAGACTCCTGGACAGAGACTCTCGACATCAACACCGACACGATAAACGACTGGGTCAGCGGCACAGGAACAGGCTCAGTCTCTCTCGATGGTGTGACCAAAGCCGTGGGGTCTTACAGCATCAAGCATACTACGAGTACACCCGACTATTACGGCCGCCTGCGCCTTATCATCCCATCGGGGTGGCAGCCAAACTGCAATACGCATCCAAGTCTTCTGTTTCAGATCCGCAGAGAATCGGTCTTCAGTGGCCAGGCCACAATCATTCTGAAAGATGGCGATGGTACTCTGATCTCCAGGGAGTTTCAGATCCAAGCTGATAAGTGGTTGCTTCAGAAGTTCAATGTTGGCAAGAAATACGCGGATGAATGGCAAGGCGACATAGCGAACTTCAACTGGGCGATTATTAACGAGATTTGGTGGGACATGCACTTTTCAGGAACGGGCACTGGCAGCTTCTGGGTTGATAATCTCTTCTTCAACAGTGCACGATGGAGCGCCACCTACGGTTCAGGATCCCGCGAGCTCGCTGACACGGATGAAGAGCTCCACAGCGATAATGAGTGTTTGCTCCGAGCGAAAGCCCTTCACGATCACCTGAGCAGCCCTGCGGAGTACATTAGAGTTGTTAGTGACGTCGTTGACTACGGCACGGCGCCTATCCTTGCAGCTGACAGAATCTGGGTTACTTTGCCGAATGAGAATGTTGATGGATATTACCGAGTCATCCCGGACTATCGCTTGATTGCGGAGACCCAGACTCTGGAAGTGACATTAGAGCTCGGAAAAGAGCCGCCATTGCTGGCTGATTATCTTTACGCATTGAGAAGCAAAACGGGTAGCCTTTCGCGCTACAAAATCGGGAGAGTTTAACCATGAATAGCAAACAAGTAAAAATTGAAGACCTCCGGCCCGGGGATTTGATTTTGTGTAAATGGTTTGACGCCAGCCTTGATCGGGGGCGCTTGCCTGAGGTTCCAGCCGCCTACGACAATCCAATCTGGGCTGTAGGCTACTTTCTGGGTGTGAAAGGTCACAAACGGCAGCACCTGATCCTTGGCAAATCGAAACTTGTTGATCCTGGAGAGTGGGAAGCCGACCGTATCCCTGTGGAGCTCATCGATTATGTTGTTCTCATCGACCCGCAGCACCTTCAAAAATTGTTTCCAGCGATCCGTGATGAGTTGAAGAAGTATCCGATTCGCATTCCTAAGAGCGGTTGGCACAAACGAGTGGTGAAAGTTCGTTGGGTTTGAAAAAAAGTTTGAAGTTAGCCCTCACCAGAAAGGAATATAGGCGTCGACGTGGCGGAAAAATCGAGGTTATTGAACTTCCGCCATCAACTAGATTATTGTATGCTCTTTATTTCGCCTTGGTCTTTCTCATTGGCCTGATAGTTTTAGAGATCGTTCACTTAATCGTACTGCGAGCATGGAACAGTGAAGTGTTCGCGGCTATTACAGGTACTTGCGGCACGGTACTAGGTGTCTTCTTAACATTGAAAGGGTGATCGGAGTGAATGATGAAAAAAAGATAGTTTTTTTAACATTCAGAGCCTTCTCACGCGCCGCCAAAAAGCTCGACAAACGCAAGATCGCGAGGGCTGAATCTTTTTCTCAACGTGATGAGATTGCTAGGCTTTTGGCAGCTGAATCCTACGAGATTGCGTTACATTGGCGGAAACAAAAAAAGTACAAGCTTGAGTTGCAATGGATGAAACTTGCTGCTCGTTTGTTGAATTTGTCTCTGAGACCGAAACGGCTCGCTGATTTGGACGAGATCAAGCGGGTTTTGTCGGAAATCAAGAAGCAGCAGGTTGCTGAGTAATGTCACTTGGTTACAGGGGTTTGCCTGAGAGCATTCCTGGATTGTGGCGTGAAATCCAAAAATTGCAGGCCATGAAGATATCGCAAAGTGATAGGCGAGAAGTATGGTTTTTGGCGCGGGCTCTTGCTGAGATGAGTGGCCAGCGGCCAGACGTTGTTTACCGGCGGATTATGCCTCATAACGAATTCGATTTGGAAGCCGTTCACGACCTTTATGGCAAATGTCAAAATCTCTCTGCGCAAAACATGTGGGCTGAACCATTCTTCTGCTCTACATTCATAAACCTTAACCTTAAACCCTATCAACTTGATTTTGTGCCTTGCGAGGATCGACAACTAAGCGTTCTTTGGACCCGCCAAGGCGGTAAGACTACAGCAATCGGGCTTAAACTCTTCAAATTTTGTATTCGGCATCCAGCCAGTCAAGCCACAGTAACCTCGCCTGGTCTTCGCCAGAGCAAACTTCTCATCGAGAAATTGACTGATACATTGTACAAAATGCATCCCGTTGCTTATCATGCATGGGTTGAAAAGTCTCTGAAAACCATCATTCGCTTGCGTAATCGCAGTCGTATCAAAGCCTTTCCTTTTAGCCTAGAGAAGTTGCGAGGAGAAACCAGCGATATTGTTGACATCGAAGAGGCGGGGTTTATCAAAGAATGTGAGGAGCTAGTTCAGGGTACTCTTACTCCACAGATGGCTACTCGGTGGGACAAAGGCGCCCAAATCATATTGAACAGCACTCCTTGGGGACGCGGCTTCTATTGGAAGACCCAATATGATCCTAAAGTGGCTCCTCTCTGGCGTCAATTCAGGGCAACATGGCAAGATGCCGTAGTTGCTAAGTTGATTTCTCAGGAGTTTATTGATCTTCAGAGGCAACAACTTGACCCAGATAGGTTCGCACGAGAATACGAAATCAAATTTACGGAGGATCAAGGGCGATGGTTGAGTCAAGACCTGATCACTTCCTGCGTGGACAGTACAGCAGTAGAACCCTGGCGTTTTGAAGATTCTTTCCAGAACTTGGAGTTTTACATGGGTTTGGATGTGGGGCAAGAACAAGATAATGCTGTACTGTCTGCGATCGAGAAAGTGGGTGAAGTGCGTTTTCTGCGGTATTGTCACGTTTTTCCGTTAGGCACAAAATATGATGTGCTCGGGGTCCACACAAAGGTTTTGGCTGAACGTTGGCAAGAAACAGCAAAAATTTTCGTGGATAACACTAATGAACGAGCCTTAGCAGAGACCATGAAATATCAGATTCCTAGTTGCGAAGGTGTAGCTCTGTCGCTCCAGGCTAAGCAGAAATATGCTGGTTATTTGAAGCAATTTATGGGGAAAAAACAATTCCGCTTTTATTTCGATGAAGAAGTTATCGCTGGTTTGGCTGTAGAGCAATTTGAACAACTTTCAGGTAAAAGCAGTGAAGGTGAAGGCAACATTCGATTCTTTCACGCGCCGGGGACTCACGATGACATTTTCTGGTCGATTTGTTTGGCTGTGGCTGCAAGTGTAGAGGAGACAGACCCCTTTGTTGCGGTGGTTCCATATTGACTAAGCGAAGAGAACAGTTCAAAATAACTAGTTGGGCTAGACGCTACGATAAACATAGTGGGAAGTTCATTATTGACATCGCCTACAAAACAGCCACTGAGATCACGCCAAGAACCATCGCTGTGAGCGAGGCTTTTGGCGTCGGCGTGGACCAGGAGCAGAAATTCACTATCTATGACAATGTGGAGCTGAAAATTGGACCCAAGGACATTGTGTTGATCACTGGTGAGTCGGGTAGTGGCAAGTCGGTTTTACTACGAGTATTGCAGGCGGATATCCGAGACAACCCTGAGTTAGGCGGAGTAATCAATGTCACCGATGTAGTTATCGATGAAGAAAAACCGCTGATCGAGACTGTGGGTAAAACAGTTGAAGAAGGTCTCGAGTTGCTCAGCCGCGTTGGTTTGAATGATGCTTTCTTGTTTGTCAGGCGGTTCAAGGAGCTCAGTGATGGCCAAAAATATAGATATCGCATTGCCAAGATGATTGAGTCTGGCGCTCAATGGTGGGTCATGGATGAATTCTGCGCCACATTGGACCGGGACACTGCAAAAATCGTGGCTTTCAATGTGCAGAAACTCGCTAGGCAGACCGGTAGAGCTGTTCTTGTGGCTACGACTCACATGGATCTCTTTGACGACTTGCATCCGTCGGTGCATGTTCACAAGCGTTATGGCCGTGAGATCACAGTCGACTACTACGCTAACGAGCCTGCCAAAGAGTGCACCCTCGTCAAAGACATGTACGTCGTGAAGGCCTCGCTCAAGGACTACAGGGAGCAACTCGAGGGATTCCATTACCGCGATTCCGGCAGCCTTCCCATCGCGCATAAGGTCTTCGCGTTGAAACGCGGCGAGGAAATGATAGGTGCCATCGTGTACAAGTCGCCTAGCTTGGCTACTATTGGTCGGATTCTCACTCTAGGCAGGAAGATCATGCTGCAGGAATTGAATAAAGACTGGACTCTCATCGGGCGTGTAGTGGTTCATCCGAAATACCGCACCATCGGGCTGGGTGAGAAGTTGGTCCGGGACACGTTGCTCAAGTGCGGAAGGCCTTACGTCGAGTCCGTCGCTGTCATGGCCCGCTTTAATCCCTTCTTCGAACGCGCAGGCATGCGTAAGATTGCAGTCAGTCAGGCGGATCGTAGGTTACTCCGTTACGTGGCCAAGCTTGAGGAGCTCGGCTTCAGCCACACGTTTCTCAGCAGCCAGGCCTATAACCTGCACAAGCTCGAGGCAGATCCTACCCTCGTAGTAAAAGTCAAAGCTGTCCTCAGGGACTTCGGCAGAAACAATGGTCTCTACCGTAAGCGGCTCGCTCAGGTGGGAGACGCCATTTTGGACCGAGAGAAGTTTGAGCGTATCCTGGATGAGGCGAGTCCGGAGAGGCTAGCCAAGATGCTGAAGATCTTGAGCATTCTCACGCAGAGTAAAGCCTATCTCTTTTGGCGAAACGACGCTGCGCTCACTTTCAGCCGATTTCTCCAACAACACCAAGACTGAAATACTTTCAGCCATCTCTCACACTCAGCTTTCTGAATATCGGGCATCAGAATCAGTGCGCGCGCTAAGTTCACTCGGTATTAGGCGCGAAACGCAAACGTCTTATGTTGGAGAATGACCAGACATGTTTGGGGTTTGCGTGTGGTTCTCATGCTCTGAAGCGTGATGCTCTCAGGACAGAGATTCCTCACCACATGCAACCCCCATTTGTGTCAGAATATGAACAAGTGCGCGCACGAGCATCTTGGCACAGCCTAAAGTACGTACGCAGATCACTTTCGATGGGGTCTCTCATTCTCCGGCTCTTGAATGTACGTCGTAGCATGGGGTCTTAAACAGCCTTCATGGAAGTTCTGTTCTCTTTTGGTGATGATTCATGAACGAGTATGTACGTGGGGCGTTCCAGGCTCTGGCCTGGGCAAGAATGATATTGGCGAATGTGAAGGATACGGCTCAGCTCGAGAAAGTTCTAGGTGAGATTGACAAGGCGCTGGAGACTCTTCGGAGTACAACTGCAAAAGACTTCCTAATCGATATGGAGAAGGCTGTGACTAGTGCCGAAGCTAAAGTGCCCGGTTGAAGGCTGCATGTGTGTCTGCGAAGATTCTGATGAGATGCAGGCGAGAATCAAACTCATAGCTCACGTTGCTGCCAAACACCCGGTTGATCATTGAGCTTTGGCTATTGCCTGAGACATAACTTGTGAAACCACTTTCGGTCGCTGTAGCATGGATGCTGTGAAGGCCATACCCATTGCCGGCACCCTTGGCATCTGTGAGGAAACAGAGCGAGAAAACGCATCCACAAACTCCATAGTCTTGGGTTCACTTTCAGTCGCCTCTCATTCTCTAGGGCAG
>Ga0315296_10004851_pt1 | contig 10918 bp, 6 predicted proteins | sample YL17G14_18_MG_FD_203921 | JGI IMG/M metagenome (GOLD analysis project Ga0315296, IMG submission 203921) | Sediment microbial communities from Yellowstone Lake, YNP, Wyoming, USA - YL17G14_18 | ecosystem: Environmental > Aquatic > Freshwater > Lake > Sediment | place: USA: Wyoming | collected...
CTCGCCTTTCCAGCCGGCCTCCACCTGGTCGCCCCGGACCAGGACCGGCACCGTGGCCGAGAGCGCCGCCGCCTCTTCCCACCAGGCGGCGTTGTCGTCGATGACGCGCTCCTCGAACTCCACCCCCGCCTCGGCGAGGTCACGCCTCGCCCGCTCGCTGGTGGCTCAGTCGCGCAGGGTGTAGAGGATGATCATGTCCATTGAACCTATTGTACCACCGGCTGGCCCAGCCGCCTCCCATTCGTCGTACACGCCGCTCGCGATATTGCCTTGTGAAGCCCTTGACAAATCGTTCGGGGGGGGTGATGATCGGCCCGGCACGAACCGGTAAGATGCGTGGGTCCTGTGGCCGAGACCCAAGAGCATCCGGCTTGCCCCCCTCCCCGCCCCAAGCTAGATCCGCATCGGCGAGAAGTTTGAGGAGACACACGCCATGAAGCGCGTCTCTCTGTGCGGCCTCATCTTTGTGGTGGCCCTAGTGGTAGCGACCCTAGCGGTGGTCAGCGTGGCTCTCCCGGGCACGCCAGACACCAGCAAGGCACAAGAGCCCACCGCCGACACGGCAACACCGACCGCCACGTCCACCCCAACGCCTCCGACCTGTCCGGACGGTGGCAACCCCAACTGCTTGGGCATCGACGCCGTCCCGGGCGGAGACTTTGACGGGTATAGGGTAGTGTCGGGCACCGGCACGTTCGACGTGGACCTGTGGATCCGCCTAGCCGGCACCCCCTACCAGTCCTATCAGGCAAACATTAACTACGACCCCACCATCCTGACGTGGGTGCCGGTCGGCACAAAGGGATGGACGTACGCCAGCCTGGACGGCTTGATCAGCACTGCCCTAGCCCGGGACTGGGACGAGTTCCCGCCGGCCGGGAACGACTCGACCTTCGGCGGCGCCGCGGGTAGCGATGTAACTAACGCAACGGGCGTCGCCGCGACGGTGCGCTTCCAGTGCATCGCCGATGGCACCAGCCCCCTGCACCTGATAACGCTGGTGGAGGATGGAAGCTTCGGCAGCTCCACCATTGACGAAAACGCCGCCTTCATCAACACCGGCCTCACGGACGCCTCGGTGACGTGCTGCCTGTTGTGCTCGACGCCCACCCCGGGCGTCATGGCCACGCCCACGGTCACACGTACGCCGACAGCAACACACACGGCCACGCCTACGCCCACGGCGACGGCTACACGCACGGCCACGCCTACACGCACACCGACGCGAACACGCACGCCCACGCCCACTCCCACCCCGATGGTGGTCTGTCCCGGCAACTCCATGTGCGTGGACGCCGATCAGACGAATGAACCGAGCATACAGTTCTCGTCCACTCAGACTGTGGGCGTGCCGTTTGAGGTCAGCTTTGACATAGGGGCCAGCACAGCTTGGGCTGGATACCAGATTCAGGTGGACCACTCGGGGCTCACGTTCATCCCCACGGATGACCTGCGCACTATCCCTGATGGCCCTGAGAGCTGGCACTACACCGGGCTTGGCGGCACGACCTGCAACCTTGGAGTCGTTGAGCTGGGGCCGAGTCGGCTCCTCGGTGGGTCGGTGCTGTGCGCAGAACCCTCCACCACTGCTTCGGGTGAGGCGGTCATTGCCACGTTCCGGTGCGAGGTACCCGGCACATATATCCTGCATCTGGTTACGGTGGAGGAGGATCCCGGCTTCGGCAGCGCTACTATAGATCAAAATGCAGCGTTCATCCCCACCAACCTGTACGACGCCACGGTGACCTGCTCGGCGGACACGCCTACGCCGTCTCCGACGCCTGGCCCGCCGCCGCTTTTCAGCTTGTCGATACCGTCGGTTGCCACAGTGGCTGACCACGACAACGGCCTGTACGTGGTTGGCACCAGCGGTGGGGAGCTGTACGTCATTGATGAAGACGGGCAGTACGCTATGAGCCAGCTTAATGCCGGGTACATCAGGGATGTGCGGATTGAAGGTAGGTCGATAGCGGTCGCCGCCGGAACGCAGGTTATCCTTCTTTCGCTCCCTGTGGGAAGCCTGACCCCCACCGAGGCGTGGCGGAGAGGGCCGGGCGGATCGGAGGTCTCATCGGTGGACCTCAGCGCCGACGCCAGCCACGTGGCTTACCTTGCCAGGTACCATAGCGTGGGAGTATTCGACCGCTCCGGAACGCTGGTGGGTAGCTACTCCATCTACGGTTCCTACATCACGCACTGGCTCGACGCCACAGCCGACATGGAGTACATCGCCATAACCGGGGAGGTGGGGCCCTACTATAGCGGCACAAACACCGGTGTCGAGCTTTACAGATTTGATGGAACCAGCCTCCGTCGTGTTTGGGGTAGGGTCCTGGTCTACCACTACGAAACGACTGAGGTACGGGTGTCAGAAGACAAGAGGTTCGTCGCTGCCGCCACCTCTAGCGGGACGGTCATGAATGTGCTCAACCTGGCTGACGGCACCGTCCTGTGGGGCTACGATGCCCGCGCTGAGCAGTTCGCGGTGGAAGGCGATGACAACCTGAACTACGTCATCGCCGGCACGGTCACCAGCCCGTACCGGTATCTCATCTTCAGAAACCTCGGAGCTTCGTATCAACTAATAGGCCAGGCTCCCATGGCAGGACCGGTGGACGATCTTGATTCCACGCCTGATGGCACCTGGCTGGCGTTCGGTAGCGATGCCGGTGACTTTGCTCTGCTGCAAAGAAGTGGCGATACGGTAGCTACGTCGCGCACGGGCAATGTGGGGAGGCGCATCGACGCCATCGAGATAGGAAACGAAACTCTCCTCGTCGGGGGCGACCGGTTTATCTATCTTTATGCAGGGCCGACACCTGCACGCACGCCTACACCAACACCCACGCCAACGCCGGTAGCGCCCGATAGCGACGGCGACGGCATCTCCGATGCCCAGGACGCCTGCCCCAACGACCCAGAGGACTTCGACGGCTTTCAGGACGAGGACGGCTGCCCGGAGTCTGGTCCGATAGTGATTTCCTCGCCTTTAAGGATAAGGCCGGACGGACCGTACTACTACGTCGGAGACAGCCTAAGCGCCGACTTCGCCGTCAGGAATATCGGGGACGCTCCAGTTAGTCTTGACGTCCTAACCGTTGGTGGGCGAGACCCGGCCGGAATAGTTGTGGATTTCGATTGGGAGAAGAATATCGTCCTCGGCCCAAATATGGAACATACGTACACAGGAGCGCTGACTCTCCCGGACATAGAGGGGGATTACCATTTCTTCTGCGCCTATCGGACACCGGATGGCGAATGGAATCCAAGCATCGACTTGACCGGCGGAATGACGGATGGCGACAGGACAAGAGACATAGTAGCCGCCAGGGAGTACCTGAGCAGTTATCCTTATGAGGCGAAGGGTGGGATCGTGATACCCGTGGAAGTTTTCCCAGAGGGTAAGGGCGAATTCATTCCAATTCACGTTCCTGAGGTGACCGGCCACTCCAATGCCACCATTGAGGATGGGGACTGGCGAACGATCCCCGGGGGGGAGTTCACGATGAGCGACGCTGATTGGGACTGGGCGACGTTCGGCGCCAACCTGGAGACGACGAGAGTGGACGGAGAGATGGGGGCCGCAGCATCATTGTTTTCAGGGATCGTTCAAGCGTCTGATAAGGCCGTATCTTTCTCAAGGCACAAGTTAACGGTGCAGAGCGATTCAGGCGGGCGTCTTAGGGCAGTAATCCAGATAGGAGATCCAGACCGCAATATCTTCTTGAGGTATGCAACGAAAGGGCAATGGATCTCCTCGCTGCCCGAGTGGTGGCAGTTTCAAGAAGGCCTCTCAGAAAAAATCGAAAAGGCGTTCCACCTCGAGCCAGATGACTACCCCAACGTCTACTACACCGTCAACGTCCGAGTCGACTCGTCGCACAATGAGGATGAGTACATCGGTTATCTCTCGTTCTCGAATGACAACAGAATTGTGGTCACGCCGAAAATATACCCCGAGGACGGTATGAAGATAATACTGATGCGCGGCTTCTCTCGCGAGGAAATCGGGGAGTTTGACGCGGGTGAGGGTCTTGTGAGTCTTTGGAAACACCGCCTGAGCGAAGAAGGATCCAGACTCACGATACAGGAGCTGCTTGAGGTGCCAGCGACTCTTGTGTCCGAATCAGTCACAACAGCAACGCTCCACAGTGCTGGCGAGTTGAGGGTCTACGATTCTCAGGGGAGAGTAACGGGGCTGGTGAATGGAGAGGTCAAAGAAGGAATCCCTTCATCGCTCTATCGCGACGGCACAGTCGTTGCGTATTCTGCACCCAAGTCCTTCCGCTACGAGGTCGCCGGCACGGCCAGCGGAACCTACGGACTGACAGTGACTTCCGTTCAAGAAGGACAAGTCGGCAGGTTCTCAGCCTCGGCTATCCCTGTGTCGCCGGATGCGATCCACGAGTACAGCGTCGACTGGATCGCCCTATCCCAAGGCGGAGACGGAGTGGCGATGCGACTCGATCCTGACGGAGACGGCGTATTCGAGGAAACCATTACCGCGGACGCGGACCTCACGGTTGCTGAGTTCATATCCCAAGTCGACAGCGACGGCGACGGCATTGCCGACGCGGCTGCGGACCCCGACGGTTCCGGCGCCATCGTCGCCGGGCCGGACAATTGCCCTTTGGTGGCCAACGCTGACCAGCTCGACACCGACGCCGACGGTTGGGGCAACGCCTGCGATCTGGACGACGACAACGACTCGTGGAACGACGCTGGGGACAACTGCCCGCTCATCGCCAATGCCGACCAGACTGACACGGACGCCGACGGCATCGGCAACGCCTGTGACCCCGACGACGACAACGACGGCATCCTGGACTCGCAAGATGCCTGCCCCCTGGAGAACAGCACCGGATTCGACGCCGACAACAACGGCTGCATCGACCGGATAACGGACCTTCGCAGCCTGTTCGACACGCTCTTCGCCGAGGGCGCCATCGACTCGACGATGTACAAGAGCCTCAACGCCAAGATCGACGCCGCCGTCGCAGCACATACACGTGATAACGTGTGCGCCGCGGTCAACATCCTTGGCGCGCTGAAGAATCAGATTCAGGCGCAGACAGGAAAGAAGGTCTCGGAAGACGCTGCCGCCCTGCTTCTGCCGTTCATCACCAACGTGCAGAACTACATGCTTATCATGACGGGGGTCAATACCTGTTAGGTTCCAGGCGCATGAGCCAGCGAGATAGGGCCAGGGCCACGAACCCTGGCCCTACTCTTGCCCGCGTGACGGCCGGCGCTGTCCGCCACCCCTACCCTATCGCCCCCGCCTCCCGGAGCCGCCCGATCTCGGCGTCGGGCAAGCCCAGCAGCTCGCGCAGCACCTCGTCGGTGTGCTGGCCCAGGTCCGGCGAGGGGCCGCGCACGCCGCCCGGCGTCCGCGACAGCTTCACCGGCGTATTGGGCAGCGGAAAGCGCCCGATGCGCGGGTGCTCCACCTCCACCAGCATCTCCCGCGCCTCCACCTGGGGCAGCGCCGCCGCCTGGGCGATGTTGTTCAGGGGGCCGCAGGGCAGGCCGATGGCGTCGAACTCCCGCACCCACTCTGCCGTCGTCTTCTCCTTCATGGCCTCGATGAGGGTGGGCTCCAGCTCGGCGTGGTGCTCCGTGCGCAGGGGGCCGGTGTCGAAGCGCGGGTCGTCGATGAGGTCCGCCCGGCCGATGGTGGCGCAGAAAAGCTCCCACTGGTTCTCCACCCCCCAGCTCAGGGCGAGGACGATGTAGCCGTCGCGGGTGGGGAAGGCCTGAAAGGGGGTCGCCACCGGGTGCCGCGTGCCGATGGGCTCCGGCACCTGGCCGGTGGCGAAGTAGCGGGCGAAGGCATTCTCCAGTATCGAGATCTGGCAATCGAGCATGGCGACGTCGATCATCTGGCCGCGGCCGCTGCGCTCCCGCTCGTGGAGAGCGGCCAGCACGCCGATGGCCGTGAACAGGCCGGCAGCGATGTCGCCCAAAGAGGTGCCGGGGCGCACGGGCGGCCCCCCCGGCTCGCCGGTGATGCTCATGATGCCGCCCATACCCTGCGCTATGATGTCGAGGGCCGGTCGCAGGCGGTCGGGGCCGGTCTGCCCGAAGCCGGAGGTGGCGGCATAGATGAGCCGCAGGTTGCGCTGGCACAGGACATCGTAGCTCAGGCCCAGGGCCTCCATGGTGCCGGGCGTGAAGTTCTCCATCACCACGTCCACCCGCTCGACCAGGCGCAGGAAGAGGTCGCGGCCGGCCCCGTTCTTGAGGTCGACGGCGACGCTGCGCTTGCCCCGGTTGATGCTCAGGAAGTAGCAGCTCTCGCCGTTGACGAGGGGCGCCGTCATGCGGGCGACGTCGCCGATGGGCGGCCGTTCCACCTTGATGACGTCGGCGCCCAGGTCGCAGAGGACCATGCTGGCGAAGGGCCCCGCCAGCACCCAGGTCAGGTCCAGGATGCGCACGCCTTCCAGGGGTCCGGACATCGAACTCCTCCTGTAGCCAGGTTTCCGGCCTCAGCATAGCACGCCGCTGTCCCCGGTTCCCGCCTCCTTACTCTTCGTTCCCTGCTCCTTGTTCCCCTCCGGCAGCGCGGGGCGCTATGATGCAAGCATGAAGGTGAAGCGCTTGCGCACGCTGGTCCTGGGCGGCAGCGTCTTCGTCGGGCGGCACCTGGTGGAGGACCTGCTGCGTCGCGGCCACGAGGTGACCGTCCTTAACCGCGGCCTTACCCCCGTCGAGCACCCCGCTGCGGTGCAGCGTCTCACCTGCGACCGCAAGGACCACGACGCCGTCCGTCGCGCCCTGGACAACGCCTACTTCGACGCCGTCTTCGATGTCAGCGCCTACGCGCCCGAAGACGTGGCGATCATGGTGGAGGTGCTGCGGGACCGGGTGGAGCACTACGTCTTTACCAGCACCGTCGCCGTCTATGCCCGCAGCGACTACGCCCCCATCGATGAGGAGTTCGATCTCGACCGGCGGCCCCAGGCTAACCCCTACACCGCCGGCAAGGTCCGCTGTGAGGACATCCTGATGGCCGCCCACCGCGATCATGGCTTCCCGGTCACCATCATCAGGCCGTCTTACGTTTACGGCCCCCACAACCCGCTGACCATGCGGGAGTTCAGCTTCTTCCTGCGCCTCCAGCAGGGTCGCAAGATCATCGTGCCCGGCAACGGCTCCGTCCTCTTCCAGAGCGGCCACGTGGACGACCTGGCCCGGGCCTTCGCCGCCGTCCTCGGCAAGCGGGAGGCCATCGGCCAGGCCTACAACGTCACCGGCGAGAAGGCCGTCACCGCCCTGGGCTACGTCAACGCCCTGGCACGCATCGTGGGCCGCGACCCGGACACCCTGTTCGTGGACCTGGAGCGCATGCGGGCCATGAAGGTCCCCGTCTGGCCCTACACCTGGCGGGAAAGCCAGGTCTACACCATCGAGAAGGCGAAGCGCGACCTGGGCTGGGAGCCCGGCTTTGACCTCGAGACCGGCCATCGCCAGACCTACGACTGGTTCCAACGCGAGGGCATGGCCGAAATGCCACAGTACGATTTCTCGGCGGAGGAGCAGGCCCTGGCCGAGCTAGGGGCCTGAGTAGGGGTCGAGCGCGCTCGACCCCTACAGGGCCATCCGTTAACCCGTTTCCGCATCCGTTGATCGCTTCTCGCCCTACCAGGGGTGGCAGGCGTGGGTTACAATACGACAGGAAACCCTCAGCCAGACAGGAAGTCCTCCACTCAACCACATGCCGACAACGCCGTCCCCGGACACGACACGCCTGGAGGTGAGAGAGATCCTCTTCCGGGCCTCCCGCAGTCGCCAGGCCCTGCTCTCCGCCTTCCAGAAGGTGCCGGACGCCGCCTTCAACACGGAGCCGCCCGGCGAGTGGTGCGCCGCCCGCATCCTCCGCCACGTCGTCTTCGTGGAGTACTACTGGACCCTGGTGCTGCGAGAGCTGGTAGCAGCGCCCGAGGGACGGCTGGAGCTGGGACAGGTTCATCGACGGATAGCCCTGGAGTCCTCTCGCCTGGCCGGCACCGCCCTCGGCGAGCCGGCGCCCTTCCCTACCCGGCGCGAGGCCCTGCGCGTCCTGGACGCCTCCCGCGGTGGCCTGGTGGCGGCGATCAAGGGCCTCCGCCCTGACGACTTCGCCCGCACCATCGCCGACCCGCGTATCAGCAGCATGCCCCTGCGCTTCGCCATCGAACACGTCATCGAGCACGACTGGGACCACGCCGTTCAGCTCGCAGGCCTGCGAGTCTAGGAAGGGGGTGTGCATGGCCGGAGGCCAGCTCGCCATCGACTGGAAAGAGGTCACGGAAGAGGCCACAGACCTCCTCTGCCGCTACATCGGCGTGGACACCAGCAACCCGCCAGGCAACGAGGAGGCAGCCGCCCTCTTCCTGGCCGACATCCTCCGCCGCCAGGGCCTGGAGTCCCGCCTCTACCAGGCGGCCCCCGGCCGCGCCAACCTCTCGGCCCGCCTGCCCGGCGACGGCAGCAAGAGGCCCCTGATCCTCCTCAACCACACCGACGTAGTGCCCGCCGAACCGCCCTTCTGGCAGGAGCCACCCTTCGCCGGCACCATCCGCGACGGCGTCATCTGGGGCCGGGGCGCCCTGGACATGAAGGGCATGGCTGTCATGGAGCTCATGACCTTCCTCCTTCTCAAGCGCCACGGCATCCCCCTGAAACGAGACGTGGTCTTTCTGGCCCTCGCCGACGAGGAGGGAGGGGGCGACGTCGGTATCGAGTGGATGGACGGCCACCACCCGGAGGTTATGGACGCCGAGTACGTCCTGAATGAGGGCGGCTACGGCTTCACCGAGTTGCTGGGCGTGCGCAGGCCGATCTTCAACTGCTCCATTGGCGAGAAGGGGCCTCTCTGGCTCAAGCTGAGGGCCCAGGGTACCCCCGGCCACGGCTCCGTCCCTCACGACGACAACTCCCTGGAGCGGCTGGTGCGCGCCCTCTACCGCGTCCAGCGCTGGCAGCACCCCATCACGGTGCTGCCCGAGACGGAGATGTACCTCCACGGGCTCCACGAAGGCGGCTTCCTCGCTGAGATGCCCGGAGAGAGCGCGCTGGCCCAGGCAGCACAGGTGAACCCCGTCATCCGCGCCGTACTGACCAACACCGTTAGCGTCACCACCTGTACCGCCGGCTACAAGCACAACGTCATCCCGGCACTGAGCGAAGCCTCCCTGGACTGCCGGCTGCTGCCTGGCCAGTCGGCAGAGGCGTTCGTCGAGGAGGTGAGAAGCATCATCGACGACCCCAAGGTGGAGATAGAGGAGGTCTATCGCTCCGAGACCGTCAGTTCGCCCGTGCAAACGGAGCTATTCAACATCGTGGGGAAGGTGATACGGGAGAGGGTGGAGAAGGCCCTGGTCCTGCCCAGCATCTCGCCTGGCTTCACCGACTCGCGGATCTTCCGGCGGCGAGGCGTGGTCGCCTACGGCTTCATCCCCGTGCTGCTGGAGCCCCCAGAGGCGGCCACCATCCACGGCCACAACGAGCGCATCTCCATCGAGAACCTGCGCCTGGGCACGCAGATCCTCTTCGAGACGGTGCGGCGACTATGCAGCTAGCCCGGTGATGGAGAACTCACTCCGCGCCCTTCGACGGGCTCAGGGCGAGCGGTGTTTGAATTCCGCTCGCGGTGAGCTTGTCGAACCGCGGCGGCATTCATGGCTATTTCCAGCACTCTGCTAGTCCGGCCAGGTAGCAGGAGGGAGGGAGGCCGCCCCACCCCTGCGGGCCGACCAGCACACAGCGGCGGAACTGCTTGAAGAGGGGAGAGGCATGAAAGCGGAAGACATCAAGAATATCGGCATGATGGGAGGCGGCGTCATGGGCGGGGGCATCGGGCAGACCCTGGCTCTGGCCGGCTACGATGTGATCCTCCGCGACCTCACGGATGAGCTCCTAGAGAAGACGCGCAGCAGCATCATCGACGGCCGCTTCGGCCTGAAGGGCGGCGTCGAGCGGGGCAAGCTCACCCAAGAGCAGATGAACGCCGCCGTCGCCAACCTCCGCTACACCACCAAGGTGGAAGACCTGCGCAACGTGGACCTCATCATCGAGGCCGTTCCCGAGGACCTGGAGCTAAAGAGGAAAGTGTGGGCGGAGCTGGACTCCCTGGTGAAGCCGGGCGCCATCTTTGCCACCAACACCTCCGGCTTCGCCATCCAGGACCTGAATAAGGCGGTGGCCCGCAAGGATCTCTTCCTAGGCATGCACTGGTTCAGTCCGGCCAACATCATGCGCCTCGTGGAGCTGGTCCACGCCCCGGAGACCTCCGAGCAGACCATCAAAGCCCTGGAGGGCGTCTGCGAGAAGGCGGGCAAGGTCTCGGTGCGGGTCAAGGACGCCCCCGGCGAGTACGGCTTCATCGCCAACCGCATCTACTTCGCCGCTGTGGCCGAGGCGCGCAAGGTGCTGGAGCAGGGCATCGCCAGCGAGGAGGACATCAACAAGGCGATGGTCTACGGCTTCAACTGGCCGGTGGGCCCGCTGGCCATGATGGCGGGCGCCCGCCGCGGCTTCGCCTAAAGGGTCTGCTGCCAAACCCTTCTGTTCTGTCGCCCTGAGCGAAGCGAAGGGCCCGTATGAACCAGGTTCTTCGCTGCGCTCAGAATGACGGCGTTGCCGCAAGAGGTCTTTGGACAGACCCCAAAGGCGAGCCCAACTCGCTGCAACAACAGGCGCCCCGTGATCCCCGGGGCGCCTCTTCTAACGACCGTCGGCGGGAAGAGAATCCTCTCCTACGCCTCCGCCTCGTACTTCTTCATCTTCTCCGGGTCCAGCTCGATTCCCAGGCCGGGCTTGTCGGGCAGGCGCAGGTAGCCCTCCTTGTCGATGCGGATCGGCTCCGTCAGGAGGAAGTCGCGCGCCTCCGGCGTCCAGGCCGGCGGGTCGTAGGGGAACTCGATGAACGGGC
>Ga0315296_10004853_pt1 | contig 10914 bp, 7 predicted proteins | sample YL17G14_18_MG_FD_203921 | JGI IMG/M metagenome (GOLD analysis project Ga0315296, IMG submission 203921) | Sediment microbial communities from Yellowstone Lake, YNP, Wyoming, USA - YL17G14_18 | ecosystem: Environmental > Aquatic > Freshwater > Lake > Sediment | place: USA: Wyoming | collected...
TTCTTTCGCCAACAAGCTTATCGAATAGTCTCTCCAGTTCCTTCTCGTCCTTTTGGCCTCGCCAATCCCTTGAAGCGGGCGTGTGTATGTGAAGGTCGCTCTTATAAAATCTCGCTCCGGGAATCACAATCCTCTCATCACTCATCGCTTCACCTCCAATCTCGCTCTCGCATTATACAAGTCAGTCCCAAATTCCTCTCTGACTACATCCTATCCACCGAATTCAAACGGTCTATCGCTCCCCTTTACGCTTCAAGACCCTCTGCCCTTTGCCGAAATACGCTTCACCATTCACGAGATGCACCGCAAGTATCAAAACCCATTCTACCCCCAAAATCGTCCAACATCCAACAAATAAATCGCTCCCTCGCTTGCCGCAGCGTAGCCGTTAGGCGAAGCCGGGCTGTCCGTTATCTGTTTTCTACCCTCTTCACTGCTCCCCTGATACCCTGCTCCCCGGATGTCCTGCCACCTGATAACCTGATGTCCCGATTTCCCTCACAGTCTCTGCGCTCTCAGCGTCCTCAGCGGTAAAATAAATCTGTGTAAATCCTGTTATCCTGTCTAAAAAAGCTGTGCAATCAGCGTCTAAAAAATTCGTATTATTTCAAAAAATATGTCTTGATAATGGGATGTAATTTGATTATACTCATTGCATTGTATTAACGTTCTAAACACTTTTTTATTAATGTCAATTTGGAGAAAAGACGTGAGAGATTTTAGCAAAGGGGGCCCGAGGAAAGATTTTGGACCACGCCAGATGTTTAAAGCAACCTGTGCAGAATGCGGACAGGAATGTGAAGTTCCGTTTCAGCCTAAGGAAGGTAAGCCGGTTTACTGCAAAAACTGTTACGCAAAGAAGAAAGGTTCTTCTTATTAATTCTCTGCGTTCCGCGTTTATCCGCCTGTGACGGAATCTGTCTAACTTGTGGCTTAGCTATCCGCGATTAACAATATCCAAAGCCGTCGCCAAACACAAGCCGAAATCTTCTATTGAAAATCGGTGTAAATCAGAGTCTAATCAAAATTCGTGTCACCTGTCCCGACCTGTCCTGAGTTTAATCGAAGGAGCGTAGTCGAGGGAAGCGCAGCCGAAGGAATTCGTGGCTTAAAAAATTCCTGTTAATATAGGTAATCTGTGTCTGAACTTTTCTATGAAAGCTCCCCCACCTACCCAATCACCAATTACCACTTACAAATTACAAACTGTGCGAAATTTTCGAATATTTTTGAACGTTTCTATGCAGTTTTTGAATATTTCTATATAGTTTTCGAACGTTTCTATACAGTTTTTGAACGTTTTTGAATATTTTCAAACGTTTGGCAACTTTTCCCTTGTCCCCGCCTGCCCTTGATGGTTGTTGCTTTGATTTTGCTGTCGGGGGAGTGCTGCTTACTTTGGCTCTGCTACAGGGGACCCATTTTTCTTATAAAAAACCGGTGTTTTTAATTTGAAAATGTATGTATTTAATTGAACTAGTCTTTTAATTTCGATTGCGATTCCGCAAATTTTATTTTGCGCAGACTGCCCATATTAACATTTGCCAACAACTTAGGCAATTTAGACAAGCTGAACATCCCCAATCAATCTGTTTTAGTTATTACCCCCAATATATTCAGGTATCAGCTCTTTTATTTTCTCAATTATTTCATCACAACCTTTTGTACCAGCTATGTTTACGAGCTCTTTTATACCAGCTCGGAGCTTATCTCGCTCCATCGGAATATTCTTCCAAATTGCGATTTTCGGATGTCTGGTTGGCTGCATATCCTCGCCTTTTATCGAAAGTTCCTCAAAGAGCTTCTCGCCGGGCCTGGGGCCTGTGAACACCATTTCGATATCTTCACCAGGTCTAAATCCACTAAGGATTATAAGTTCTCTTGCCAAATCCACAATTTTTACCGCTTCCCCCATATCAAGCAAAAAGATTTCTCCGCCCTTGCCCATACTTGCTGCTTGCAGAACAAGCTGGCTCGCTTCCGGTATTGTCATAAAGTACCGCTTCATCTCTGGGTGAGTAATGGTTAATGGACCACCCTCGGCTATTTGCTTTTTAAAAATGGGTACAACAGAACCGTCAGAGCCAAGGACATTACCGAAACGCACAGTTACAAAATGTGTTTTGCTTGTTCTGCTTAAGTCCTGAATGTGCATTTCAGCAATCCGTTTGGACGAGCCCATTATACTGGTCGGATTAACAGCCTTGTCAGTGCTAATCATTACAAAACTATCAGTGCCATAGTAATCAGCGGCATCTGCAACATTTTGCGTGCCAACAACATTGTTTTTGATAGCTTCTCCGGGATTTAGCTCCATTAGTGGCACGTGCTTATGAGCGGCAGCGTGAATGACAACCTCCGGCCTATAACTTTCAAAGATTTGTTCAACGCGTCTTTTATCGGTAATATTGCAAATAATTGCTTTTATGGGGACCAGAGGAAATCGCCTACGTAATTCCCGTTCTATTTCAAAAAGTGGATTTTCAGCCTGCTCAATAAGTAAAAGAAGTTTCGGAGCAAAATTACATAGCTGTCTGCACATTTCCGAACCAATAGAGCCACCAGCGCCGGTAACAAGGATTATTTTATCCCTCGCAAAAGCTTCTATTAAATCAAGGTCAAGCTGGACAACTTCTCTGCCAAGTAAATCGTTGATGTCAACGTCGCGAATCTGAGAGACTTTGAACTTGCCCGATGCAATATCCGTGATTGACGGTACGGTGCGGAAGCGAATTTTAGCTCCTTCGCAGACCTGAATGACACGCCTAAGCTCGGGAGGAGTTGCTGAAGGCATCGCAATAGCGATTTCTTCGATGTTACGCTCCTCGCAGATTTTAGGAAGCTGGTCAACAGTTCCAAGAACAGGAAGACCTTGTATGAATGCTCCTTGTTTAACGGGGTCATCATCGATAAAGCCGACCACTTCATATTCGGCGAGCGGTTTATGTCGAATTGAGCGCGCCAGTTCTTCTCCTGCGTCGCCTGCGCCGATAATCAGCAGCCGCCTTAATCGGCCACTTTCGACTGCAAGAAACTCCTCATGGTATAGCCTTATTGACATTCGCAGTCCAGCCAGCAGCAAAACCGTCGCGAACATATCAACTATAAATACACCCTGACCAATTTCTGTTACAGCCTGCAGCTTTTGACGGATTGTGGTTGCATTCATAAAAGCAACCCATAAAGCTACAATTATTAGGGTGCTAACAAGCGAGGCACGGAGTATCCCCAGGAGGTCTGAAATCCCAACATAGCGCCACCAGCCACGATATTGTTTGAAAAAAGCAAATACAACCAGCTTGATAGCGATAAAGAATAACAATAATAGCGGATACTGTTCGAGGAGCCAGCTACGCTTGAACTGCATATTGTTTGCCACGAGGAAGGAAAGCATCAATGAAGCAGCGAAAACAATAATGTGAGCCAGTATAATCAGGGGCTTACGATAATGTAATATCGTAGAGGGAAGCACCGATTGTTTGGACAGGTTTGACTTGCTGTCTTTTTGTGTATTTGCGGTTGAATCAGGCATATTTTTTATCAGAACGCAAATGTTCCGGACACCATAATTTCTATCACAAGGTTAAGCGGGTGTCAAGAGAATATCTCTATGCAGCAGGGATGGCGAGGCACATCGCCGGGTCTTTTTACACTATTGCTGTTCAGAAGCTGATGACGGTGGAGATATGTCCGACTCTGGCTGTGACTCATCAGGTTTCGATTCAATAGTGGTCGACTCGCTCTTAGTCTCATCGGCAGGGGTGTAAATATCATCCAATGCGGTGTTATCGACCTGCTTGCGCATAAGCGAGTAGATTATGGTATTGGCAGAAAAGCAAAAACTGATAACAAAAGAGACAACTAATCCAATAACAAGCAACGAGACTAAGTAAACCAGAAAGGCAGCGAATGATTCTGACCAGTTAGCCGTTGTCAAACCTGAAGAGTTATATAGGTCTACAAAGGTGGGCTCGGGCCAAATCGAAGCAAGTTTGTTGACCTCTTTGCTGCTGCTGTCAACCCATACACCAAGCTGCAAAAACCAGCGGGAAGCACAGAGCAATAGAAAGGCGAAAAACCGGACGAATGTATAACAAATAGCACCGTAAACCGCAGCTATCGCGGTGTAAAAGCCCATCTGCCAAGGTTTTGAATATACATAACTAAAAGAACGGCTGATAGCATCGAAGCAGTCCGAGCCATCGTAGGCAACAGCGGGGAACATCAAGTTAAATCCTGCAACCGCTCCTATCAAAACAACCGCTATTAATGCTCCTGCAAGAACAGCCAGCAGCATAAAGATACCCATTATCAATTCACCAAATCTTGGAATGTTACCTATCAATCCTAAAAGAAATATGAACAGGCCTATGAAGATAATTATGCCAATGGGTGCTATAGGAGCGGTAAAAAAGCTTATGAATTTTTTTGTACTAAAGCGCAGCGCTTCTGTAAGGCCAGGTTTCTCGCCTTTAGCAAACTGCAATGCTGCAATTCGACAGATGGCCCCGCCAGCAATGCAAATGACAGCAAGAGTTATTATGAAAAATATGATGCTGTAGATATAATGGTAACGCAGTGCCCAGCATACAGCTTTGAAGCATTCCGCAATATTTGTTGCTACTGCCGGCAGGTTAAACGCAAATAATGCGTTTATAGCGTCCTTAAATCTTACCGTGGAGAAGTCCCAAAGCGTAGAAAACACACCTTTACGCTCAACATTTCCTCTATGTGCTTCAACATAAGACGGCACCTCGTCCGGGTGAGCCATATAAATCTGCAGCTCCGTGACTTCCCCCTGAGTGCCCGGCGTAACGGCAACCGGTTTAGAGAAGTCCATAATCCAGCCGGCCAGACAGATGACCGCCAGTGCCATCAAGGCAATTGCCAATTTGGTCGGCTGAATAGCCGTGCGGAAAGTCTGGAATATTTTCGGGAATAAGAGATTATTAAAGATTTGATATGATTTTTCTTCGGCGCTCATTTTGACTCCTTTCAGAATGATTACAGCCTTTTACAGGCTCAACAAAAACCAATGCCAATATAATAATTTAAATATCGGCTGGTTTCAACAAGATTTTATAACATTTTACTCCCGGATACTGCCTTTACTGTTTGTCTGCGTTAGAGGTATCCGGGAAAGAATCCGACGGCTCGGAAACCACCCTGTATTGGGCATCCAGCCAGGCTCCTAAATCTATAAGTTTGCACCGTTGTGAGCAAAAAGGAAAGAATTTTGCTCCTTCAGCTTGTTTTTTTGCTGATACTTTAACTATTTTTTTGCAGATTGGACATCTATGTTTCATAACAGAATATTGAACTGCTTGTGTCGGAACAACACGTATATTTTCTATGTATATTTTCCTGTTTGTTTTTGAAGTTGGCAAGAAAATTCATTGAACAGGCGTCGAAATAGCGGGGTCTTCTATATTTAAGGTGCTGTTTTTTTGGGGGAAAGTATTATTCGGTCATTCAAATAATGTGCAGCTTTCGTTCTTAGAAGATTATTCCTCCGGTTCACCTTCGTCCTCGCCTTCATAGCCTTGTAATTCGAGTGCTGGTTTTTCCGGTTTTGTTACAAGACCTTTCTCCAACATACGGGCATATTCAATACAATATCTTGCCCAGGGCTGGGCTTCAAGGCGAGCTTTTGGTATTGGTTTGCCGGCACCTTCACAGATGCCATAAGTATGCTGCTCAATACGTTGCAGCGCATCGTCGATTTCCCTTAGCAGTTTCCTTTCACTATCCATCAATCCTAAAGCAAACTCCTGCTCATAGATATCGGTGCCGATGTCGGCCATGTGAATCGGCATACTTGACAGGTCACCGCTTGCATCCGAACGGGATTTCTTGAGTGCTTCGTCTTCCATTTCGTTTACACTTGCCAGAATTTCCCTGCGTTTTTCCAGCAACATTTGTTGGAAACGCTTGATATCATCTTTAGTCAAATCTGTTTTCCTGGTTCGTGTTGATTTGGTTCTTTCCCCGGGTGTTTTTTTGCGTTTTTGAGCCACTTTTATACCTTTCCTATTGCTAATCCTTTTCTTGAATATTAACCAAAAAAGCAATTATACCATATTATTCATCGGTATGTATATACTTTTTGTCCAACCGTGACATCAAATCTGGCGAGAGTGTAATCAAGACAATGAAATTATTCAAGCCGAATTTTTAGATGATTTTAACATTATAAGGGGTAAGCACTTACGTCACAATCAAGTCATTTGTTTTTGTCGGTTGCTGTTAAGATTTGCCATTTGTTATTTGATTTGCCTTTGCAAATTTACCTATAGGGAGGAAGAACCGTTGCTTGCCAACCGTGCCCTCAAAGGTCCTGACCCCAAAGGTTTTTTCTATTTGCTGTGATGAGAAAATATCGGTAGCACTGCCATACCGGTAACTGCTATCACCACCGAGAAGCAAGGTTTCATCGCAATACTGAATTGTGAGGTTAATGTCGTGTGTTACAGCTACGATTGTTCTGCTATATTCTCGCTGCATCCTTTTGAGTAAATCATATATACCTACCTGATGTTTCAGGTCGAGAAAGGTTGTGGGTTCATCTAAAAGCAAGATAGCGGTGTCCTGAGCAAGTGCCCTTGCAATAAAAACGCGTTGCCGTTCGCCTGCACTGAGGTTTGCAAGAGGCCGCGAGGCAAACTGAGCAGTATCGGTCATTTCAAGTGCCTCGGATATATGTTTTTTATCAGCAGGGCCTTCAAATCCAAGAATTCCCAAGTATGGTGTTCGTGCCATAGATACTACTTCTGTAACTGTAAAGTCAAAGACAGGCACAAATTCCTGGCGAACAATGGCAACTTTTTGTGCAAGCTCTCTGACAGAATACGATTCTACGTTCGCCCCATCGATGTCAATAGAGCCGTTTTTAGGTTTAAGCAGTCCACAAAGCAGATTAAGAAGTGTTGTTTTGCCTGCCCCATTCGGGCCGGCTACAGCCAGAAATGTCCCCTGCATTACCTTAAAGTTAAGGTTTTTCAAAATTGTCTTATCGTAATAACCGAAACTTAGATTTTCAACTTCTATGATACCCCTCATTTTAGCCAACCAACCTTTCGGGTATATTTTGCCAGCAAGAGGAGGAAAAACGGCCCGCCGGCGATGGCGGTAATCACACCCACCGGCAGCTGAGCAGGGGCTACAACTATTCGGGCGATGGTGTCGGCAGCAACCAAAAATGCACCACCAATTACCGCACTGATTGGCAGCAATTGACGATGGTCAGGTCCAAATACCAGGCGAACTCCGTGAGGGACGATGAGGCCCACAAAGCCAACAAGCCCACTTAGACTAACGGCAATGGCGGTTATAAAGGCTGCAAGGCCGAAAGCAACTATTCTGGTTTTTTCTGTGTCAACGCCGAGACCCTTTGCTTGTTCTTCACCGAATGTCAAGACATTTAAGTTATGACAAATGCCGAACAGCCCACATATTCCCGTCAGGATACAGGCTGCACCAACCCACAGCACCAATGGGTCTTTCTCTGTTATATTACCCATCAGCCAGAATATTGTCGAAAAGACCTGCTCACTTTTAGCTATTGCCGTCAGAAACATAATCACTGCCGAAAAGAAAGCGTTTACAACAACACCGGCCAGCAGCAGACTTGTAACTTGTGCTTTTCCGGTTAATCGTCCGATACACCAGACCAGCCAGACAGTTATAAGGGCCCCTGCAAATGCAAAAACGGCTATTGGTGACCCGCCCCAGAAATTCCAGGTCAAGCCGGATAAAACTGCGATAATCGCTCCCAATCCTGCGCCGCTGGAAATTCCGAGGATGTATGGGTCAGCCAGCGGGTTTCGCAAAATGGCCTGCAACACTACACCACAGGATGCCAATGCCGCTCCTACTATCGCGGCCAAAATCACCCGCGGCAATCTGACACCAACAAAGATTTCATAATCGGTATTTTGTCCCGGCTCATTGCCCGGGCCGACAAAGACTCTTTCCAGAGAAATCTTCTGTGTGCCAACCAAAGCGCACAGGCACATTACCATTGCCAGCACTGCCAAGCCCACACAAACTTTAATTGTCAACCTTTTGGGTGTTAGAATTTCGGCCATTGAGCTACCTGACTTACTGCTTAACATCATGTATTTGCGTGAACATATCCGGATGTAAACAACACCCTATCAGCTCTATACCTTGCGGTAATCTTGGTCCTAATCTCAAAATGGTATCTGGTTCGATGACATAAATCCTGTTATTTTTGACGGCCGGTAGATTTGGCCACCTACTCCAGTAAAGCTGCGCAGCTTGCTGCTGCTCTGCTATGCTGTTTGTGTCCATTGATGATTGAATTATTACTTCTACGCCGCAAGCCAGTATCTCTTCACTACCTACAGACGGATATTGACCAATAGCAGGGCCAACGACGTTTTCTCCGCCGGCCAACTCAAGCAATTCATTTATAAAGGTATTCGGCGCAGCTACTCGCAATGGCTCAACCTGAACCACCCACAAGACCCTGACTTTATCTGCTGAAGCGAATTTCGATTTCAAATCAGCTATCCGGTCGGTAATATCTTTGACTAATTCAGCGGCTCGCTGCTGAGAAGCAGTGGCGGCTCCAATCTCCTGTATCGCCGCCAGAAGCTGGTTGATTTTCTCAAGCTTTAAGGTTAGAACCGGATATCTGAGTTTATTTAATGTATCTGCTACGGCTTTTTGCTGCTCAAATGAGAGTGTAACGACCAGGTCCGGCTTAGATGCTATGATGGCTTCGATATTCGGTTGCCAGAATGTTCCTACCTTTTGCTTTTCGGCTGTTTCGGAGGGATAATCGCTGTCATTTGAAACTGCAACAATTCTCTCTCCAAGCCCGAGTGCAAAAAGAATCTCCGTAAGGTCCGGCGCAAGGGATACAATTCTGGTCGGCGGATAATTTGTCGTTTGCAGTTTATGCGGACTTTTTGATGCAAAATAATAAATACACGATAGTAAACCGATGAGAACTATAAATATCAGCCAAAATTTCTTCATATTCTATATGCTGTATTCTGACTACTGTATCCTATATTCTGTTTTATGTTCGCTTAAACTGTTTTTCCAGCTCGGCGATTGAAAATTTTATCATAGTAGGTCTGCCATGGGGGCAGCGATTTACAAAATCGGTTGTTTCTTTATCCACAAGAAGGTGTTCTATTTCACTATCGCTGAGCTTTTGGCCAGCCTTGATTGCTGCCTTGCACGCTACCATATTCAACACCTCATCAAGCAAACCTTCTTCATCAGGGCTTTCTCCCTTCTCAGCCAGCAAATCAAGTAAATCCTGAACAAAATCAAGCGGCGCCACCCTTGCCAGGAAAGTGGGAAAAGCCTGTATAGCGTAGGTGCGCGGACCAAATGGGACAAGCTCGATTCCCAACTTTTCAATCAGTTCGTCGTTGGTTCTAAGTGCATCAGCGGCTGCATCGGTTAACTGGAAACTTTCGGGTATTAGCAATTTTTGTGATTCAAGTTTGCCTTTTTTTATTCGCCTGCACAGGTCTTCATATATTATACGTTCATGAAGTGCGTGCTGGTCAATAATAACAAATCCATCGTCAGCTTCAGCAACTATGAAACTATTATGTACCTGCAGGAATTGTCGTTGTGTCGTCTGTCCAGCTTGGTCTTCAGTTGCTTGCTCGGCTGCGAACCTTTGTACATCCTGGTGTTTTTGGTCAAGCGGAGTGAATTGTTGCCGACTTTGGATTGGTTTGTGCTTTTTGAAAAATTCCGCCATTGCGTCAGTGATTTTCTGGCTTCTTTGAACTGCCGCAGTTGTATCCTTTTGCTCTCCGGGATAGCTTGCCTCTATTGGCGGTAATTTTGCCTGTGTTTCCAGATTCGACGATAAAAGTTTTTCTCGCAGACAACCGAGGATTTGTGAGTGGATTAAATTGGTATTGTAAAAGCGCACCTCAATTTTGGTAGGGTGAACGTTGACATCATAGTCTTCATAGGGCATTTGAATAAATAAAAAGGCGACGGGAAATCTGTCTGGCTCTAAGATGCCGCGGTACGCCTCTTTGATTGCGTGTGAGATGAATTTGTCGCGGATGAATCGGCCGTTGAGAAACACATATTGAAATTTGTTATTTGTTCTTGAAGCACCTGGCTTGCCAAGCAACGCAAAGATATGTAAGTTTTTCTCTTTGCTTTCGGCCTGAATTAAATCATCAGATAGCTCATACGAGAACAATTCGGCTATGCGTTGGCGTGGGCCTTGTTCAGATGTCAGTCGATAAAGCTCCCTGCCATTGTGGGACAAGGTCATATCCAAACTGCAATTTGCCAGTGCGATACGTGTGAAATGCTCGGTGATGTGGCCAAGCTCGGTATTGGGGCTTTTAAGGAATTTACGTCTGGCAGGCAGCTTATAGAAAATATCTCTTATGTGGATTGTTGTGCCGTAATCCGCACTACAGGGGCCGGCGTTACCTTTCTTTCCGCAATCAATCTCAATGTAGTTGGCGCCCCCCTCTGTTTTCTGTCTTCTGTCCTCCGTCTTCTGTCCTCCGTCTTCTGTCTTCTGTCCTCCGTCTTCTGTCCTGGGTCTGCTAACAGCTCTGACCTGTGCTACCGAGGCGATGCTTGCCAGGGCTTCACCTCTAAAACCGAGTGTTGATATAGCCTGCAAATCCTGGATGTTTTTGATTTTACTGGTGGTGTGGGACTCAAATGCCCGCACTATGTCCTCGCTGTCCATCCCGAATCCGTTATCGCTGACCGATATTGATTTTCGGCCTCCTTCTTCGACGGATACGGTTATTTTTGTTGCGCCGGCATCGATGCTGTTTTCGAGCAATTCCTTAACCACGCTGGCTGGTCGTTCGATGACCTCGCCGGCTGCAATCATATTTATCATATTCTGGTCGAGGGTAATTATCTGACCCATAATTTTCT
>Ga0315296_10004855_pt1 | contig 10912 bp, 5 predicted proteins | sample YL17G14_18_MG_FD_203921 | JGI IMG/M metagenome (GOLD analysis project Ga0315296, IMG submission 203921) | Sediment microbial communities from Yellowstone Lake, YNP, Wyoming, USA - YL17G14_18 | ecosystem: Environmental > Aquatic > Freshwater > Lake > Sediment | place: USA: Wyoming | collected...
TACTTAACGTGGACATCTAAGTACTCCTTTCTTAGGTTTAATGAACCTTAATCTATTGTGATGAAAGGAGTAACTGGATGTCCATTATTTTTTGAATACTTATTTATTGCAACTTATTTGGAGATGAGTCCAAAATTAAAAACTTGACACTTCAACTGTATTGGTTAAAATCAATCAAAGGAGCATAAATGAAAAATGCTAATTTTTCATTCTTATTTTTAACTTTTTTTGGCTTCTTTTTATCTGTTTCTTATTTCCTGTTCCCTGCTGCCTTAAATGCCCAATGGCTGGAAACGACAATTTATGTTCCGGATTCGCTTTGTGGAATGTCAGGACCTCAAGCATTTACCTATAATGCAACCAATAATAAAATCTATGTTGGCGGTAATTCTGGTAATTGCGTGATAGTGATTGATGGGGCAACAAATCAGAAGATAACGAAACTGCCGGCAGGAAGGGATATTAGGGCTCTTTGCTGGAATTCTACAAACAACAAGGTCTTTTGCGCTAATGGGGACTATAACAATGTGACCGTGATTGATGGTGCGTCTGATTCAGTGATTACAACCATTATTGTCCGAGGCTGGCCTCGTGCTTTAGTTTATAATTCGACCAACAATAAGGTCTATTGCGCTAATGATTCGAGTAACAATGTGATCGTCATCGACGGGGTGACAAATCAGGTGATAACCTCAGTTCCAGTCGGAAATAGACCTTGGGCTCTTTGCTGGAATTCTACAAACAACAAGGTCTACTGCGCTAATGAATATAGTGATACAGTTACAGTGATTGATGGTGCGACCAATCAGATTATAACGACAGTTCCCGTCGGGGATGACCCTTTGGCTCTATGCTGGAATGCCACCAACAACAAGGTCTATTGCGCAAATTACTGGAGCGATAATGTTACGGTGATTGATGGGGCAACGAATCAGGTGATAACCACCGTTCTAGTCGGAAGTACGCCTTATGCTTTGGTTTGGAATTCAACCAGTAACAAGGTCTATTCCGCTAATCAAAATAGTATCGATGTGACTGTCATTGATGGCGTTACGAATCAAGTGATAACTACAATACATACAGGAGGTTATAACCCTAGCGCTCTTTGTTGGAATTCTATTAACAACAAGGTTTATTGTGCTAATAAAGGAGGTTATAATATCACCGTGATTGATGGGGTGACGAATTCTGTGATTGATACAATTCAAGTAGGAAATGATCCTAATGCCTTAATCTATAATCCGGCTAACAACAAAGTCTATTGCGCTAATAATGAGAGTGACAATGTATCTGTCATTGATTGCGTTGCAGATTCAGTGATAACGATAATTACGTTAGGTTACTATTATCCTAATGCACTTTGTTGGAATTCAACCAGCAACAAGGTCTATTGCGCTAATGGAGTTAATAACAATATGACTGTGATTAATGGAGCTACAAATCAGGTAATAACCACAGTTCCAGTCGGACATTTACCATGGGCTCTTTGTTGGAATTCTATTAATAACAAGGTTTATTGCGCTAATTTGGGTGACATTTACCCGTTCCCTGATAGTACTGTGACGGTAATTGATGGGGTAAATAACTCAGTGATTACAACGATTGGGGTCAGAAGCGAACCTATGGCGCTATGCTATAATTCAACCAACAACAAGGTCTATTGTGCTAATGCGATGAGGAACAATGTTACTATAATTGATGGGGTAAATGATTTAGTGATTACCACAGTCGCGGTTGGGGGTGGACCATCGGCTCTTTGTTGGAATTCAACCAACAACAAGGTTTATTGTGCTAATTATGAAGGTAGCATCTCAATAATTGATGGGGTAACCAATCAGGTGATAGCTACAGTTCCTGTTGGATTTGGTCCTTGGGCTCTATGCTGGAATTTTACTAATAACAAGGTCTATTGCGCTAATAAGTATAGTGACGATGTGACGATTATTGATGGAGCAAACAATCAGGTGATAACTACAGTTCCCGTTGGAGATGAACCTTCTGCTCTTTGCTGGAATTCGATCAACAACAAGGTCTATTGCGCTAATTCTTGGAGTAACAATGTAACTATCATTGATGGGGCAACTAATTTAGTAGTAACCAATATTCCGGTTAGAAGTAATCCTCTAGCTATCTGCTGGAATTCTATTCAGAATAGAACTTATGTTGCAAATCAAGGGGGTTACAGTATCTCGGTGATAATGGATGTGACGGGAATTGAGGAGGAACGCCAGACGCTTGACGCTGAACGCTTTACGCTAGAAATTTATCCGAATCCAGCGAAAACTGTGATGCGTGTCTGTGTTCCGGTGTCCGTGAAAACCGTTAAAATTTTCAATATTTCAGGAAAGTTAATAAGAGAAATAGCCACGACTGCTTCGCAGTCTCGCAATGACGGAAGAATTGAAATATCGTTAAAAGGCATAAATCCCGGAATATACTTCTTACGATTCGGAACTGAGACAAGAAAATTCCTGGTCGTGAAATAGGGGTCAGCCCCCGAACCAATCCCCCAGGTTGCTTAGGGAGCTACCCCCGAGTCTACTCCCGAACCAACTCCCCAGCTTACCCCTGAACCCGCTTCCCAGGTTGTCCCCGAAGCTGCCCCCCAGTCCGCTTCCTAACCAACCTCCGAAGCGACCCCTGAAGCTACTTCCGAGGTCACTCCCCAAGCCACTTAGGGGGTCACCCCCTAGGTGATACCCCCTCCCTAAGCAATTTTCAATGTAAGATTTTAAATTCTCAATACTTAGAAGAAATTTTGGGTCGATTTTGAGTAAACCTTTAAGTATTACTTTTTACGACCTAAAAATAACCTTCACCCTTCCTTTTTCAACAAAGGGTGTAGTGTTTTTTTCATCTTTGCCATCTGTGTTTATCTGTGGTTTTGAATGCTTCAGCCTAAGAAAACCAGCAGAGCACCACCAAAAGCAACGATTATTGCCAGGATACGTATTAAATTAATCGGGTCTTTTAGAATCATTGCCGCCAAGATGAAAACAAAAATATTACTGATTTGATTCAAAGGTGCGGCAATTGAAGCCTGAGTATATTTCATACCGCCCAGCCAGACAACTAATGCGATGTAAGTCCCAACCAAAGTTCCGCCAATTGTATAACCCAACCCTTTGGTTGTGAATAAAGAAGCGATAATTCGCTTTCGGGCAGGCAGAAATAAAGTAATGAGTAACAGACTGAAGAATCCGGCAAGCAAGCGGATTTCAGTTGCCCATAATAGGGGTGTTTTGCCGAGCATTGGTTTGATTAATACCACGCCGATTGCGGTTGCAGCAGCCGATAACACGCCCCATAAAATCCCGATTAGCAATCCTTTTCGGCTTAAATTTTCCGGTAATTTTATCTGAGTAGTTGATAGTAAGGCGGAAAGGATTAAAATCACGCCCAAAATCTGTAATAAAGATAGACTTTCTTTTAAGAATAATACTGAAAGAATTATAATCGACGGACTGTACATATAACCGACAATAGCGGAAAGCCCAGCGCCGATACGATTTAAACTCATAAAAAATAAGGTGTCGCCAATCGCCATACCTAAAATTCCGCTAATCAGAAAAATAGCGTATTCGCTAAACTGAACCGGTCGAAATAGAACTTCGTGAAAAATCGCCATGGTCGGTAGCAATAAAATTAGTGCCAGGAGATTTTTAAATAAATTGAGCGCAATCGGATGGACGGTTTCGCCGCTCTTCTTAAAAAGAATGACCGCAAAAGCCCAGGCGACCGCACTGATTAGCGCTAAAGTCTGTCCTAAATAGGGAAAATTTACCGGCATCACAAAGAAATGATTATTTTTTAAGCGGCTTGGCGATTAAGCCAAGGTATCGGTAAAATCTTTCTCCCTTAGCATTCTTCACTTCCAGGTTACAATCTGGGGAACGCAGTTGGAGAAAATCCTTAATGAATAATCGGGCGGAAGTATTGGAATCCCTAACATATCATCCATATTCTCGGGTTCAATTTTATAACCTTTTACCGGAAAGTCAATGAGGCGAATTTCATCAAAAATAATCTTACCGAAATCAGGTTGTTTAATCACAATTCGATTATCAACCATTCCTATTGAAAAAATAGCCACTCCCTGGTATGTTAATACCCCAAAAAGGAGCGCTTTTGACAGCAACAATACCAGAAGGAATATACACAATGCAGGCTAAGAGGTCAATAATCAAAATAAATGCCCCAAAATATCGCCAAGCAACAAAGAAGGTGAAATCAGAAATTCTTAACGACTTAGTCGAAACCACCCACCTCCATCGTAAATATTTGACCGACCTTTTAAACAATACCGGCAAGGTCTGTTATACTCCACGAGACGTCAGATTCATCGCTGACCCGACCATCACTTATACCAATCAACGAGGACGAAAGAAAGTCTATACTCAAGAATTAGTCCCTTATCTCAAAATCCTGTGGGAATTGGCTGGCTTCCGCTCCTCAATCCACTTAGTAGCTTTTATCCGTGCCAATCAAGCATTACTTTATGAGAAACCTTTTGATTTTAAAGAACTCACTAAAGAAACCCAAACCAAAGTCATTAAACTCCTTTCCGCATCAACCGAAACCAAAGAGAAATTGCTAAAAATCAGTTCTGCCACGGTGGACCGGCTTTTAAGACCGGTAAAAGAAAAATACCGCTTAGCGCATAAATACAAACCCCATCCTCATGCCTCGGTTATCAAGAAAAATATTCCGGTGGAGAGTTATTTTGATAAACCAAAGCACGGTCCTTTAGGCTATACTGAGATTGATTTGGTGCACCATTGTGGTTCTATTGCCGAAGGCAGTTTTTGTTATACCTTAAGTGAAACTGAGATTAATACCGGTTGGACCGAATTGCGGGCATTAAGGAATAAAGCGCGGGTTTGGACACTTGAGGCTTTAGCCGATATTGATAAGAGTGTGCCGTTTAAGATTCATACTCGACATGTCGATAATGGCTCAGAGTTTATTAACGCCCCTATGTTGGCTTATACACAACAAGCGGGTATGAAATATACCCGTTCGCGTGAGTATCATAAGAATGATTCTCCTTATGTGAAGAGTCGGCAATGGACGATGGTCAGGTCTTATGTTGGTTATCGTCGCTATGATACCGACAAAGAACATGCGATTTTGGACCGACTGGATAGACTTATTTCCCTTAAACACAACTATTTTATGCCGATGATGAAGATGATAAAGAAAGAGCGGGTTGGCGGTAAGGTGCGCAAGAAATACCATATTGATACGCCGTTCAATCGAGTGCTGAATGCACCTGATGTTTCCGAGGAGGAGAAGAAAAAGGTGCGGGCATATAAAGACTCGTTGTCTTATCTGAAGATTGTTGACGAAATCACTAGACTTCGGAAGAAGCTTGACGAAGTGTATCGTAAGAAATATGATGTCTCAATAGAGGAAGAAGAATGATTAAGAATTCTTTAATTTTCTTTATAAATCTTAATCTAATTTGGGTAAGATCTAATTATGATGAAAGACGTTGAGGTTACGTTGATATGGTTTATAGTGCAGAACAACCCTTGACATTAGTCAGGATAATCACTTAAATTTAACTGTATATAATAATATGAAATACCGAAAATTAATCTTTTTTCTTATAATTTTGGCGCCTATATTGATTTTGGCGGAAGTTATTGAGAATTTTGATAGCGGGACAATCAAACTACTATCTTATCCGGATGAAGATATTCAGCCCAATGCCTGGACTTTAGATTCCATCAATACCTATGATAACTCTCCTTTCTCGCTAAAATTATATGGTAATACCTGGAAAATTGAACCAATCGATTCAATCAAAATCGACACTAACGATGTCTGGCAAATAGCTGCATTTATTGAGCGTCTGGGCGAAATTCAAGGATTTGGCTTAATCGATTCCGCCCATACGTTATTTTATTCATTTGCCGGGACCGAGCAATTGAATGTCGAAAACTGGGTTACTGTCTACCAAGGAGCTTTTCCCTTGGATACCTGGAATATTTATCGCCTGCCAATTGGCGAAGACTGGCTTAATTGGTTTGGTTATTTGCCAACGATTACCGGAATCGTCTTTATCAATGACCGGGATGTAGATACCAGCGCTACGGTCTATTTTGATGAAATATATGATATTACAAACGACCTGCCGATTGTGCCCCAGGTTGAAATATGGGACTCAATCGGTGAAATTTCAGTTAATGCTTCAGGCAAAAGGAGTGCAACAGTCCAATTTTACAGTCGGGTAATTGACCCGGATAGCGACCATCATCAATACTTCTGGTATTTTGGCGATGATTCAACCAGTAGCGACTCGAATCCTCTCCATACTTATATAATTGAAGATGACCACGAATATACGGTATTATTAGAAGTCGTAGATAATACAGGGCAATGGGGGAGAGCGAGCGGTCAGGTTAGGATAGACCCGGGTCCCTCAACTTTTCCGGTTACGATGAATTTTGTCGGTGATATTATGTTAGCCAGAAGATACGAATCACCCGGCGGCGTGATTGACACACTTGGGGTTGAGGGGATTTTTGACCCAACCCTGCCTTATTTAGGCAATGCGGCAGATATTACCGTAGCTAATCTCGAATCGCCACTCACTGCACATGGTCCAAGACATCCGACCAAACCGATTGTATTTCGAGGCAGACCAACTAATGTAGCCGGTTTGGTTCATGCCGGTATTGATATTGTTTCATTAGCCAACAATCATATCATTGATTACGGATTAGAAGGACTCTGTGCAACCGAGAGCGTCTTATCCGCTAATCACATCTTGTATTCTGGTGCTGGGGCAAATTCCTATGAAGCGTACCTACCGCTATTTCGCCTAAAATCCGGCGTCAATATTGGATTCTTAGCGTTTAGTGATCGGACCGGTCAATATGATAATTACCAGCCCTACTTAAATGCTGGTTTTAATAAACCGGGTTTTGCTAATCTCGACACGTTTTGCATCGCCCAGCAAATCCAGAATATCGAAAATGATGCCGATCTGATTGTAGCAGAAATGCATTCAGGAATTGAGTATTCACCGTTGCCGAGACCGGATGATTTCGAATTGAACGGCGATGAGTTTTATTCGCCATCGCCATTAATTCCTTGCACCGGTGATATTAATATCCGACACCAGGCAATCGATGACGGTGCGGACTTAGTAATCTGCCATCATCCGCATATGATACAAGGTTTTGAAGTCTATAATGGTAAATTAATCGCCCATTCGCTGGGAGATTTCACTTTTGACTTAGACTATCCGGAAACCTATCCGTCCGTGATTCTAAATGCTAAAATTAATGAAACCGGATTTTATGATTATTTAATTACACCAGTCTATATTGATGATTATATCCCGGTCCGAGCCAAAGGTGAACTGGGAATCCATATTCTGGACTATTTAGCGCAACGTTCTAAAGAATTAGGAACATACATGATTGTAAATAAAGATAGTGTTATAGCTAAGATTGTTCTGGATACCAGTAATTTAGGCAGGGAAACTCGTTCCTATTTTAGTCAATTTCAATTACAGCTGGAAAATGGTTTTTGGACCTCTGAACCTTCGCTGCTCCAAAGAGAAGGCAGCATATCTTCCATTCGAACTATTACTACTCCGACAAGGGATTGGCAATTTCGTTTGGGCAGGGAAATGACCTGGTTATGGTTAGGTAATTTTGAGGATGAAGGCTCATCGCTTTGGTTAATTAATCAATCCGATGAGTTTTATGATACGATTGCTTTTGGCGGCAACCGATCGCTTTGTCAAGTGCGGGATTCCGGGACGAGCTCAATCACTACTAATCTAGAAGAACGGATTGTCTACTATTCAGATTCGACTTATTACACACTTTATGGACATGTAAAAACCCAGAATGCCGAAAGCTCCGGAATAAGCGTTAAATTTTACTCGTCGAGAACCAGTTCATCTCCAATTGGCACGATTGACCTTGATACAGTGGCTATTGGCACAACGGATTGGAGCTTCTTTTATAATCAATTTATTCCCACCCCGGGCACTAAATTTCTCGATATCTGGCTGAGTAGTGAAGCACCGCAATCTGGGGTAGGTCAAACCTGGTTTGATGATGTTGGTGTCATTAAGTGGGAAGATTGGCAACTTCTGAACCATCCCATAAATATTCCGACCCCAAATGATTTTTACTGGATTCAAATTAGAACTAATGATGAAACATATAATGCGCTGATGAACTATGATGAAATTATTTATAATCCACATTCTTCAATTTCTTTTATTGAAGAGAACGCAGGCAATAAGCTTGGTTTCCATTCTTTTCAAAGTTTTCCCAATCCAGCTAACTCAAGTTCAGTAATTCAATATAATCTACTTAAAACCGGTAAAGTGGTTTTAAAAATTTACAATGCGCTGGGGCGAGAAGTGAAGACCTTGGTTAACGGGTTACAAGTCAACGGGCAAAAGAAAGTTATTTGGGATGGTAGTGATAATCAGGGCAAAAACTTAGATGCCGGCATCTATTTCTGCCGATTAAAAGCCGGTGGCAACGAGCTATCAAGAAAACTTGTTTTGCTGAAATAACCGGTCACTAATTTTTAATCACTGAGATAGCAGAGATAACTGAAAAAGAAGGTGCTTGAAGCACTTCCTGGTACTGCCTCAGGCAGTCAGTTGGTTTAGAGATCCCGACGTCGGGTGCGCCAGCGTTTTACCACGCGCTCAACATCCGTTTGTGACGAACCTTCGGTCCAACCCTTGGCGAACTCAATATCACTACTTTTCGGTTTTGGATTGGGCAAGTCAATCAGCACCCGGGTTGGCATGATGACCGCATCGCCCAGCAGTAATGCTTCACCGGTCCGGAGCGCCGGCGTCATACTCATCAGACCGGAAGCCGAATCCGGTACCAACCGACGCACGTAATTCTGGTCATCCGGGTTGGTGAGCCGCATGGCGATGAAATTGTTACACTGTGATATCACGGTTTCGGAAAGCTCGTTTGGACGCTGGCTAACAAAGATCGCGCCGATACCGTACTTGCGTCCTTCCTTGGTAATTCGTTCCACTGCCTTGAGCGCTGAAGGAAAACCCAGGTTGCGTTGCCGAGGTACGAAATTGTGCGCCTCTTCATATACCATTAGAATCGGCAGTTTCTCCCGCTCCATATTCCAGAGATTGAATTCGAACACGACCCGCGAAATTACCGCAACTACCACACCAATCGCCTCGGATGGTATGCCGCTCAAGTCAATGATGGTCATCCGATTGCCATTGTTGAGCGACAGGTGGTTCTTGAGCAAATCAATTAGACTGGCATCATTCGAAGATTTCTCGGGATTGAAAATGAATTTATAGCGCGGGTCGCTCATCCGGCTATCGAATCGAATCAGAAACCGGTCGAACACACCGTGTAACGGACCGGGTTCCATTCTGCCCTCGTCATTGTACACCATCTGGATGTTCCAGTTTCTAATCAGACTAATCATTTCTTCAATATTATAGAATACCGGCGAGTCAACCGTTAGCGAAGCACCCAAACCTAGATTTTGGTCGCTATCCGTGCCCTGCCGAGCTCGAACCATCGCATCCCGGAGCACGGTGATTTGGTTTTTAGCCGTCATCTCGTTCAAATCGATATTTAAATCAACGAACTCCTCAAAGTTCAGCAGCCAGTGCGGTAGTTCTACTTTGTCCGCCTCGATAACAAACACGTCTTTGGGGAATGCCGCCGCATATTCACCGTGCAAGTCGAGTACGATGATGTGCGTGTTTGGATATTTCTTTATCGCCTGTTGTAGGAGACTGGCAACCGTACAAGATTTGCCACAGCCGGTACTGCCAACTACGGCAAGGTGATGACCAAATAAGTTATCGATGTTTACATAGACCCTCTGGGCTTCGTTTTCGGCTAACGATGCAAATGAAAAACCGAAATGACGGTATTCAGCGAAAATCTTATCGAGTTCATTCGAGGTGACCATCTGAGTCGGTAACCCGACATTCGGGAACATCGCCACGCCACGCACGAACTTGCCGTCCGGCTTGAGCGTGCCGATAAGGATGCATTCAACAATCTTCCGGCGGTCGCCATCGCGATTGGGCGGGTCCATTTTTATAATGGAAGATATTCCAATGATACTATGACCACGGAATGGAATCTTCAGGTGTGACCCGGGTTGACCTGGGTAATAGTCACCGGTGAGCGGTTTGGTCGTGTCAGCTGTAAGTTCGACCATGACCTTATCGCCACTCACCTCAATTACGTAACCGATGTTAGTTTCGGTTTCTTTTCTAGTTGGCAAGGATACTCCTTTACTTACTTGTAGTTGGTCCAGCATAATTATTTTTCTGAATAACCTTTCCGTTTGATATTAAATTAAATTTGCTTTTATTTGCGGATTTGCCATAAGGTGCTTGAAGCACTGCCGCGCTGTGCCTCAGGCACTCGGTTCGAAGATTTTTATTTTCAGTTTTTGTCAAGTTAGTCTCTACTTCCTTCAAGAAATATTATACAAAAAATTTAGCGTAATGTCAACGATTGGGCCGGGTAAATCCCATATCTCATTGCTTTTGGATACTATCTCTTTTCATATTTTAACCCAATCCAGCGATAAGAAACCACGAGATTGAACCACAAATGTAACTCGAAGAGTCCACCGCATTTCGCAGAGTCCGGCGACCAACGAGAGTTGAACGAAGAACAAAAAAGAATAATGAAACTACCGGTGACACTGATTAACACAGGGAAATAGATATATCACAGTAATAATAATGAATTTTGGGATTCGGCGTTTGAAATTTGGTATTTTTAGGTCAGAAGAAAGTTGTAATAAAAATCAACCTAAAAATGACCGATTTTTTCTTATAAGTCTTGGAAATTGATAATTTTACATTGAAAATTGCTTGGATAGGGGGTATCACCTAGTGCAAATTATATTAAAT
>Ga0315296_10004856_pt1 | contig 10912 bp, 11 predicted proteins | sample YL17G14_18_MG_FD_203921 | JGI IMG/M metagenome (GOLD analysis project Ga0315296, IMG submission 203921) | Sediment microbial communities from Yellowstone Lake, YNP, Wyoming, USA - YL17G14_18 | ecosystem: Environmental > Aquatic > Freshwater > Lake > Sediment | place: USA: Wyoming | collected...
ACGCGCGTCCGGACCAGGTTGACCGTCTTGAGCTCGATCGCAGTCCCCGCCACGGGCCGGCCATCGTCCGCCGGGCCGGGCGGCGTGTAGTAGTAGATGGCGGGCCGGCGGCCGGGGCGCCGCTCGGGCGGCTCGCCCTCCACGAGGTGCCAGTGCTCCGGCGGCTCCTCGTACGGGCTGCTGATGATCGGTTCCGGGACTTCGAAGTCGGTCATGCCTTGAATGCCGCGACGATGGCGTCCAGCTTCTCTCGCACTTCAGGATGGACTTCCTCCGGTCGCATGCCGGCGGCAATCTCGTGGTAGCGCGAGCAGGGCAGGTTCGGCAGCCCCGCGGCGTTCAGCGCCGGCGGGAGGATGTCCGTGCGCGCCTTGGTGTTGACCAGGTACGGATGGTCGTCGAGCGGCCGATCGATGATCGCCGGAGGCAGCTCGGCCCTCAGGTAATCCCTCAACGCCGCGACGTGGGGGGCGGCAGATGCCTCGCCGACCACGCGCGTGACGAACCGGCTGAGGGCGGCCGGGTGCACGAGGTAGCTCTCGATCTCATATCTGCGCCAGCGCGCCCGCTGGAATCCCCGGCCCGTGATGGCGCCGCCCTGGATTCCCGGGTGACTGTCGCCATCGACCACCTCCAGCGCCGGGATCTCCCTCACGAGCCGCAGGGCGTCGTAATGCTCGCGGGCCCTGACGCCTGCGCCGCCGCCGGTGGACTCCGCGACAGTCGGCTTCCAGAACAGCTTCGTGGTCAGCAGGTCCAGCGCCGGGTGGCCGAGCACCTGCGCGAAGGCGCGCAGGATCTCCACGTCGGTGTGGCCTTCGAGATACAGAATGCCAGGGGCCTGCAGCGCTCGCATGATGTCGTCATTCGAGAGCACGCGCAGCGACGCAATGAGGGCCACGCGCTCAGCGTCATCCGCCAGCATCACGGGCCGGTCGAGGAGGACGCAGACCTCGCGCGCGTCCACGGCATTGATGATGACCTCGGAGTGCGTCGCAACGATGAGCTGGGCCCCCGTTCTGACAGCGGCCTGCCGCAGCTCGCCGAAGATGGCGTCCTGCAGGAACACGTGCAGATGGGCATCAGGCTCATCGAGGAGCAGCACCGAGCCCGGACGGGTGTTCAGCAGGGCGAGCAGCATGACGACCTGCTGGAACCCGCTGCCCGCGCTGGCAACATCGAAGCGTGGACCGCCGGTTTCCTGCTGGTACTCCGCGACAATGTGCGCGCCTGTTCCGTCGGGCGGCAACAGCTCGTAGCCGAACAGCCGGCCAATCGCATCCTGCAGGCTGTCCCAGGCGGGCTGCGACGCGTTGGCCTGCAACAGCAGGTTGCGCAGCATCTCGCCGGGCTTCGCCTGGCCGAGCAACTGGTCCAGCTTCGGACGCGTGTAGACCGGCTCCTCCGTGCTCAGGCCGGTCATCGGGGGAATGAGCACCGTCGTCAGCAGTGCGCGCCGCACGACTTCAGGATCCACGGGCTCTGGGCGCACATAGATCTGTTCGGTGCTGTTCGCCTCGAGGTCCATTCGAAGCGACCATGCGTCGGTCTGGAGCCCGACGCGAATGCTTCCTGCGTAACTCCGGTCGCGCCAGAGCAGATCGAACGACCGGAGCGGGACGGCGGAGAATGCCTGCCGGGCCATGGGAGCCTTCCCGTAGGCGCCGCCGTGCCGCTGGAAGTCGTTCAGCTCCTTCCACCGCTGCAGCGCGAGGCTCCAGGCCGCAATGGCCTGCAGGATCGTCGTCTTGCCCGAGTTGTTCGGCCCGGCGAGCACGATGTGGCCTGGGACCGCAAACTCGATCCGGTCGAAGCGCTTGAACCCTTCGATGATGACGCGTCGAATCATCACAGATCCTGTTGCGGCAGCGGCCGGACGACGAGCAGCTCGTTGCCCCGGTCGTCGATCACCTTGACCGCCACCTGCCGGTGCTCGCCTGCCTCGAACGGGGCGCTGACAGTCCCCGCCAGGTGGTCCCACACGCTGTCGTCGTAATCGGCCTTCAAGGCCTTGCGCAGCCCCTCCCACGCGCTCGTGCGCGGAAAGAACGCCTGCGAGACGTGGAAGCACAGGTCGTTGTAGTCGGTATCGAGGAACCACGCGGGCACGTCGTCTCCCGCCCGGTGGTCCGGCTGCATTGTGGTCGGGTCGAACGTGTCGAGACCGAGCAGCAGCACCTGGTATCGCACCGGTTCGTCCTTCTTGTCTGGCTTCACGGGGTCGATCTTCACCTCGGGCAGGCCGCACACGCTGAAGATCTGGCTCGAGCGCATGGTCTTCAGCAGGTCACCCATCATCAGATCCGGCGTGGCCTGCACATAGGTCGCGGGCGGGAAGCCGGCTTCGGTCGACTTCTCGACCAGCTCGCGCGCGTGCGCCTGGATTGCGAAGCCGATCACGTAGAGGTGGGCGTAGCGCTTGATGTCGGCTTCCTTGAGCGCGGCATGGACAAGCTTCTCGCTGACGGAGCCATTCTCGGGGCCGAACACGAACGCCACAGGCCGCTCGTCCGCGTTTCCTTCCCGGACCCTTTGTGCTTGATGTACGTAGGGCGGGTCTTCAGACCCGCCACTGATCTGCAGTGCCTCCGCCGACAGCGAGAGAGACTTCGCGGGACGCCGCACGTTCCAGAGCTTGACCGTCTTTCCGCCGCCGACGTGGAGCACGGGCGACCGGCGGAGCACCTCGATCATGCGATCGACGAACGAGCCGTAGTCCTCGGCGGTCCTGGCGCCCGAATCCTCGATGCCATCCTCCTCCCAGTCCACCGGCGTGGGGATGGTGGCCTCGACGGCGAACGGCCCGGTGACGCGAACGTACTTGTTGTCCACCTCCGGCCGATCGACCAGGACTTCCTCTTCGGGCGGCTCGTTGTTGGCGATGCTCTTGAGCGTGACGTGGGGGACGATACCGCCAACCTCCTCGCCTTTCTTGTTCTGCTTGCGGAGGTAGACGAAGCCACTGGCTGGGCCGCGCTTGTCGTCCTTCAGCTCGTACCAGGGAAAGGTCGCCGTGAGCAGCCGCTGGCGTGCGAGAGCAAGCGGCACGCGGCTCGTGTCAATCGTGATCCATCGCCGCCCCCACTGCTCGGCTACGTACGCCGTCGTCCCTGATCCGCACGTCGGATCGAGCACCAGATCGCCAGGATCCGTCGTCATGAGAAGGCAGCGCTGGACGAACTTGTTCGCGGTTTGAACGACGTACAACCTAGATTCTGCGGCTGGCTGGTCTGACCATGAGTTGTCGAACTTCGCGTAGGCAAAATCGCGAAAATACTGCTTAAAGTATGGCGATCCTCCAAGGATGAAGAGCCTGCGCTTGGTTATGAGAGTCTCGATTCCTCCACGGGTCGTGACCCAACTCTTGCCCCCGTAAGGCTTGCAGTACGTGCCCTCGAAATCGAATTCGAAGGTGCAACTCTCTGTGTAGCCCGATGACGTCAGCTTCGAGCGCCGGAACACTGCCTCGTAAGAACTGAGCGCTCTGAATTCTCCGTCATCGATTTTTCGAAAGCCTTCCTTCGCCGACGAGTCCTCCACATAACGCCATTCGCGGTCATCTGCAATCTCGCGATCTCTGAAGAGCGGCCTAAACTTCATTCTTTCTAAGTCTCTCGCGTACCACAGAATGTAGTCGTAGGCTTGTGCAAGGCCTTTCGCTCCGAGCGCGCTCGTAGACTTGAAGTTGATTTGAGCGTGGAAGTTCTCCGCTCCGAACACCTCGTCCATGAGCTCGCGGACGTGGTGGACGTTCTCGTCGCTGATCTGGACGAAGATGCTTCCGCTTGGGGCGAGGAGGTCGCGGGCGAGCAGCAGCCGGTCGCGCATGTACGTCAGGTACGAGTGCAGCCCCAGCTCCCAGGTGTCGCGGTACGCCTTCACCATCTCCGGCTCGCGCGTCAGGTCCTCGTCGTCGCCGTGCGTCACGTCGCGCTTGCGCACGAACGGCTGGAAGTTGCTCCCGAACTTCACGCCGTAGGGTGGGTCGATGTAGATCATCTGCACCTGCCCGCCCAGACCCTCGTACCGCAGCAGCGAGTTCATCACCACAAGCGAGTCGCCAAGCACAAGCCGGTTGACCCACTTGTCCTGGTACTCATACGCGCGCAGTGTTTGGTCCACGATCGAGTGCTGCGGGTCCCCGAAGATATCCCACATGTCCGACTGAGGGGACTTCACGCGATGACCCACCAGCGTCTCGACGATGGCCTTGGTGGAGAGGCGCTCGTGGACGAAGAGCGGGAGCGTGGGGACGTCGAACGAGAGGCGCTCGGCCTTGCCGGCCCAGTTCAGGAAGGGCCGGCCAAGGCGCTTCAGCGTGTCCACGGCGTCGCCCAGGGACCGCACGGTCAGCAGCACGCGACCATCAAGGGCGCGGAACTCCTGCGGCGCCTCAAAGGTGTGGGGAGGCGGCAGCGCAGCGCTCTTCTCGATGAGCGCAAGCAGCCACTCGCCTAGCTCGCGCGCCCCGTTCTGGCCGTCCCAGTCGAGCGCCGGCGACAGCGACGAGTCGTACCGCCAGGTCGCGGGCGTCTTCTTCTTCCGAAACTGCGGCTGCGTCCCGACGTCGGGCCGCATGGGGCTGGTCTCGGTGGGGTGGGTGTAGCGTTCCGCGACCTTGCCCGCGCCGGGGCTGGTGCCGCCGCCGGAGGAGCTGGGGCCTTTCTTTCGAGCCACGGATGACCTCCGACACGAGTCGGACGCGCGCCGCTCGCTGAATCCCCACGGATTGTAGCAGGTTTGATGGCGTCCCAAACCACGCGGAACACAGGGGGTAGTGGGCTAACGCCGTGTTGCTGGGTCAGGGAGTGCTTGGGCGCTCGATTTCCGAGGCACGCGCGGCGACATCGAACGATGCCCAGCACGCCTTGGCCAAGTCTGCGCCTTTTGGCGGGATGCCCGCGTGAACCACTTTCCGTCCCTTGAGATTCAGAAATGCAACTGCTGGAATGAGATCGCGATCCGAAGTCGCCAGGACCGCCAAGTCATAGGCGTCCTCCCAAGCCAGGCGAATCATGTCAGTTGCGATGAGTGTGTCCACGCCTTTCTCTTGTGTTGCGCGGATCGCCTGTTTGCAGTGCGGGCAGTCTTTGATCACCTCATGACAGGCGGGACACCTTGGTGGGGCCTTTGGTTTACGTTCTCTGCACTCGACCATTACGCCCGGTTGGCGACTGAGCCAGTGCTGACCCAATTGTAGAACTTGGTATCCGTGCGCGGGTCGTATGACACATAGATAATCACGCCTTCAAAAGTGTGGTTAGCGACCCCCAACAGCGCAACGGCTTGTCCGGCGAGCTAGGGACCGACTTTGAACCATGCGACCCGGAACCGATAGTCCGGCGCACCCCGACGCTCGGCCTCACGCTCGTTAAGGGCAAGCTGGAAATTCCAGTAATCAACAAACACCCGCACTCGGAGCGACGTTGTGGAAGCGGAGACGATTGCACCGTCAGACATTAGTCGTAGCCCTTCTTGGCAGGAGAACAAACCCACGCAAACAAACAGGGGGTCGCACCGAATAGGCGGACCCCCTGGGGCAAAAACTATCGAAGGGGATGAACCCTCTCGTACAGAGGAACCCTTCGATGGGCTACAACATCCTAAGTATCGGCCGCAGAAAGCGACTTGTCAAGTCCAACTATCTCAACAGTTTGTCTCTGCTCAGCCTCAGGCTAATTGCCTAACTGTCACCGCTCTCCAGGTCTGCCTCGGCCAGCTCCAGATACCTCCGGACACGCTGGATGTGAGCAGCCTTTAGAGTATCGCCCGTAACGCGGACCTGAATCATCAGGCTGCCGTTCGCAAAAGGCACGTTCAACGACAACACGCGGGTCCTGTCTTGGCCCTTGCCGCTGTCTCCTGTCCACGCCCCGACATCCTTGATGTCTTGTCCCGTGTCAATGCCGGTCATGTCCTCAGGCTCCTTTCCGCCGTCGTTAGCAGTGTAGCCTGAGGCTTCAAGTTTTGCAAACTTTAGCGTATCTCTGAATGCTCTCGCGGCCTTGCGGGCGCCGTCCTCTGCAAAGCCTTTTTTCGTAATAAGATAAGACCGAATCGCCGTCTCAGATGCATCCGTGTGGTTTTGCGCCAGCTCTTTGAACAGCGGCGGATTGATCGCAGCCTGCTTGAGTGCCGCTTGCCTTTCCTCCGCGCTACCGTGCAGCACACGCACCGCGAGATCAGAGAGTCGGATATGACCCTTCTCGGCTTTATCGATGAACCCGAACTGTCGGAGTGTCCCAATCGCAACGCGCGCCGGCCCGCTAAGGCTCTTGTATCCGAGAGCGACAGCCGCCGTCTCGTGGCTCACAGGCGTCCGCTTTTCGCTGTTCCAGAGCTTTCCGGCGGCTTCCACTGCTTGGCCCAATCCGAACGCGGGGTAGTTCGGGCTACGTAGTTTTCCAGCCATACCAATCCTCCCGTTCCAGAGTATAGGCGAATTGGCCGGATGGCGTCAAGAACAAAAGTAAGTATACGCCGTCATTTGGTTCTTGACTCGCCTGAGGCTAATTTGTATGATTAGCCTCATGACGGTGAGGATTCGCGGGCCGCCACCAGAAACACGAAGAGCCTAGATGGTTGCTCTGGTGGGGGCAGCCATCTAGGCCCTCGTGATACCGCCCGGCCAGCCGCGCTAACGGCCGACCGGGCCAATCCAAACCGCAGGGCTAGAGCCGCACGATCCAGACCCACAGTGATTATCGGCCCTGACCGCCCTGGAGCGCAAGGAGCCGATCATGACCTGTCCGAAATGCGAGCACCACCAAACGAAGCGGTTCGGAACCTACGGCAAAGCCAAGATCCAGCGGTATCGGTGCAAGGACTGCGGGGCCACGTTCAGCCCGACGCAACCGAAGCCGCTTGGCAACCACACCACGAACGTGGACCGGGCCGTCCAGGTTTTCACGTTGCTGACCGAAGAGATGAGCGTCCGTGCCATTGCGCGCGTGACGGGCGTTCACAAGACGACGATCCTCTCCCTGCCGAAGACCGTGGGCGAGAGGTGCCGCCGCGTGTTCGGTGCCAAGATGTGGAATCTGCGGCCGGACTTCGTGCAGGCCGATGAAGCGTGGACGTTCGTCCACACCAAGGCGAAGCGCGTCCGCCCGGACGATCCGGCGGAGTACGGTGATCAATACGTGTGGCTGGCGCTCGATAGCGACACGAAGGCCATCCTGAGTTTCTACGTCGGAAAGCGGGACGGCTTCAGCGCGTATGAGTTCGTTGAGGATCTGAGCGGGCGCATCGCTAGTCGGTGCCAGCTCACGACGGACGGGCTCGACGCGTACCCGCCGGCCATCGAAGAACACTTCGAGGCCGATGTAGACTTCGCGCAACTCGTGAAGAACTACGCGCCCCCACGCACCGATGGGCCGGACTGGTTCAGACCGTCAGCGCGGGCCGTCTCGGCAGTCCCGACACGCATGATGAGCGAACCCAAAATCGAGCGGATCAGCACATCGCACATCAAGCGAGCGAACCTGACGGTTCGGATGCACCTGCGCCGGTTCACGCGCCTGACCAATGGCTTCAGTAAGAAACTGGCGAACCTGAAAGCCGTCGTCGCCGTGTTCGTGGTGTGGTATGACTTCTGTCGTTTGCATCAGACGATGCGCGTTACTCCGGCGATGGAAGCCGGGATTGACCGACCATGTATGAAGTGTGCGTGAATTGTTGGTAGCAGCTTAAGTCTGCTTCGGGTTACTCGCTTCCATTCGGTAGGGCGACAATCGCGCAGGACACCGGCTTAGCGCAGCGTCGAAATCATTAGGATTTTTGGCCGTTTGTTGACACTTCTTCCCCTCCATGTTAGCCTAGGGCTAACAGGGAGGGGAGAAAGGCGAACCCCAGTGGTTGACCGTCCCAAGCCTCTATCCGCAGTTGAGGCGAGGGCACTCATTGATAGGCTCTTAGCGATTCCCGACACTATTTCGATCACGGACCATTGCCGGGCCAGAGGTCAACAACGACGATTTGATCACTTCGATATTTGGCATGTCCTTGAACATGGTCTACCCTCTATTGACGAGTGGGACGATAAACATCAGGGATGGAAGTATAACGTTGTTGGCACTGACGTCGACGGCGAACCCCTCACGCTGGTAGTTGTCTTGGATGCCGACTATCAGGTCATCAAAGTCATAACAGGACATGGATAGACCGTACTTCTGTGGTGAGTGTGGCGAACCGATGCTTATCGTTCAGGCTACATTGCCGTACCCTGAGTGTGGCCTCGACAACGTGGTTTTGTGCAACGTCCCTGTTTGGGAATGTCGAAACGGCCATCAAGACGTTCAGATTCCTGCCGTGAAACAACTTCACCAGGTTCTTGCGCAAATGTTGGTGGCGCAGCCTTGGCCGCTTCTGGGTCAGGATGTACGTTTCATGCGGAAGCATCTCGGATACTCCGCCCGTGCTTTTAGTGCAATCATTGGTCTGAACTACGTCACGTTATCAAAGTTTGAAAATGAACGGTCCAGAATTCCTCGCAAGATGGATGCTTTGGTGAGGCTGTTCTGTGCTCAGGCACTGTGTGAACGCCTGAATCGGCGCCTTTCGAAGCCTCTCATTCCTGTGCTGGAGAGATTGGAATCTGACCAATCTGCGCTCGACCTCCGCGATCTTCGTTTGGAACATGTCGAGGTAGAGGCGACACGGACAGCCGAACCGAGACATCGTTGGCAAGAAGCCAGTCATCAGTAACCGAATAGCACATACGGCAGCAACACAGCCTTAGGCCACTACCGAACAGAGGCCGTCCTTGCATCTTCACGCCGAACCGGCGACCATTGAGACCACCTGGGCTGCAGAAGCTCTGTTGATGAACGGAACACCCGCTGTCGGGCTGCCGAGGGCCTGAAACGGGGTTCCCGAGGATGGCGTCATGCGCAGCTGGATGTGGAGTTGGTGGTTGTGGCAATGGTTCGGGCTCATGCTGATTGGGGCGGGCCTCGTCGTTGGTGGGCTGGTCTTGTGGCGCCGCTTTCAGGGGGAACGCGCCGCCACGAGCCCGCTCGTGACCGGGGACACGACGGTCAGGGCTCAGATCAACTTCGCCAGCATCAGGATTGGCGGCGATCTCGCCGGCCTCCTGCTGGTGATCGGGGTCATTGCCACGTTCCTCCCGATGCTGTGGGGCTATTACCTGGTCGTCGCCGCTGGCGCCGGGGTCGTCGCCGTCGCCCTGTTCCTCTGGCACCGCTACCACCCGTGGTGAACCCGCCTGGACTCACGGCCTCATCGCTACAGCCCATTTCATAACCGGCATGGCGGGTCCTGTCCACGGACAGCCCCACCCGTCCTCGGCCCGAAAGGCGCTTGTCACGGCCGTCGGGCCTGCGCCCTTCGACAAGCTCAGGGCGTGCTGAGCCTGTCGAAGCACGCGGCGGGCGGGGCGGCCCCGTCCGCGGCCACCCGCCCGAGGTTATGAAATGAGTTTTAATGTCGCCGTCGCGCGAATCCTCGCACCGCGTGCCCACGCCTCAGATCGCGCTACCCTCGGTCTTGAGCAGGTCGATCAGTTCCCGGTCCGCCGGCGGGAAGTCGAGCGTGTGCAGATCCCCGCGGCTGACCCAGCGAATCTGCTGGCCGAGCATGGGCTCGGGCTCGCCGATGAGGGTGCAGCGGAAGAACCGCAGCTCGACTTCATGGTCCGGATACCGGTAGGACGTCCGGAGGATCTCGCCGTCGATCCGGACTGTCGCGTCCAGTTCCTCGCGGATCTCCCGCACGAGGCACTCGATGGATCCCTCACCCGCCTCGCACTTGCCGCCCGGGAACTCCCAGTATCCCGCCAGATGGGTGCCATCGAGCCTTCTCGTGACCAGGAAGCGGCCGTCGCGCTCGATCACGGCCGCGGTCACGACGATGGGCGCGAGGCGGTCAGGCACGGGTCTCGTGCTCGGGATTGAAGGGGAACGCGCGGCAGAACCTGGCCATGGGGCAGACGAGACAGCGGGGCCTGCGCGCGGTGCACACGATCGCGCCGAAGTCCATGAGTGCCTGGTTGAAGTCGAAGGCGTCGCGGCGCGGGACGAGTGCGGCGGAGAGCTTCCAGAGCCGTGTCCGCATCGCGTGGCTCTTCGGGTTCCCGCGTCCGACGAACACGCGGAACAGGACGCGCGCCACGTTGGTGTCCAGGATGGCCGCCGGGCGCCCGAAGGCGAAGCTCAGAATGGCGCCCGCCGTGTAGGCGCCGATGCCCTTGAACGACCGCAGCGTCTCGGCGTCCGACGGAAGCTCGCCGCCGTAGCGCTCGACGGATTCCCGCGCAATGGCATGCAACCGGCGCGGGCGAATGTTGTATCCGAGTGGATACCAGGCCTTCACCGCTTCATCGACCGGCGTCGCGGCGAGCGCAGCGAGCGAGGGGAACCGTTCCAGCCACTCCCGGTACTTCGGCGCGACGCGATCGACCTGCGTCTGCTGGAGCATGATTTCGGACACCAGGATGTGGTACGGATCGCCGGTGCGCCGCCACGGAAGGTCGCGGCCGTGCGCGCCGTACCAGGCGAGCAGCTTCTGCCGGAATCGCCGCCGGGCGCCAGGCGGAGGCAGCGCAGGTGCAGCGGCAGTGCGCCCGCGCCGTTTCGATGTTGCGACCCTTACCCGTGATCTGGTCATCTGCCTCTCTGTGCTCCTCCCGACCTGTCCCAGCCCCGCCCCGATGAAGACCTCTGGGCGCCTGCGGCTGCCCCGACTCCCGACTCCTGATTCCTGAATCCTGCACGCCGTGCCATCTGGTCTGTTGTGGTATCGACACGGCATGGCTCACTTGACACCATCGCGGCATTGTCGCACAGTCCCGATACGTGAAGATCTACACGCGCTTGGGCGATCGCGGGGATACCAGTCTGCTCGACGGCCGCCGCGTGTCGAAGGCCGACCCGCGCGTCGAGGCCTGCGGCGA
>Ga0315296_10004857_pt1 | contig 10912 bp, 9 predicted proteins | sample YL17G14_18_MG_FD_203921 | JGI IMG/M metagenome (GOLD analysis project Ga0315296, IMG submission 203921) | Sediment microbial communities from Yellowstone Lake, YNP, Wyoming, USA - YL17G14_18 | ecosystem: Environmental > Aquatic > Freshwater > Lake > Sediment | place: USA: Wyoming | collected...
CCCTTGCTGCGGGACTTGTGGCCGTGGCGGTCGCGAAGATCGCGGCGATCCTTGCCCGCCCCCTGCCTTTCGTGCTCTTCGAGCGGCGCTTTCACGCCCTCATGGTGCCCGAGGGCTTCGATGACCTCGGACTGCGCGAAGAAGCCTTGGCTGTTCTCCAGGCGCGACAGGCACCGGCGAGTGCTTCCGATGGGAGCGGTCGCAATCCAATCGTAACTCCATGGCTCGAAGGACCGGAAAGGGTGCGGATAGCCAACGTGCTATTGCAGAAACTCAGGGATCTCAACATGCCTCGCATCGGTGTGACCGCCGACGAAGTGCGTCAGGGCGAGGCCACGCGCGTGTTCCCCAGCGTCACCTGTACCGCCTGCAATGGCGCAGGGCAGGTGCCGTGTCCACAATGCACCCTGGAGCTGCCGAGCGAATCCACTACAGAATCTTTGGGCAATGACAAGGGCCTATGTGAGAGATGCGGCGGAGAGCAGCGCGTGCTGTGTGAGTGCGTCGAGAAGGTGACCTTTCGTGTCCCGGCTGACGCGCCTTCCGGATTCATCGTGCGGGGGGAGTGTGACCACTCCGAACATCGCCACTATGCCACCGTGCATTCAGAGGCGCTGGCACGGCTGAAGCGCCCGCTGCCCGTGGTGCTGCTGGGAGCGGTCGGGCTTCCGGTGGGGCTAGGGGTAGCCGCCGCCTCCGTAGCAGAACTTGTCGTGGGCGTCCGCGAGCCAGGACTCCAGGCAATCCTGTGGCTGCTTGTGCCCGGCGGCATCGTGTGGGCGATAGCCAGCATTCCTCTACTCAAGGGGCGGCGGTGGGGTTGGCAACTGATGCGCCTAGCGCTATTCGCACTGGTCGTGGCGGGGTCAGTGGCAGCAGGTGAGGTAGGGCTCGAGATTCTGCAGCATGGCCTATCGCTGGAGGATGTCATAGGCTTTGTCCTGTGCCTGCTCGCCCCGCTGGCGGCAGTCGGTGCCTTGCTGTACTACTGGCACCTGGCACCGGTGACTGCGTATTTCGGCCGCCATAGCGCGCTGGTGGAGGCGACTGCCCCCCGGGTCTTTCTTCCCGTGGATCGCCTCGCCGAAGTCCTGCGCTTGCGCCCAGTGAGGAGGTTGATCTTGGCATTGGCAGTAGTAGTTTTCATCTCGTTTGTGTTGGACAGCCTGCCAGGACCCTACTGGACCGTGGTCCGGGCAAGCGTGGCAGAGTGGACCAGAGGGAATGCCTCCGCCGCAGAGCTCTACCGAGATGCCGGCGAGAGGGGCGGCTCTTCGGCGGTCCGCTCGTATCTCCGGCATGCGCGACATCGTGTGATGCTGCGATGGCTAGAAGATCAACTGGCACGTGCCCAGGCGCAGAGATTGGATCGGCTCGAGGCCGCGGAGATGGCCGAGCTCTCGCAATCTCTGGCTAGAGAGCGCCTGTCGCTGGACAAGAACGCAAGAGCACGAGCGCCCGAACTGTTGCTCGCGTGTTCGGAGACGTTGATTCGGCAGAAGTACTGGGAACACGCACGGCAAGTGCTCCGTGCCCTCGTCAAGTCTTTCTCAGGCAGCCCAGCAGCCGTAGAGGCAAGCGAGCGTTCCGAATGGCGGTTTGTCGTCCTCCGCGGGGTCTCCACCGTGGCGCAGGTTGCCGTGAGTCCCTACCTGGTGTCATCGGGGAGCTACAGCATCCCTGAGGTGCGGCACGAGTATCTCAAAGCCAGCACCGGGAACCGCCTGATCTTAGTGAAGGTGGAACTTGCCCATCTCGGCAGCACGCGCAAGGAGATGCTCTCTGACAGCTTTGTGCTCACCGACCCGGAGGGACGAGTCTTCCCTGGCGTTGGCATACAGGAGGACGAAACGATCGGCGGCTGGGATGTCCACCGGCTAGTCTCGGTACGTGAATACCCTGGCGTCAGCATCGGCCCCGATCTTTGCGAGGCGACAGTAGCATTTGAGATTCCAAAGAACGCGAAACGGTTCAGTCTCACCTTGAAAGGCGAACGAGTGTCTAAGGTCTCTGTCAAGAGCTGACTGCAGGAGGAATGAGGAGAATGGGAAGACAACATGGTCGCCCTGAGGCTGATTACTTTGATCTGTTTCCATTCATAAGTATCCTTGTCTGCACCTTGGGCTGTCTGCTTATGGTCACTATGTCAGTGGTGGCACTGTCGCTGGGTCCTGGGGCCACCGAGATTTGGCAAATTGAGGGAGCAGCCAATAAGCTTCCTACGCTGATCGAATGGGATGGTGATATCATCACCATCCATCCCGGTAGGGTCCGGGTTGCTTTCGGTGCCGCTAGCGACAATGGCGGACGCAACGATTCTCCCTTTGGGCGATTGGTGGAGCGTATCCGCCAGAATCGAGGCCGAGAATACATCTTTGTGGCCGTCCGCCCCTCAGGGTTCGGCAACCTGGAGGCCCTTCTCACACTCCTTCAGCGCCAGGGCATAAACGCCGGCTACGAGCCCATCGAGCAGGATCGCTCAGTCGGCGTGGCAGAGGGGAGGTAGGAGCGATGGCAAGTCGTCGTCGGCACCTGCACGTCGAGCTGAGCCTTGTGCCCCTAGCCGATATGCTTACCAACACCGTGGGCATCATGATCTTCGTTATGGTATTCGCTGTGCTGGTGGCGCAAGGCACCTTCATCGGTAAACATCTTCCGATGGGCCAGAAGACCACCAAGGAACCCGTCCTCTTCATCTGCAGCGACAACACCATCCTGCCATGGCATCTGCAGAGACTGGGCGAGGAGTTCTTTTCTGCCATCCCCAAAATGACGGCCCACAACTTCGAGTCCTGGAAAAACCGCGTCAACAGCCGGCGCGTGGAGGACGAACTCTTCGTCCTCACGGCCCGATGCCAAGGTTGGAAGGAAGAGCGCCCTGTGGCTTTCGGCACCGAGATCGAAGCAAAGATCGAGTATTTGGTTCTCGAAGTAAATCTTCGCTCCGGAGTCCGCGGGGACCTTCCTGGGCAAGTCGGACACCCAGCGTCAGCCTTACGCCGCGAGCTGTCCCGCATGGACCGCAACCGGCAGCATCTGTTCTTCTTAGTGGATACTGACAGCCTGGAGGCCTTCCGGCAGGCCCGCGATGTGGCACGGGGTCTCGGCTTCGATACTGGCTGGGCTCCTGAACGGACAACTTGGCCCGTGCGCGTGGTGGTCGTTCCCCGTCCCGAGCGCCCCGCAGCAGGGGGATTCGACTTCGGCAGTATAATCCTGAGATAGGCATCCTATTGATACTTGCGCAGCCAATGGAACAACCACGGCGTCAATATGCACTCGTCTTGGCAGACGCGGTGTTCATTCTGCTTGAAAAACTTCGATAGATAGTAACCGGCAGACAGGAGGATAACTCGCATGAAATGTGTCAATTGCGGCTACGAAGGCCACCCGGAGAACGCCACGCATTGTGTAAAGTGCGGTGCCCAACTTGTCCAACCGTCCACGCCTGCGTCACGGCCCGGGAAACCCTGTCCGGGATGTGGGGTTCTACTGGCCGCCCCTCTGCCTGAGCGTTGCCCAAACTGCCGCCGGGCGCTAGCCGTGGAGGATGAACGCGCGCGCCCTGCTACGGTGGTGCGTCAGTCCCTTCTGGCTCGTATCCCGGATCGTCTGGTGTCTCTGCTAGGGGCCGCCGGGGGTGCCGTGCTGACCGCCGTGTTAGTCTCCGCACTCGCGGGTCTCGCGCGGCCGGGCGGCTTCTTGGAGCGTATGTTCCTGCCGGGTGGCGTCCTCAATACCATTCCGTGGGCGATCACATTCCTGTTCTTCTGGTCCATCATCGTGCTGACCATAAGGTTTTCGCGACTCCGGGTCCAGCAGGCATTCCTGGAGTCGCGAATCGCTGCCGATGTGGAGCGCTTGCTTGAGGCGGATGGGGCCCAGGCGGCCCTTGATTTGCTCAGGAGAGAAAGAGTCGAAGGACGAAGCATCCTGCTGTGGCGCGTCCAGCGTGCGCTGGAACAGTGGCGGGTGAGTCAGACGGTGGAGCCTGTGGACAGTGGCCTACGCCACCAGGCAGAACTCGACGCTGACGTTGCGGCCTCGGGGTATGCCCTAGTGCGGATCTTCGTATGGGCGATGCCGGTTCTCGGTTTGATCGGGACGGTGATCGGGATTAGCCTGGCAGTCAGCGGCTTCTCCAAGTTCCTTGGCGGGGAGATCAGCAATATCGAGATGGTCAAGAAACAGCTGGTTGGCGTCACCTACGGGCTGTCTTTTGCGTTTCTCATCACGCTGGATGGCCTGATGGGAGCCCTGCTGGTGATGCTGCCCACCGCCGGAATTCAGAAAGCGGAAGAGGACTTCCTCGCGGCGGTTGACCGCTACTGCGTTGACGAAATCATGCCCCGCCTTCAATCCGGAGCGCCCGTTGCACCGCAGGCTGCGATCTCTGTGGATGTAAGCACACGGTTCGAGGAGGCGCTGGAGAAGCACCTGCCAACGGTCACGACATGGAGGGCAGAGGTAGACGCCTTCACTCAAGCAGCGCTGTTGAAGATCGCCGAGGGGTCTGCAGAGATCGGTGCGAAGATTTTCGACACGGGCGAAGCGGAGACTGCGAGGCTGCGCGACCTCGCGGAGCGCATTGGCACGAAGTTCGTAGAGGTAGGCAAGCAACTGGCGGGTCAGTTCGCTGCTACTCAGCAGCGCATGGCTGAGGAAACGGCGAAGACCGTCGCCGCTATGGGTGAGCAGAGTGCTAACCTCCGCGAAGTCTTGCGCGAGCACAGCGCCCGCTTTGAGCAGACAGCGCGTCATCTGGTCGAACTCTCTGCGCAAACACAGCAACTGGTGTCCCTGCAAGCCGCGACGAACGCATCGCTCGAGCAGCTCCAAACCGGCGATTCCCTGGGGAAGGCTCTCACTGGGGTGCGCGAAGCCTTGGAGTCGCTCCGGCCTCTCCTCGGTAGGTTGAGCGGCCCGCTGGAGCTGCGCCTAGTGGCGCCCGAAGCGGACAGCAGCTCCGGACGTAAACCGGGCCATTAGCGTCTTTCGAATACCGGAGTTGACGAGCGGGGAGGATCTACCATGTGCAGTGTAAGCTCTGCCGCAACGAGAATTGGAGGAGCCCAATGAGATCAAGGGTTGCTCTCGCGGTGGGCGCTCTGCTGCTGGTCGGGCTGATCGCGGCCGTCATAGCCCACTCCCGCGTGTGGCAGGACGACGCCGCGTTTGATAGGGCAAAGCGGATGGAGGCCGAGGCTGGCGACGAGTATGAGAAAGCCATGGGGGCGTACCGGGGCTACCTGGCGGAGTATCCACGCGGCAGGCATGCGTCAGAGGCGCGCGCCAAGGTCGAGCGCGAGCTGCCGGGGCTGATTGATGATCGGGAATGGAAGCACGTACGAGCCCTGGACACACGAGCAGCCTACGAGGGCTATCTTCAGCGGCTTCCCGACGGGAAGTGGCAGGAGCAGGCGCGACGTCAGCTCCAGCTCAAGAAGCAACAGGCGCAGCGGGAGGCCGAGGCTCTGCGACGGGCCGAGCAGCAAGCCGAGAGGCAGTTCAGGAAAGGCCGCATGGTGTATCTGTACGACCCCAGCCCTGCCGTGGTCACCAGATCCCCGACCGTCTGCAAGGTCAAATACATTCGCCGGGCAAATGCGACGGTACGCGGAGAGCTAACAGCGCACTACGTGACGAAGGACGGCAAGTCCCAGACCTTCCCCAAGGGCACGGCCGGCAAGTTCCCCGAGCTGACCGCACGGCGGGGTACACTCTCGGTTTCTCTGTCCGAGCAGTGGTGCCTCAAGGATGCTGACCATGTCGAACTTGTCTTCATAGACTGGTCAGTCGGACCTGGGATGCTGTATGTGTCGGAGTTGAGCAACGCAGTCGTTGTGCGCTGCAGATGACCACGGGGCCCCACCGTTAGGCTTCATCACGCGGCTGAGGCAGGCCGTCTCTCAAGTCGGGCCGCAGTTTGAGCCGGCCAGTGATGCCTTATGACAGCTCGCGATGATGTGGCATCACGCGGGCAGATCAAGAGGAGGTGACCAACGTGAGCGAGCGCAAGTGTCCACAGTGTGGGCTGCCTCTTGGTGAAAACGCTCGATTCTGCGCCGCCTGTGGGAGCCCATTGGAGCGCCAATTAGGCGAGCATCTAACGAGACGGGCTGCGCCTTGGGCTAGGCTTGTCATTGCATTAGGGCTGGCTGCGCTGGTGGGCGGCGTGAGCTTCCTGGGTGTGAACCTCATCCGTGAGGCCCGAAGGCGAGCTGACGACCGCGCCCTTGAGCGAGCCAAGAATGTCGCTACCATCGCGGCTTATGCAGGATACGTCAGGAGGCACCCCCACGGCGCGCACGTAGCCGAAGCCACCGAATTGTCTTGGGGGCTGGCGGACCAGCGCATGACCGAGGATGCCTATGAGGACTTCCTCCGGGAGTTCCCGGATCACCGACGCGCAGAACAGGCAAGGCTCCGCATCCGGGAACTCCAGCAGGCTGAAGCCGAATTTGCGAAGGGACGCTCGTTCTACCTGTATGGCCACGAACCCGAAGAAATGCACAGGGATACTGAGCGGTGCCGGGTCCGGTATCTTCGCAATCCCAAGGTCTTGATGCCGCCTCGGCGCATTTGCCTGGGGATTGCGTACCCTTCGTCCCAGATCTTTGGGATCGGCCCTGGCTTCCCGCGGTCCGGGCGTGCGGCATATGTGAACTACCTATGGGACAAGAGATTTGACTTGCCGCGCGGAATCATTACTTATCAGCCAGCGCTGGGCATTGCTTCAGACCGGACGCGCCCCATATCACTCTCCGTCTGCGAACAGGTGGGCACAGGCGATCAAGCAAAGATGCGAGAGTTGAGCAACACCCTCGTCGTGCGTTGGGCCAAGCAATGACAGATGTGGCTTCCATATGTGGGACTGTAATGTAAACGAACTATGACAAGAGGGCAGACATGTTCTGCACGAAGTGCGGAAAAGAGAACAAAGACCAGGCAGACTATTGCGCGTTCTGCGGCGCGCTCTTGGTGCGCCCGGGAGAGGTGACCCCAGCACCGCGAACGAGTGGCATGGCAGTCGCTTCCTTAGTGCTGGGGATACTCGGCATCTTCAGCGCCGGTTTGCTGGCCATTCCGGGGCTGGTCTTCGGCATCATCGCTCTCAACAGAATCAACCGCAACAGGGGGCGGTTGCGCGGACAAGGCCTCGCCATCGCCGGCATATCGGTATCAGCCGTGGTCCTGGCATTGCTGCCGGCGATCATGGCTCCCGTATTCCTCAGGGCACGGGCAGCCGCCAAGCGGGCTGAGTGCCTGTCCAACATGAAACAGATCGCTCTGGCTACGCTAATGTATGCTCAGGACTGGGACGAGGTGTTGCCCCTGGCGGAGAGCTGGTCGGATGGCCTGACGCCCTACACCAAGAACCGCGAGATTTTTGTGTGCCCAGCAAGGCGCGGCGCGAAGTGCGGCTATGCGTACAACGAGGCGCTTCACGCTCTGCCTCTTGTCTACTTCTCTGAGTTCTCTGAGTCCGTCGCAGCACGCACGGTCATGTTTCTTGAGAGCGACCTTGGCTGGAACGGGAGCGGAAGCGCAGACGCACTGCCCGCTGCACCCAGGCATATGGATTCCGACAATTTCGCCTTCTGCGATGGGCATGTGCAGGTGCTCCGTCGTGCGGCGCAATCCGAGGTCTTGTGGCAGGTAAGACGAGAATGATACGGTTCCAGTGTGGCAAGGTCAAAGCGCCGCTTCCTCATGGAAGCACAGGTGATGATCGCGACCGATGGCCGATGGAAGGAATTGACGGCAGGCGAATGGCCTGGCCTAAAGAATACTCACCCGGTGGAGGTAGTTATCGGGCCTTGGTCATGGCATGCGAAGCGAATGCTGAGGCGTGAGGCAAAACGCCCCTTCGTCAACTATGCAGGGAGCGAAGCGATTGCTCTCCTTTTGGGAATAGTGCTGTGGCTTAGTCCGGCGCGGGGTAGTCCACAGCGCTTGGTATGAGCTCGCCGGAGCAGAGATTCCATGGCGAACGTGCAGATCGCGGATGACACTGAACTCGAGGGAACGGGTCGGGTACTATCGCTCTGCACATGAATGGCCGGAGCGGGCGGGGAGAGTATAGTGTTCTGCAGCAAGTGCGGACAGCAGAACCCTGAAGAAGCCGCATATTGTGCGTTCTGCGGCGCACCTATGATGATTCGGATGGTAAGGCGTCGCCTCGCCGCTCGTGCTAAGCGAGTAGCCTTCGCCCTTGCTATTGTTGTGGGCGTGACCCTCCTGGGCGCAAGCGTTTGGTGGCTGAGTGCGCACGTATTTCGAGGGTTTCGGGCGAGGACGCGCATAAACCCAAAGGACGGCGCAGAGATGGTGTGGATTCCGGGTGGGACTTTCTTATTCTCTGGGCGCGGAAAGCGATACGGACAACAGGGCGACGCAAAGCTGCGCACCTCCGTGGACGGCTACTGGATCTACCGATACGAGGTTACCAACGAGCAGTACCGCAGATTCGTGGAGGAAACAGGGTATCGGAAGCCGCGGGGCTGGAGCGACCGTGAGTTCGATGATCCCAAGCAGCCAGTTAGCGGTATCAGTTGGGAGAACGCCCTGGCGTACTGCCGGTGGGCGGGAGTCAGGCTGCCAACCGAAGAAGAATGGGAATACGCAGCGCGGGGCGGGGCTACGGGTGTCGGCGGCAGGCGCAGATACATATATGTCTGGGGCAACGCCCTTCCGCCGCCCAAGAACGCTGGCAACTTTCGAGACGAATCCGCGCACAAGGATGGCATTGAGGGCGATTACTTCCGCGGGTATGACGATCGCCATGTTTACCCTTCGCGGGTCGGGACGTTCGCTGCTAACCGCTATGGCCTGTACGATGTTGCCGGCAACGTCTTGGAGTGGTGCGATAACGATCAGAGCAACCAGACTGAGGGGTACCGCGTCGCACGTGGCGGGTGTTGGGACAGCGCGCCACACATGTCCCGCGTGGCTTACAGAACCTTTGAGTGGAGTTCGAACAGGTTTCGCTATGCCGGCTTGAGACCGGTAAAAGAAGCAGATTAGACGTGCGGTTGGTGGCTGGACTTACGGCGGAAGCTGATTTCGTATCCGGCCCACCGCAAGTGTACCGTGGGCAACCTCTGGGGTCTAGCGGTTTTGTTCCCTCGGGGCGGTTGCCGCTGTTTGAAGACTCATCCTGTGAGCGCAGGGCCTTTCCGGCCAGGCGCAAGCAAGCTGCTACGTCCTAGAGAGCGGCCAAGGGTCGCATAACAGAAGGGTGAACCCATGCACTGCTCAGGATGCGGTTTAGACATTACCGAGGACTGGAAATTCTGTCCGCGCTGCGGCAGGATAGTTGAAGGGGTCGCTTCGCCATCTGTTGACGCTGGTAGCTCGACCTTGCCCTTGGTGGCTGCAATCTATGCCCTTGTCCTGGCAGCGGCGACGTTCTTGGGTCTGCCGTTTGCTCTTGCTGGGGCAAACGAAGAAGCGGTAAATGCCCTTGACCTTCCGGTTCCTGCTGCACCGGTGGACAATGTGCTGGCGCTGTTCCCCCGCCGGGTCCTTCTCGTTGGAGTACCGTTCGAAAGGCAGCGCCCATTGCTTCAGTTGTGCCGCCGGGAAAGCTTCCACGACGAGTGGTCTAGTCTCACTGGACGCCCACGGCCAGATGCCCACGTGCAGGCGCGACAGAAGCATCAAGCAGGCCGATGTCATGGCAGCGCCGCCCCGCTCTCGCGTCCACAGCGTTGAACGGACGTTCAGCCGTTCGCTCCCTCGCCCTTGCCAGAGTTCTTCGGTCCGCCTGAGCGGGTGGGGAGGATCGAGAGGCGAGTCGTGACCAGTGACTCCGTGGAAGAAAGAGAGCCGATCGGGGAACCTGTGGTTGGCTGGACGGTGCATAGACGACACCCGCGACAGCAGCGCTGCATGCCCCGGGTCCGGGACGAAGCGTGCCGGCACCGAGAACGGCGCGTCGATCCCGGCGGCATCGTAGTCCTCTGCGTTCAGAAACGCCACCAGCCGGTCGAAGGCACGGCACTCGACTCCGGGGAGCTCTTGGACGCGCCTGACGTCACGCAGCACAAGGCGGCTTGGCTCTCCTTCAGCCTCAGCTATCCAGACGATGCTCTTGCTGCGGCCCGGACCCCACTGTCTCTGATCTCCGCTGAAGTCTAAGCCAAACCAGCGGTACCGCGACAACTGACGGCGCGTCATGATCCACTCCTCCGTGCTTGGCTAGCTGTTCCCGGCGTTTCAGCTCGCCTCGTAGCTTTTCACGAGGAGGGGCTTCGCGCGTTCCAGGTCCTCGTCGGAGTCTATCGTGATCTCAAGGTCGCCGGTGCCGTAATGGCCGATATGGCGCACGTCGCGGGTGAAGTCGGGCTCCAAGTCGACGTCCTCCGGAATCGCTTTGACATAAACCAGTAGAGCCGGTGGCCGGAGACGGACCTCCACGCAGGCGAAGTTCTGCGTGCGCCTGAAGGCGAAGTAATACTTGCGCGTCTCTTCTTGCACGTCGTCGCCTAGAGCAAGCAGGAAGGCTCTGAGCGCGTCGTACCAATCGTGAAGCTCCTGACCCGCCTGCGCAAGGGCCTCAGTTACCGTCTTGTACGGCCCGCGAGCGCGAGGCCCCTCGCCCCTGCTGACTCTGGGCTTAGGTGGTGGAGGCGGCGGTGGAGGCGGCGGAGGCGGCGAAGGGTCAACCGTCACGCGGGCGCCGTCAAGAAAGGCTAGCACGTCGGCCTTGGCAAGGCCGCTGTGTGTCTGGATGAGCCGTACCAAGCCGGGGTCTTTTCCCCTCACCAGTTCGGTCAACGCCTCTGCGCCGCGCCGATGCACGTTTAGGAGCCGCCACAAGACCTCGATTTCGTTGTCGGCGAGCTTCTGCCGCGAGAGGAGCGAGAGCACATATCCGGGCTCATGGGGAGGCTTGAGGCCGCGAGGC
>Ga0315296_10004858_pt1 | contig 10912 bp, 14 predicted proteins | sample YL17G14_18_MG_FD_203921 | JGI IMG/M metagenome (GOLD analysis project Ga0315296, IMG submission 203921) | Sediment microbial communities from Yellowstone Lake, YNP, Wyoming, USA - YL17G14_18 | ecosystem: Environmental > Aquatic > Freshwater > Lake > Sediment | place: USA: Wyoming | collected...
TTCACGAGTCAGAGCCCATTCAATTCACAGATATCATTGTAGGTGGTATACGAACGAAGATTGAAAACAAAGAACCACTGGATCCATTGATTAAACTACCCTTTGACAAGAGGAAAATCCACCGACATAAAGGAAGGTACGTAAAGGCCTATTACTTCTTTCCTTGAAAATGGGTGTCGTGTGCCGTTAACAACTCCGCGGACGTTGCCTCCTCCGGAGGCCACGCAACGCGCTGGGCACACGACCTTTTGTACCCATGCTCGATTGGACGAAGGAGACTTATAGAACCTTTCTGGAAGAAATCACCAGAACCCATTTGTCGATGAAACGTACCGATCGATCGATCAACCGGCGAGGTCGATTAGACTGCCCGATCGATCGCACGCCTACGCTATGAAGGTCGGGCGTCCCGCCGTCGAGGCTTGCTGTACGCGAATGCCTTTCTTCCGGAGTTCCTCTGGGATACTTGCTTTCATAAGCAACTGGTGATTAACATTGTAGATTGGTTCTCCATTGGGGTCGAAAATTCCTGTTCGGGAGACCTTTATGGGAATCAATTTTATGCTAATCACGGTTCCATCTTCTAGCTGATATGTTGACCACTTCTCTTCAACGACAGAAAGCTCAACATCTTCTTCCACAATCGTGGCTGTAAGCTCTTGAGGTGTTGGAGGCCTCGACGATGGAGTGCCTCTTAGATTCTTGGGGGATATGACCCCAATCGCAGGACTACCGTTTATGTTGAACGCAATGTTTCCAGCATCGTCGATTTGCCGCGCTATCTTGATGACATTCATCCGCATCCTAAGACAAGATCCATCGTTTAGAGCATAATCCCCCCAGTTTTCTGATGTTGTCTTGAAAGGCTCAAAGCCTGCTTCTTTGATAGCATTCTCGAACTTCTCACGGTCCGACATTGTTACTTCTCACGTAAACACTGAAGAACTGAACTAATATGGTTTTTCATTGCCCGATCGAGGATCAGTAGCTACGAGTTTGGTATTGCGACCTCCTTGGGCTCTGAAGATCTTGCTAAGAAGTACATGAGGAGGAGGAAGTAATGAAGCCATGACTTCTCAACGGAGTTTGTCAGAGTCGATCTGTCGCTGTGACAGAGTAGAAGAAGCTTCACGATCGATGACGCCGGGTGCCAGACCAGCATACGAGGAGAGTTACTTGTCATTGTTGAACCTGTCTAAATCGCCTATCTCAGCAAGAAGGAGCATAGGCGGCTCTTTAGCATTCGCAGACCCAGAAGCAAAGCTCTCAGTAGCCGTCACACTGAACAAAACGCAGAACGAGCCGCCCGGAACAGGTAGAGCACTAGAAATCTGCGACCTCATACGCGACGAACTGGGAGTAGCCACTAAGTGCCAATCCATCCTTCTTCACTATCTACCCCCGCGCCACGTTTGAACCCGTTTGTCTTCTTCAGATGTCAGCCTGGCTCACTTCCCACTGAAATCATTAAAATCAACATTGGAATATACCCGACACAGGTTCTAACACGGTTCTCTGACGATCGGTCTGTGCGCGTGGGTCCTACAGAAATCGTCTATCACTGCGAGGGCTTTCGGTGACAACTACGTGTTTCTTACTTATCTCTTCTAGTGTCAGAAGATTGTGCCAAGAGTAGTACGCAACTATCAATGACCCGAACGAATGGTCCGACAGGTAGGAAGAGCGAACTCTGCTCGACGCCGTGTCAATTGATTACGACCAGCCACCAGGATGGTGAGACGTGAGTACGTTTGTGGTGACACTTCCCAGTGTGTTATGAACGTAGACTCAGAGGTATGCTGAAATACTTAACTCCTGACAGTGGATCTGGGGAATCATGTCTGGAAGTAGTTCTCTCTTGACTAACGAGGATCGTGCCATGCTTTTGAAGGTCAGCAACCTACTTGAGGAGATCATAGAAACTCTCGACATATCGGAGGACGAAGAGGCTATGAAGTCGATCAGAGAAGCTGAGGAAGATGTGAAGGCTGGAAGGGTCAGAGGCTATGACGAATTCCTCAAGGGGCTGAAGCAAACTGGAGAAATACCTCCTCAGAGTGACTAGAGCTTTCGAGAGAGATTTCCGCAATCGATCCCGAGGCACACGATCACATGGAGTCAGGAAACCAGCTCCGAGCGACGTTAGACTTCGAAGCACTTGACATCGATGTCGTTCACTTTTGAAAGTTCACCGTCGGTTGTTAGCAGCAGCCCGTTCTGGCTTCTAGCCAGTGCAAGAGCGAAACAATCAGCTAGTGACAAGTTCAATGGTTGTCGGCACTTCTCAAGCCCGGCGGTTCTTGGCAGATCGTCATCTTCAACCACATGAAGCAAGGTCCTTCTTATCTGATAGTACCGCGTGTCAGCAGCTTGCCTCCCCAGCTTTTGACAAGTCTTGTAATAGAATTCGGCCAAGTTGACAGAAGAGATGTATCCTGAGAACCGCTTTTCGTCTACGCCTCTGAAATATTCCTCGACCCGCGGATCATCCACAAAATGAAGAGTCAAGACACCAGCATCAAAGACAACAGCCTTCCTCATCTGGCACCTTCCTTCCGATGCTCCACATTCAGTTCCCTAATCGCATCCAATAGAACCTCTCTATGCTCCTTATCTACCCCTCTGAGTTCCCCAAGACTCTTCAACGGAACCATAAGCACAGAATCCTCCAACTCAACAAACTCCACTTTCGAGCCCTGCTTGATACCATATTTCCTCATAATCCTTGCAGGAATCGTAACCATACTCTTACTCGTTACAGTCGCAGTCTCAGTCATGCCGCTGCACCATGCAACAACGTCCAAAGCCATGCATATAAACCAGACGCATGGTACCTCCTTCGACCTCAGATTTAGACACCTTTGTAAGCCAACGCTCAGCCCTCCATCAGAATCTCTCTGACCTTATCAGGACCCGGCGCAACCACATACTCTTTCTGTATTCTTCGAGTCCCTTCTCCATTCTCTCAAACCCCTCTTTATTCGCAAGTCCCTCAAGTGTCGCCAGTATCTCCTCTATGCTAGAAATGTGCTCGTAGAGTTCTTTAAACAAGTGACAGGCAACCAAAACGGTTTCAGTCAAGGGTGTTCACAATCTCGATCTGGTGGTGTAACAGTTTCAGTGGCAATCTCCTTATGTACCGTTCAACGCTCGACGGTATTAGGGAGATATTCGATGGTTGAGGAGATCATTCAAAAGAAGTTCCGGGTTACCATACCTGCTGAGATGCGTGAAAAGCTTCGCCTGAAAGAGGGGGGCAGGGTTCGGATTAGTCTGGAGGGCGGTAGATTGATGATTGAGCCAAGCTGGCTTGTGGAGAACCCAACGGAGAGGTTAACCAGCTTAGGAGTGCCTAAGAGGCTGGTGACCGAGCCTGACGAGCTGGAGGAGAAGATCAGAAGAGGTCGCGCGAGGAAGAAGTAGACTTGATTAGGTTCATTTGATTCTAATGTTTTCATCTACCACATTGACCATAACCCAGTTTTCGGTGAGACAGCAAAGCAGATTCTTCTATGCATCGAAGAAGGTGAGGAGGCTGCTGCCTCGACGTTGGTTCTGGAAGAAGTCTTCGTGCATGTGGAACAGGAATATTCAGCTAAGGATGTGCCCATGGTCCTGCACCCCATACTCTCCTATGTCCATCTCAAGGTTGTTCCATACACCGTTGAGGATTTGCTTAGAGCTGCTGAGATTCTCACAGTAATAGACTTCGCCATAGACTGGGATGACGCCATAATCATCGCTACGATGGAAAGGCTTGGGATTGCATAGATCTACTCAAACGACCGTCACTTCGACAGAATATCTTCGATCAAGAGGCTTTTTTAGTAAGATCCACTGTTAGGCGTTCTAGGGTATGAGAAGAGACATGAGCTTGTTTTCCTGAGACTGAACTCCTAATCCTACACCTCAAGGGATGCGAGCACCTCGGGCGCGCGAATGAAACCGGATCGATTTGCGAATCGAGTAGTGGCTTCATTTCTCAGCGTCGAAAGATTTTATCTGGGAGAAGGCGCCATTAGATCGACACATATGAACTGGAGCAGTGATCTTCCGAAGATAGCTGGAGCTCTAGGAGCCGACGTGATTCTCCGAGACGGGAAAATAATCACCGTCGACGAAAACGATACGATAGCTGAGGCCTTGGCAATAAAATACGGCCGAATTGCCTACGTAGGCACAAACAAGGGTGCAGAAGCGTTAATCGGGGAACATACGAAGATGATCCCACTAGGGGGAAGATGCGTGACCCCCGGATTCATAACCACACATGAGCACTTCCTCCGCTACGGCCTCAACGCCCTCTACGGGATAGACCTCTGGTACCCGAAGATGAAATCCATAGAAGACATTGTGCAGGCCGTCGAGGAAAAAGTAGCAGACACGCCTAAGGGGGAGTGGATATTCGGGTGGGGATGGGACGAGAACCTCCTCAAGGAGAAGCGGTACCCCAACAGATGGGACCTGGACGCTGTCTCCCGTAATAACCCTGTGTACCTTGGCCGAGTATACCAGAAAATCGCCGTAAACAGCTTTGCTCTCAGACTCGCGGGGATCACAAAAAACACGCTAGACCCCGAATACGGCAAGATCTACAAGGACGAGTCCGGGGAACCAACAGGTGTCTTTCTGACCATACTCCCATCGGCAAACCCCTTTGAGCAGATGATGCCGAAGATCACGACCGAAAGGAAGGAGGCTGCCATCGTGAAGGCCTGCCATGACTACAATTCCGAAGGTATGACCATGGTCATTGATGCCGTAGTCGGGGCGGCGGAGCCTGATGACCTCGTAGCCTATGAGAACGTTAGGATGAGGGACGAGCTGACAGCAAGGGTATATGCCTTGTACGGTTTCGTGAGGACCGTCCAACAGGCCAAAGAGACCATTCAGCATATTGCCACATATGGGGACGACATGTTCAAGGTTGGAGGTGTGAAGCTGAGCCTAGACGGGGGCGTGGTTCCGAAGACAGGGTTCTTCTACGAGCCATACGTAGGCGAGCCGGAGAACTATGGCCGCACAAAATGGAATAAGGAAGACCTCATGGAAGCGGTTCGGCTTCTCCACAACGCTGGCTTCCAGACCTGCACCCACACGATAGGAGACCGAGCGATAGACTGGGTTCTAGACGCCATAGAGAACGCTATGAACGCTAACCCTAGGCCAGATCCACGGCACCAGATCATCCACATATACTACCCGACGCAGGAGGCCATTGACAGGGTAAAGAGACTAGGTATCATGGCCAACGTCCAGTCAACCTTCATCCACTTCGAGGGAGACACCTACCTCCGTTACCTAGGGGAGAAGAGAGGAGAACGCGTCAAACCACTGAAGACCTTCATATCGAAGGGAATCCCAGTCGGAAACAGTCAGGACTACCCCTCAGGCCCTATGCCCGCCCGGATCGGCCTCTGGGCAGCCGTCGCCAGAGAGACCTTCGAAGGGAAGATCATCTGCCCATCAGAGAGACTGACTGTGCAAGAAGCTTTGAGAACATACACCATCTGGGCTGCAAAACACGTCTTCATGGAGGACAGGATTGGCTCCCTAGAGACTGGGAAGTACGCTGACCTAGTGGTCTGGAACGAAGACCTCTACACAGTACCAACCGACAGACTGAAAGACCTGAAAGTCGAAATGACAATGCTGAACGGTGAGATCGTATACAAAAAGACGACGCACTAAGAACAACGATCTTACTAGCACCGATCCGGCCCAAAGCAAAATGCTCCTGCTTCTTACTACCCTTCGGACGGTTCGACGGAGCCTAGTTGCAGCGTTAACGGGACAAGTCAAAACAATAATACCTACCCCGCTGATACTAGAGACTGATCAGGCATGAAAGTCAAACCGTTCTTAGTTGAGGAGTTCATGAATGCCTATGAGAATGATGCAGAATTGAACCTGGCTGAAACCTGCGTTGATCCCTTAGTATTGGGCGATTTTCTGTCTCTGGTCGGAAAAGAGGAGTTCTTCGAGAAGCTCAAAGAAAAGAAGTTAACCTATGGGTTCATTCAAGGGTCACCGGCTCTCAGGAAAGGAATTGCAGGGTTATACAAGAAGTTGAAGTCGCAGAATATTCTTATCTGCGGTGGAGCAATAGGGGCCAACTTCCTCGTTTTCTACAGCCTTGTCGAACCAGGAGACACCGTGATATCCGTCTTTCCTGCCTATCAGCAGTTATACAGCGTCGCCGAATCATTCGGAGCCAACGTGAAGCTTCTCAATCTGACCCCAGAGAATCAATGGTTGCCGGACGTTTCTGAGCTGGCTGGTCTTGTGGACAACAGGACAAAACTCATCGTAATAAACAATCCGCACAATCCTACGGGAAGTCTCATTGACGCCAAGCTTCTGGAAAGGATCTGCGTCTTAGCTGAGGAGACTGGTGCATACGTCCTCTGCGACGAGTCGTATCGCGGGCTATACTTAAAACCAAGCGACTTCGTTCCCTCAGCGGTTGACCTCAGCAAAAGAGCCATCGTCACGGGCTCTTTCTCCAAACCCTTCTCACTCACAGGCCTACGTCTAGGCTGGATCGCAGCCGACACAGAGATCATAGACCAATGCCAAGCTCACAGAGACTACACAACAATAAGCAACGGCATGATTGATGACGCCCTAGCAGTTCTGGCTATTGAAAACATTGACCTGATCTTAAATAGAAACCTGAAAATCATCCGAACCAATCACGCAGTTCTCTCACACTGGATAGAGAACGAGCCTCTGACAGACTGGGTCCCTCCAAAAGCCGGAAGCATAGGTTTTCTCAAATATCACCGAAAGATACCGTCCAGAGATTTCTGTCTACAACTTCTAAAGGAAAAAGGAACGCTACTAGTCCCTGGTTCCTGCTTTGGAACGGAACAGTTCCTAAGAATAGGATACGGCTGCAAAACCGAAATCCTCGAGGAAGGATTAAGACGACTTCAGGATTTTCTAAATTCTTGAGTGATTGAGGCCTCAAATCGACAGAAGCCAAGCTCACAATAGCACTCTTTGATTACCTCTGATCGCGGGTGCTATAGCATAGGAGCCATGGAAACCCTCTCCTGGGCCCGAGCCATACTCAAGAGATGCAGGACTCAAGCCGAGTTCGAAACTGCAAGAAAAGAAGTTGAAGACATGATCATGCAACTCTCAACAGGAGCAGCCGTCAGCTTCAAAAAAAGAATACAATTCATAGAAGAAATCTAGCTGCAGAAGACCTATAGATCAACTTCATAACCAGAATCGCCATTACTATTTTAACAGTGATTCTATCAATGAGCTCCAAAAGCCACCCTATTCATCAGCGCGTAGCAGACATTGCTTCAATGACTCTTCCATCAGGATATACTCTAGTCAGAGACAAAGCCTGCGGGGGCAACCAAAGAATACCCTTGTTCATATCAGAAGAAAAGTCAGGGCGATTATTGAGATAGAGGAGTCAAATGTCAAACCAACTCAGGTATGCGGCAAGCTCCTTACATCGGCCCTAGCCAACTACTACATCCATCCGTCCCAGAAAGACAAACCCGTCCCTATGGATCAAAATGTGGCCTTCATCCAAATCCTCGATACTTCAGACTTGAAGATGGATAGAACGTCGAAACTGGATCAATGGAAGAATCTGGAAGCCTCTCTGGAAAGCATCCTTCCTATCGGTCACATCAAAACTTACACGGCTATAGCCTGGGACGAATCTTCACATGAGAGCCAGCAATTGTTGAAACGACAACTATCACAGCTATGACACTGCGCGCTACTGAATATAATCCAGTTCTCTGAGTCTTCGCGCGCGACAGCCTAGAGAGGAGCAGGCAAAATGTTAATGCTAGGCATTCGATGGAGCTGGATCAGTTGATTCCTCTGTTTCTTCAAGAGTCTCTAGCATCTGGCTTATTGTCACTATCTTTACCCCTCTGAACTCTCCGAGGGATAGCAGATGCCTGTCCCCGGAGACTACATACTGCGCCTTTCCATCACAAGCCAGCCTTAGGACAGTATCATCCGGGTCTCCCGTCACAACTCTGAATTTTGATCTCACCTTTACTATTGCGGAGATGCTTCCTACGACCTTCAGGAATGCCACTATGTCGTTCTCATCAACGTATTTCCTTAAGCGTTGATCGGTCGAGACTTCGAGGAACTCCTCAACTATGTCTCTTGATAGAAGCAACTGGATGTTCTTGTCCGCAACTGTGAACAATAACTTCCTCGCGTTTCCCGGTTTGAGAAGAGCAGAAATCAAAACATTGGTGTCGAGAACAACTCTCATTCAGCGACCTTCATGAGGGGCCTTTCTTCCTACGCCTGTACTCTTGGATGACTGCCTCAATCTCAGCATCCGAAATCTCGCCATACTTTGAAATCGCAGAACCGATTCTATCGTAAATCCCCTCCAGCTCCTTTACGACATCTGGAATCTCCAGCTTCTTCATTATAACAACATTATCATAACCGTAAACGAGAAGCTTTGTCTTCGGTCCGATACCAAGCTTGCGCCTTATAGCCAGAGGTATCACAACTTGGCCTTTGCTACTGACCACTGTAACGTCAGGGTTCTCATACTCAGCCATGGGACAGCCAAACATCCTCTTACTTTCTTACCTTAAATGGTTATCTCAGGAGATCGATCGGCTGACTGCTATATCTACACGAAGAGCTGTGATCGATCGACGAGGAAGCCAAGCTCATAGAAGCCGGCTTCGAGTATATCCGCTTCAGCGAAAAGGACGATATGGCTATATATCGCAAACACAAATAGGGAGAAAAGACGTCTAGTTCGGGCTCCGGTCATATAGTCCGGTCAAGTATTCAGGCCTCTCGAGCCTGTCACCCGGGTTCAAATCCCGGCCGGAGCACCATTCTACCGGTATATCGTTATGAAACTATCCGCACTTCCCATCATGAAGACGTATGGGCAGTTCTGGAAGGGGTAGACTACTGACCGGTGGTCGATCCCGGAGCCGGCTTGTCCCCTGATAGCGGAAGAGGGGATGAATTCGATTGGGACTTACGAAGCGTCTATAAGGGTCTGTGCGGGCTGAGTCCGGCATGGATGGGAGGAATAGGCGCGACGTCCGCGTGGGTGACGAGGTCGATATCGTCCTCAAGCGGGATCAGAGCACGGGCAGGCTCACAAGGGGCGTCGTGAGCGAGATCCTGACCAATAGTCCCTTCCACGCTCGCGGCGTCAAGGTCCGGCTCTCCGACGGCAGAGTGGGACGCGTGAAGGCGGTCATCCCGTGATGACCCCAAGGACGCGTGATCGTGGGAATGACGAAAGCTCGTACGGGAACACCAGCAGCCCATAACATCGCGTGGTGGATCGCGAACAGGATGATTCTCCATGGGCTCCCGCAGTTCGGACCGCCAATGACGGAGAATCCCGCGCGATGTGCGTGTAGAATTCTACTCAATCGGCATCAGCCTTCTGTCGAGCGCAGGCAGGCCAACGGCTTCAGCGTAGAAATTGCAGATTGGTAGACCTTGTTCAATGCATTTGGCATCTAGAACATCACTGACATGTAATTCAGCATCACCAGCGTGCTTGAAAGTAGAGACCAGCCCCATTTTCCTTAGAGAATCTATCTCAGCTTCAACTTTCCCCCTTAGGTCTAGACGAGGATAGCCCTTGGGGATGTTCTTGACACTAGTGTGACCGAGAGGTTTTCCTTTGGGTCGAACCCAATAGTGGTATGTATAGAGCTTGTAAAGAATGAATCCCCTGATGAACTGCACGTCCGAATAGTCGGGGTCAACCATCGACGCAGCAATCCGACCCTGATGATATAAATGCATTGGAGATTACTCCAAAGACAATGGAAAGACTTATAACACCTTGATTCCTTATCAACACGAACGATATGCACTTAACACATATGAGTAGTGAAACCCCGAGGACACCTATTCATATCGTTCAAGCGTGAAAAGAAATGCGAAGAGTGATTGACTCGGCAGAAGAGTATGCGACGAGAGGACCTTTCACACAGATATTCCAGAATCCAATTGCACGTGTTCTGGATCAATCAACAATCGTTGGGAACATGGAACAGACGATTTCGATGCTATCTGAATCAACAAACCTCTCTTACAAGACTGTCGAGAAGGCTGTGAATCATCTGGAAGCTCTTGGATTCATTGAACAGACACGCAAGATCGGGAACGCCCAAGCATACAAGTTCAAGGTTGAAAACGATTTGCATGACTTCATCGAGTGCGCGAGAAAGTTCCAATCATCTAGAATCAGAATCCAGGACTCGGAAACCTAGCAGAATGAGGCCCAACCAGTACCGTCTGTAACCACAATCGCCGCATGTCCGCCCGCGGTTGCATACCCAAGAGCCTCTTCTCATCTATCGATCGTTCCAGAACAACTATGGATCGAAAACAGCGTGTTAAGGCTATTCCTCTTTGATCCTCTATCCATTTGGGGTTCATTGTTTCTTGCCGTAGGGTTTTGTTAGCCAATGTAGTATCTCGATTAGGTAGCCTTCGGGATCTCGGAGGAGCATAGTCTTCATGTTCAGATAATCCGCAGTTTTTGGGGGTTGTTCGACCTTCACATCTTTGGTCTTGAGATACTCGTACCAGACGTCTATGTTCTCTGATAGGAGAGTAAGCATTACAGGCTTATGTTTGCATGTCTTCAAGTAGCCTCGCTCGCTATCGACTAGACCTACATGCGCGTTGTCATGTATCCTGTAGACCTTGGCAAAATCCACATCTATAACAGGTTCAAGTCTAAGGACATTCTCGTAGAATCTTGAAGCCCTTTCGAGGTCGTCATAGTAAAAGAAGGTAATAGTTCCATTAATCCCGGAGTTGGCTTGTTCCATGGATTCCAAGATGTGCTGAAGAGTTATATTATCCTTACAACGCAGGTATGACGAGGAAGTAGGTGATACAATAACCTGCCACC
>Ga0315296_10004859_pt1 | contig 10911 bp, 8 predicted proteins | sample YL17G14_18_MG_FD_203921 | JGI IMG/M metagenome (GOLD analysis project Ga0315296, IMG submission 203921) | Sediment microbial communities from Yellowstone Lake, YNP, Wyoming, USA - YL17G14_18 | ecosystem: Environmental > Aquatic > Freshwater > Lake > Sediment | place: USA: Wyoming | collected...
TCGCCACCTACTTCAAGAACATTATCGCTGGAATAATGCCCTGGACCGCCCACGAGGTGCTCAACCCTATCGTTACCGTAGAGGGCAACAAAGCCAAGGGGACGTTTTACCTATGGGCCCCCTCCACCGTGAAAATGACCGAGGTCGAAACGGCCATATGGATACAGGGCAGATATGACAACGAATTCGTAAAGGAGGGTGGCAAATGGAAATTTAGCCTGCTCAGTTTCACCTTCGACTTCATGACACCCTACGAAGATGGGTGGGTCAAGACCAAGATGATAGGAGGCTAATCCCCAGGTATATAGGGGGCCCAGGTTCTTAAATCTTAGCACAGTGGACTGGGGACACCTTTCAGTATAGCCTTTCTCAGGAGAAATCTAAAATCTATAATGGGGGAAACTATGTCGATTGAGGAAATTGAGGCCCGGATTACGGTTCTGGAGGACATCGAGGAAGTAAAGAATGTGATGTGTAGGTACACTTATCTCATCGATACCTCCCAGTGGGATGATGTGGTGGCCCTCTTTGCCGACAACGCAAAGGCAGAATGGAACATACTGGGATCTTATGAGGGTAAGGAGGCCATCGCCACCTTCTTTAAGAACGTTATCTCCGCGACTATTATCTGGGGCGCCCACCAGATACTCAACCCTCTCGTTACCGTGGAGGGTGATAAGGCCAAGGGGACGTTTTACCTATTCGGCCCCTCCACCGTTCCAAGCCCCGAGGGCGAAAGGGCCATATGGGTACAGGGCAGATATGACAACGAATTCGTAAAGGAGGGTGGTAAATGGAAATTTAGCCTGCTCAGGTTCGTCTTCAAGTTCATGACACCCTATGAAGACGGGTGGGTCAAGAGTGGAATGACGGGATAACTGATCCCCAGTTATATGGGACTCGTATCCATAAATCTTAACGTAAAGGGGGCAAAGTGAAGGAGTTTAAGCTTCTTTTCAGCCCGATCAAGGTCGGGACCATGGAACTAAAGAATCGCATTATTATGCCGGCGATGGGGGTAAGTATCGGAAGCCCTGACGGTACCATCAATGAAAGACTATTCGACTATCATGTAGCTCGAGCCAAGGGCGGCGCCGCTTTAAACATCACCGAGATTACATATGTTGACCCCGCAGGCCAGGGGATTCCAAGCTGTCCGGCGATTTGGGATGACAAGTTCATCCCGGGTTTGGCTGAGCTGGCCAAAGCAGTTCACGCCTACGGCGGCAAGTTAGCCATTCAATTGCACCATGCCGGCAGGTCGGCCTTCTCGTTCCTTACCGGGCTGCCGATTGTAGCGCCATCGGCCGTGTCGACCCCCTCTGCAATGTACCCCCCGGACGTGCCTCAAGAGTTAACAGAGGAGGAGATATGGGAGTTAATAGAAAAGTTCGCTGATGGAGCGAGGAGGGCTAGGGAGGCTGGCTGTGATGCGGTTGAGCTTCATGGAGCTCACAGCTACCTCATCGGCCAGTTCCTATCGCCCCAGTCCAACAAGCGTGCTGATAGCTTTGGTGGGAACCTGGAGGGCAGGCTGAAGTTTGCTGTCGAAATCATCAGGGCGATTAGAGGGAAAGTAGGCCGAGACTATCCAGTGATTTTCAAGATCAGCGGCAATGAAAAGGTGCCTTGCGGATTGACCATAGAAGAGACCACAGTGATGGCATCCATCTTGGAGGAAGCTGGGGCGGACGCAATCGCCGTCTCGCAGGGATCGCTCTCTAGAGGGGAGTGGATCCTGCCAGCCTCAGGTTTGCCATTTACCCAGTGGATTTCTGATGTGGACGCAATACACAGAGTCGTAAGTGTGCCGGTCATCGCCCTGGGTAGGATTGGCCATCCACTCGTGGCTGAGCACATCCTCGAGCACGGCAAGGCAGACCTGATAGGTATGGGGCGTGCCCTTATTGCTGATCCCGATCTGCCCAACAAAGCTGCAGCGGGAAATTTGGATGACATCAGGTACTGCACGTATTGTAATACCTGCATAGAGTCACTACTCATCACCGGGCTCAGGTGTATGGTCAACCCCGAAGCGGGCAGGGAAAAGGAAATGGCTATCGTTCCGGCGGAGCGGCCGAAGAAGGTGCTTGTGGCCGGCAGCGGGCCAGGTGGCCTAGAAGCTGCCAGGGTAGCTGCTTTAAGGGGGCACGAGGTTACCGTCTGTGAAAAGGCAAGCAAGGTGGGAGGCCAACTTCTTACGGCAGTCATTCCACCAGGCAAGCAGGAGCTCACTAACGCTATCAAGTACCTTTGGACCCAGGCGGAAAAGGCAGGGGCTAAGATACAGTTAGGGACAGAAGTTACCCCCGCCCTAGTAAAAGAAATGAAACCAGATGTGGTCATCGTGGCTACCGGGGGGGTTCCCCTTATCCCTGCCGACATCCCTGGAATCGATAAGGAGAAGGTGGTTACCGCCCACGATGTGCTAATGGGTAAAGCCGTGGTAGGCAGAAAGGTAGCTATCCTAGGCGGAGGCATGGTGGGTTCTGAGACGGCCGATTTCCTCGGCGAGAGCGGCAGAGATGTGACCATCATCGAGATGCTGGACGATATCGCACTAGATATGGGCCTCTGGACCAGACCGTTCCTCCTGAATAGACTGGCTCAATCTGGAGTAAAGAAGATCACCGGTGCCCAGGTAAAGGAGATCACCGATGATGGTGTAGTGGTGGTTAGAAATGGTCTGGAGGAGACCATTGGTGGCATGGAGAGCATCATCCTGGCACTGGGAGTAAGATCGCTCAATGAGCTAGCGGAGCAGGTAAAGGGCAAGGTACCTGAGGTGTATGTCATAGGCGATGCCAAAGAGCCTCGTAAAGCCGTTGAAGCCATTTCGGAGGGGGCAGAGATAGCGCGCAAGATCTAACTCAAAAATTCGACAGGAGGAGGTCAAGATGACGGAACAGGTAGATCTGGACAAGATTCCCCTGGGAACGCTGGAATTTCACCCCACGGCGGGCGATTACTTCGCCGAGGCGCTGAAGGAACAGGAAGTGGAGTACTTCTTCGGGGTTCACGGCGGCGACGACTGGATAGTCATCGACCCAGCGAGCAGGCTGGGGATAAAGATACTAACCTTCCACCACGAGCAATCGGCGATATACGCCGCCGATGCCTATGGCAGGGTTGCTCGCAAGCCTGGGGTCTGCTTCTTCGATACCGGGCCCGGCACTACCAATATGGCCAGCGGGCTCCAGCAGGCTTTTCTCAGCTGCTCCCCGGTAGTGGTCATAACGGGGGCCACCATAGCGACTCACGAGGGGCTCTATAGCTGGCAGCCCTCCTACGCCGACAAGATGTATAGCCATATAACCAAATGGGTGCGCAAGGCTAACCACCCTCAGGCTATCAAGCGGCTGGTTGCCGAGGCCTTCAGGGATGCCCAGACATACCCCAAGGGGCCGGTGATAATAGAGTTCCCCCTGTGGACCTTTAATGCTCCCCTACCGCCACCATCGGCGGCCTTCCTCTTCATGGATCACACCGCCTATGTTCCCAAGTGGCGCGGTGAGGATACCCCCAAGCCACTGCCACCCACCGGTGGCGATCCGGAGATGGTAGAGAAGGTGGCGAACAGGATCATGGAGGGGAAAAAGCCCCTGCTCCTTGCCGGAGACGGGGTTCACCATGCCGACGCCTCGGCAGAACTGAAGGAGTTCATGGAGCTGGCCCAGGTTCCTGGGGCCGGAAGGAGAACAGGAAGAGGAGCCCTCCCCGAGACCCATCCCCTAAGCGGACGATGGGGACCCTTTGTCAACGTGGCCGACCCCCTGATACTGATCGGGAACAAGATAGGGGTTTTCGATGGCTGGTTCGGCCTGGGCTGGCCCAGCACCATCCAGATAAACGAGTCGGAGCAACATATCTTCACCTCGGTGAAAACCGAACTTGCCATAATCGGCAGCCCAAAGATCGTCCTCAGGCAGATGATCGATTGCATCAAGGCCAAGGGTCTTAAGCCACCACCGGAGCGGGCGCAATGGGTCAAGGAGGTGCAGGAGCAGGCAAGCCAGGACCATGACGCTCTCCTTGCCCGGGCCGAAAAATACAAGAACCATAAGCCGGTGCACCATGGTTACCTGTCTAAGGTGATGGCCGAGACGGTGGAGGACCTTTACGGGGGCACCAACCGCATCATCCTGGATGGCTTCACCATCTCTGCCTTTGCCGATAGATTCTTCCGGGCCCGCTACTCAGGGCAGATACTGGATGCGGGAGAGCAGGCGGGGGTCGGCCATAGTATCGGGATGTCCATCGGCGCTGCCTTTGCCGATCCCGAGACCAAGAAGAGGCCTACCCTCTGTCTCCTGGGCGATGCCGGCTTCGGGGTTGCCGGAATGGATGTGGAGACTGCCCTCAGGTACGAGATCCCGGCGGTTTATCTCGTGTGCAACAACAACGGCTGGATGGCCTCAGTGGAGTACATGCAGTATGCCAAGGGATGGAAGGTAATGGGGCCTCAGGACCGCCCCTTGGGCATGAAGTTCCTTCCCGGGCTAAGGTATGATAGAATAACGGAGATGTTCCCTGGGGTTCACGGGGAGTATGTGGAGGAGCCAAGCCAGATCCGACCCGCCTTGGAGAGGGCCTTCAGGGCAGCGGAAAAGGGGAAACCGGCAGTGATCAATGTCCAGGTGGAGCCGAGCCTCATCAACCCCCAGTGTTACATGGCGCCTGCCTGTCTCCTCTGGGCTCATATCCCGTACAAGGAGCTGCCCAAGCGGGGCAAGGCGATGCGGCGATTCGGCCTGGGCCAGCAGTTGCCCATCTTCCCCTTCGACCAGTATGGCATCCCCCCGGTCGACGAGCCAGACCCCTGGGAGCCGGTGACACCGGAGGAGGCGGAACCCTGAGATAAGGATGATAGAGGTGCATTAGCTATGGGAAAGCAGCTTGAGTATCGCTTTAGGCTCAAAGTGGGGGAGGAGGAGAGGCTCATCCGTGCCAAGACTTTCGAGGAGGCGTATGAGGCGGTTTGGGGCTTGTTCGGCGATCCCAGAGAGCTAGCTCGCCTTGGCTCAGAGATGTCCTTGGTCGACTTGCAAACGCGCGAGGAACGAAGATACCCCACTACTAGGTAAGGGAAACAGGGCACCAGCGAATGGGGCGAAGTCATTGGAGGTGAGAGATGAGCAGCCCTTCACCAGCGCCGAGGTCACCCGAGAGCAGGGAGTATGATTACCCCCTTCACGGCGGGCGGGTAGTGGGGCGCATACTGAAGGAACATGGCATAAGGTATGTCTTCGGTATCCCAGCGACCTTCGTTTGGGCCCTTGAGACGGGCTTCTATGAGCATGGCATAAGACGCATTCATATGCGCCACCAACAGGGGGCAGGCTATGCCGCCGACGCCTATGCCCGTTGCACCCGCTCCCCTGGGGTGTGCTTTGGCAGCGCCGGAACAGGGGTTACCGACTCCGTAAGCGGCATTAACCAGGCATGGCTGGTCGGCAGCCCGGTGGTGGGCCTGTTTGGGATGCACGACTGGGAGTTGAGCCGCCGCGGTGCGCTTCAGGAAGCCCATCCCAGCAGGATATTCGAGACCATGACTAAGTGGAGCGTCGACATAGACGATAGAAACATGATTCCCCTCTACCTGCGCTGGGCGCTTCGCGATTGCATGGTCAGCCCGCCAGGGCCTGTTGTCTTGGGCCTGACCATGGGTGCCCTGGGCACCATCAAGGACCCCGAAAAGCTCATCGGGGAGCTGCCAAAGGGAGTCATGGCCTCCCCTTCACCCATCCAGGCCGATCCCGCTGCCGTGGAGAGGGCAGTTATGCTGCTTCTCGAGGCAAAGAGGCCTGTCCTAGTAGCGGGGGAGGGAGTCTATTGGGCCGATGCTGATGCTGAGCTTAGGGAGCTTGCCGAGCTCCTCAGCATACCGGTAAATATGAGGCGGATGGCAAGGGGGGTGATTCCCGAGGATCACCCCCTGGTGGTGGGAGGTGCATACCGGGCCGATTTCTGGGCTGGCGCCGATGTGGTTCTCATAGTTGGCCTCAAGGTAGGGTGGTTCGAGCGCCATGGAAGGCTGCCGGCGTGGCCTTCTATGGCCAAGAGGATTGTCATCCACGAATCGGCCACCGAAGGCTGGAACCCCCTGCCCATGGCCGAGTTCATTATAGGAAACCCAAAGCTGGTGCTGCGACAGATGATCGATTGCGCCAGGGGCAATATGAAGAAGGCGCCCCAAAGGGAGGAGTGGCTGGAACTTCTGGAGCGCTGCCGCCAGGAATATGAGAAGGAGCTTGAACGGGATGAGTCGGAATACCAGGATGAGGTACCCATTCACCCTTGGGTGCTCGCCAGGGAGGTGGCGTCCTTCCTGGCCCCCGACGCCACCGTCATCCTGGACTCCTTGCTCTGCAGCGGCTATCTAACGGACAAGATAAAGGCCAGTTTCCCTGGTCAGATCTTGGACTCCGGCGAGGCCGGCAGCTTTGGACATGGCATTGGCATGGGGATAGGCGCTCAGCTTGCCAGGCCGGGAAGGCAGGTCTTGGTTCTCACCAGCGACACCAGCATTGGCATGGGCGGTGGCGATATAGAGACCGCGCTGAGGTACAACCTCCCCATAGTATATGTGGTGTGCAATACGGGGAACGTGGTCGATGGAGTGGATTGCTGGTTCCAGGGACAGGTTGAGCCGTGGCAATTCCTGCCCGATATCAGATACGACAGGATATATGAATTGATCGGCTGTCATGGGGAGCACGTGACAAAACCTGAGCAGATCGCCCCTGCCCTATATCGGGCCTTCAATTCGGGGAGGACAGCTGTGATCAACGTTGTGGTGAACAATAGGGTGGTGCTGCCCTGGTTTGAGTCGCTGTCCCTCCGCCTGGGGGTGATAGTGCACCAGCTCAACCTGAGCAGGATTCCAGAGCCCTTCAAAACCTACCTTTTGGAAGGGCGTACCCCGGAGGTAGAAGAGGAGCTGCAGCGGGCAGGAATACCCCGTTCCAAAACCAGAAAGATGGTGCTGGCCTATGATCGTGCCATCTGCTGGTAGGATTGCCGCCCAAATCGGCTAACATTAGAGAGGTGAAGATGGATCTGGAAGGCCAAGAATGGCTGGAAGAAGCAAAGAAACTTTCACAAAATCGGGACAGGAGAGTAAGGGAGCTGAAAAATGACGGAAAGAAGATAATAGGCTATTTCTGCTCTTACTTCCCGCTGGAGATCTTGACAGCGGCTGATCTTGTTCCCTACCGGATCATGGGTAACCTGACAGATACGGTGACAGCTGCTCACGCCTACTGTGATCCTGCTCTTTGCCCGTTCGTTAAGAGCTGCTTCGATGCTGCCTTGAAGGGTGCATATGATTTTCTTGATGGCTGGGTGACGCCAGACTCTTGCGACAGCAGACTAAACCTCTACAGAATCTGGACATACAACCTGCCATCGCCATATACTTACCGGATAAACGTCCCTAACTTCTTGGATGAGGCGTGTTTTAAGTTCTTCAAAGAGGAACTGGTCCTGTTTAAGAGGAGCATAGAAAAACTGACCCAGAGGGAGATATCTGACCAGAAGCTCCAACAGGCCATTGACCTCCATAACGAACAAAGAGCGCTACTGAGGGAGCTCTACCAACTGAGGAAGCCTGAGCCGCCACTTATCTACGGATCTGAGGTTATCCAGACAATGATAGCGGTGGCGAGCTTACCCATAGAAGAAGGAAACCAGCTACTCAAAGGTATTATCCCGAAGGTCAAGCAACGCAGCGATGGCCCCGAGAGCAAAAAGAGATTGCTCGTCTGGGGGCCTGAAATCGATCACCCCGCCTTCTTCAGATTGATTGAGGATTGCGGGGGAAACGTCGTCATCGATGACCATTGCCTTGGCACAAGGTATTTCTGGTACGACGTGGACAAAAGACCGGATCCCTTGGATGGGCTCAGTGTTCGCTACCTGGATAGGGTCATGTGTCCGCGCACAATTAGAGGTAAAGGAGAGGGATGGGCTACCTACCAACAGGACCTGGAAGAAAGATTCGGACACATTAGAGACTTCGCAAAGGAGTTCTCTGTAGACGGCGTCATACTCTACGTTATGAAGTACTGCGATCTCCACGAGTTTGATGTTCCCGATCTTAGGGATTACCTACAAAACGAAGGTCTGCCCGTCCTTCATATCGAAAATGATTACACTATGGCGGCGGTGGGGGCACTGAGGACGAGGATACAAGCATTTTTGGAAATGATTGGTTAGAAGGCGAGGTCATGCTAAAGTGCCTAGCAAGGGGTATGATATTAGATCTAGTTTGAGGGGGTAGTGATGACAGGCGAGACTAAGGAACAACCACAGGAGCAGGCGGTAGGTGCGGTTAAGGCAACAGAGGTGGCCCAGTCGATGAGGGGTTTACGCCGGGCCTACTATTCGCGGATCACTGAGGCGCATGATAGAGGGGAGTTTGTAGCTTGGACGATGTGGGGGGTACCTGAGGAGATATTTTACGCCATGGATGTGCTCCCGGTCCTGGTTGAGAACTACGGTCCTATCTGCGCCGCCAAGCAGATTGGTCCCTACTTTTGCGAGATAGCGGAGTCTGACGGCTTTTCCATGGATATCTGCTCCTATGTGAGGACGGGCTTGGGCATCGCCAAGAGGATGTATGAACTGGGGGAGCCTCCTCCCGAGGCACCCTACGCGGGTATGGGCACGCCAGATATGCTCATAGGCAATGCCCAGTTTTGCGATAACCGTTCCAAATGGCTGCAACAGCTTGGTCGCTATCTGGACGTACCATACTTCGGCTACGACATTCAGGAATGGCCCTATGGCTGGGACTATAATGACGAAGGGCTAAAAAAGCACTTCATCGACCACTATTATGCGCAACTGCAAAGGCTGGTGGCTTTCCTGGAGAAGGCCACCGGCAAGAAGCTCGATAAGAACCGGCTGAGCGAGGCACTGGCCAATTGGATGAAGGTCCAGAAACTGTTCTATGAGGCTTGTCAATTGCGCAAACACTATCCTAATCCGCTGCCGGCTCAGGATTCGGCGACCATCGCTTTCCCCAACCTGCATATGAAGTGTTGGCCGGAGACGATAGACTTCTATCAAAGGGTATATGATGAGCTTAAATACCGGGTGGAAAACAACCTAAGCACCATGCCTGAGGAGAAGTACCGGCTGCTGTGGCATCTCATCATTCCCTGGTTCTACATCGGGATATATAACTGGCTGGAGCAGGAGTTCGGTGCTACCACTATATCTCCCACCTATGAAGGTGGTCAGGTCCCAGACGAAGAGATTATCGACTATGACTTGCCCCTGGAGTCCATCGCCCGAAAGATGTACAACAGAGCTTGGGCGGTAAATGGCATGATGCGCAGCTTCGCAGGGGGTCAGTACGCTGTCGAATTCATCGTGGACTATGACATTGATGGAGTGATATCGATGTTGGTGCCCTCATGCCGCGCTACGACGAATCTATACCAGACTTGGCGGGAGTTCACCGACGCGCTGAACGAGAGGGGCCTAAGGATACCAACCTGCGCTATCGAGGCAGATATGGTTGATACCCGAACCTATTCTGATGCCCTGGTAAAAGACAGATTAAGAGCCTTCATGGAGACCGTGGACGAGGCAAAAAGGCAAAGGCAGAAAGGCTGACCCCATCTTGTGACGGAATTCCGGCGCTGATTTCATGGGCAGGGCCGGGGTGCGTGCCATAAATGTATTGACCGGATGGCACAAGACCCCCGTTGCCTTCATTCAGATGGCGGTGCCTCAAGCAAATAGGAGGTGAAGGAATGCTCAAGACAAGGGTGACTGAGATGCTAGGCATCCAATATCCCATTATCCAAGGGGGGATGGCCTGGCTGGGCGTAGCCGAGCTGGTGGCAGCGGTCTCCAATGCCGGGGGCCTTGGCATAATCGGTTCGGTGACGTTCCAAACGGCCGAGGAGCTCAGGAATGAGATCCGCAAGACTAGGAAGCTCACCGACAAGCCTTTCGGGGTCAACATCACCATGCTGCCTGCGATGAGAATACTGCCGACCGATGACTACGTGCGAGTGGTAGCTGAGGAAGGGATACCGGTAGTGGAAACCTCTGGCAGCAGTCCTGATCAGTACATGGATGTCCTCAAGAGGGCCAATGTAAAGGTTATCCATAAGGTAGGAGCGGTGAGGCATGCCCGCACCGCGGAGAGGATAGGCTGTGACGCTGTGATTGCCCTCGGCTTTGAGGCGGCGGGACACCCGCTGATGGACGATGTAACCTTATGGAACCTGGTACCACGAATGGTGGACACAGTTAACATTCCAGTGATAGCGGCTGGTGGCATCTCCAGCCCTCGCCAGGTTGTGGCTGCATTGGCCTTGGGTGCAGAAGGGGTAATGATGGGCACCCGATTCATGGTAACCCGTGAGTCTCTGGCCCATCACAATATTAAGCAGGCTCTTGTAGATGCTAACGAAACCGATACTGTCATGATCCAGCGCTCGATAAGAAACCAGACACGAGTCTTCAGGAACAAAGCAGCCGAACAGGTTCTGGAGATGGAGTCCCGCGGGGCATCGTTGGAGGAGCTGTTGACAGTAATCGCCGGTGAGCGGGGTAGAAATGCCCTCATGACCGGGGATGTCGATGGCGGAACCACAACCTGCGGCCAAGGCATAGGGCTGATTCAAAGTGTACCCACGGTGGCGCAGGTCATCGACAGTATCGTAACCGGAGCGGAGGCGCTCCTTAAAGCGATGAGCACTCGCTGGCATTCATAGCATAGCCGAGCCGGACAGTAGCAAACTACCGGTAGTTTGGCACAGAGGCATTTTCTTCTTTCAGATGTGATATAAGCCGTGAAAAGGGGCCATCAGGGAGCAGCTGAAGAGGGGGATTTGAAGTGGAATTTGGATTCAGCGAAAAAGAGGAAAACTTCCGCAATGAGGTGCGAGA
>Ga0315296_10004861_pt1 | contig 10908 bp, 11 predicted proteins | sample YL17G14_18_MG_FD_203921 | JGI IMG/M metagenome (GOLD analysis project Ga0315296, IMG submission 203921) | Sediment microbial communities from Yellowstone Lake, YNP, Wyoming, USA - YL17G14_18 | ecosystem: Environmental > Aquatic > Freshwater > Lake > Sediment | place: USA: Wyoming | collected...
TCGAGTACGAGCCCGAGCAGTTCCCAGGCATGGTCTACAGGCTCGACGCGCCAAAGGTCGTCGTCCTGCTTTTCGGCAGCGGCAAGCTCGTCTGCACGGGCGCGAGGAAGCCCGAGGACGCCGAGGCTGCGGTAGACAAGATTACCGAGGAGCTGAAAGCCGCGGGCCTGCTAGGAACTCGTACCCCGGGGGTTTGAAGCTAGACCAAATCGCTTATACAGTGCTATCCTGCCATTGTCATATTGCTCAGTCGTATCAATGGCATCAATTCCTGTTTGACGGGGAATTCGGGCTCGGTTGCGCCGCCATTCCAAGTCGAAAGAGAGTCAAAGTGCGGAAGGTCAAACATAACTGCGTTGGCTTCTGACGATAAGAGTTTTCACAAAACTATTTCGTCGCACCATCGATAATCTCCTGAAATTCATGAATGCAATCGAAACTAAACCACGAGTAGAGAATATCGTGGCTTCGACGCAATTCGCGGAAGAACTTGATCTTGACACAGTCGCCGAGAAACTCATAGGATCAGAATACGAGCCTGAGAGCTTCCCTGGCCTTATTTATCGGATCAGCGAGCCGAAGACTGCAATTCTCCTTTTCAGAAGCGGGAAGGCTAATTGCACTGGCGGTAAGAGTCTGGAAGAAGTTCGAAGAGCAATACGAAAGGTCGCTGAGCTTCTGAGCAAGTCAGGCATCCCCGTCAATCCAGATCCCGAGTTCACCGTGCAAAATATGGTCGCAATATACGATGTCGGCTGCCCTTTGAATCTGACAAATCTGACAATATCCTTGGGCCTTGAAGACATAGAGTATGAGCCAGAACAATTTCCAGGCCTTGTCTATAGAGTGAGAGATCCCAAGGTTGTCTGCCTCTTGTTCGGCTCTGGGAAGATGGTGATCACGGGGGCAAAGAATGAAAAGGATATTGAACGAGCTGTAGATAGGGTCGTCCAGACTATCCGCCAATTGGGACTTCACTGACTCTGCAACGGGAATTCAGATCGATGCGAGATTGGATTCACACCGTTGGGTGGTCATTGAAACAACAAGAAGCTCCTAGCAAGGTAAGTTGAGGAGGTCATGGGGGGACATGTCAATGGGACACAGAATCGTCCTGACGGCCGACAGAACGCTGATGTCGAACTACAACGGAAGCATGTTCATCGGATTTGCCGCATGCTTCCCGAGAGTCTTGCCCAAGTGGCTCTACACGAGGTTGTTCTGTCCGGCGCAACCTAGGCGGGAAGGAAGGGCAGCATACGCACCTGCGGGACTCAGAAAGGTCGAGGCTTCACTCATCAGATCAGGCATACCAGCCGAAGACATCGCCATATGCCACCCTGACCGTTTGGCCAAGATGGTCGACTCTGACACGAAGGTCGTAGGCGTCACTTCATCCGACCCTATGGGCGTGGGACCGGCCTCAAGCATGTTCTCAAGCCTGCTTGACAAGGAAAGCTACACCAAGTACTTCTTCAGGAGCTTGATGGAGGAACTCAATACGAGAGCGGCGAACGCACCGATCATAGTAGGAGGGCCGGGGGCGTGGCAGCTCACGAACGACGGGGTGAGGGAGCAACTGGGCATCAGCTGCCTGGTGGAGGGAGAAGGCGAGCTCATCGCCCCTCAGCTCTTCAAGGACGCCCTCGAGAGCAAGAACCTTCCGAGCTATGTCACCGGGGGTCCTGTGCCAGTCTATCAGATACCCATGATACGCGCGCCGACCATCAACGGGGTTGTTGAGATAAGCAGAGGCTGCGGGAGAGGATGCGAGTTCTGCAACCCCAACATGAGGACCGTGAGGCACATTCCGCTCGAGAGGATTCTGGACGAGGTCAGGACCAATGTGGCCGCGAGGGACAAGATCACTCTGCACGCGGAGGACGTCCTGAGGTACAAGGCCAAAAGCATGAGGCCGGACAGAGAGGCGGTCGTGAAGCTCTTCGAGGAGGTCTTGAAGCACACAGAGAACGTTGGCGTGAGCCATATCGCGCTCTCATCGGCGCTCGCGGAGCCGGCGCTCGTGGAGGACATCAGCGTGATCACGGGCGCCACTGAAGGGCGGAGGCACATGTACGCCCAGACGGGCATCGAGACCGGATCCCCCGAACTCGTCAGCAAGCACATGAAGGGCAAGGCCAAGCCTTTCGAGCCGGCGAAGTGGCCCGAAGTGGTCAAGGAGTCGTTCAAGCTCCTGGCGGGCAACAACTGGGTCCCGTGCGGCACGCTCGTCATGGGGATGCCAGGGGAGAGGGCGGAGGATGTGGCAATGACGCTCGACCTCGTCAGAGACCTGAGACAGCACAAGAGCCTCATCGTGCCACTGTTCTTCGTCCCGCTCGGGGAGCTCAAAGAGGACGAGTTCTTCCGGCCAGATGCGATGTTGCCCGAGCACTGGATGCTGCTAGCCGAATGTATCGAGCACGACTTCCACTGGGTTCCGATCATGATGGACGAGCTATTCGCTCAGAACAGAATGAGCTCAGCAAAATCGAGCGGCATGAAGCTCGCAGCTTGGTACATGCAGAGAAGGCTGAAGGAGCCCTTGGAGCTGATGAAGGCGGGCAAAGACCCGAGGGCTCAGGAGTCGGGTTTCGACAGGAGCGAAGAGCTGGAGCATCACCCGGAAGAGGCATGAGCGGGCAGCTATCTAGTCCGTCTTGACCCTGGCTTCTGCGATCGCCCTCACCTTCAAGGGATGAGCGAGAACCACCTCGAACCCTCTGTCCTCGATTCCCTCGTAGATGTACTCCCAGATGCCCGTAGACTCGAGCACGAATTTGGCATCTTTGATGCCAGCCAGGAAGACATCCAGGCTCTCATGAGTGGACGGGAACCTCTCGTTAGAGAGGGCCCGTCCTCGTTCATCGATCACGCACGCCTGACAGAATTCTTTATGCACGTCCAGACCTATGTATAGCATGGCCTCTCGCCTCTGATTTCGTATTGTGGCACTGGGTCAACCAACCACGTTCATACGAATCGGCGAGCGGCCTCTTCTACATACCATCCCTTTACTCTTGCTCAAAGCCACTCGGCGCGACAACGCGTTCCAATTCGATTCTAGGAGAGTATGTTCCGTCAGGCGCGTGGGGACTCGTCCTGCCTGCCCTCGCGGCCAGTGTGCCTACGCATGGTTTCTCAGGCGAACTCTCGGCTATCACCCTTTCCTTCCAGATGGTCTTTTCCGAGGACCAAGTCCCTTTCTTTTTCTGTCGTTGCCATGAGAATACGGTGAAGTAATGGCCGACGATCAGTGTGACCAGCCCAGCAATCCCGATTCCACCCGCAGTGTAGCCTCCTTGTTCTATGGACGAGAAGAATCCTGAGCTGGTCAACATTAGTGACCATCCAACAAGCGTCACCGCAATTCCAATGGAAAGCATCATCCTGTCAATAAGCCAGATATCGGTTTTCAGGCTCTCCTCTGTCCAACACACATGCCACGCCTTACGAATCACAAGCCACTGAGCTACAGTTCCACCAATGGCAGCTAGAATCGCGAGTATCCATTGGCGGTCAACAAGGAACACGAATGTGATGAGTACAGTCATCAGAAGGGCCAGGAAATCTGCCACGAAGAGCAACTCAACCCGGTCATGGAGCTTCAAGTCTCTTCCCACAAGAGAGAGAGCTGAGGACAGTTTAAGTCTTGCCGTGGTTTTCCGCTCGCCTTTCCTTCCTCTATGGATGTTATGATGAAGGCGAGAGACACTTCAACATAGAGGGCTCTTCTTTCTAGACGAGACGTCGGCCACAGCCGGGACAGAACGCCGCACCAGGGACTACCTGGTTCCCGCAGTAACGGCAGAAACTCTGCATGCCATTTAAGGGCGCTGGAGGTTGAACTGCCTGAGGCGAAACCTGAACTGGTGGAAGAATCGCTGCTGCTTGGCTCTTCTTCCTGACTGCAAGAAGAACAACAGTGATGATGACCACGACTACTACCAAACCAATGCCAATTATCACAGGCATCGAAAGTCCGCCTGCGGTCTTCTCTTTCTCCGCCACTGTGAGACTGTTGACAATTGTCGAGAACGTGGCTGAATAGTTAGACCATTGAACATCGACGACCGCTAGAGCCAGGCCATATCCAAGCTTCCAAGCGCCGGAGGCAACAATCACAGATCGCTCCCTGATTGTCACACCAGACGCGGTAACCAATACCGTAGCATCAGAGGCGCGCTCTCCGTTGAGGGTTGTATTCACAGGCTCGGAGACGACTTGCACATTGGCACTGCCGTAGCTCGTCTTCAGCTCGTCAATGGAGTAGGTCATCTGAGCATACAACGTGTCGTCGGTGATGCTGCCGGGCCATGGAAAAATCAGGAGGGTGGCCACGGGTTTATGGCCGCCGGAGACCGGACCTTCTATCCAAAGGTCATAAGTCACTCCGACAATCGTATAATTCCGTTGCCAGGTCCAATCGGCTGGCACGTCAATGCTGACGTGCTTGTCAGGCAGGTTCACAATGGTGCCCTGCACAGAAGCCGCGGGCAACAGCATTAACGCGCACACAGAGAATAGCACCCACGCATGAGCTTTCACACCAATTTCTCCCTTTGCTGTATCGCTTTTCATGACCTAAGGACTTTGTGCTGAGCACGAGGGCACCTCAACATAGAGGTCTTTTCCGAGGCGAGGCATGCTCTTCACCGGTGATACGGCAAGTCTCCCACCTGCTCTCAAGGTGGTCCTCTTGGTTGAAGACGATTCGCTCTCTATTCTTGATCAGCAGGTCCGGCCTCGGCTCGCCGCCACTTCACAGTGGCGACAGACAGGGATCCCCAACGACAGCTTCTCACGATTACTTCTTGAGCTCCAGGCCTGACGCCATGTTCCTGACAATCTCCGTCCAGGCCTCGATTGCTTTAGAACGTGGAAGGCCAGTCGAGATAAAGGCCAGGAGCCCGAGTTGAAGCGCTGACAATCCCCGGGCGACTCCCACAGTATCGACATTCGAGGGTATCTCTCCCGCTTTCTTTCGGTCTTCCAAGCATCCAGAGATTCCCTCCACGAGCTTTCGGTCGATCTCCTTCATCAGTTGCTTTGCATTTCTGTCACGATGAGTCTCAGACATGAAATCGCACAATAGATAGGGGAACCAGCTGGGCATTGACTTGAGTAATCTGCCGAATGACCCCTCAGTGATCTCGATGAGGCCTTCGTCTCTCGACGATGAGATCTCACCTTCGAGCGCACTCTCAATGAAGGACTCTACGATTGCGCCGATAAACGCCTCCTTGTTTTCGAAGTACTGATATACTGCTCCCTTGCTGACGCCAATCCTCTTGGCTATGTCGTTCATTGTGGTCTTGCGATAGCCCTTCCTAGCGAACTCCGCGCTCGCCGCATCCATGATACGCTTCTTCGCCTGCTCTTTGTATTCAGGGACCACTTTCGGCATTTTTCTTCCAGGTGAAATGTAATCAGAGTAGGAATACTTGAAAGCGACAGACGTGAGAATTAAAATACCCTGAGTCACTTTCCTAACCTAGGGACTGTTGGCTGGCGGTAGTCTGGGCGACGAAGAAGAGTCTTCGAAGAAAGTCTGTGCTGTGTGCGGTCTTAGAATGTCCAAAGATGAAGATGTCTGCCCTCGATGTGGGAATGTGTTCCGGAAGGACCGGGGAGATTGGGACTGGAAGCTCATTCCGAGGCAACGCACACTCAAGAAGACCGAATCGAAGAATGAGACTGTCGAAGAGGCTGGTCACGATTGAACGCCAGTTCCACTAGGAGATCGAAATTGCGGCTCCTTTCCCGCCGCAGTTTGGTCCCAAATCGGTACTGCACTGGAACTGGCTCCCCCTTTTGCAGGCACCGTCTTGAGAGGTTCGTCGATGTGCTATAGAATGGATCGCGTGCACCCTCTTCCTGGACACCGAGGGCAACGCTCGAGTGTTCCCCGGAGCCGACCCGGACGTGGACGTGACAATCCATTGGAGGAAGGATGCCCTCGAGTCCATTCTTGCATCGAGGAACCGTGATTCCGTCTCGGCCGGCGACTACCCAGACGTGACCGTTCACACTGACAAGGGACGGGCTGCTTTCAACTACCTCAAGAAGGCGATCGGGCTTTAGCGATGCCGTCCATATGCCCCTCTAGCGCGATTGAAGTCTCGAGCGTCAAGAACTCTAGGCATCTGTTGAACATTGACGGTGCAAGTATTTTTCAATTTGCCGACGAACACGCATCAAGAAGCATCATGTTCGAAGAAAGCACGAGACGATCTATTCACGCCGAAGAGTGGAAAATTGCCTGGCTCGGAAAGATGCACGGGAAAATGACCCGAAAGTTCGCTCGAAACTCGCTTGAAACCCATCTCGAACACCGCTCGAAAACCATCAGGAAAGTCCGCCGAAGATGCGTTGGAAAATACCCGAAACTATGCATGAAAATTGCATGAAGAAGTTGGGAAGATGCATCGAAGGATGTCCGAGAGCGCGCACGAACAATGCACGAAAAGCTGTCGAAGATGCACGAGAGAATGCCCGAGAGCGCAAATGAATAATGCACGAAAATGCATAAAGAGCGTCTGAAAGCTTGCACGAAACGGTACGAGAAATGCAGCCACTCCTTCTTCTGAGAAAATACTCTATGTTGAAGTGCCCCTCACGCCTCAGCATAACATCCATGAGGAAGGAAAGGCAAATCGAAGACGGGCATTGAAAAGCGCAGAATGATTGCTGGATATGTACAGATTTGGGCCCCTTCAGACCCACACAATGTTGAAGAAGAGACCGAAGAAGACTCATGTCCATCTCCAAGCGAGTATGCTGGAAAAATGCAGGATGAAGGACATAGCCGTAGATTAGGACAGGACAAGAGCCCTTGATGTCGGGATACTTCTAATGTCTGCAACAGCCATGCCATGTGGGCGATGTGGATGACGCGAGTGTCTTACGCTATCAACGGCGAATCGACGGAGTTCAACCCCGTATACCTCCAGAGCTATCTTGGCGCGATAGGCTGGAAGAAGGAACTGGTTAGTCTCGTTCAAGACCATCTAGAGACTTCAGGCGAAGGCATAAGTCAAGTGTTCGCTGATGAGCGTCTCGGAGGAATCCAAAATGCCCTCGAAAAACTCGGAATGCTGTATCTTGGTGAGGAAATCATAGAGCAGGAAGCCTGCGGTTCCACATCCATGAGTCAACTCCTTGCGAAATTCCACCTATACCATTGGCTGTATGACTGCGTGGCCTGCCTTGACGCCATTGCCTGCTTGTTGAACTCGAAGTACAAGATTGAGTCTCCACGGAAGGTGGCAATGAACAAGCCTTTCATCGAACTGCTCGCGAAGGAGAGCGAAAGTCTGTCACGATTGATCGAGAAGAACTACGATTGGATGCAGGAACTCAAGAGAATGCGAGACAAAGTCATTCATCGCGAAAGCCCGCTCATTACTGGCGGAGGTGCCGGGCCATCCTTGTTCATGGATTTCGAGAGAATGTTTGACCCGAGTCTCGACCTGAATCGAGTAGACGCACCTAAAATGGTTCAGGAATACACTCAGAAGATTGACTGGATAGTCACGGAGATTCTGAGAGCGGTGATGGACCTGTAGCGGTTCGCGGTGATGCCTCTCATATGAGATCCTTGACTGAAGTCAGAACTGTGTCTCAAGGCTGAGAACAATATGGGAATTATGCTTCCCCGCTTTAGATGGTTTAAGTGCCAGGTGGAGGACATAAGCCCCTAAGGGGTTGGCTCCGGCCTCAATCCCTCCTGATTGGAATTAGAATGATTGTCGTAAGGGGGTTGAGGGGACAGGGGAAGGCTAGCAAGCCGACCAGGCTCGTCTGATGTACGATTTTATCGTTCAATCAAGCTGTCCCGTTCTTGTCTGTGGACGACTGGCTCGGTTTGGCCTTCTTGCGACGTCTCATCAGGAAGACCAGTGCAAGCACAGCTGCAAGCGCGATTAATATCAGTCCGACATCTAACCACGGACCCACCGGCCCTGACAGGCTAAACAGGTTAGTGTTGACTGTGAAGCTCACATTTCTTGTCACGGTGTTCCCAGCGTTGTCTGTGACCCTCAGCACTACATCGTGATCCCCGTCAGCCAGCCCCTTCAGCTCGAGAGCTCCGCCAGCGCATATCTGGAATGCCCCGCCATCAAGACTGTACTCTGTTCGGTTCACTCCGCTCACGCTGTCAGAGGGAGACCATGTCAGAACAACAGTGTCCGAGGTGAACTTCGTGTTGTTCTGCAGGTCCAAGGTCAGCAACGGAGTGCCAGTGTCTAGCTTCGCAGTGACATTGTGCGTCGCCTCCGTGCGACTTGCATTGTCTTGGGAGTAGAACTCGATAGTGTGTATCCCATCAGCATCTATGCTGAATGGGCCAGAATACACTTGCCAAGGACCCCCATCTATGCGGTACATGGTCCAATTGATGCCGCTCATGTTGTCGGCTGGGTCCAAAGCCACGTCCACAGGGGTCACGTACCACAGGTCATTCCCTTCTGTTCCAGATATTTGGATTTGCGTCACGGGATCGACAGTGTCCAATCTGAATGAGTATGACCTCGGAGATTCCGAGTTACCAGCGAGATCGGTCGCATAGTACTCGATGATGGTGGTACCCTCCTGATTTGCCTGAAACTCATTCAAGTAAGACTGCCAGTTTCCTCCGTTCATGCTGAAGAATATCGCCGCAATGCCGCTTGTGTCGTCGACGGCGGTGAAATTGACATCGACAGAAGCGCCAACGAACCAACCAATTTCCCCTGCAACGCCAGTCACGGCAATGGTCGATATTGGATCAGATGTGTCTACATTGAGGTCTGCGCCCTTGATGGATTCGAGATTACCTGCATTATCCGCCGAATAGTACTCCAACAAATGACTTCCTTCAGTGGAGTAGACAAAGCTAGAAGTGTAGGGCAACCAACTTCCAGAGTCGATTCGATACTCGGTCGACGCCACACCGCTTGTCGTGTCACCCGCGACCAATGTCACGGTGACTGACGAGACATACCAGCCATTCGTTCCAGCTGTGCCGAGTATGCTGTGCAGAGTAGATGGAGCAATCGTGTCAACAATCGTTGACGCATCTGGACTTGCTGGAGCGGGTTCAACGTTGCCGAACATATCTGTCGCGCGGGTATAGAACTGATAGAGCCCATTTCCTCCGGTCTGTGTCGTGTCAAATACAATCGGACTCGTGGTCCAATGGCCAGTGGGATTGCCAGAGGTAACATACTTCGTGAACGAACCGGAAGGCCCGAGACGATAGTACAGTTCAACGTAATTCACGCCTGATCCAGAATCAGTGGCAACATAACTGGCCGAGAATGATGATGTCGAGCGGTAAGAAGGGAGACTGGTAGCCCACGATGTCGGGGGCACCGAGTCAGAGGCACTTATCACAATCTCGTCCACATATGCTCCCTCGTACGGGCCCCACCCTACGGTCGGGTCGCTCACAAAGTAGAAGTTGAGGTATGTGGCAGTCAACGGTATTCCAACAGACACCAATTGCCAGCCGCTGCTGGTCACGTCAGGCTGCGTCCATAGTTGAGTCCATGCACTTCCAGTCCATGCCCAGACCGCCAGATAGTCTGCCAGGCTGAACGTGCCGGTAACCGCCCAATAGTAGAAGGACAATGTGACAGAATCGTATCCCGAGATCCCGACGAGCGCGATTTCCATGTACGCACCCATATCGGTGTCATAATAATGGAGCGCGGAGTTGGGCTGTCCGTTACCGCTGTTCGAACCCACCTGAGCGCACCAAGCGCTGTAGCTACCTTGGTGAGATCGGTATGTCGTGACACCCCAGTAATCATATCCTGAGGCTGCATCTTCGTCGCCAATCGCCCATGAGCCAGGCCAAGAAGACTCGAAATCCTCGTCAAAGATGACCTGCGTCGCTGCGGACACGTTCCCGACACCAACACAAGTGGCAAATGATGCTAGTATGGCAAAACACACGATTATTCGAGCGAACACTGCTCTGAAGACCATTCTCCTCTCCTCCATCACACCCACGGTCTCAAGCACAAAGCTAGAGACTCTCGCTATTGAATGCACTCAGGCATATTAAAGAATCGCGTATTCTGCTCTGTAGAAACCCTGTGAGGAGTGACATTCTGGAAAGATAGAAACGTCGGCAAGATATGGCCCCTCACAGGAGTCGGGATAACCCCTTGCCGAGGGCATTGATTCCTAGGATGGGATAGCCTCTTGCCGCGGGATGGGAAGAAGGCGAACCAGCGAAAATCCCTGCTTCGGAATATGCATGTGAGGCATGTTGGACGCGGGACGGAAAGATAATGTCCATTGACGAGGCAGTACCCTAAACTCACGACATACTATCCTCGTCTTCGGTAATGCTCACAGCCAATAGGGAATAGTACCTTCGAGATCTCTGGGTTTGATACCCATCAGCGCCAAATACGCGATCTTGTCGCTGTAATGTATTGTGATCGGGAGCATTGGTGGTCTAGGTGACCCGTAGTGAAGAAGAGTAAGTGCCAACACGGAATCGATGGCTTCCCAAACGAAAACGGCGATCCCGCACAGAGTCGCTCGCTCCGAACCGAAAGCCTCTGGGACAGAACGAGCGTACCATTTCGAGTGAGGTAGCTGGAGGACGACAGGCAGCCGACCTCGAGTTTGTCTTTAACCGAAGTTAAGAGCTAAACCATTTAGGTAACTCAAACCTCGACGACTGAGAAAAGAGAGTCGGACGCTTGAGCCTGTCCTATCCTGATCATCGCCGGCATCGTGTCTCACGGCTTGGGCTTCAAGTCCTGGCGTTCCTGATTACGATCATCTCTCTCCTCGTGTCACTTTCGATCGCGCCGAAGGAAGCGTGACTCTGAGGTGTCAGCTCTCTCAGCAGTTTCGCCAACCTCGTGTAAAGCTACCTGTACTCAACAGTCATAAGAGCCCTCT
>Ga0315296_10004862_pt1 | contig 10908 bp, 11 predicted proteins | sample YL17G14_18_MG_FD_203921 | JGI IMG/M metagenome (GOLD analysis project Ga0315296, IMG submission 203921) | Sediment microbial communities from Yellowstone Lake, YNP, Wyoming, USA - YL17G14_18 | ecosystem: Environmental > Aquatic > Freshwater > Lake > Sediment | place: USA: Wyoming | collected...
GAGGAGGGTTCCTTCCACAAAGCCGGTTTCAGTAATGTCGGCGATGCGACCATCGATGATCACACTGGTATCCAAAATTTTCGTGTTCTCACTACGAGGAAGGCCTTTAGAAAAGAGTTTCCAACCGGAGAGATGAATTTCTTCCCCCTTTTTTAACCCGATCCGAAGGCCCATATATCCACAAATCCCATAAAGTCCACCGTAAAGGGGAAGGGTGATTTGTTGATGGTTGAATAGATTGGATAAAAAGACGTTGGAGATAAGATTGGCAACCATGAATCCAAGGATCAATCCGATAAAACTTCCCAAGAGGTTTTTTAGAGGGATCTTTTTCAATTCTTTCTCCACGAGAAGGGCCAATGCAGCCAGAAGGAGTCCTCCGAGAAATCCCCAGAGGCCCCTCCGAGGAGCAAGAGAAATCCCCGAGGTCACATAATACCCACTGATCCCGCAAATGAGGAATAGTAAAAGACGGAGAATCCATGAGCCCACGCTGTTCACCTCCTTTCCATGAATTTGCTAAAAGACATCTCATTGAGAAAACGATGGGGATTTTGGAATGGTCAAGGTCCAAAGATCGTTTTGATCTCCCTTAAGACATCCGACTCTTTCACATCTCGGGCAATCGCCAATTCCTTCACCAAGAGGTTTTTGGCCATGTCCATAATTTTTCTCTCACCAAAGGAGAGTTCTTTTTCGGCCTTCAGAAGATGGAGATCTCGGAGCACTTCCGCAATTTCGTAGATGGATCCGGTGTTGATTTTTTCCATATACTCCCGATATCTCCGATTCCATGTCTGATTGTCGATGGTGACGTCCCGATCCTTCAAGATATGGATGACCTTTGGGACTTCGATTTTTCGAATCACCCCCCTCAACCGGACGGCTTCCACGTTATCCTGAGGTATCATGATCGTCATCCCGTTGTCTAAAATTCGAAGGATATAGAAAGTCTGTATCTTGCCCAAGATCTGTTTAGTTTCAATGGCCTCGATGACTCCTACCCCATGACCTGGATATACTGCTTTGTCTCCGATCTCGAACATAAGATTAAAACCTCCTTCCTTTCTTTACATTCCCCTTTCAATATTTGAACTGGTTTTGGCTATTTTTAAAATGTCGTCTGTATCAGGTTTATTACCCTGAATCATTTGGCCTATCGAGGCATCGATTCCAAACCAAGCTGCGATTTGAATTTTCCCTTTGACCTCTCCTTGTTCTCCAGGTCCCTTTGGGCGAAACACCTCCATCACATCTCCCACCTTAAGGCCAGTTAATCTTCCAGCATTGATGTAGATCTCCTCACCCTCCACTTTGGCTACCCGACAAAACCAGTCCAGGCCATCTAACTCTCTTGACAGTGATCGACTGAGCTCAGTAATCGTAAGATCGATGGCCTTCATCTTGGCCTTCTCTTCGGAAAATGATCCCTTTTCCTTGGTAGGAAGGATGGAATTGTTGGCAGATAGGTTTTTGAAGGTTTTTCCAGAGAAGGTGTCCACTATTCTCATCTCTATTTTGATGATGGCTGAAGCCGTTGCGTCTTGATCCTTAGCGGTCTTCGTGGTGAAGATATAGGGACCTGAAAGTTGTCCGACCACAAGGGCGTGGATGCCAAAAACTTCATTAAGCAAATGGAGGACTTTTGGTGTTTCCAGATCTGTTAAAACGAACCCCTTCTTTTCAAGAAATTCCTTTACCGTTTGATAGTCGACAAAGAGGATTTGTTGAGACTTCTGGCCTACCTCTTTAATGAACTTTTCAGCCATCCAATCTCCGAACACCTCATCACCCTGAGTGGTTCGATCATCGAAGTGGGCGATCACAACTTTTTTCTTTAAATCTGGAAGCTTGGATATCGAGGGAGAAGGCGAGAAAATTTTTCTCTCTCTTGCAGAAAGAGGTGGTTTCGTTGAAGAAATCGGGAATTCCTTTTTACCTTCTTCCTTTGGGATGGCTGGGGTAGCAAAGAATTCTCTTTTTGAGAGGTATTCATTAACGGGAATATAAAGGTATTTGGGTTGGTCTCCCCCCTCTGGAGCTCTGGGGTTAGGGACTTTAACGTATTCCTCTCTATCCACAATGACCACCTCTTTATCCAATAATTCTTTCATCTTCGCCTTATGAGGGGGACCCTTTTTAATCGGAAACCAGGATGGAGTGGAACAGGCGAAAACGAGAGAAAGGGTAAAGAGGAAAATAAAAATGGAAAAGCGAAACAACATCCCTTTAAAGTCCATTTTTCCCCTTTTGAATTATCAGATTTAATTATACATCGAAAGTATGAAAAAATCAATCAAAGAATTTACTTTGGTTGGGCTTTTTTGTTGTAGATTAAAAAAAGGGTAGAAAAATTGAGAAACTATAATCAAAACAAGCAACTAGGGTTATTTTCAATGAGGCTGGGAAAGGAATGCCACTACTTTTTGGAGATCCTCAGGGGTATCGACACAGATGGGCTCATAATCGACAATGTTTAATTTGATGCGATAACCGTTTTCCAAGGCTCGAAGTTGTTCGAGTTTCTCCAACTTTTCTAAGGGGGTAGGCTTCATTTTAGAAAACCGTAAGAGAAAATCTCGACGATATACATAGACTCCGATATGTTTGAATACCCTTTTGGGTAGGGCCCTTTTTGTTCCGAAAGGGTGAGATTCGAGCCGATCAATATTGAGATCCCTGGGAAAGGGAATGGGAGATCGGGAGAAGTAGAGGGCAAAACCCTTTTGATCCGTGACCACTTTTACGATATGAGGGTTGAGCCAATCCTTCACCTCATCAATCCGAGTTATTAAAGTGGACATGGGGAGGGTATCGTCGGTCATAAGAGGGTGGATAGCCTTGTCGATGATGGATCCTTTGATTAGGGGTTCATCGCCCTGGACATTGACGATGATCTCAGCCCTAAATTTGCGGGCAACCTCTGCCACCCGGTCGGTTCCAGTGGAGTGGTCTGGGGAGGTCATCACACCATTTCCGCCGAACTGTTGAACCGCCTCTAAAATTCTTTGATCGTCAGTGGCAACGATCACCTTCTCAATCAACTTCGACTGGGAGACTCCCTCGTAGACCCATTGGATCATCGGTTTACCGAAAATATCAGCGAGGGGTTTTCCTTCAAAGCGTGTCGAACCATACCGAGCAGGAATAACAGCAGCAATCTTCATGAAGAACTTCCCCAAAAAATCTCCTCCCCCCTTGCGGGGGAGGATGGAGGTGGGGGGTAGTAACTGACTTTCCGATTAACCTACATTTCTCAGTTATGTCTCATTTAACCAAATTAGCATAGGCCTGTCAACCACTTACAATAGCTTCTTTTTCTTTATCATGTTCTCCATGTAAGTTCGGACATAAGCCGGGAATCGTTTGGAGTAATCTTCTAAAGTTTTGCTTGATAGTTTTTTAATATCCAGTTCATCAAAATCGAGGGTGGCTTTACCCCTGGCCACAAAATATAACTCATCCAAAAAGGCTTTTTCAGGCGAGGCAATATAAATTCCATTCCTCATCTCAAATCCGAAAAAGAGTTCAGGCGCAATCTGTCTGAATTCGACTTCCTGTTTTTGAAGGATGTATTTCCTGGTTTTCCTGGTCGTGGCAAAGGTTACAGTGTAAGGAATCAAGTTTAAGATACCATACTTGGCTAAAGCAGATTCAAACGAAAGGTAATTAGGGATATAGAGTTGAGCCGCCACATTTTCCGTTGAAATAACACTTCCCATAGGGAGATAAATACCCTGTGCTACTCTCTCTATGATGCCAGCAGCCACCCATCTCTTTAATGCCACATAAAGGCTGCTTCTGTGAAGGCTCATGATCTTCTCCAGATCGGTAATGGTGTAGAAAGGTTTATTGATCTTTTGAAGTATTTTGAGTAGTTCGATACCTTTCATTTTGTGAGCCCTTCAACTGCTGGCCAAAAATCCTTAGGCAAATACTTACGCAGATCCCAGACAACTTCTTTCTTCTTTGAAGTTATTTTCTTAGGTGTATAGGGAATCTTGAGTTTTTCTGATACATACCAGAGATCAAAAAGGTCCTTGGGTTTGGCTCTCCCTTTCAAACAGCTCAGCTTATCTTTATAAATTTGTTCCAGAGTGGCTACCTGCCCCATGACTTGAATGACTGTGGATGGAGAACTCAGGAGTTTCAATTCCCATTGGTAATCTTTGGCTTCCCTCTTTGAGATCTCAATTTTTATTCGAAAAGGGAAGGGCAGATAATTCTGGGTCACTTTAATTTCTGCTAAGTAGGTATAATATTTTTCTTCAAGATCAGTCAGAGTCAATTCAGGGAAAGGGGCGATGATTTTTTTTATAAGTGAGGAGAATTTGCCCTTCAACACATCTTTGATCAATGAAAAATCGAGATCTTCTGAGAACCTCGGAGAACCATAGGTTAGCCGTAGCGCCGTTCCTCCTTTAAAGATCAGGTAGCGGCCAAAGGGCGATTCATAAAGCCCTTTCAGGATGATGAACTCCCAGTACTCACGGACTATATGAGTCTTATCAATCTTTAATTCACGGGCTTTCTGTTCGGCTATTAATTGTTCCATATTTCTTAACAAATATGTTAAGTAATACGGAATGAATTGTCAAGCGGTTTTTTTCAAGAGTATGGAGAATGACTTGGTATGCTGTAAAGATTATATATAACGGTTTATGCCTCCTGATTTGAGGGTAACCATATTCTGAGTCTGTTCGGCTCTGCAATGATCATTGCACCGGACTTCAACTCATCTCCATGAAGCTCGATCACACGCAGGCAAACTGAAGTCTGCTGTTTAGACGCCAGGTTGACTAGGCGAATAATCCCTGAATGAGGAACCCCACGAACAATGGCCAATTCACCAAAGTCTTTGTCCAGTGTCACCAGGATTCGCCCTTCCCGATGAGCTCGTTCAAGTATTTCGTCATCACCTGGATCTTCAGGCCATTCCCCTGCCCATATAATGTCATGACCGGCAGATTGTAGCTCCTTACAGGCTCCTCCCCATACACATGTATCCAGGAGGAGTTTCATGTCCCTGTCTCCATTAAGAATGGTTCCACCCTTTCATGACCGACCAGTTTTCTGGCATATATCAGGCAGGCCTTTATGTCTTCTATCTCCAGCCAGGGATAATCTGCAAGGATCGTCTCCGGGGTATCCCCTGCAGCAAGCATTCCGAGAATATGTTCAACAGCAAGGCGGCGTCCTCGAATAATTGGCTTGCCCCCAAATATCTTTGGATTCACTGTAATTCTCTCTAAAAGTTTGTTCTCATCCATAATTTACCTCCCTCTTAATCCTATTTATATCAAATCCTGGGTGGTTTGAACAGGTATTTTTCATACTTCAAGCTCCCTTTCCAACATTATATCAAAATATCAGATTGGAAACATTTTTACCTCACCTCCTCAAGAAAGCGTCCGATCCCTTCCTATCCTTCCTCTTTGGGACTCCCCTTATCCCCCTCCCCATTGACGGGGGAGGGTGGGGTAGGGGTGATAAGATGATTCCTCGATGGGAGTGAGCAAAGCCCTGAACCCTGTGTGGTTTGGAGCTTTGCCCTGAACCTCGCATGGTTCAGGGACTGCTCATAAAAATAGGTAACTGTCAAAATAATAGGCAATTTTCCCTCTAATTTTCAAAATTTTGGATTTTAGAAAAATTGGAATAGTCTTTTATATTTGTGACGTTATAAATTTTTTTGAAAATTAAGTCCTTGGCAAGGAATTTGCTTATATATTTTAGAGGTTGAATTCTAACGAGGACGGTCACGAAACACGGACACGAGGCACGTTATTCGTTAATTTTTGGTTGATTTTTTTATGCGGATTTAATAGACTCTTCATGTCATTCTGAGTTTAACCCAAGAATCGAAAATAAGGCGCTCTCTTTATAACCTTTAACCCGGAGGGTGGCTGTATGGTCATTAATTTAGACCCCATTCCGTCAAGGAAATGGGGTTTTTTGTTGGCTTTGTTTATAAAACGTTATCTCCTCCCCCCTTGCGCCTGCCTGCGGTAGGCAGGGGGGAGGATTGACCCTGTTAGATAGGAAATATTATTTACTACTAAGGTTAGATCAAGAGCCTTATCTAACAGGGTAAAGGTGGGGGTAAAATCATGGAAGAATTAAATTCTCAACTTCTTGAGTTTTTTACAACACATTACAAGCCCGGAATCATAGGTATTGTAGGGACCAAAGGTACTATTGGTTTGGCCATCAGGGAGGCTCAGGAGGCCGTGACAACGGATGGAAAAGCCTCTCTCTGGTCCCATTGCTTCATACTCGGAGATTTAAGGCTCGACCGAAGGGGAGCAGATGGAGCCAGGAGCAAAAGCCCCTATATATTCGAATCCGATCTTCATATTGATGTTTTCAAATCCCAGCTTCGAAATGGTGCGCAGGAAAATTGGATTGGTAAACATTGTAGGGAGAGGGTGGAGAATGTGGCCATCATAGATTTTGGCCTTTCAGAAGATCAAAGAGATAATATTCTCGCTACAGCATTACAACTCATCGATGAGCAGGTGCTCTATCCGATTCACGAGCTCCTCGGGACATGGTGGGCCATTATCACGAGAAAGCAGTGGCTCCCCAATCCTCTGGATGATCCCCATGCTATGTATTGCAGTGCCTTTGTGAGATACTGTTACAAAGAGGCAAAGAAAGACTTTCTGGGCTCTGAGGTAAATGTTTCTAACACCACCCCTGAAGATATCGCAAAGGCAGGAATCAAAGCAGGCGCCATAAAAATTTTTAGACCATAGGTTATTTAATCAAGGTGAAAATAGGGTTAAAGAGACTGTGAAGTGAGTAAGCGTGAAATTAAGAATTGAGTAATATTTGATGACAAATGAAGATGCGACCCCATTTGTCGTAATTATTCAAACTCGTTAAGCGATGACAAAGCTAAGGAATTTTGGGGTCAGGCAATCGTAATAAAGTATTGATTTGTATCTGTGTTTGGGGCCATCCATAAAAAAGTTGGCCCTGCAAAATACCGTGACCGCCCTGCACCACGCATGGTGCAGGACTGCCCTGAACTCCACGTAGTTCAGGGTGTCTTGTACCCGTAAGTCTATGTCTTGAATCCACTGAATTCTTTTCCTTAAGTCCTGACCCCCAATACTTCCAGGAATTCTGCGGGAGATAGTATTTTTACTCTTCTACGCTGAAGCTTCGAAGGGTGTACCCTCTTTCGCTGGGGCTCCGGCCGTCGGCGACCCAAGTGGGCTTCGGCCGACGAAGGTAGGAGAGCTCTAACCCGTTCGCATTCTCCTCGGCTTAAACCTTGGGTCTCCAACAAAAAAGATCACAGAAGGAAAGAACTTTTCGGCATCGTGGTTTAATGGGGTCTGCGATTAGTTTGACAATTTCATGCATTTGGCTTATTATTTCATGAAAGTTAAAAAAACAGGAGAGAAAATGAAATGGCAAATTTACAGATCAAAGGGATAGATGATGAATTATATGAAGAGCTCAAGAAACTTGCTGCTGAGGAGAACCGTTCGGTAAGCCAACAAACCCTCTTTCTGGTTAGGGAATATTTGGCCAAAAAGCAGTATATGCGTACATTGAAGACTCCAGCTCAGGTATTGCTGGAACTTTCAGGCTCATGGGAGGATGATCAGGATTCAGCAGCGATCATCGCTAAGATTAAAAAAGCACGAAAAAATTCAAAAAAACTAAAGGAGGGATTCTAATGTACCTCCTGGATACAGATACCATCATCTACATCCTTAAAGGCAACCCTTCAGTCGAGAGGCATCTGAGAAGGCATTATCATGACCCGATGAAGATCAGCGTCATCACCTTAATGGAGCTGTATTATGGGGCATATAAATCTCAGAGGGTTAGCAGTAATCTGGCGAAGATAAAAACCTTGGAGAATGCAATGGAAATCATTCCTCTGGGTCAAGAAATCGTAGAAAATTTTGGGAAACAAAAAGCCCATTTAGAGAGGGCAGGGACGCCATTGGATGATTTTGACTTGGCCCTCGGTTGCTGTGCTTTGGCCCACAATTTAATTTTAGTCACTAATAATATAAAGCATTTTAAAAAGATGGAAGGTCTTAAGGTTACTAATTGGATTGAAGAACCGAAGTGAAGGGGGACATCCATAAAAAAGTTGGCCTTGTCCAAATAGTATATCGCATGGCGCATAGAGCCGTAAATCCTATTTTCCACTCATTCCGTATTTCGCTGCCACTTCTTTGAATCCTGGAAGAGCCCCTTCGATCACCTTCGTTTCAACGCAGTAGGCAATCCTGAAATAGCCCGGTTTCCCAAAACCCCTTCCCGGAACGGTTAATATCCGTTTCGATTGGAGTTCTTTTACAAAGGCCACATCATCTTCAATGGGTGCCTTTGGGAAGAGATAGAAAGCACCGTGGGGCTTAACAATCTGGTAACCAAAGTCCTTTAAGGAATGATAAAAGAAGTCACGTTTTTCCTCATAATCTCTGATATTCACCGAATTTCTCTGGAGGGGAGCCACCAGCCTCTGCATCAATGCCGGGGCATTGACAAAACCGAGGGTCCGGTTGGCAAAGACGAGAGCTGAGATCATCTCGTCGATCTCTTCACAAAGGGGACTTACTGCGATATAGCCAATTCTCTCCCCGGGAAGGGAAAGATCCTTTGAGTGGGAAGTCACCCGGAGGGTATGAGGATAATAATGAAAGATAATAGGAAGTTGTATATGATCATAGACGATCCGTCTGTAGGCTTCATCGGTAATGAGGTAGAGGGTCTTCCCCAACTCTCGATTTTTCCGTTGCAATAACTTTGCTAAGTTTTCAAGAGATTTCTGGTCGTAGATAACGCCTGTTGGATTATTGGGAAAATTAATCAGGATGGTTTTGGTCCTCTCTCCGATCGCTTTCTCAATCTCTGTCAGGTTGAGTGAGAAGTCTTCATGGGTTTGGACCAATCGAATCTCACCACCACAATTTTCAATATAAAACTTGAATTCCATAAAGTAAGGTGAGGGGACAATGACCTCATCACCTTCATTCAAGATCGCCTTTAAGGCCACATTGAGTCCACCTGCTGCTCCCACTGTCATCACAATATGTTTCTCCTCGAAAGGGAGGCCGGACTCCTCGGTGAGATATTCGGCAATCGCCTTCCTTGTCTCGCTGTAACCACTGTTAGGCATATAACGATGCATTCCAGTGATTGGATGATCAGCAAGGGCTTTGAGGGCCTTTTTCAACGAAGGAGGAGGTTCGAGATTGGGATTTCCAAGGGAGAAATCGAAGACATTTTCCTCACCATAGATCTGTTTTAATTCCTCTCCTTCTTCGAACATTCTTCTCACCCACGAAGCACCGTTCAAGGCACCCTTCACTCTTTTTGAAATACCCATCCTTTGTTCTCCTTTCTTAATCCCCCCAATCCCCCCTCCTTAGGGGGATTACTAATTTTCAAAATAAAAAAGCCATAGAGTCCCCCCTATGGCTTTAGGAAATAAAAAAGCCATGGGGCCCTAAGGTCACCCATGGCTTTTCATCCCGAAATAGGGATTTGCTTTATGGGTGACCTCTGTCAAAATAAAAATAAAAGAAGTAAAAGCTAAAAAATCTTTCCATAGCCTTACCTTTCAAATAAATAAAACATATCCGATCAGAATTGTCAAGGGAAATTTGATCCATTCGGGGGCGCCAAGCGCCTTGCTCAGGGTCAACCCTTGGAGTTCGCCTGAGCCTTTGGCCCGAGACTTCAGCGTGAGCTCAGTAGAGGGCTCAGGCCGAGGGCTTGCGCCGAAGGCAAACCTCGGTATTTATGCCAGGAGGCGAAGGATTGACATTTCTGAAAAATCCCTTTAATATGGCCAAGATACACGCAAAGCGGAATATTGAGAAAAAGAGATGGCTGGAGAGAAACGACTGATACGAACCAGAAATATTGGGTTTATGGCCCACATCGATGCCGGGAAGACCACCGTCACCGAGAGGGTTCTCTTTTATACTAAGAAGATCCACCGCATGGGTGAGGTCCATGACGGAACCACTGTGATGGACTGGATGCAACAGGAACAGGAAAGGGGGATCACCATCACCTCCGCAGTGACGGCGGTCGAATGGAAAGGGAGTACCATTCACATCATTGACACACCAGGCCATGTGGATTTCACCATTGAGGTGGAACGATCGCTCCGTGTGTTGGATGGAGTGATTGCGATCTTCAGTGCGGTTGAAGGAGTGGAACCTCAATCAGAAACTGTTTGGCATCAGGCAGACAAGTACGGGGTTCCAAAGTTGGCCTTCGTCAATAAGATGGACCGAATCGGAGCAGATTTCTTTGGAACGGTGAAGATGATCGTTGAGCGCTTGGGAGCCAATCCCCTGATCATCCAAATCCCTATCGGCGTTGAGGATCAGTTTATCGGAGTGATCGATCTCATCCGGTTGAAAGGAATCGTATGGGATGAACATAGTCTAGGCGTTGACTTCAAAGAAATTTTCATCCCCAAAGAATTGAAGGAAGAAGCCCTCCATTATCGATCTAAGTTAATCGAATCGATTGCCGAGGTGGATGATCATTTGATGGAAAAGTATCTCAATGGAGAAGAGATTTCAGGATCTGAAATGAAGGCAGCCCTCCGAAAGGGCACCATCTCGATGAAAGCTGTGCCGGTCTTATGTGGCGCAGCATTGAGAAACCAAGGGATTCAGCCCCTCATCGATGCCATTGTGGATTATCTTCCTTCTCCATTAGATGTCCCACCGGTTGAAGGCACGAACCCTGTGACAGGAGAAAGGGCGAGGAGAATGACTGAGGATGAAGAGCCTTTCGCCGCTTTAGCGTTTAAGGTGGTGATGGATCAGGGGAGGAAATTGGTCTACGTCCGGATTTACTCCGGTGTGTTCAAGGTGGGAAAAGAGGTTTACAACCCACGATTGAAAAAGGGTG
>Ga0315296_10004863_pt1 | contig 10907 bp, 6 predicted proteins | sample YL17G14_18_MG_FD_203921 | JGI IMG/M metagenome (GOLD analysis project Ga0315296, IMG submission 203921) | Sediment microbial communities from Yellowstone Lake, YNP, Wyoming, USA - YL17G14_18 | ecosystem: Environmental > Aquatic > Freshwater > Lake > Sediment | place: USA: Wyoming | collected...
CAAGGACCGCGTTGCCCGACAGTTAGAGAACATACCTGATATTGTGCACAATCTGGTCGAAGCCGGGGCGGAGATGCATATCATCGGGAAAAATCAGCAGACCTCGGATTTGCCGTATCTTCGCCATTGGAAAGGCAAAAAATATGAGGGCGAGCAGGATATCGATGAACGCACAAGAGGTATAGGCGGAATCCAGGCCAGTTGCGGAGAGGAAAACCTGCTTAAGCTTGGCAGCGACCGTTACACGGACCACCGTGACATCTGCACGCACGAATTTGCCCACACGATATATGACTATGGCATATCCAACGACGTTCGTGAGAAAATAGACAAGCGGTATCAAAAGTCGGTGGGAAAAGGGCTGTGGAAAACGGCTTACGCATCGAAGAATGCCAGCGAATTTTTCGCAGAATTGTCGATGTGGTATTTTGGCTCCCGAGGGGACTACGGAAAAATTGAACCCAGGCCCAAAGAAGGTCGAGAGTGGTTTAGAAAATATGACCCTGATGGGTATGAACTATTAGAGAGGATATATTGCGGGCGGGAAAAAGTAAGCAGAATCTCGTTAATTGAGCTGGTTAAGGTTGCTGCCCAGGAAGAATCAAAGCTACGCTCGGTTTCGGAGGCGGATTCTACGACAATTATTTTTGATAACCGGACATCGAAGGATTACTTGCTATTCTGGCTCGACTATGAAGGAAATCGTAGACCCTATGAAACCGTTTTCGCAGGTCATAAGCTTGGCCAGAGTACTTATGCCACGCATCCGTGGGTGATTACGGATGCCAACGGGAATGCAATTGCCATTTACGTAGCCGAGAACCGGCCAGGCAAAGTTGTTATTCGTTAGAGGACCGGATTCAATGGTGGTTTGTGTTGGTGAACTTATGAGGCATTTTTATGCTCAAACGTGAAGTTATACAGGCAGTTCTGCAACACCAGCGGCCTCCATACGTGCCGTGGTCGTTTCGAGTCACCAAGGAAGCCCGGGATAAACTTACTGCATATTACGGCATTAGCGACTTGGAGGGGAAACTACAGAACCACATTGTGGAGTTGGGCAGCGACATTGGTTTCTTTACCGATATTGGCGTAAGCTCGGTAAAAGATGTGTTCGGAGTGGTGTGGGACCGCAGCGTTGACAGGGATATTGGGATAGTGGTTGGCTGCGTGCTGCCTGAACCGACCCTTCGCGGCTATAAATTCCCCGACCCGCTGGACCATCGTTTCTTTGACAACATCCCGGAGCTGCTGGACCGTTATGGCGACCGTTTTCGTCTTTATTGCCTCGGCTTTTCACTGTTCGAGCGCGCCTGGACACTACGCGGAATGGAGAACCTGCTGATGGATTTTCTGGACTATCCGCAATTCGTCCAGGAACTGCTTAATACTATTGCGGATTATAATATCGCCCAGATACGCAAGGCCCTGGAATATGATATCGATGCAGTTTATTTCGGTGATGACTGGGGGCAGCAGCGTGGCCTGATTATGGGCTACCCAATATGGAAGAAGTTTATTTATCCGGTGCTGGCACGTATGTATAAGGTAGTTCGCTCTGCCGGCAAGTACGTTTTCATTCACTGTTGCGGTGATGTGGACGAACTTTTCGATGACCTGATTGACATTGGCGTCAACTGCTTCAATCCCTTCCAGCGCGAAGTGATGGATGTCAACGCGCTCTTGCCGCGGTATCGCGGTCGGCTTTGCTTCTGGGGCGGATTATCGACGCAGCGGACCTTGCCCTATGGTACGGCAGAAATGGTACGAGCTGAGACAAAGGGTATGCTCGTCTTAGGGCGCGAGGGCAGCTACATTCTTTCGCCATCACACGCGATAGAAGGAGATGTGCCGCTGGAAAATATGCTTGCACTTATTGAGACCGCGCAATTGCAGAAGGGCTTTCGATGAATCCCGTTAGAAGAACGCCTTTCTCTTCTAACGGGATGAATTGCAGAACTGAGAGGGCAGCAGGGGTGTTGATGAGGATCAAGAAGTAATGGAAAGTGGGTTGGTTACCAACATCCAGAAGTATTCGATCCAGGATGGTCCGGGAATACGTACCACCGTATTCCTGAAAGGCTGCCCTTTGCGCTGCTGGTGGTGCCATAATCCGGAGAGCTTGTCTATCCAACCAGAAATCGTAGTTTTCGAGAATCGCTGTATGGGTTGCGGCAGTTGCCGCAGTGTTTGCTCGACTGGTGCCTGGGAACTGGCGGTTAAAAAAGATGAGAATAGCAAAATTTCCTGCATTCTTTGCGGTGCCTGCGTACGGACGTGCCCAACCGGTGCACGGCAATTGATCGGAAAACAAATGACCGCGGAGGCGGTTGTGGCTGAGGTATTGAAAGACCGCATGTTCTACGAGGATTCCGGCGGAGGCGTTACGTTCTCCGGAGGCGAACCACTCGCACAGCAGCTCTTTCTGAAAGAATTACTGCAGCTCTGCCATGCCCGTGGAATTCATACTGCCGTGGATACGTGCGGCTACGCTCCAAGAGAAAACCTATTGTCTGCGACACCTCTGACAGACCTTTTTCTTTACGACCTCAAGATTATGGATGATGAAAGACATCGGCAGTATACATCTGTCTCCAACGCTGCGATTCTGGAGAATCTGATGGCCCTGAGCAAAATTCATAACAATATCTGGGTGCGGGTGCCTATTATTCCGGGTATTAATGATGACGATGAAAACTTAGAGGCGTTGGCGCGATTTGCTGCGTCAATTCCGGCTGTGCGACAGGTGAATTTACTTCCGTATCACAGAACGGCGATTGTCAAATTCAAGCGGCTGCGACAAACGTATCGCCTGGAAGAGGTCACTGCTCCTTCGCCGGAAGATATGGAAAAGGCCAGACAAAAATTTTGTGCCTTTGGACTTACTGCCAAAACGGGAGGTTAACCTCGTTAGAAATTCTATAACGGGGCATATGAAAATCTTGTAAGTATGGAGCAAAAAGGAAAATTCTAACGGGGTTAAGTTTATGAATGAAAGAACTGCCAGATTGAGACAGGAAAGCTTATCTGCGGTGCCCTGCATCTCGGTTGAGCGCGCAAATCTGCTTACGGATTTCTATCAGGCCAATAAGGGCAAATATTCGGTGCCGGTTATGCGAGCCAGGTCTTTCTATTATCTCTGCGAGCATAAAACGATTTTTCTGGGAAAAGATGAGCTGATTGTGGGTGAACGCGGGCCGCAGCCCAAGGCGGCACCCACTTATCCGGAACTGACCTGTCACAGTCTGGAGGACCTGCAGATTCTCAACTCCCGGCCCAAAACCAATTACCTTGTGGATGAGCAGTGCATAAAACTTTACAGCGAAAGAATCATTCCGTACTGGAAAGACCGCAGTATCCGAACCAAACTCTTCCAAGAATTACCGCAGGAATGGCTACATGCCTACCACGCCGGTATGTTCACAGAGTTTATGGAGCAGCGGGCCCCGGGTCATACCGTCCTCGACGATAAGATTTATCACAAGGGAATGCTGGATTTCGAAAAGGAAATCGCCGAGTCAATCACCGCTCTGGACTTTCTGCATGACCCTGAGGCGTATGCCAAACGCGAGCAGCTTAAAGCGATGGCCATCGCCTGCGACACTTGTGTCCTTTTCGCGCAGCGTTATGCGCAGTTGGCCTGTGAACTGGCGGGTCGGGAACCCAATCCTCAACGTAAGGCCGAATTGGAAAAGATTGCAGACGTGTGCGAACATGTCTCTGCGCACGCGCCTCGCGACTTCCACGAGGCCCTGCAATACTACTGGTTCTGCCATCTCGGGGTCATTACTGAATTGAATGGCTGGGATTCTTTCAATCCCGGTCACCTGGACCAGCATTTGTATCCGTTTTACGTCAAGGGACTCAAAGACGGTTCCCTCACCCCAGAAAAGGCCCGTGAACTATTGGAGTGCTTCTTTATAAAATTCAATAACCATCCTGCTCCGCCCAAGGTGGGGGTAACAGCCGCCGAGAGCGGTACTTATACCGATTTTGCAAATATTAATCTTGCCGGGCTGCTGCCGGACGGCCGCGATGGCGTCAATGAGATTTCGCACCTGATTTTAGACATTGTGGATGAAATGCACTTATTGCAGCCAAGCACTAACATCCAGCTTTCACGAAAGACTCCCGATGAGTTTTTTAAGCATGCTCTACGTGTGGTCCGGAAGGGTTATGGTTTTCCTTCGATTTTTAATGTCGAAAGCGTGGTGGCCGAACAACTCCGGCAGGGCAAAACTCTCGAAGACGCCAGGGCCGGCGGTTGCAGCGGCTGTGTGGAGGTAGGGGCGTTCGGCAAGGAGGCCTATATCTTGACGGGCTACTTCAATCTTGTAAAAGTCCTCGAAATTACTCTTCGTAATGGCATCGACCCCCGCACGAGAAAGCAGTTGGGGCTTCAAACCGGCCCGCCTGAGACTTTCCAGAACTTCGAGCAGCTTTTCCAGGCCTATCGGCAGCAGCTACACCACTTCATCGAAATCAAGATTCGAGGTAACCAGCTTGTCGAGCGGATGTACGCCGATTTGATGCCGGCGCCTTTTTTGTCAGTGCTCATTGATGACTGCATCCGCAAAGGCAAAGACTACAACAATGGCGGTGCCAGGTACAACAATACCTTCATTCAGCTTGTGGGGCTCGGCAGCATCACGGACAGCTTTTCCGCCCTCAAAGAAATTGTATTCGACAATAAGGTTATGTCTCTAAAAGACCTGGTCAATGCGCTCGATGCAAATTTCGAAGGTTACGAACCCTTGCGTCAAAGACTGGTCAACCGCACCCACAAATATGGCAACGATGACGATTACGCCGACAATATTATGGTGCAGATATTTAACGCCTGCTTCGAGGAAATTGACGGAAGACCCAACACCAAAGGCGGCCAGTATCGTATGGAGATGCTTCCGACCACCTGTCATATTTACTTCGGCTCCGTCACAGGCGCTATGCCGGATGGACGCAAAGCCAGAATTCCGGTTTCTGAAGGTATTTCTCCCGTCCAGGGAGCAGACCGCCGGGGTCCCACTGCTGTCTTTAAGTCTGCCGGCAAAATGGACCACATTAAGACCGGAGGGGCACTATTGAATATGAAATTTGCGCCTTCGCTGCTGGCCGGTGAAGAGGCGCTTGATAAGTGGGGACACCTGGTGCGGACTTATTTCAAGATGGACGGCCATCACGTCCAGTTCAACGTCGTCAGTGCAGATACCTTGCGTAAGGCCCAGGCGAACCCTGAGAATTACCGGGACCTTATCGTCCGTGTCGCCGGTTATAGTGACTACTTCTGTGATATCTCTCATGAACTGCAGGATGAAATCATCTCTCGCACAGAACACGGGGGATTTTGAGTGGGATGGCAAACTCAACGAGATTTGTGACGCAGATAGGTAAAAATATAAGTGCGTAATCTATTTTCGAAAGGTTCTCAAATGAAAAATGCTCTAACAATTCTGGCCTTCATCATAAGCGCAATGATAATAACGGCCGGCCTGTACGCGGATGTACCGCATTTCCGCCACGGCAAATTGAAGGTGGAAAATAAGATTCCGATTAAGGCATACGCGTTTGACCTTCGAGATGTCCGGCTTCTCGATGGGCCGTTCAGACACGCCCAGGAACTTGACCATCAATACCTGCTCAGTCTGGATCCAGACCGGCTGCTACACAACTTCCGTATCAATGCGGGATTGCCTTCCTCGGCACAGCCGCTGGGGGGCTGGGAAGCCCCGGACTGCGAACTGCGGGGACACTTTGTGGGGCATTATCTATCGGCTTGTGCGATGATGTACGCCAGCACCGATGACCTGAAATTAAAAGAAAGAACTGCATATATAGTGGATGAGTTGGCTAAGTGTCAGGACAAAATCTTCACCCGCCATACGTCTGGCGGGCAAGCCGGTTATCTCAGCGCCTACCCGGAAGAATTTCTCGACCGCGTTGAAACTGGTAAACGTGTGTGGGCGCCGTGGTACACTCTCCATAAGATTTACGCGGGTCTGGTTGATGCGTACCTGCTGTGCGATAATGAACAAGCTCTGAAAGTCGCATTGAAGATGGCCGACTGGGCGAAAGCCCGGGCGGACAAATTAAGCGAAGAACAAATGCAGAAAATGCTGGGCGTCGAACACGGCGGGATGAACGATGCACTGGCCGAGATTTACGCCGTAACCGGTGACCAGAAGTATCTTAAACTGGCCCAGCGGTTCAATCACCGGGCGGTTCTGGAGCCGCTATCGCAACGCGAGGATAAGCTCACAGGTCTGCACGCAAACACGCAGTTTCCGAAGGTCATCGGCGCAGCCCGCCAGTATGAACTGACGGGCGACGGCACTTTTCACACTATGGCTACATACTTCTGGGGTGTTGTTACGAAAGAACGCTCATACGTAATCGGCGGTAATAGCGATGGGGAGCACTTTTCTCCGAAAGAGGAGCTTTCAAAACACATCGGACCTACCACTACCGAGACCTGCAATACCTATAATATGTTGAAGCTGACGCGGCACCTGTTTTGCTGGGAGCCGAAGGCGGAATATTCTGATTATTACGAACGCGCCTTGTATAACCACATCCTCGCCTCACAAAACCCGGAAGATGGGATGATGTGTTACTATGTCCCCTTAAAAACAAGGTCAACCAAAACCTTCAGTGGCCCGCTCGATGCGTTCTGGTGCTGTGTGGGTACAGGGGTGGAGAACCATGCAAAATATGGAGACAGCATTTATTTTTGTGACGGCGACAGGAATTTGTACCTCAACCTTTTCATCGCCTCCGAGCTGAATTGGAAGGATAAGGGTGTTAAAATCCGCCAGGAGACAAAGTACCCTCTGGAAGCTGCCGCCCACCTGATATTTACCTGTGAAAAACCTCTGGAGATGAACTTGAACATTCGGCATCCTTACTGGGCAGTAGAAGGAATTCAAGTTGTCGTTAATGGCAAAAAGGAATCTTTCAACAATAAACCCGGCAGTTACCTGACCCTGTCGCGTGTATGGAAGAGCGGTGACACTGTGGACATTACTATGCCAATGACGCTGCGGATTGAGGCGTTCCGGGATGACCATCGCAAACTTGCACTTATGTATGGGCCGCTGGTTTTATGTGCAGAGTTAGACCGCGAGCGTGGCAGGGCGAAGCCCTGCACCGGATCAAGCCCGCCTTCGGCGGGCCCGGCCCTTGTTGGTGAGGAAGAGCAAATCCTTTCCAGCATCAAACAGGTAGCCGGCAAGTCCTTGACTTTCACCGGCTTACCTGCGGTGTTCCGCAGTGTAGGAGCCAAGGCCGATGTGGCCATTACGCTGGTTCCGTTTTATCAGTTGTACAACAAGCCCTACATCGTTTACTGGGACCGTCTTGCAGAGAGCCAGTGGAAAGAGAAAGAAAAGCAATATAAAGCGGAAGCAGCACGGCAGAAGGAGTTGGAGGCACGCACCATAGACAAAATCGATATTGGCCAGGAGCAGTCGGAACGTGAGCATGAGCTGAAAGGCGAGAAAACTCAGGCCGGGGATTTTGGCAACCGGAAATGGCGACATGCGATGGATGGTGGCTGGTTTTCTTATGCAATGAAGGTTTTGCCGGAGCAACCAATAGAGTTGATGTGTACCTATTGGGGTAGTGACAGCAACGGCAGGGAATTCGACATACTGATAGATGGAACGAAGATCGCTACACAGGTCCTGAACAATAATAGTCCTGACAAGTTCTTTGATGTTACTTACTTGGTCCCGCAGGAGCTGACCAAGGGCAAAGAAAAAGTTACGCTGCGATTTCAAGGGCACGAAAAGAGGACGGCAGGCGGCGTGTTTGGCTGCCGCATCGTTCGGCGAAAATAAAGAACCGGCGGGCAACGACCGTGCATATTCTGGGTCAATCGGGCACTATTCTGATGAGCACAGGGTCTGGACTTCTTCGAGAGATTTTGGTATTTTTTTACCCAGAATATGGTGGCCATTGCCAGTTACCAAGACATTGTCCTCGGTTCGGATTCCGCCGAAATCGCGGTACTTTTCGACCGCATCATAATTGATATAAGCGGCACATTTTTGCTCGGCTTTCCAGCGGTCAATCAGTTCCGGAATAAAGTAAATTCCCGGCTCTACAGTTACGACATAACCCGGCTCAAGTGCCTTGGCCAATCGTAACGAGCGCCAGCCGAATTCGGGGTTTCTTTTTATCGTATCGGTATAGCCGACATAATTTTCTCCGAGGGCCTCCATATCGTGCACATCCAGTCCCAGCATGTGCCCCAACCCGCAGGGAAAAAACAAGGTATGTGCCCCTGCCCGAACTGCTTCCTGTGCATCGCCTTTGACCAGATTAAGATTCCTCAATCCCTCTGTCAAAGCTATGCAGGCGTGACGATGAATGTCCCGGAATTCGATGCCAGGTTTTATCATTTCGATGGCCTTTTCCTGGGCATCCAGGACCACTCGGTAGATTTCCTTTTGCTTCTGGGAAAATTTCCCGCTTACTGGAATTGTTCGGGTAATGTCACTGGCATAATGCAAAGGGGATTCCGCTCCAGAATCGTTGATAGCTATGTCACCTGCCTTCATTTGATTGCTGTAATTGTGATTGTGCAGCGTTTGGCCGTGTATGGTAAAAATGGTCGGGAATGCCAGCCGAGTTCCTCTGGCCAAGGCCAATCCTTCCATTGCACCGACTATTTCTCTTTCGTACCGGCCTACCCTGGCCATTTTCATTGCCAGGATTTGCATTTCACCAGTTATATCCAGAGCGGTCTCGATTTGAGCAACTTCGTCTTTCTCTTTAACGGAGCGTTGAGCAACGACCGCCTTGATTAACTCCACAGATACACGGTTCTGGACGGCCGATGGATGAATTCCCAAAAGCTCAGCGATTCGTAAGGCGGTTTCGTGGCGATAGGGGGGCAGCAAATGTATTTTTCTACCCTGTCGAAATGCTTTATTCAATGTGACTTCCAGTCGGCTGAGCGGATTTACCTCGTAAATGCCGGCTTGTTGACATCTCTCTTGTAAAGTCGGCTGAGGTCCCAACCAGATGATGTCGTCAACGGTCAAGTCGTCACCAAATATACACTCCTGGTTCTGGTCAATGTCGATAAGTCCTGCCAGGTGCGGAGCATCAAGCCCAAAATAATAGAGAAAAGAGCTATCCTGCCGAAATGGATACGGATTATCGGGATAGTTCATTGGGCTTTCGTCATTGCTGAGGAAAAGAATGATTCCGCTTTGAATCTGCCCGGCTACGGCACGCTCCGCCGTGACGAGCTGCTTCAACCGTTTTCTTCTTTCGATATACGTCTCAGCAGGAAACATAGCTTATCTATTTACACTCGCTCTCTTCTGCGTCAACTTACTCACAATGACCAATGCCAGTATAGAAATGGTTATCGCCGGCAATACGGCATCGAGGTTTGAGAAAGAAGCCGGAAGGTTTTGTTTCACAACATCTATTTCCTCCCAGGCCAGTGCGACCACTGTCCCCAGAAGGATGGATGCGATGGCGCCTTGTTTGGTGGCGCCTTTCCAGAAAATCGCAGCAACCAGGCAGGGAGTAATGGCCGAGCCGTAGATTGTGTAGGCATACATCGCCTTCTGGAAAATTGTTTTGGATTCAGCGAAAGCCAGGGACACCAGATAGGCGATTACGCCGAAGAGCAATACCAGAATTCTGTTTAGAAAAACTATCCTTTTTTCGCTGGCTTTAGGGTTGATGTAATTCAGGTACACGTCTTGAATCACGGATGTTGCCGGAATCAGCAAAAATGAATCTGCCGTCGAGATAATAATCCCCACAACGGCGATTAAAAACAGAACGCCCAGAAAGAGCGGCATACACTGTTTGGCTGCATAAATAAGAACGTATTTTCCGCTCTCCATATTCGGGATCATACTGGAGCTAATCCAGGCCTCCAGAATAATCAAACTTTCGACCAACAAAACCGCTACTATCAGGAAGGTGACGGCCTTTTGGGCCCCTTTAGCATTCTTGCTGGCAAAAAACCGCTGGTATTGATTGGCATCGCCCAATATCAATAGAAACGGCGGCAGACAATAATTGATAATCTGGGTTTTGGAGTAAACTGGCCAGAATTTCATATGATTTGGTTTGTTGCCCATAGCAGCAAAGGCGTTTTCCATTCCTGCCCAGCCGTCGGCTTTGAACCAGAGCACAGGCAAAGCCACAAGCAGTGTGGCGATTATGATAACCCCGGTAACAATATCCGTATAGGCCAGACTCAAAAGCCCTGCCAGTATAGTGTAAGTGACAATAAATACCGCTGCAATGATAGTAGCTGTCTTCACGGATATAAGTGAGTTGCCGGATTTGCCTGTCAGTATCACCTGGAGAACGGCTCCTGCGGCATTGAACTGGTAGCTTACAATCACCATATAAGCAATTACCAGGGCGATAACCGCTAAAAGCCGTGCTGTTTGACCATACCTCAAGCTAATAATCTCCGGAACGGAATAGACCTCAAAACTCCGTGCTTTCGGGGCTATCCGGGTCAGGATAACCAAACCGATGACACTGCCCCAGGGCAGGATAATCGCCGCCAGGCCGGTCTCGTATGTTTTGCCGGCGTTGCCAACAATGGAGCCGGTTCCAATCCACGCCGCCAGCATAGTACAAACGAGTATCCACGGTGACAGCGAACGGCCCGCCACAGAAAAATCGGCCTTGGTCTTGACCTGCCGGGCTTTGTAAATTCCGACGCCGGTTAAGAGAAATAGATATCCAAGTATGGCAAGTAAGTAAATCATGGTCTCCCTAACACCTTCACCCGCCATATTTTGGGCGGGTAAAATTCGATGTTTGTCCCCAGTTACCGGATAAACTGCTGCACAAAGTATTTTGGTGTGAGCGGCTCGCCGGTGGCTCGGGTAATCATATCATTCCAGTGATAGAGCGCACCAGGT
>Ga0315296_10004864_pt1 | contig 10905 bp, 19 predicted proteins | sample YL17G14_18_MG_FD_203921 | JGI IMG/M metagenome (GOLD analysis project Ga0315296, IMG submission 203921) | Sediment microbial communities from Yellowstone Lake, YNP, Wyoming, USA - YL17G14_18 | ecosystem: Environmental > Aquatic > Freshwater > Lake > Sediment | place: USA: Wyoming | collected...
CCAGCCATGATGAATAGGCTGATGCCGCTGCCAAATCCCCATCCCTTCTGAACCAGCTCATCAAGCAGCAATACTACAATGCCTGCGGCTATCAACTGTAGAAACACAACTACTGCGGTGGTGCCGCCAAGCGATCCATACATGCCACCAATTATGTAAGCAGACGCCTGCACGCCCGTGAGGACGATGGCGAACACTTTGCTAGCAGAAGTGAACAACCCCCTGTCCTCAGAGTCACTCATATTGGCTTGAATGATTTGTGAGCCGATTAACAACTGCAATATTAATCCTGCTGTTACTATGGGGCCTATTCCGAGTTCCATGAGGCTGCCGCGGCTGGAAGCAAAGATTATCCTCAATGCAGCAAGTTCTCCCAGCGCGCTCTTTTGGATCCCGAAAAGCGGAACTTCTGACATGACTAGGAAAATGATCAAAACGAGAGCTGTCCAGAACAGTTTTTCGTTGAAGCGGACTCTGCGTTCTGGAACTTTTATTTCTGGTAGGATCCTTGCAACAGGTTTGAATAACGAAAGAAATCTGCCGGCCATGGGCTAACCGTTACTCTCCAGCTTCCTGTTTCTCTTCCAGGATTTCCCCGCCTGCTTCTTTGACTTTTTCGACCGCCGACTTTGAGAATGCAGGCACTTTCACAATAAGAGGTTTGGTTATTCTGCCAGAGCCTAATAGCTTGGTGTATCCATGGCTCTCTAGATCTACAAAGAACTTGCCGTTCTCCCGTTCCACCCACAGCTTTTCTGCTAATCCATCAAGCGTCCCAACGTTTATGACGTTCATTTTCTGTTTGAGACTCTTCGGCGAAGTGAAACCTCTCTTGCCGTAGTAGTCTGGCTCATATTTGATAACGTAGGACCACAGGGCTTTGTGGCGCCCAGGGTTTCGATGGCCTTTTCCACCGGTTCGTCTGTGTTGACCTACTCTACCCCAGCCTACGGTTCTTGAACCCCGTTTTTTCCTTGTCTTCCTAAGGTCATGCGGCATTTTCCTAACCTGCTATTTTATTCACAGCTTCCTGTTCAAGCGCTTTTTTCAACCGTATTTCAAGGACGCCATTCTTATAGGTTGTGCATGCGGTGTCGGGAATCACTCTCTTTGGAAGATTTAAGCTTTTACGGAACCTACGATCCGACGCTTTAGCAGACAAAATCAGTTTTTGATTTCTGACGTTGATTTTCAAGTTTTCCTTGCTGAAACCTGCAAATTCGGCGAAAACAGCGATCTCATCATCGTCTTCAAGAACATCAATCAGAGGCGGAGGCTCCCTCAAATTCTCTTCCGGGATCTTCTCAATCTTATACTTCAAGCTGGCAGCGCGTTTTTTCGCCTTTGGATTCTTGATGCGGAACGTTCTGGGGGTGTTCTTCTCCTTTGTTCTGTTGAAGACTTTGAAGATATTGAATTTCTTCAGGGCCTTTCTGTTTCTCCGCCATTTCGCGCTCAAGCCTACTTCCTCCTCCTACATGGCATTTCAGAAGCAACTATAAAACGTATCGCACACCGAAACTGCAAAACAAGAAAAAGACGGCAAGCGAACTTCTAAAGCATTCGCTTCAGGAGTTCGTCTATCTTTTCCCCGCGGTATCCGAGCGCTCCACCCGAACCGTAACCTTTCTTGATCTTTCCCTTGAAACCCTTAGACGGCGGGTGAAGTCTGAAAAGCGGCTGTATGCCTTTAAGCTTCCAATATTCTGCTCGGCAACTGTAGACTGCTTCTGCCAGATCCTCAAGTGACTTGTACCCCACTTTCTGTGCGTACTCGTCCGTCAGCTTTTTGTCACCTGCAAGCCTTCCTCTCCTATTTATCAGCATGACCACCGTTTCTTTCGAAGGCTCACCGTATGTAATGTAGTCTTTCGCGGTTTTCAACATGCCCAGAAACGCGGGGCGATCATCAACTAGCCCGGCGTAGTTGTTCCTGGGAAGGTGAAGCATCTGCAACGTCTCTCTTGCCTCCATTGAGGCGCTTATAGTTCCGCGAATTCGTACAATGGCCAGGCATTTGCGTGCCTTAGTTTCTTCGCTCAACTATTTCACCCAGTCTGTTGGAGTTATGAGGCTGTAACTCTGCTTCAGTGCGTCAAAGACTGCATATGCGAATGAAGGAATGGTTCTCGTTGAACCGAAACTTCTGGTCCAGCAGTCTTTTACTCCAGCCAACCCGAGAATCACCTTTGCCACTTCGCTTGCCACGAGTCCCAAGCCTCTGGGACCGGGGACAAAAATCACTGTTACGCCTCCTGTTTTCCCCTCTACTTGGAAAGGTATTGAGTGGGGTCTTCCGCATCCGCATTCCCAGCTTCCGCATCCCCGTCTGACCGGAACAATTTTCAGGCGGGCGTCTGTAGCCGCTTTCTCTATTGCATTTCTCACTTGGCTGGCTTTACCAGATCCCAAGCCTATATAGCCGTCTCTGTTTCCCACCGCAACCACTGCTCTGAACCGGGATTTCTCGCCAGCGTCGGTCTGCTTCTGAACCAAGTTTATGTTTATCACTTCTTCCTGAAGATCGGGTATGAGGGCGTCTACAATCTGGGATTCTCGTATCTGAAGTCCTGCCGTGAAGACTTCTTCAATGGATGTAATCCTGCCTTCTTGAATCATCTTTCCCAACCGTGTTTTTGGGACCCACTGCTCTAGATTTACCGATGATTCTTTTGGTCTGCGGTCTCTTCTTCGTCCTCGTGATGTCAATTCTTATTACCTCTACCTTTAAACGCAGCAATCATTTCCTTCTTGACTTCTTCAACGTGTTTAGCCAGTGTTTCGGGCTTGATGTTCTGCTGGAGATATTTCGAAAACTTTGACTGATATGCTTCAGTGTCAGACGCAAGTTCTTGTGCGTACTTGACGATGTGTTCGCCTTTCATCCTCTTTTCATCTGGCAGTTTCCCCTCACCGTGGGGCACGTTTACCTTTGCATCGACCACTCCTTTGAGCACTGCGAAAATTCTTGCTCCCTTCGTGGGCGGATACAAACCTATGTCAAGAATTGCCTTCTCCGTCCCGTGAGCCTTAGTTTTTAACCCACACAAGAAGCCAGTCAGATAAGCCGCCGGAAGGTTTCCTCTGGGAGCTTTCCACCCGTACTTGACTAATTCCCTACTGTGAGCAGAAACTAAAACCTCATCCCCTTTCGGTTTAGCCACGACTATTTGCGCAATAATATTGTTGATGCTGCTACGAGTCACGAGTCGAGGTTGACCTGAAAGCAGGAATGCTTTTCTGGCATGGTAGTCGGTTTTTCCCTCTCTTCTCCGCCGGAATTTCGTGCAGTAGCGTGAGTTTCGTGCCATTAGCGTTTCCTCCAGAGTTCATGAGCCTTCAGATAGCGTTCCAAACCTGCAACCGACTCGAATCTGCCGCTGGACGCCATGCGGTACAGTTTTTGATAGGCATTTTCAGGGATGGTCTTCTTTGCTTTCAATTCTCGAAGTTTCTTCCTCAGAGCTCTGATCTTGCTCATCCAAGCCCTTTTCTTGGAGACCCTTGCGTGGACTGTGCCCGTTCTGCTTCCCGGACCGCTTCTTCGGCCTTTTTTCCTCTTTTCGCGCATTATTCGTGCTCTTGCCCGACTTATGCCGGCTACTGGCAACGCTTTGATCACGCCTTCATGGACGAGTCTTCTGACTTCGTCTCTAGTCATAGCTGTCTCAACATCTTCCGTTCTTGCGGGGTCGATCCAGACGCGGTTCTGTCCAACCTTAAGCACCTGTGCTGCAAGGCGACGTTGGCTGTTCAAAGTGGTCATTATTCTGTGCTTCTCCCTTTGCGTTTCTTGGTCTTTTCTTCGACTTTCGATTTCTCCTCTTCAGGTGCTTCCTGTTGTTCATTCGTTTCTTTCTCTGTTTCTGCGGCTTCTTCCTTCTCTTTTTCTTCTTCTGGCCTCTTCGCTAATGCTTTGCCCGCTTGTCCGAGGTTAAGGACGACAATCTTTTTTCTTCTCGCATCTGCGAGAAGGTCTCCCCTGTTCTTCTTGCCTACCGTGTGGGCTATGCGTATGGCTTGGGTTTTTGGGTCTACTCTGTCCAGTTGTTCAACGTTGTGAACAAGAACTTCTCGGTAACCCGACGGGTGCAGTCCCCTAGAGACTCTTGGTCCTCCATATCCAGCACCAGCAGCAGGAGGCCAGCCTTTGTACATAAGGCGTACTTTATGATCTAATCCTCGAGGGTTGCGCCAATTTTTCTTCAGTCTGACGTATCGCCAGCTTTCAGGTCTGACGAACTTCGGCTTCTTTCCCTTTACGCGTTCTCTGGTTCTCAACGCTTTCCTGCAGGGCCGTGTCTTTGGCTCTGTCATGCTTCCATTCCCTCGACCTGTTCAAAGACGTAGAGTCCGTCCAAAAAGATGCGCGGGTCTTTTCTCCTGACCTTCGTCGCCTGTTCGACGTTCGCTGCGGTTTGGCTCACATCCTCCAAGTTTATGCCTTGAACTATGACATCTTCACCTTGGATCTTCACTTCAACGTCTCCGATTATCTTGGCTCTTCGCGGACTGCGCTCGCCAGTGAAGTTTTCGATAAGCACAGTCTTTTCTTTAAGCTTGACCGAAATGGGAAAGTGGGAAAAGACAACTTTGAGCTTGTAAGTAAAACCTTTTGTGACGCCGGTAATCATGTTCCGAATATGGGACGCAACCGTGCCCACCAATGCGGCTTCCTTTTTGCGTGGCCATTCGGCCCGTACTCGCACTGTGTTGTCAGCAAGTTCGATTGAGACGGGTTCATGAGAGAAGTTGCGTGTTAGGGTCCCCTTGGGACCTGTGACCTTGACTTCTCTTTCCTCTAAGGCGATCTTCACATCGTCCGGAACTTGAACGGTCTCTGACTTCTCTGGCACCCGCATCGTCAACACCTCTCAGTAAACGAAAGCTATCAGTCTGCCTCCGGTGTGCTTTTCTTTCGCATCTCGGTGCGAGATGACGCCTGTCGGTGCCGAGACGACGAGCAATCCAACTTCTCTTGACGGAAGAAACTCTTTCTCCCATTCCTCAAACTGGTCTGTCTTAATCGAAAAGCGCGGTCTTATGGCACCGCACTTGTTTATTCTTCCGAGCAACTGGACCTTGAATTTTCCAGAACGACCGTCATCTATATACTCGAATTCGCCGATGTAGCCATTCAACTGCATAATTCTCAATACTCGACCCAAAAGTTTAGAGGCTGGACTGATTATGCATTCATGCTTGTTTCGCATTTCATTGTTGATTACGGTTGTCAAACCGTTTGCCAATGTGTCCATCGTGTTTTCCTCTTTCACTCGTACTTGTTGAAGCCGAGTTTTTTGGCTACCTCCCTAAAACAGTGCCGACATAGATATAAATTGTAACGTCTGATTACCGGACCGTAAGATCCGCATCTGCTGCATGGCCTTGCGCCTTTGCCGTATTTTCTCTCTTTCTGTGATTTCTGCTTCCCCATTCATTATCCACCTGTCTAGACGATTTCCACTCCCAAGGTTTCCTTGGCGAACGCCATCGATTCCTCAGGCGTCAGGACATGTTTTGTACCAAGTTTGCTTCTTCTCCTTCTTCGGGTCTTGACGCGGTAGCCCGGTCGGGTTACTGATACGCATACATCCATGCCAAAGATGCCCACATCGGGGTCGTATTTCACTCCCGGCAGTTCAATATGCTCTTTTATGCCGAAGGAGAAGTTGCCCTGCCTGTCGAAACATCTCCCTGACAGCTTCTTGTCAATCACCGGCAAAACCTTGTTTAAGAAATCAACAGCCTTTTCTTTTCTGAGTGTCACGATGCAGGCGATCGATTCGCCTTTTCTTATGTTGAAATCCCTGACTGATTCCTTGGCTTTTCTTCTGCAAGGAGTCTGACCCGCTATTTCCTTCAATACTTTTACTGCTTTCTCAAGCGGTTCTCCAGACTTTCCGACGCTGATGTTCACAACAACTTTTTCTATTTTGGGTTTGAGCATGGGTTGGTTTTCCCGTTTTTTGCTAATGTCATCGTCGGACAAATCAGTCGCCCTCCGACAGTGAAATAAATGGGTGGGCGTCTCCAATTGCGAAGATGAATTCCAACGTTGTCTGGTAGCGGGTGCCCTTTTCGTCTTCAACTGTGACTAAAGCATTTCTGCGTTTCTTTCCTTCTGCCTTCTCAATCTCGATTATCCTGCCGAATTTTCCAACGTTTTTCCCACCAGTTATTACTGCAAAATCCTTTTCCTTCATTTTTGTGTGTTCCAGAACTTGTTTTTCCGGAATGCCCACTTTGAGAGTGTCAAGCGTGCCGTAAACATCTTCCTGCGGGTTCTTGGGATCAGTCACCTTGACAAGTAAATTTGATCCGTCATGAAGATGAAGTTGTATTTGTCCTTTGTTCGTAACGGTTTTGTCCTCTATCCGGCACAGTTTGAATTTGGATTCTTCATCTTTGATCGGGCTTAAGATCAAGCCTTTGTAGGAGGGCAAAACACGGAAGTTCTTGCCGACTTCGCGTAACGAGATTACGTCCATCAGCCCCACTGGAAAATCGTCTCTGCGTCGCACTTTTCCGTCTACGCAGATTTTTCCCTGTGCGACTATCGTTTTTGCCTCTTTTCTTGTCTCCGCGAATTTGAGAACATCACGAAGGACTATCGCCAGCGGTATGCATTTTGCAAGTGGGTGCGGACCAGAGGTCGGGTTCACGGTCCATGTGAATTCTTTTCTGTGGATTGGCCAGAACTTTGGTGCAGGTTTGCGTTTGAGTCCTGATGATTTTCCTTTTCCGCCCATCGTTATTCTTCTCCTTTGTCAGTTTTCTTGGTCGATTTGCGAGTAGTACGTTTGACCTGTTTCTTGGGTTTAGGTGTCTCCTTTGGAGCTTCTTCGGCTTCTGGTTCTGCTTTCTCTTTCGCCTTCTTTCGGGCGGGTTTCTTGGTCCTTGTGACCCTCTTTTGGGGGGCCTTCTTCTTTGCGATCGGTTTTTCTTCGACGGGTTTGATTTCTTCCTTCGCTTTTTCGATTTCAACAGCTTCTTCTGGAGGTTTGGCTTTCGGTATCTCTTCTGCTTTCTTGATCTTTTTGACCCGTCGCTGCCTCTCCTTCTTTGATTCTAGGAGTTCCTTTCGCCACTTATCGTCCAGGTTTAAACGTGTAACGATGACTTTAGAGGGGTGTATTGGAACGTTGATTGTTGTCCCGTCTACCTTTTCTCGAGTGAGACCTTCAACGTATATTCGGTACTTTGTCAAATCCACACGGGTGATCTTTCCTTCAACGCCCTTGTGGTCTCCTCTGACAACTCGCACAGTGTCGCCCGTTCTGACTGGAAAGCTCTTGGTTCCGTGTGAAGTTCGCAGTTCTGCCGAAAGATGTGCTGCTAAGAGCTTGTGACGTATGTGGGCCGGTGCCTGGAAGAGCATTTTTCTTTGTTTAGTTGGTTTCGTCAGCGGTTTCGCGGTTTGCATTTCACTCACCTCAGACTATTATGCTGGAAGCACTTGCTATCCTCGGCCATCTCTCTGCAGCCTCTTTTGCCACGGGACCGCGAATTTCGGATCCTTTCATTTCTCCTTCAGGAGTTATTATCACGGCAGCATTATCTTCGAACTGAACCCAGATACCATCGACTCGTCGGAACGGTTTTCTCTGCCTTACGATTACTGCCTGGAACATTTTCTTCCGCATATCTGGAGTTCCCTGCCTTACGGACACTGTTATCTTGTCTCCGACTGTGGCTGATGGGTAACGTCTGAGCCTGCCTTTGTAACCAAACACTTGGACCAGTCGAAGAGTCCTTGCCCCAGTGTTATCGGTGCACCTCAGCACCGATGGAGGCTGAAGTCCTCTGGACAATTTCCTTCCGTGTCCAATCATTCCCTTGGCGATGAGTCCTCTTCCTTTCGCCTTCGCCGCCATTCCTACTTCTCCTCGACCTTTTCAACGACGACAAACATGACGGTTTTGCTCATAGGGCGGCTTTCAGCGATGGTCACGCGATCTCCCTCTTTCACATCAATGCACGGAGGATTGTGCGATGGAATGCGACTGCGTCTTCTCTGATACCTCTTGAATTTGGGTACGTATGACAAATAATCGCGTTCCACAATGACTGTTTTGTCCATTTTTGCGCTTACGACCACTCCTTCCAACACGCGACCTCTTACCGACAACTCGCCATGGAAAGGACAATTAACGTCATCGCAGGTCTTCTTAGGCTTCTTGAAAGTCAACGACATTACCATAATCTCCTGATGGTCTTTTTGAGGCGGTCTTCAGGTCTTCCAACAAGAATTCTTCCCGCGATCTCAACGACCGTGCGGTCTGGAAACCTAAACTGAAACGTACTCGCATCCTTGACCAGGATCTTTCTTTTCCCACTCTGCATGATTGCAAAAGTATTTCGCGTTTCATCTACGATCTTGCCAGATATTCCTATGTTCCCACGGTGGCTACTCTTGCAGACTCTGGCCTCCGTTCCGACGAATTCGCAACGGACTATATCTGGCGTTACTTTCATTTCTCTTTCTTCCTTTCGGGTTTCGGTTTTTCCTTCGCCTTTTTCTTAGTCTCTTTCTTTGCGCCTCTTATTCCAAGTCTCTCTTCATGCTCTATCGTGAGCATTTTGGCGATTGCCTTGCGTATCTCCCTGATTCTGGCAGGGTTTTCGATTGTGCCGCCTGCCTTGATCATGGTTCTCAACCTCAGAAGTTCTGTTCGCAACTCGCCGAGTCTCTTAGACCTGTCTTCGGTCGACATGTCGCGGATTTCTTTAACTCGGAGTATCGGCATTATTGCGTGGCCTCCCCTTCTTTTGTTCCTTCAGAGTCTTCTTCCTCGGTCGCTGCTTCCTCTGCCTCAGCTTCTTCAATTGGGGCTTCTTGCTGCCCCTTCTGCTCCACTTCTGCCTCCTCGCGGGGTTTCTCTGCCTTTTCTTCCGGAGGGAGACTTTCCACTATCTTGATCTTGTCTGGAAAAACTGCATCGGGAGGCATTATTCTGACTCTGACGCCGAATATGCCAGGTTTCAACTGGACGTGGACTTCAGCTTTCCGCATATATTTCAGCGATGGATCGCCGCATTTCACGAGATATCCAGCGCGGAATTTCTCAAATCTGGCTCTCTCGGTTCTGAGTTTTCCACTGATTACGATTTCTGCCCCGAGCGCTCCTGCCTCCATGACTTGGTTAAGAGACCAGAAACCAGCTCGTCGGAAGTGCACCCCCCTCTGCAGGGCTGATGCGACCCGAGAGGCAACAACGTAGGCGTTTAGTTCTGGAACTTCAATTTCAGAAACAGAAATCTGCGGGTTGGAGACCTTGAATTTCTCTTCCAAAAAGGCTGCGAGTTCCCTTATTGTCTCTCCGCCACGGCCTATGACTAGGCCAGGACGCATCGCATAGATGACTATGTGCGTTCCCAAAGGTGTTTTGGATATGCCTACTCCGCCATATCCCGCGCGGTCAAGCTTCTTCTGCAGGTACTCGTCGATTTCGGTCTTTTTTATCGCTTCGGTGACAAAATGTTTGACGACCGACATCAGGCGGCTTCTCCTCTTTCCTGCTGTTCTTCGAGGGCTACTTCTACATGGCAGAGAACGTCATATGACGGCGTTGCCCTTCCCTGCGCCCTGGGCTGAGAACGTTTCACCTTCATTCCTTGACTTGTGGCTGCATGTATGATGCGCATTCTGTCTATGTCAAGTCCCTTGTTCTCGGCGTTTGCCTCGGCGCCTTCGAGCAGTTTCAGTATGTATTGAGCCGTTTTTACAGGGTATCTTCCTGCGAAAGCCTTGGTAAGACCATGTCGATGTCCCAGCTTTTTGGTGTACCTCTTGTAAGGCACGGGTTTCTTCTTGACCACGACATCTTTAAGATAATTCTTGGCTTGGGAAAGCATCATTCCTCTGATTGCCCCGCATACTTCGCGGGCTGCCTTATGGGATACCTTAATCTCTCGTGCACTTGCCTTCACGGTTTTTTCGGGATCCAACCGTTCTTCGGCTATTGAGTACCCCCATTTTGGCATTTTATATTCTCTCCAGTTGTGCAATTCAACAGCTGTATGGTGATTTATATGGTTTTCCTTTAACGAAAACGGTTTAAAATCAGTTTAAACCTTCTAGACCCTTGCATTTTCGCTCTTGGGAATGTATCCTTTCCATTTTTCCAGACGCTATGTTTAACTCTTAAAAAACCGTAATTCACGATGAAAAGGTGACATGGAAGCTTGTCAGACGAGAAAGGATACATCAATATGTTGCATGGTGCTGGCGGAACAGTCATGCATGATTTGGTGAAGAACTATGTGATCAAGTATTTCGGCGGTCCGAGTAACGCAGAAGTTCCTCTAGAAGCCATGGATGACGCAGCTGTCATTGGAGGCGTTGTCTTCAAAAGCGACTCTCACGCGGTCAAACCCATATTCTTTCCTGGAGGAGACATAGGAAGGCTTTCAGTTTCAGGGACAGTCAACGATATTGCCATGTTGGGTGCTGAACCTTTTGGTTTGGCATGTGGGTTCATTTTGGAAGAAGGACTGGCTCTGAGGGATTTTGAAAGGATTCTCGAGAGCATGAGGCAGGCATGCAATGAAGCATGTGTGAGTATTGTCACGGGGGACACGAAGGTTGTTGAAAAGGGAAGTTTAGGGGGCTGCGTAATCAATATGTCTGGAATAGGGCGAAGAACCTCTGCTCTGGACGGGAATCTTGAGGTTGTTAAACAGCACAGAAGAGATTTTGAGTCTCGCTGGGTTCTGGACAGGAATCTTGCTGTCGGAGATAAGCTGATACTGTCTGGGACTATTGGCGATCATGGTCTCGCTGTCTTGTCGGCTCAACAAGGATTGAGCTTCGGCAGCGGAATAACATCCGATGTTAGACCTTTGAGCCGTTTGGTTCAGCGTCTGCTCAAGGAGGTCGGCGGAGTAGTGGCCATGAAAGAT
>Ga0315296_10004865_pt1 | contig 10903 bp, 10 predicted proteins | sample YL17G14_18_MG_FD_203921 | JGI IMG/M metagenome (GOLD analysis project Ga0315296, IMG submission 203921) | Sediment microbial communities from Yellowstone Lake, YNP, Wyoming, USA - YL17G14_18 | ecosystem: Environmental > Aquatic > Freshwater > Lake > Sediment | place: USA: Wyoming | collected...
AAATGCCCTGAACTCTCCGCAAAAAGTTACAGTGTACCTGAACATAAGAGAGCCCATCATGGTGGAAAGATTGGATATCCCGGCGCTCACCGCCGATACCTGGATCGAGGTTATTATGCCCCTGCCCAACTCGTCCGATATTTGGCCTGATTACTCGGTGGGATTATACGCAACAAGTGACCCTGGCGCCTGCGTCGTCTGGCTGGATGACGTAAGGGCTGCCCTTGAACCTACACCTGGTCCTTATTCCTTTGTTATCACCGTGACCCTGGCTGGAGGTGGCGAATGAAGCGGCTCACTGGAACTCGCGCCATCTTCCTCCTGATTCTGGTTGTTTTGGTGGCGGTGAGCATCTACTTTGGCATAGGGTATTACCGGGGTCATGGCGACAAAGATGCACTGGCCGATGATATAGCTGCAGTGGAGGCGCAAATAGCAGCTTTTGAGCAGACCTATAACATTGAGGAGCTGGAAGCTACTCTCGCCAATCTTCAGCAGCAGTTGGCTGAGGCGCACTTCCCCGTGAATGTGGAACAAAATATCATATATGATTATGTGCTGGCGGCAGCAGAGGAAGCGGGGGTGGCTTTCCCTATCTGGGTTGCGGAGGAGAATGCGGTCGAGAAGACCGTAAACGGGACTGGCCAAACATATCGCCTCTTTTCCTACGAGGCAACTGTCACTGGCAGCCTGGACGAGATATTCGCTTTTCTCGCCGAGGCCGAGGCGAACACGCCTTATGACACCATCAAGTTGGATGAGGTGAAGCTGACTTACGATAGCAGCACCCATACCTGGTCAATGGCATTTAACATACTGGTCTATGCTCAGCCGGAGTAGGAGGGGTTATTGGCCAAGCGAATCATATCGCTAAGCGTCGAGGGGACCACCCTGAGGATCCTGGGCAGCCGCGGAGCTTCTGTGGATGTCTGGGAGAATGTGCCTTTCAACCCGCGGTTCGTAAAAAGTGACCAAATTGTTGACCCCCAGGGCCTGGGAGAGGTGCTCAAGAACGTCCTTGCCAATATGAAGCTCGCTGGGGGCACGACAGTGTGTGCCCTCTCCGCGGTAGGTAGCATCTCACGAATTATAGACCTGCCACCAACAGTAGATAAACGGCAGATGGAAAGCATAGTTCAACGTGAGGCGAGAAGGCTGGCCGGGGCTCCTCTGGATGATAGATACCTTTATTGGCGGGCTTTGCCCTTACGAAACGGTCAACTGCAGGTCTTTGTCCTTATCGTCCTCAAAGAACTGATCCACGCCTTGATGCAGGCGGCGGCGGTAGCGGGGCTAAAGCCCAGGTTTATTGAACTGAAGCCCTTGGCTCTGATGAGAGCAGTGAACCGAAGGGATGCCATCATTGCCAGCGGGGAAAGCAATACCGTGGAGATAGTTATTGTCATTGACGATATTCCAGTCCTGATTCGTAGCATTTTCATAGGTGAAGGGGTCCTTTCTGCAGACTATGCAGTGGGGCGCATCAGTGACGAGCTGGTGCGTACCATAGCTCACTACAACGATAGCCACAAAGATGAGCCCCTTGATCCCGAGCTCCCTATTTACCTCAGCGGAGCTGTTGCCGGTGGCATTCCCTTTGCCATAAATGTTGCCACACTCACTGGGCGTTCGATACAACCACTCGAGCCGCCGCTGAGCTATCCTGCCGAGTTACCACTGGCCCATTATATGGTCAACATGGGGCTAATCCTCAGAGCCTTATGAGCATCGCTCTTGAGATAATTCTCTTTTTCCTTCTCGGTCTCACTGTCGGCAGTTTCCTCAACGTTTGCATCGACCGCTTGCCCCTGGGGAAGTCCATAATCAGCCCCCCCTCCCACTGTGATGCCTGCCAGCAGAAGCTAGCGACTAGGGATTTGGTGCCCCTTTTTGGCTACCTGTGGCTGCGCGGTCGCTGTCGCTATTGCGGCGCCCGCATCCCCCTCCGATTCCCCATCGTGGAGCTGTCGACGGCGCTCCTCTTCGCCCTGCTCGTCTGGCATTACGGTCTCAGCTCCCAACTTGTCATGGCCCTCATCTATGGCTGCCTCTTCCTGTTGGTTTTCGTCATCGACCTGGAGCATGGGCTTGTTCTGGATATCATAGTCTACCCCGGGATAGCTCTGGCTTTTGTCTTTTCCTTCTTCTGGCCTGATCTTGGTATTGCCATGGCCCTTTTAGGCGGAGCCATTGGCTTTGGTTTGCTGCTGATACCCTATCTCATCTCACGGGGGGGCATGGGGGGAGGCGATGTCAAGCTGGCGGGGCTTATCGGATTGGCCACCGGATTCCCCCACGTTTTCATTTCCCTGCTGCTGGCTTTTCTTGCTGGCGGACTGGTGGCCATCTTTTTGCTCCTATTTCGGGTGAGAAGTAGAAAGGAGGCAATCCCCTTTGCCCCCTTCCTTGCTGCGGCAGCTATGGTCACCCTGGTATGGGGAGAGGCGATATACGACTGGTGGGTGGGGTTGGTCTAGGCTGAGCCGGGGTAGTGATCTATTTGTCTGTAGCTATTTTCTGGCGCACAGCATAAAGGGCAGCCTGAGTGCGGTCAGCAAGGTGCAGCTTTTGCAGGATATTGCTGACATGGGTCTTTACCGTTTTTTCACTTATGTAGAGGGCGGCGGCGATCTCCTTATTGCTGTGCCCCGTGGCTATGAGGCTTAATACCTCTGTTTCACGCGGGGTCAATTTTTCTTCGGTTTCCTCCTTGCCTTGGGCTAGCTGATCCATCAACTTCTTTGCTATCTCAGAATGGAGCGATGGCTCACCTCTATACACCGAGCGAATTGACTCCGCAAGCTCGACTGGCCTGATATCCTTCATCAAGTAACCATGAGCCCCTGCTTTAACGGCAGGGAAGACCTTGTCATCCTCAGAGAAGCTGGTAAGCACCAGAATGCGGGTGCTGGGGCTCAGGGCTCTGATCTGGCGGATGGCTGTTATACCATCCATTCTGGGCATAACCAGGTCCATGAGCACTACATCTGGCAGCAGCTTGCCCACCTTCTCCAGAGCCTCCACTCCATCGGCCGCTTCGCCCACAACCTCCAGGTCCGCTTGTAGCTCGAGAAAAGCCCGCAGACCCTGCCTTACCACCGGATGATCATCAACTATGAGAACGCTGATCTTATCCATGACCCTCCTCCACAGGCACTTCCACCATTATCTTGGTCCCCTTATCCGGGGCTGATTCTATCGTCAGCCTGCCACCAAGGCCCACGGTCCTTTCCCGCATGTGGGTCAGACCCAGTCCTGGCTCGCCGGATTTAGGATGCGAGTGGTCAAAACCGATGCCATTGTCCTCCACCTTGAGCCGAACCTGAGCAGGGGAGAAGGCCAGCTCCACAGCGGCTGAGGTCGCCTGCGAGTGTTTGGCCACGTTGTTCAGCGCCTCCTGGGCGATGCGGAATAGTTCCCTCTCGATGTTCGGTGCCAGCTTCCTCTCCCCCTCAACTGAGAATAAGGTTTCGATTCCCTCCCTCTTGCTGAACACGGTGATGAACCTGTCAAGTGCAGCAGTCAATCCCTCCACGAGCGGATTGAGGCGCAGCTCTGTGAGCAGGTCGCGCATCTGTTGCTGAGCCTCACTGGCAACCGTCCGAACTGATTCCATACGCGCCTTAGCCAGTTTAGGGTCGCTTTCAACCAGGGCACTGGCTGCCTCCGAGTTCAGCACCGCGCTAAAGAGGAGCTGGGAGACGGAATCGTGCAACTCCCGGGCAATACGGTTCCGCTCATCCCTGAGCCTCGTTTCATACTCCCTGGCCTCGCTTTCCCTATCTTTCAGGTCATCAGCCATCAAATTGATCCCGGCCTCAATCAAGGCAAGCTCATCTTCATGTTTGGAAACTGCTATCCTGCGGGAGAAGTCCCCCATGGCCACACTTTGCAGCACCTCGAACACCTCTGTTAGCCACCGTTCCTTGATCCTCAACCACCTCACCCGGAAAAGCGTCCGCCACAGGCTGTTAAAACTAATGCCTCGCTTTTCCGGCTCAGCGTCCTTACTGAGCCACTTCAGCGCCCCTCTTCGGGACTCAAAGAACCTCAGCCCCTCGGTAGCGGCCCTACCAGTCATGAACAATCCCAGCGCCTGCATCGGCATCGAGGAGGCGACGATAGCCGCTCTAACATTATTATTCGCCTGCGCCAGGAACCTCGCCACCTCCTGCCTGGCTTCAACCGAGAATTTGCCCGCCTTGGTGGCGTCGAAAAGCACCTTCTTCAGGCCCGAAGGCTGGTCTAAAATCCGGAGCGCTTCCCCCGCCATCTCCCTGGCGCTGGTTCCATCCTGGTCGCCAACGCAGGTAATGCGGAGAATCCCATCCTCACCTAAGAAAACACTGTTCTGCGCCATCTTTTTCGAACTGCAGGGCTGACCTGCAATGTAGAGCATTTCTGCTTGCTCCTTCTCGTCCGAGCTATAGTCGATTATACGCCTCATTCCCTCCTCCTGCAACTCTACCGCGCTAGCCTGGGACTGATGTCTTATCGCAAATGGGACTAATTACCTAGAAACAATAGGACTATTTCACTATTGACAAATTCTATATTCTTTGTTATATTTTATGTTGTAGTGGATAATATTATACTACATTGGACAGCAAAAGGCAATAGTACAATAGTAGAAAGGAGGTAAAAGGCAGTGAAGAAACGGTTTTTGAGGCGACTTGGAGGGAAGAGGAGAGGCTTCACCCTGATCGAGCTGCTAATCGTGCTCAGCATCCTAGCGGTGCTGGCAGCGGTGGTAGTGCTGGCCCTCACCGGGTTCATCGGCAGGGGTGAGACAGCAGCCTGCGAGGCTGATGAGGACGCCATCCAGACAGCCGTCGTTGCCTACTACTACGAGGAGGACGGCAACTGGCCCACAACGGGTGGCGGTGATGCGGCGGATATCGACTTCACCCTGCTGTTTCCTACCTATCTGACCGAAGCACCCGGTACTGACGCCGAATGCATATGGGGCCTTAACACTGGCGGAGTTGTGTGCACCAACGAGGCCGCTGCTGGTGACTGTGGGTGTAGCATCGCCTGCACTTACTAAGGCAGCCGAGCAAAGCTACGTCAGTTAACCTAGGCTTGCAGACGTGAAGCCTCCGCAAAAGGAGGTGGAAAGATGAAGAAGTGGATTGGGTTGGCCGCAATTGCTGGCGCGGTTGTAGGGGTGGCGCTGTGGCTGCGGAGGAGACGGGCAAGGGTCAAGAGCCGGTAAAGCACCCAGCGCCAGTTGAATTGTTCGGTAGGATTTGCGGGGCTAACTAATTAAATTTGTGTGGAGCGTTAGCGCCGCCCACACGCAGTGGAGCAGCAATCCGAATTGGGATTGCTGCTCTTGTGTCCGGCGCAGGCGGCTCAAGAGATTTGCAATAATTCCAGTAGGTAGGGTAAGATTAGTCCGCTAGTACTGCCCGGCAAGAGGGAGGGATTTGCTGAAGCCCATAGGTCGAAAAAAGGGATTTACCTTCATTGAGCTGGTCATCGTGCTCAGCATACTGGCAGTTCTGGCAGGCATTGTCGCTCTCAGCGTGACCATGTATATCGGTAGAGGCCAGAGGGAAGCCTGCAATGCTGACCAGAGGCTGCTTCAGTCAGCAGTGTTCTCTTACTATTACGACCCCGACAAAGCCACCGATTGGCCTACAGAGGATGGCAGCAAGCCGGGCAACCTCTTTTTCGGAGAGCCGGTGACTGGCCCCCTGGTGGGAGGCTACATAAACGAGGTGCCGGGGACAGATGTCAAATGCGACTGGCAAATCGACGCCCAGGGAGAGGTGCTACCCAATACCCCCGACAATTGCTTCTGTGAGTAAGTTCGAAGGATAGAAGCGCAAGATTGCAGATCAAGAAAGGCAGCGGTTTCCGCTGCCTTTCTATTTAAGCGGCATTAGCTAGGAAAAAGAATTGACAGGGGAAGAACTACATAGTAACATGAGCCAGAGCCTCTTTAGTTAAGCCTTTAGTTCGAAAAAGGAAACCAGAAACACATTTCGCTTAAGTCAAGCCTAAAGTTCGAAAAAATGCTGGCCAAAGTGATGAGCTGTGCCGTGGTCGGGCTGGAAGGAGCCATCGTTGAGGTGGAGGTGGACATCTCCCCAGGGCTCCCCGCATTCACCATTGTTGGCCTGCCTGATGCTGCGGTGCAGGAAGCTAAGGAGCGAGTGCGCCCCGCAATAAGGAACTCGGGCTGCACCTTCCCCATGAAGCGGATCACGGTAAACCTGGCTCCTGCTGACCTGAAAAAGGAGGGGCCGGCCTACGACCTCCCCATCGCTGTTGGCATCCTCCTCAGCTCAGAGCAGCTCTCAGCAGACACGTCCCAAATGCTTTTCTTGGGTGAGCTCTCCCTTGATGGCAGCTTGCGCCACACCCACGGCATCCTGCCCATGGTTGCCCTGGCCAAAGAGAAGGGGCTTGCCACCGTCTTCGTCCCCGCCGCCGATGCCAGGGAAGCCTCCCTTGTGGAAGGGGTGAGAATCCTACCAGTAAACTCCCTGGCTGAGCTGAGGTCGCACCTTAGCGGCGAGGCGACCATCGCCGATTATCACCCCGAGAGCAGCCTGGAGGCCGTGTCAGAAGTGGGCTGGTCGGCGATGGACCTTGCCTACGTAAAGGGGCAAGAGCATGTGAAGCGGGCTCTGGAGGTAGCGGCTTCCGGCGGTCATAACCTGCTGATGAGCGGTCCCCCGGGAAGTGGCAAAACGCTGTTGGCACGTACCCTGCCCACGATCATACCCAAAATGACCACGGCCGAGGCCCTTGAGGTTACCAAAATATACAGTGTTAGTGGCCTTTTGCCCTCTGACACCCCGCTGATCACCCAGCGCCCTTTCCGCTCGCCCCATTACACCATCTCCCATGCCGGACTTGTTGGTGGCGGGCGCTGGCCGAGACCAGGGGAGATCAGCCTCAGCCACCGCGGCGTCCTCTTCCTCGATGAGTTTCCTGAATTTGGGCATGCTGTGCTTGAGGTGCTGCGCCAGCCTCTTGAAGACAAACTGGTCACCATCAGCCGGGCTCAGGGCAGCGTAACCTTTCCCGCAAACTTCATGATGGTGGCAGCAATGAATCCCTGTCCCTGTGGCTATTACAGTGACCCGGTTAAGGAGTGCACCTGCACCCCAAGCATGATCTCCCGCTACCAGAAGCGCATCAGTGGCCCCCTCCTCGACCGCATCGACATATTTGTCCTGGTTCCCCGCATCGAGTATGAGAAGCTAACCAATGAGAGAATGGGAGAAAGCTCGGAGAATGTCCGCTCCAGAGTGCAGAGGGCGCGTTCCATTCAGCAGCAGCGATTTCAAGGGACAAAGCTCACCTGCAACGCTGAGATGACGCCGGTTGAGGTTAGGAAATTCTGCCAGGTGGAAGCGGAGGCGCAGAGCCTGCTCCGGGCAGCGATGAAGCAATTGGCTCTTTCCGCCCGCGCTTTCCACCGCATCCTCAAGCTTGCCCGCACTATTGCTGACCTTGCTGGTGCTCCAACCATCGGTGCCAGCCACCTCGCTGAGGCGCTTCAATATCGACCAAGAAGCCTAATGCAATAAGGAAATCTTTGCCCACGGAGGAAGTTTCATGGAGTGGGGCACGATTACAGATTGGCTCGCTTCTCACGGCGTTCGGATTCTCATCATTGTCCTCGTCTGTCTCGCCTTGTACTTCCTTCTGAAACGGGCAGTTCCCCCGGCGTTGAGGCTTACAGTATCGAAGAGGATGGCGAAAAAGCCTGAGGAGGAGGCGGAGAAGAGGACAAAAACCCTCTCCCGCATATTTGTGAGCACGGGAGCGGTGCTCATCATAGTGGCTGCCGCCTTTATGATCCTGGCTGAAATAGGGATCAACATAACTCCGGTGGTCGCTGGATTCGGCATTGCTGGCGTTGCCATCGGCTTCGGCGCCCAGAGCCTGGTCAGGGACCTTATCGCTGGGCTTTTCATCCTCCTCGAAAATCAATACTCGGTGGGCGATGTGGTGAGGATTGCTGACATCTCCGGTCTGGTGGAGGAGATAAACCTGAGGCGAACCATCCTCAGGGACCTCGATGGTGTGGTGCATGTCGTCCCTAACGGGGAGATCAGGGTTGCGAGCAACTTCACTCAGGAATGGTCTCGAGTGAATATGAACGTTTCGGTAGGCTATGGCGAGGACCTCGACCACGTGATCGAGGTCTTAAATAGGATCGGTAAGGAGATGGCTGAGGACCCCTACTGGGGTGAGCTTATCATAGGGGCGCCTCAGGTGCTGAGGGTGGATGCCTTTGAGGATTCAGGGATTGCGATCAAGATACTGGGGGAGACCAAGCCCATCAGGCAGTGGGATGTAATGGGGGAGCTGAGGCGAAGGATAAAGAAGGTTTTCGACGAGGAAGGTATCGAGATCCCCTGGCCTCATACCAAGGTTTATTTCGGCAGCCCGCCACCCACAGGGGTCCCCACCGAGGCACCAGCACCGCCAAGACCGCCGAGTGAGGTTCTACCTCCGACTGAGGAGGAGGGGGAATAGATACTTCTCAGCGCTCAGGCGGGAAAATGCCCCGCCTTTTTGACCATCGGGACTCAATTGGAGAGCTTCTAGCCCACTGGGGCTGATCACCGATGTGATGCCTTTGTTGCCATGCATAGCAGGCGAGAAAGCCCCTCTTTCAAAGGTCTAGCCCTGGGGTCATCGATGAGGAAAGTTCATCACTGGTGGAAAAGGAGGCAGACTTTAGCCTCAACGGGGTGCAGGATGTAGAGCGATTTCTTAAATGGCTTGTAGGGACCGTTCCCGGGCTAAGGCAGTGAGATCCTCAAGCTGACGGGAAAGCCACACGGTGATATCCTCTTCCTCGATCAACTGCCTCAAGGCAGCAGCTCGCCTTCTTCTTTCCTCAGCAGACATCGATAGTGCCTGATAAAGTGCCTCCGCAGTCCCCTCCAAATCCGTCGGCGAGATGGAAATAGCATGCTCACCAAGCTGCTCATGTGCGCCAGCAGTGTCAGTCAGCACTAGGACACCGGCACAGTTATTGACCGTAGGTCCCTCTTTGGCCACCAGATTCATGCCGTCGATAACAGGGTTTACCAGCAGGACATCGTAGAGGCGCAGGCCAGCGATCGCCTGGGCATAATTGTTCTCATAGAAAACCGTTATCGGCTGCCACTCCAAGTTGCCATATTTGTTATTTATAGCCTCGATTATTTCGTTGACCTCTTGAGCATATCTTTGATACTGCTTGATGTGGGTGCGTGATGGAACCAAAAAGGCAAGGAATTTGACATTGCCCAGGAATTTAGGATAACGCTCAAGCAACAAATCAAAGGCTTTGAAACCGCGCACGATGTTCTTGCTCGGTTCCATGCGATCCACCCGAACGATGGTCTTTTTAGTGCGTAAGGGGCGTAGCTTTTCTTCAAACCCTTTCACCAATGGGGTGCTAACTGCCTTCCGCAGGTGTGCTACATCAACGGATAAAGGATAAGGGTTGACCTTGGTCATGTGCCCCATAATCGAGATGGTGCGGTTCCTATAGTCAACCTCAGCCCCTTTAATAAAGGCCTCACAGGTATGCAAGAAGCTCTGGACATCCCTGGTTGTTTGAAAGCCAACGATATCATTGGCGCAGAGCCCCTCGCAGATTGCCTTGCGCATAGGACTGGGAAGAAGTTGCCAGTAGTAAGGGCCAGGCCACGGGATGTGGGTGAAGTGCTGAAGGATGACATCTGGTATCTGCTCCCGGATGTAACCTGCGGCAAGATATAGATGATAATCGTGAAGCATGACCAGGGGGGGGGGATTGTGTCTCCGGGCTTCGGAAATAACCGCCTGGGCAAAGGATTTGTTCACCGCCACATAGCCATTTCCCCAGGCATCGTATACTTTGGCATCAACATTTGGGGTATGGGCCGAGTTCCACATGCAATGTTGCAGGAACCATAGTAGGGGGTTACAGAAGATGCTGTAGAACTTATGGTATGTGTTTCCAGGGGAGACTACGAAGCGGAGGTAAAGATTATGTCCCGGTAGCGGTGCCTCAAAACATTCCCCTTGAGCTCTCTCTGCAACACTGCGGTCTGCTCCTCCCAGAGCACTAGCGACCCAGGTGAGGTTCACATATTGACTAATAGCGCAAAGGGCATTGACCACGCCACTACTGCCGCGACGCCATTGCCATTTCCCATCAGCGTTGAGATAGTATTCAATAGGACCTCGGTTACTGGCGAGGATGAGCCCCCTTTGCTCCAGCAATTCCTGGCACAATTGGCTCAGTCGAGTCTTGCTATTCTCCCAGGAGATCGACATCTCACTCCTCTCGTAGCCCTGTCCGCTGTTTTGTTGTTTAGCTTTGGGCACTGAGGCGCGATACTGGGATGGGACTAAAACTTAACATATAAGCTCTGGATTTGTCAAGTAAGCACTGATAACAGCCCAAATTGCCTCATTGACATATAACCCTTGGTTACACTAAAATCGGAAAGGTAGGTTATACATTTTTCTACTACAGGTGACAAACGGTGACCAGCGACGAAATCAGGGAGGTATTCCTCCATTTTTTTAGGCAAAAGGGTCATGAGGTAATTCCCAGCTCCTCCTTAGTGCCCCAGGCAGACCCGACCCTGCTTCTGACCACTGCGGGTATGGTGCAGTTCAAGCACTACTTCACCGGAGAGGCAACTCCCCCTCATCCCCGCCTGGCATCCTGTCAGAAGTGCTTCCGCACTACCGACATTGAGTCGGTAGGCGATTCCAAGCACCTGACCTTCTTCGAGATGCTGGGGAATTTCAGCATTGGCGATTACTTCAAGAAGGAAGCCATCGCTTGGGCCTGGGAGTTTGTCACCCAGCGCCTGGGGCTGCCCCAAGAACGCCTTTGGATCACCATCTTCCTCGATGACGATGAGGCCTTTGGCTGCTGGCGGGAGAT
>Ga0315296_10004866_pt1 | contig 10902 bp, 13 predicted proteins | sample YL17G14_18_MG_FD_203921 | JGI IMG/M metagenome (GOLD analysis project Ga0315296, IMG submission 203921) | Sediment microbial communities from Yellowstone Lake, YNP, Wyoming, USA - YL17G14_18 | ecosystem: Environmental > Aquatic > Freshwater > Lake > Sediment | place: USA: Wyoming | collected...
TAAACTTCCAGATTCAAAATACACAAAAATAGGATTAAAAGAGACAGGCCCAAAAGTTTCTTGGGGTTTCCGAACAAAAGAAATAAGCGAAACAGGTGTCATAGGCGACCCAACAAAGGCTTCGAAAGAGAAAGGCGAAACTGCTTGGAAGTTAGCCATCGAAAGACTTGCAGATTTACTAACGGAGCTTGACAAAATGAAATTTTAATATCTCCACATTCCCATTCATGACGTTAAATTATTTAGATGTGCGTAATTTTTTAATCCAATCGCTTTTACGATATGGGTCGATCGTTATTATGGTCTTTTCGTGCTTGCATGCCCCTCCTTGAGGGAATGATGTGAATTGCTTATTTTTAATATTAGTAAGGAAAGAGATTAAATAATATGATTGTTATCTACCACTTTGAAGGATGAGGTTATGGACAATTTAGAAGAGGGGTTAAGGTGGTTTGACCAAGCCGAGGCCGATTTGAAAACCGCCAAGGACTGCCTAAAAGATGAAAATTATTATGCTAGCGCCTTCTTCTCCCAACAATCGGCTGAGAAGGCTCTTAAGGGCTTCCTCTATTCAAAGGGCTATAGAGCTTTAGTAACGCACTCCGTAACCGAGCTTTTAGAAGAATCTTCCAAGCTTGAGAAAGTGTTTGAGGGGTTTATCGACCATGGGAAAGAGCTTGATAGACATTATATAGGGTCAAGGTATCCAAACTTTTATCCTAAAGGACCAGCCTACAAATACTACACGGAGGAAATGGCTCAAAAATGCATAAACTATGCAGAATTAATATTGAAAGAAGTGGGGAAATTTTTAAGAAGATAAACGCCTATGTAGAAGAGGTGGTTGAAAATCTCAACCCCTACTTGGTAATCTTATTCGGGTCTTTCGCCACCAACAACATTAATGAGGGATCGGATGTTGACATTCTGGTTGTTGCGGATTTTCGTGAGGGCTTTCTGGATAGGATACGAAGGCTCATGGATATGAACAAATTAGGGATACCTGTCGAGCCTGTGGGATATACCCTTGAAGAATTTAGGGAGATGAAGAGAAAAAAGAACCCTTTTGTTCTTGAGGTTTTGGAAAGGGGTAAAGTTATGTACAGCCGTCTGTCTTCCTAATACAGACTCTAGTAACTGTACCATAGCGAGGTTGAGAGTCCTTGCGTTATTTGACCATTGCAGATGCATACGAAAAGATTGAGGCTACAACAAAAAGGCTTGAAATGACGGACCTCCTAGTTGAGGTTCTTAAAAAAACGCCTAAAGAAATAATTGACAAGGTTGTGTATCTAACTCAGGGAAGAATTTATCCAGACTTTGTTGACCTCGAGATAGGCGTCGCTGAGAAACTGGCAATAAAAGCCATAGCCCGCGCTTCTGGACTAAGGGAAAGCGAAATAGAAGAAGACTTGAAAACAACCGGAGACATTGGAGAAACAGCTCAGAAATTCATGGCTAAAAAAACACAAGTAACCTTTTTCCAGCAGCCCTTAACCGTTCAAAAAGTTTACGAAACATTGGATAAAATGGCTAAGACTTCAGGCTCTGGAGCGGTTGATCTTAAAATGGCACTTTTAGCCGGGCTCTTGGCTGCTGCCATTCCTAAAGAGGCTAAGTATATTGCGCGGACTGTTACTGGAAATCTGCGTTTAGGAATAGCCGACATGACAGTTCTGGACGCTTTAGCCATAGCCTACGGCGGCGGAAAAGAAGCCCGCGAGCTCATAGAGCGAGCTTACAACATATCTTCGGACCTTGGAAGAGTTGCAAAAAACGTGGCTGGAAAAGGATTGAAAGGAATTAGAAAGTTTCAAGTTTTAGTAGGCGAACCAATAAGACCGATGCTAGCCGAAAGGCTATCCTCACCAGAGGAAATTTTAGAAAAGCTTGGCGGAAGATGCATAGCCGAATACAAATACGATGGCGAAAGGATACAAATCCACAAGAAAGGCGACGAAGTCGTTCTATTTTCCAGACGGTTGGAAAATATTTCCAGTCAATACCCAGACGCCATTGGACTTATCCAAAAACATGCGAAAGTAAAAAACGCCATCTTAGAAGCTGAATGCGTCGCCGTAGACACTGACACTGGTGAAATGAAGCCATTCCAAGAGTTGATGCACCGCAGACGCAAGTACGGAGTCCAAAAAGCCATGGAAGAGTATCCCGTCTCTTTATTCATGTTTGACGCCCTTTACGTTGACGGTAAAGATCTAACTTTAGAGCCATACCCAGTTAGACGAAAAGCACTTGAAGAAGCCATAAAAGAAAGTGAAAGGGTGAACATTTCCAAATACTTAATCACAAGCAGCGCGAAGGAGTTATAAAAATTCTTTCTAGAAGCCATAGAAGATGGCTGTGAAGGCTTAGTATGTAAATCAATTGCAGAAGACTCAGTTTATCAAGCTGGAGCTAGAGGATGGTTTTGGATTAAATACAAGCGAGACTATAAAAGCGAGATGAAGGACACCGTGGACTTAGTGGTGGTTGGCGCCTTTCACGGTAGAGGAAAAAGAGCTGGAACCTATGGAGCACTACTTTTGGCAGCATATAATCCAGACAAAGATGTTTTCGAGACGGTAACAAAATGCGGGACAGGTTTTACAGATGAAGACCTGGCGAAACTGCCTAAAATGATGCAAAAACACATCATACAGCATAAACATCCAAGAGTGAACTCAATAATCGAAGCCGACATCTGGTTTGAGCCCGTTGTAGTAATTGAAATTTTAGGTGCGGAAATAACATTAAGCCCGATACACACGTGTGCAATGGATTCCGTAAGGAAGGGAAGCGGACTGGCAATTAGGTTTCCACGCTTCACAAGAAACTACAGACTTGACAAAGCAGCTGAAGATGCAACAACGGTTAGCGAGATTGTAGAAATGTATCAAAAACAGCTTAAGAAAATTAGCGAAAGCTGATTTTGTAAGAGTATGTTACTTGGATAGCGTTTCCTTATCGATTGCGATGTTTATGTGGGATAGCAAACTAACATGTTTTGAAGTTATGGGAAGTATCGGCTCTCTGAGCCTCAAGTATGGCGTCAAAGCAACGTTTAAGGCCGTTTTCTGTCTTTTATGTGTGCAGAAAAAGCCCGTTTACTTCTGTTAATTGTGCGCGCACATAAAGCTATAATCCTTCATTGTTCATGAAGAAATCAATTACAAGAAATTACTTCTTAACAAATCAGCTAGCAGGCATAGTTTCTTAGGTGGCATGTTTTCTTTTCGACAAAATTGGCCTATTCGTTGTTTGTTTTATCCGGCTACTCCCAAATTATAGGAGGAGCTGATGCACTAATCACCCTAACCGCAGGCGCAGGTCACACAGAAGAGTTCACTTGGAATGAGACAGGACTTTACGGCCCAACACCAGTGGCAGACCTAAATGGCGACAAAAGAGTTGACATTTTGGACATTGCCATGATAGCAAGGAATTTCGGAAAGAAGCTTTAGGACTAGTAAAACCGATAGAAAGCTATCCCTCTTTCCCTTTTTTTCGATAAGAAATGGGAGCTATCAAATAGCATCTCTGAAATTTAATAGGAATAAATGTTGAGAAAAAATCTTTCGACCTAAACTGGCACGTAGTTGGTTACAAGGAAAGCCGCTAGATTTATTCATTCGAGGCTCACAGTCCTTGCTACCAACAAGCTCAAATATACGCATAATTAAATTACAGTCAAAGGCGGCTGAAATTGAAAGGAAAACAAATCCTGTTAATAATGCTTACGTTAATCGCGACAGTAAATCTTGTGAACGTGCCAGAAATCCATGCTGCATCACCAACAGTCACCGTGACTAGCGTCTACAATGTAACTGAACCTGGAACAACATTCCTAGTGAACATAACCGTTACCGACGTATCCGACCTTTTCATGTGGGTCATGAACATGTCTTGGGATCCTAACATAATCCAGATATCTACAGGAGATCCCGCTGGCTTATTGAGGAAGGGGATACGATACAACATCTATCAGGGGTCCTTCCTGAAAAGTGTTCGTAGTACAGTTTTCTTGGCAAATGATGTAAACAATACGGGAGGTGCTATCCGTTACCTCTCAGCAGGCTACTTGAATCCCGGCTCGGCTCCGAGTGGAAATGGAGTTTTGGCTACTATCAACTTTACTTCCATCAACGTAGGCACAACGACAATAGAGATAACAGGGCCAAGCACCGATCATCCGGGACACTGCATGATAATCGATCATACTGGAAAAGAAATTCCCCATGAAGAGATTGATGGCGTAATCAGCGAACATGGACCTCCACCTCCACCGCCATTTTGGACGCAACTCTGGTTCCAAGTCACAGTGCCTGTAGTCATAGTAGCAGTCGTGGCGGGGTACGTTGCAATCAAGGTAATTAAGCCTGCTAGGGACAGAGCCAAAGCAAAAGAAGCAGAAGAAATAGTGGAAGAAGGAATCGTAGAAGAAGAGTTTTTCTGAGGGGAACTTGCGCAAGCGCGCGCGAAATGTTATAGATTTGACGCATGGGATAAAACGCGCCGAGAGTATTTGCCGAGTCAATGCTGATTATGCTGTTAATTAAATGTTGACATGAGGATGTGGTTAGGTTAGGTGATGCTTTTTAGCTGAAGGAGATTGCTGATGGTGCAGTTCTGGCGACAGACATTTTAGTAACATTCCATAACCATTTAAATGGTAGCGAGTCTAAACCGATAGGTGCATTGAGTGTGGAAAATGAAACGTTGTTTCTCTCCTCATCTCTGACTTTGCTTGTTATGAGTTGTTTATCTTTAGTCTTGGCATATCTTTTTCGTTTGAGATTTCATAAGCTGAACAAAATCGCCTGTGACCCGTCAGTAAGCGTGTTCAGCAGAACGTTTAACGTGTTTGATCCTTATCCGGATCGCTGGAAAGCCCTTAACAGCTTCTTAACCGTGTTACCCCTTTTAGTGTTAGCCTGCACGGGAGCAGTTCTCTTGCTGTTCATGGAAATTGTAGCTACAGGTCTTTTGTTAAGCCTGATCATAATCGTTGTTTCTTTAAATTTGTTGGTGGTTGAGGGCGCGTTCGACGTTTTTCAGAGCGCTAAGACCTTTATAGCGGCGTCCATGAGAGGGACAGACTTGGGAGAAGGCGACTTGACGGTCTTCAGAATTGTGAAGAAAGCCCTGCCGAGAATAAGCAATTACTACCTTGGACTGGCAATCGGGTTTGCGCTTTTCAGTTTAGCCTTGCCGTACGCCACGCCGTCGCTGTCGTGGGCTTTTCTTCAGTTGATGGATTTAATATTCAGAGGTGGCACAGCGATGGGGTTTGCCCCTTACACTGTACCTCTGCTGTGGACGGCGTGCATCATAGTAATCATCATTTTCATCAGCAAAATTAAAAACAGATTTTCAAAAGCCATTTTCGCTCACACGTTGGAATTGCCATAGCACGTATTAACAAATTAATAAGATGTTGCGGATCAGAAAAGTGCACTTTAGTCTAATTGAGAATGGATTCTTTTGGCGCGCGTGCTTCTGTTGGAACGGGAAGAGATGAAGGTGAGAAAAATGGTTGGGGGTGTTGATGCTGGTTTTGGCTCTTCAGGTACGATGGACACAATCTTAATTACAAGTTCAGCATCTATGCCAAAATGTGAGGCTTCTGGAGCTTCGGGTTGTGCATGGCTCAATTTTCGCGCGCCCAAACATTGCTAATTCCTTTTTTTTGTTTGTGATGGTTTGCGGAAAGTTTTCTGCCTATGGTTCTGTATTAATAAAAAAGAGGGACTTGCTATTTCTTTTCCATGTTTCATAAGTGCATGTAGACTTGATAAACAGCGTAAATAAAACAAGATTTGATGGAGTTCCAGTTAAACTTTGCGAAACGAGGAAATTAAATTTATTAATGGTTTTTCGACAAAGATTTAAGGTTAAAAGTACAATTATTACTAATCATGATTTCCTATTTCACATGTGTTGGCGGAGCATATTTAGGCGAGATAAATGGATATCGACTTGGTTAAGGAGTTCGGAAAAGAATATTCAGGTAAGATCATGTTTCTAATTGGGATCATGTTATTGGTAGTCGGATTGTTATTTCTCAGCAGTTTGGGTTCACCGATATCCGCAGGTAGCATTTTCTTTGGAATAATACTCCTCGTTTTTGGTTTGTTGATTCAGCTTGGATTTTTCTATGGAAACTTACGTTCGTTAAAGGGCTTGGGAATCTTCTTGATATGTCTTTCAGTTGTGCTTATCGCTTTTTCTATTGCCCTTTTACAGTTTGTAGAGATAAGTGTGCTCCATATTGTCACATTAGTCTTTAGGGGAACAATTACCGGGTACAAGGTGGTTCTTGGTTCTGAAAGAACTTATATTTGGCTAAGTGCACTTCTCTTAAGAATTGGTTTGATTTCCCTCATTGTAGGGTTGGCTATTAAGGCTTATTATGCCCTAAAAACTTGAAGAAAATCAGTTTCTTAGACTTGAAATTGCATGCGTAGGACGTTATCCATAAGTCCTGCTTCTCTAAAATATTGTACCAAATAGTCTCTCACTTCTTGGTACTGCACATTTTTTCCCACAACCACACCGCTGAGTTCATGCCTTGGCTTTGTCCTGAATTTTGGCGCAATTAACTCTTTGTTTACATTATATTTCTTGATCACTTTTATCTTAAAGCGTTCCAGTCCGTGTTCGGGGCAACGGAGTTCTACCCAAAAAGCCGCCACTATTCCCCCCCCTTTGCGCCTTCTCAAGATGTTATTGAATCTTTTTACGAATATAAAGATTGTTGTTACACCAAGCGCTGTATTATTTATATCAGTAGCAGAATTCGAGTTTGTACAAACTTGCTATATTAGTTTCTAGTTAGTTTGCGTATTATGTAACGGTGAGATTCCAAAAGTTTATTCGGGCTACACTGTTCCGACTCTCTCTACCCGCAAAAAATACACTAACAGAACAAAAAAAATGTAGGGCATAACCAGAAATACAATTGCATATTCGCTTGAAATTGGTTTGAGTGGTGTGAAAGTGTACAATAAAGTGACGCTTGCACTATATGTTATAGGACATAGTAAAGTCTTCGTTTTTTTAAACAGAAAGCAGAGGAAAACACTTTCAGCAAAAAGAGATATTGCATTATAGAAAAGCGTTGTTGAACTAACTCCAACGTAAAACGGCATTAGAAGCATATATAAAGTGAACATAATCGAACTAGTGATAAGAGCTTGGGAAAAGCCATAAGCATTCGTGAGACTTGTTTGAATATAACCTCGAAAAATAGTTTCAGCTGCAATACTGCTCAGCAAAATACTAACAGTCATTAAAAAAAGATTCAAGGATATAGAAACAGGCGGAAAGGCTTCCAATCCTGCTACACTTCCAGGCAAAAAGATTATGACAAACACGTAGAAAAAGGCGAGGAAAAGGGATGCCCAAAAATATCTACTTACACCCTCGGGCATCAAGAAACCATACTCACGAAAACTGGCGCCTTCCGCCTTTATGATAAGAATAGAGATGCAAATAACCATTAAAAATATAATATACTGAAGCCATTCATAAGACGGGCTAATGTAGGAGAAAGCACTTACAATCTGTTGAAGCCCAAAAGCCAAGATAAAAAGGAAAAAGCATTTAATAACCGAAGCTTTTCTCAGCATAAATTTCACACTGAATAGATGTCTATTTTACAACATAAAATTCTGTCGCTTAATCATTGATTTTTGTAGTTCGGTTTTTTAAGCTTCGATCTGATCTTATCTTGATATTCAAACATCATTTCTATTCATTGTTTTGATTTCATCCCTACTCTTCGAGCCCTAATCCTGCTATATGGTAAAAGAATAGTGATATGAAGCAAGCTATTAAATAAACTGCCAGATAACTGAATGCATATATGTGCTGCAATGGCATAAACATTGTAATTACGATACTAGATGTTATTGCGTCTTCAAGTAGAAATGTACCATTATGAAAACGGTACAGCTCAATTTTCAGGTCATGGCTATTTGGTTCAAGAATGTTCCAACTTTTAATCTGGTAACCGCGCGACACAAATTCTCCTTTATGACATAGCCAAGTTCTGTAACCTGTACTGTTATATTCATCCCACCATAATTTACCGTCAATATAAAATCTGAAGAAAAACCAAGCTTCCCCTTGGTCATTTTCTGCACAATTCACGTTGTGTACAGTTAAGTTCCATAAGTCAGGAGTTTGTGCACGAATTTGCGATTTATATGTTAAGCTTTTAATGTAGGCGTCTTTTTTTCCTTCTGGCATTGCTGTAGCAAGGTTTAGGTTATTCGTAAGAATGCATACTAAAAAGGCTAATATCAGTAAACTCCGCCTGCTTTCCATACGATATGGCCCAGCTTTATTTTCTTCTTTTAATGCTAGTGATTTAGAATATTGTTTAAGTAACTAATAACTCTGTATATGTGTTTCCGGGATTCCCTTTGCACCAGCTTAATAATTGTTCGATTTAAATCCGTGATTCTTTAGTCATATATTTGATTTTGATCAGCCTTAAGATGTATAGCATCAAATTTGTTTTCAAAGCTTGTGTGTTTTCATATCAATTTTTGAGTATTTGTTGTTTTAAATGTGGGAAAAAGTTAATGAGTATGCTTTCAATTTTAACAGATAAGGATGAAATGAGCTAAAAATTAAGGAGAACATAAATTGCAGAGGAAGTTATTGTATTTTTGGTTAAGTTTATTTTTAATCAGTGTAGCATTTTTAATTGTTGGCGAAGTATTCTTTAGGAATATTAATTATGTAGAGATAGCGAGGACCCCCCCTGTATCATGGGAGCTTCAAGGCAACTTAACAAGTGGGAAAACTTACATGTTATTTATTGAATCGGCAGAGGAATGGGGTAAGCTTTTCGCAGAAGGCATGTTTGACAAGCCTCAACCGGTGAACATCACAATAACTTCCCCTGACAGCAGCGGTGTTACAATACTTCAAGCTTTCTTTTTTAGTTTACCTCCGCCGTCAGGTTCACCTTTTCAAGAAGGGACACCTCCCGCCATCGTTAACGTTACATATCAAATTGTGGATGACTCCAGTTTACAGGTAACTGCGTCATCATCGGAAATTCGTTTTACTGTTAGAAGGACTGGTCTATACGTTGTTCGCGTTCTCCAACAATTGCTAGCGGTTAGAGATCCTCCTCTTGAGATGCTGTTTTATGAGGAGGTTGTTTTAAATAAGGACGTTTACATTTTTTTAGTTTTAAGCGGTGGCCTGTTATGCATTGTTGGGGGTGTTATGTCTATATGGAGTATTTTTTGGAAAGGAAGGGTTAAGCGCAGGAGAATGCGTAAATAAATTAATGAAGAGTTTTGTTGTCGGGTTTTTGGTGTTGTTTTTGATTAAGGATAATCTCCAATTTGGAGCATCGACAAGGTTATATGTTCAAGATTAACTTGTTAATGTTGACCGATATGGGCTTAAAAACCTATATATTAAGAAGGCTTATACTGGCAATACCCGTGTTGATGGGTTCAGCTATACTTGTCTTTGCAGTAGTGCAGTTTCTCCCGATGGGAATGAGAGCGGCTATGTACGTCACAGACAAACACAAACCGGGAATGATCGAGTTGGCAATAAAGGAGCATGGTTTGGATCAGCCTGTTTATGTTCAGTTTTTTTACTGGCTGACGGATATAATATTTAGGCAGGATTTTGGTTATGATCGTAACGCTGAACCAGTTCTTTCGGCTATATTGTCAAGGCTGCCTGCTACGTTTGAGATTGTTATGTGGGCCTCTCCTCTGATAATTCTTGTAGGATTATCTTTAGGAGTGCTTTCGGGGGCAAATAAAGATAAGCCGATTGATCAGGGTTCAAGACTCTTGGCGATCATGGGCACCTCTCTTCCCTCTTTCTTTTTCGGTATAGTATTACTCTCAATTTTTTTTGCTGGCCTACGCTGGTTTCCACCGCAAAGAATAGGACAAGAAGCTGACCTGTATATCCATTTAAGTACCACATGGGTGTCGTACACCAAACTATATACGATTGATTCCTTATTAAATGGGGAGTATTGGATATTCATAGATGCGATTAGGCATATCGTTCTCCCAGTGACGGTTTTAACATTACTCAATTCAGCTCTTCTCGTTAGAGTGACACGTTCAAGCATGTTGGAGGCTTTAGGTAAGGGTTACATAACTGCTGCTAGGGCGAAGGGCTTAAGCGAGAAAGAGGTCGTTAACAAACATGCCAGGAGAAATGCTCTCATTCCAGCGGTAACAATTTCAGGGTTACTCGTCGCTGGATTGCTAACAGGAGTTACAATTACAGAGACCGTGTTTAACTTCGGTGGCATAGGGCAATATGCTGCAGAATCCGCAAGAGCGATCGACATAGCGCCAGTAATTGCCTATACACTTTTAAGCGCCGTCGTTTTCGTCATATCTAATTTAATTGTTGACATTCTATATGCTTGGATAGATCCTAGAATAAGGCTGGGATGAAAATGCAGAGAGAAAGACCATTAGGACTGACATTCCTTACGGTGCTTGAAGCATTCATCGCCATCATGGAATTGAACATCGGCATTCTGATGCTTGTCTTGGGAAACCCATTACCAACAGTATTTCCTTCATTGGATGTTGGGCTCATCAGCACTGTTACCATTGCTTTGGGGATACTTGATTTAATCATTGCCTACTATTTATGGGCAGGACAAGCATTCGGATGGATGGTAAGCGTGGCATTTTTGGCAATTGATGTGATCGCTCGAATTACATTGCCACTGGTCTATGGCACGGCATGGATCCTTTTTGCAGTCTGTTTGGAGTTGGACATAATAATTCTATATCACCTAACGAAGCCCTCCATAACGCTGTTTTTTGGAGGCGAAACCATACGCGAAGTATTTGAAAGATTCAGGATTGAAATGGAGCCAAGAATGAAAGAATT
>Ga0315296_10004867_pt1 | contig 10901 bp, 6 predicted proteins | sample YL17G14_18_MG_FD_203921 | JGI IMG/M metagenome (GOLD analysis project Ga0315296, IMG submission 203921) | Sediment microbial communities from Yellowstone Lake, YNP, Wyoming, USA - YL17G14_18 | ecosystem: Environmental > Aquatic > Freshwater > Lake > Sediment | place: USA: Wyoming | collected...
AAATATGAGGTTAAGGAAAGTATTATGTGTAGAAATCTGTTTTATTTATGCTCTATTATGTTCTTAGTGCTGGTCAGCAGTCCCCCTGGGCTAAGTGGGACAAATCCCATTACGCAAGACAAGGGCAAGCCGAGAACACTTGATACGGACCCTAATCTTGTCGGCTGGTGGAAGTTTGATGAAGTATCGGGTACGACCGCGGCGGATTCTTCCAAGCATGACCATAAAGGTACGCTCAAAGGTGATTTGTCTTTTGACAAGGATTCGGTTTCGGGTCGAATTGGAAAAGCACTCAAGCTCGACGGCAATGATGATTACATCGAGATAACAAAATACAAGGGCGTTAGCGGCACACGGCCCCGCACCATAACGGCCTGGGTCAAGACGACCATTTCCAGGGGGGAAATAATGTCCTGGGGCTCGGACGAGTACGGTAGGATGTGGATATTCAGCTTCATCAGAGAGCGTATCGGCGTCACGCCCAAAGGTGGGTATCTTTACATCAACGACGCCATACACGACGATAAGTGGCATCACATAGTCTCCGTGGTCAAAGAGGCCGAGCTGCCGAACCTCCACGATGATGTCAAGCTTTATAAGGATGGCACGCTGGCGGAAATCCACGACATTGGCCTTTTAGACCTTTGGCCAATCGATACAGGCAACGAGATGGACGTCAGAATAGGCAGACGATTCCAAGGTCTCATTGACGATATTCGTATCTACGACCGTGCTTTGCCTGAAGACCAGATAATGGCTTTGTTCAAACTGGAAAGTAACCGCCCTTTACATTAGCCTTCAACGTTACGAAAGGAGCTGAACAGTGGACAGTAAACGACTGACACGGCGAAAGTTTATGCGTGATAGCGCAATGGCAGTAGCAAGTGTGGCCGTGGGTCTCCATACCGCAAATGGTGAGACCCTCAATACATCAAAGATTCTTAATTATAACCCGAATATGGAGTACCGCCGGCTGGGCAAGACTAATCTAATGGTCTCGGCCGTCTGTTTAGGCGGACACTCCGGAAGCGACGACAAGGAACGTTACGAAATCGTCAGTCGCTGCATCGACGTGGGCATCAATTACATCGATGCGTGCACAGACGGTGAGGTGCTGAGAGATTCCAAGGCTCTTAAAGGACGCCGTGACAAGATGTACCTTGCTCTGTCGCACTGTGGCAACGAGGTGCGCAACGACAATTACCGCACTGCTAAAAAGCTGTTGGAAGTGCTCGATGGACTGCTCAAAGAATCAAATCAGGAATACACCGACCTTTGGCGTATTACCTGCTACGAACCGGGCGGCAGGCATTCGTTCGACACATCCTGTGAGATTGTTGAGGCGCTCGAGAAGGCCAAAAAGCAGGGCAAGGCTCGCTTTATAGGCTTCTCCTCACACGACCGTCGTTGGATCAAGTTTATGATCGAGTATTTTCCGCAGATTGAGGTTGTTTGTTTTCCCTTCACCACCATGAGCAAGACCGCCCCGAAAGATAGTCTGTTCGAAGCTCTTAAGAAGCGCGACGTTGGTGCATTCGGCATTAAGCCTTTTGGGGCAGCATCGCTGTTTGCTGGTGCCCAGGATGAAGATAACAAGCGTGGGCGTCTTGCAATTCGGTACATTCTATACAGCAACACTGTAATACCAATTCCTGGCATGAACAGCACTAGCGAGGTCGATAACGTGGCCAAGGCCGTGATGGAACGCCGGGAACTCGACCTCAAAGAAAAGGCCGAGTTGGAAAACGCCACCAGCGAAATGTGGGCTAAACTACCACCCAATTATCAATGGCTCAAGGATTGGGAATACGTCTAATCGTATGACTTCAACCGATTAAGTATTTGCCAAGAAAGAAACAATTGCGTCCACCTTGCTGCTTAAACGGCTACTATAGTAAAAGATATGAAATATTGTTTCTCGATACTTATTCTGTCGGCCGTGCTTGTTGTCGGCACCGGGTGTGAACAAACAAAGGTCAACCCGAAGACGGAGACAAGCACACAATCCAGGACAAGCCAGGAATCCACAACAGATTATAGGCCGCCGTTGCTCCTTGATGATAACCCTGATATTGGCTTGCCAGGCAAACCTGTGGCTGATAATAGTCGCTGCTATGTTTGTCACCTGAACTATGCGCAAGAAAAGCTTGCGGTGACCCATTCACGGGCCAACATTGGCTGCAAGGATTGCCACGGCGATTGTGATACCCATATTGCCGACGAGTCCTGGGCGTCAGGCGGCAATGGCACACCGCCCGGTATCATGTATCCGCCGGAGAAGGTCAATCCGTTCTGTATGAGCTGTCATCCGAGGGATAATATCGCTAAGGAAAAGTATTGTACCGATTGTCACGGTGCTCACCGCTTGGCCCATCGCAGATGCAAATGGAGATAGGCTTGCCTGTTTCACAGGTACTTTTTCGCAAGGACAGACAAGGCAGGTGCGCCCCTCACGCATTTCATTCGCCCAAGGCATATAAATGACCCGCTGTCCGCAAGTATATCTTGTTTTCGACAACCGCCGGAGTGGCAAAGATCTTTTCTCTAAAATTGTTCCTCGCCATGACTTTCAGCTCATCATCGACTTGTATGACCGTGACGTCTCCTGGGACGGAGGCCACGATTACCTTGTCGTCGGCGGCAATGGGTGAAGCGATATATTGACCCGGCGCCCCGATTTGTTCCCGGAAGAGTTCTTTGCCGGTGGAAGCCTCCAGGCAGGTCAGCAGGCCGCCATCCCGCAGGAGGTAGAGTCTTCCCCGATAATAAAGCAGCGACGGTGTTTCAGGGATGCCGCGTTGGATTTCCCATACTATATGCGATTTACGGGCATCCTTTGTTGCTCCGGGACGAATGGCTACGAGGTTGGGTTGGCTAAGAGATGCGAATCCCGACATCGTTTGCATCCATTCCTCTTCACTGATGATGCCGTTCTTGTCATGGTCGAACATTCCCAGCAGAGTGTCCATGTTCCCGACCGGCAATCCATAACCGGGATTATCTTTGGGCAGTTCCGGTCGCTGGATAAAAGCAAAACCTTCCTTCATTTCGTCGCGCTGTATTTGATTGTCGTGATTCAGGTCAAACTCTTTGATGGTGATCTTCCATGTCCCAGCCGCATCCAACTTATCATCTCCGCGTCCACCCAGGGCCGCTGCACTGGCAAAAAGGAGACCATCGCCAGTGACGGGGATACCGACTGTTTCGTCCGAAAAACCGCCGATCCACCATATCTCCTCTCCGGTGGATGGATTGTAGGAGGTAAGCCGTTTGGAACCCATCACGACCAGCTCTTCCACATCGCCATGATGGAATATCATTGGTGTTGACCAACCGGCCTTAAACAACGATCTCTGCTGTTCCCAGATGGTCTTACCTGTGTCTTTATGTACCGCAAGTAAACGGGAAGTACCATTGTCACCGTCTAAGACCAGGATTACTTTGTCCTCATACAATATGGGCGAGGTCGCCGTTCCATACTTGCTTTCCGGCGTATCGATTCTTCGCCGCCAGACCTCGTTTCCCGCATGGTCGTAACAAAGCAGCCCGTAGGTCCCAAAATAGACATACACATGCTTATCGTCCACGACCGGCGTGGAAGATGCAGGATTATTCAGTGGATGAAACCTTCTTGGTGTTTCGGCCTGAACAACCTTTCGCCACAGGATTCTGCCGTCCTGACGGTCGATGGCTAACGTAATCAGTTTTTTGGGGTTGTCTGGTTCACTGGCGGTAAGAAAGATGTGATTGTCCCAGATAACGGGAGAAGAGTGTCCCGCGGAAACTGCGGTTTTCCACAAAACGTTCGTTTCCGGGCTGAAATGAACAGGAATGCGATCTGCTTGCGTCACTCCCTGTCCATTGGGGCCGCGAAATTGACTCCAGTTTCCCTGCTGAACGGTGAGAGATGATACCTTCTCTTCAAAACCGGCGGCAACCTGAGTTGCTGTGAGGTTCTTCGGCACTACCTTCTGTGCCTGCTCGCTCGCCTGGATGCAATAGAGCCGCGCAGCAGTGCGGATGAGAAGTCGGTCGCCGACGAGCGCGGGTGTGGCCATGCACATGTCGTCCTCGGCCAGTTTGTTGGTGTGGAGCAACTCGAATTTGTCGCCGGCGCGGAGCACATAACAGACACCATCCTCGTTTAGGCAGAAAATATTTCCACCATTCGCCCATGGCGACGAGGTGAAGGCAAGACCATCCGGCAACCGCTCGTGGTCGTAGAGCACTTTGCCTGTCTTCGCATCATAACAACTCACCAGACCGCGGTCGTATAGCACATAGAGGTGGTCTTCATAAAAGAGCGGTGAGGGATTGTAAGGTCCGCCGACAGGATCCGACCAGGCGATGAATTTGTTGCTGGTTTCATCGGACTTGAGCGTGATGTCGCCGCTGGCGCCGGGACGGATTGCGTAGAGCGGTCGGAGCTTGTCTCCCACAAAGCCGGAGCTAACGAAGAGCATACCTCCGCCCGCGAACGGTGTTGGAATGGCGATGTTCGACATGCCGCTAAATGACCAAAGTAGGTTACCATCGAGGTCGTAACTTCGGACGGCGCGGCTGCCTGACGTGATGAGTTCGGTACGCAGGTGATTTTCCCAGATGAACGGTGTGGCCCAGTTGCTCTTTTCGTCTCGGTCCACGCGCCAGATTTCCTTGCCGGTCTTCGCATCAAGGGTGAACATTTCAGCTTGGTCATCGTTGTCGTTCACGTTGAATAACCGTCCACCGTGTAACACCGGTGACGCCGCGGTGCCCCAGCCGTAGCGCATCTTACGCGGATCGAGACGTTTTGACCAGACCTCCTCGCCTTCGAGCGTGAAAGCAAAAACACCCAGGTTGCCGAACAAAGCGTAAACCCGCTCGCCATCCGTCACAGGTGTCTCTGCGCCATAGGTGTTCTTGAGATGGATGGGAGTTTTTGGCACCCCTCGATAAACCGTCTTTTCCCATTGCACCTTACCCGTCGCGAGGTCGAGACAGAGAACCTTCCAGTGATGCTCCGACTTGGGCGACTCCGGACGTTCGCCCTCCAAGTAAAGCCCCTTCTTCGGCGGCTCGGATTCGCCCATGTTCACGACCGTCGTGAGGAACACGCGGTCGCCCCAGACGATTGGAGACGACCAGCTCCGTCCTGGCAGATCGGTCTTCCACGCCACATTTTCGGTGGCAGACCACTTGTCCGGTAAGTGGGCGTTCTCGCTGACGCCAGCGGCACCCAATCCGCGGAACTGCGGCCAGTTAGCGTCCCCGGTTGCTGAGTGGGACCGGCTTGGTACGGCGAGACATATGAGCAAGGAGAGGATGATGTGTGTTTTCATATTGATAATAGTATCCGGTTGCAGTGATGATCGAGTTAAATTGTCACCTTTACTTCCTTTATTGGTACCATTGCATCACTTTTGAAAATTATCCTTTAAAGGGATAATCCCTATGATCCGCCGGCCTCTTGGTCAATCAATCCCCATTTTTCTGATTGGATTGCTGTCAAGCACTTTGGCGAAGTACTCAGCATGTAGTGCCCAATCCTCCAAGGTATAGATAGCATCCCCGGAGAAGATCTTGATGTCGGCATCTATTTCTTTCTTCAGACGCATGTTATATTATGATATACCACAACAAACAACTCTCTCTTATAAATTTTATCCTGTCACCACTCACTGTCACCTCTTAGAATTACTTTTTTCTATGACACACTAAGCTAATTTGCTCAATTAGCTTTGGATTTCACGTCATTGGAACGAACTATGCTCCGACATTGTAGTCTCCCGTTTTGTATATCCGTGTCCTAACTGTCGTAATCTATCTAAAGTACTCAAAACATAATAAAATATAATAACATAACTCAAATTTCCGTAAATCGGGGGTACATCTGTTTTTGCTGGAGGTGAAACTCCGCTTTCTTCTAACAGGGAAAAGTCCTACAGAAAGGTTTAGGGGGAAATCCGCATTAAATGCGCTACTTTTATATGGGAAATCCAGGATATAATAGAAAAAGGCTACATATCGGAAAATATAGCCTTGGTAAAACATTGATGCAACGTTTTTGGATTCTATACCGCTGGCGAAAAAGAAAATGCTGAACAATACTTTACAGACACAGCGACAGACAAAAAGAACTATTTGTCGGGTTAAATATGGACTATTACACAATATACTGGGCCGCAATACTATCACCTGTCTTTTCGACCCATTCTCGCAAAAGCTTACGATGCGCATCCAAGATATCTTTATAGTCCCCGATTTCAGCAAGGTTTTTCGTTTCACCTGGGTCATTTTTAATGTCTATCAGTTGTTCGCGGTGTCCGCCAGAGTCGTATATACAATACTTGAACCGACCTGTCCGTAACATCCTGGCATTCTGACTTTCTGTGACAACGAAATCACGCCACCTCTTACTCTCCTCACCTTGCGCTAAAGGTCGCAAGCTCCTGCCATGCAGTCCTTCAGGTGCTTGTATGCCTGCATAGTCGCAAAGGGTAGGAAGCAGATCTATACCATTAGAAATCAGATGTGTATCATCAACTATACCTTCAGAAATCATCCCTTTGTAATTCATTATGAATGGAACACGCACAGATTCTTCATAAAGCACCGACTTATGCTCCAGCTTGTGGGCTGAATCCATATCACCATGATCGCTGGTGAAGATTATCAGCGTGTTATCTTCCATCCCCGCTTCTCGCAGGGCATCTAGCACGATACCGATTTCCTTGTCAACCATCTCGGTCAACCGGCAGTAGGTCCAGCGGTGCAGACGCCATTGAGCCGCAGTCCAGTTTTCGCGGACATATGCTCGGAAAGGACTTGCATTCACGTACTTCTGTGTGATGCATTCCGGCTCATCTTGTGGTACTTGATGGTTTGCAGGCAACTGAGGACAGTTTTTCTCCACAAAAGCGTTGATGTCATCGGTTTTCCTTACGCGGTTTAATACGGCCTCGCAAGTCTTGGAATCTATGTTTTCTATTATCTTGTCCCCTGTACTCCGCCTGAAATCGTTGATAGCCATATAGCAGATATCGTGTGGATTGATGAATGAGGCAAACAGAAGAAATGGGGCTGTGTGCTGCCCCTTGATGAAATCCGCACAAGCATATGCTAATCCTTGTCGCGAGTCATTAGTTAGATTACGATACCCGATGTTCTCCATATCATTCATCTTTTTAGGCAGGTGCACCTTGCCACCGTAGGCTGTTTCATAGCCGGCCTTCTGGAAAAGCCAGCCAAGCGACTGTTGCAGCATAACATCAGTTATCGCAGCCTTTCCAGAATCTTCGTTCTGTCCCATTCCGATGACGCTGGGCATAAGACCGGTCTGTAAACTGAACCGGCTGGGCACACAGACCGGGTTGCTTGCATAGGCACGTTCAAACCTGATACCCGAAGCAGCAAGACTGTCCAGAGCGGGTGTTTTGAGCCATTTGTTCCCCGTGCAACCCATCATTGCGGTATGCTGCTGGTCGGTCATAATGAAAAGGATATTAGGCTTACTTTTTCCTTTTGAGCTATCTCCCACAGATGTTTCTTGCCCGAACATCAGTCTGATTGCAGCTCCTCCTGCTACGCTAATGAATTCCCTTCTTTTCATTCTTTTCTCCGGAGGCTTACTATTATCCATACAGTTTTCCATAAAAGAACCTATGTCTACTCGGTTGCCGGTATAATACCCTGTTCTTTTGCAAGTTCCGCAATTTTACCAGGCACAACATCTCGTTAAAAGGACCGAGAGTTGTTGTTCTTCAGACAAGTCACCATCATGAAAATGAGTGGGCAGTATGAGCTACGGAAGCCCACAAGCTCAAGGAAGCAGTTATTCAATTAGAGCGACATCAAGACACTCAGTAATGCCTATTTTCTTCTTTGGCCAGCGGCTTTCAAACTCACTCGCTTTTGGTGAGAGGCAACCCTGCCTGTCGTCTGAATTCGTCTTCGCACTTCTGCCACAGTTCTGACATCTCGCTGACCTTGTCCGGATGCTTATCCGCCAAGTTATTTGATTCGCAGCGGTCATTCTTCAGATAGTAGAGTTCCCACGGACTATCGTTCCCCTTGGCCACTAGCTTCCAGTCGCCAACCCGAATAGCGCGGTTCTCCAGATGGTGAAAGTAGAGGAATTCGTGTGTTACGGCGTTGTCTTTTGCAAACGCGGGTAATAGGCTCGTGCCCGGAAGCGGCGGCGCAATCTCACCGTTCCACATTGGAGAAAAATCGTTGCCTCCGGCCAAGTCAATAATGGTCGGCAAAATATCAATAAAGTGGCATGGATTGTGACGCAGTTCACCGTGAACCTCAATACCTGCCGGCCAGTGGACGATAAGCGGCGACGAGATACCGCCCTCGTGTACCCAGGACTTGTGCAGACGGAAGGGCGTGTTAGCTACACTAGACCACCCAGGCCCAATGCACAGGTACGAGCTCGCCGATCCGGGCACCGCGGAGGGATCATGTTTGTCGCCGCGGATGATCTGTTCGGCACTGGCGCCATTGTCCGAGACGAAGAAGATTACAGTATTCTCAAAAGCACCCATCTTGTTGACCTGATCAAGCACTCGCCCGATTTCGCTATCCATACGGTCAATCATCGCCGCGTGAATCGCCATCTTTACCGCCTGAAATCTCTTCTGTTCCTCGGTCAGATCCTTCCACGCCACAGCTCGGTCCGCTTCACCAGGCCCGATCATTTCCCACAGTTTGTCTTTGGAAAGGTTCCAGCTTGGTATCACATCAGGCTCGAGCGGCGCCAAGTCGCAATTCACTAAGCCCAGTTCGCGCATCCGCTTCCATCGCTGTTTACGCATGACGTCCCATCCTTCGAGGTAGCAATCCCGATATCGGGCGATGTCCTTCTGTATAGCGTGTAGCGGAAAATGCGGCGAGGTAAAGGCCAGATAGCCATAGAACGGCTGATCACGATGCTTCTCAGCGTGCTCTTTAAGAAAATCAATGGTGTAATTCGCGATGGCCGTAGTAACATAAAAGTTCGCCCCCTCCTCGATAGGAGCAAGCTGCTGGTCGTCAAGTTCGTGGTTTTTCGGTGTGAAGTACCGGTCGTGGTCATGCAGGACGTAGGAATGGTCAAACCCACCATCCGCGACAACTTTGGGTGCGCCCATTAGGTGCCACTTGCCGGAGTGATAGCAACGGTATCCTAATGGCCTGAGATAGTGTGGCGCAACGCGGGTCCAGGCTGGCAATCGCCCCTGGGGTGGATCCATGCGGACCTGTTGTGCGTAGTAGCCCGTCAAAAGAGATGCCCGCGAAGGCCAGCAACGGCCCGAGGAATAGCACTGAGTGAAGCGAATTCCGTTAGCTGCCAGTCGGTCAAGATTGGGCGTCATGATTTCACCGCCATAGCATCCAGCGTCCGAATATCCCATGTCGTCGGCTACGATGACCAAAACGTTAGGCTTCCGTTGTCGCAAAGAGACGCGGGATTTCGCGCCCTGTTCGTCCGTCGCAAAGGACAGCCTGCTTAACGCCAGAGCAGAACCCCACGTAATCGTTTGTCTGAGAAATGCACGCCTAGAGACATTCGCTATCATCATGTCACTACTGCCTTTTTTGCTTTAATGGGTAACTATATTTTTAAATAGTTTAATGAATGACACAAGGGTAATCAAAGAATTTGTTGTCTCGCCGGTAAAAGAACATTACCACTCTCTTTTTTGCAGACCCACTATCGTGATTGACTTAAAAGACCAGAGTTAACGGAAGATTATAGATGCCAGGAGGGCGTTAGATTAATGCCGAAAATAGATGAAAAACTTAACTTTTTGATAAGGGAACGCTTGAGGTCTGCAAAAAATCACGCTTCTACAGTATTTTTAAGGATAAGAGTTTGGATTTTGGCAAAATTAGCGGTAAAATTCGTACAAAAGACCTTGAATTACTGCAATCTGGATAAAATTTTTGTAATTATTGCAGAACTGGAGGACTTGGTTGCGTAGCCAAGCATTTAATATGGGAAATGTCAGATGAAGTTAAATGGCAAATCCCGAACAGAGGAATAGAAATAGGTGCTGGAGGTTCCCTTATGTTGAAGAAAAAGTTTTTTACATTGTTCAGCTCCTGCCTGGCTCTCGTGTTCGTCTTGCTTCTGACACCCGTGATCGGCGCCGCCAATCAGATTCAGAAAGGAGAGATGGCCGGATACCTGCTCGTCCCTAACGATAAAGTTGAAGAGACGTATAATGCCGGGTTCTCCATGTATGTAGCAGCCTGGCCTTTGTTACAGGAATATCCGGGGAATCGTTTTCAGACAGGCCTGTTCGGCACCTGGATGCATGCTAAGTATGACGGTCCCGAGCTTGACAAACTCTATTCCGATATCGAGGGTGGCCTGGGCTGGTGGCGTGACACTCGATTTGCCACGGAAACGCCGAAGTTCATTATGGGCGGGGTGGCTCTGAACTTCTGTGCATGGGCCAACGGACCTGGGGCCGGCAAAGGAAGGGACTGGGATAATCCCATGGGCAAGTACGGTGTGGCGCAAATCAGCCCCTGGGTGCTGTGGCCCCCTGATGGCCTGAATCTGAAACAGGGCACCTGCGGTGAATTGTTCGGCTACGGGTACCTACCGCTTCCGCTGACCGAGGTCAAATCCATTACAGCCGGCAAGAACGTTCCCACCGGAAATAACTGCTGGACCTTGTTTCTGAACACGGGCAACTTTAAAGGCCCGGTTGCTTTCTTTACTCCCTATTTCTGGTCCCGCGCATCTGTGGATGATCCTCGCCTGGCTGGCATGTTTCTGGATACCCGTCCCTCCCAGCCCAACAGGGCGTTACAGATGGAAACTCAGTATATCCCCAGTGTCCAATCCGTTGACGCCAAAGGGGATACTTACGCCCGAGTCGCCCCCACCTCGTTCCCCCGAGGACCGAAGGGCGATTCTGTGG
>Ga0315296_10004868_pt1 | contig 10897 bp, 9 predicted proteins | sample YL17G14_18_MG_FD_203921 | JGI IMG/M metagenome (GOLD analysis project Ga0315296, IMG submission 203921) | Sediment microbial communities from Yellowstone Lake, YNP, Wyoming, USA - YL17G14_18 | ecosystem: Environmental > Aquatic > Freshwater > Lake > Sediment | place: USA: Wyoming | collected...
AACAGGCGAGTCACCGTTAGCCAGTATTGGTGAGTGGGTGTATGTCACTCTGCCTGACGGGTCAAAAGCGAAGCGTGAGACAAACACGATGCCTCAATGGGCAGGAAGTTGCTGGTACTATCTGCGATACCTTGACCCCGACAACGAGCGGCAGCCCTGCGGGCCGGAGAAAGAAAAATACTGGATGCCTGTAGATTTGTATATAGGCGGCGCCGAGCACGCCGTGCTGCATCTTTTGTATGCGAGGTTCTGGCACAAATTTCTCTACGACCTGGGCTGCGTCAGCACCAAAGAGCCATTCAAAAAGCTGGTCAATCAGGGAATGATCTTGGGCGAAGACGGCCAAAAGATGAGCAAGTCTCGCGGTAATGTCGTAAATCCGGATAAGGTTGTCGCAGATTATGGCACCGATTCAACGCGGCTTTACGAGATGTTTATGGGGCCTCTTGAGGCGGTCAAGCCCTGGAGTATGCAGGGGGTGCAGGGACTGTATCGGTTCTTGCAAAAGACCTGGCGAATGATTGTTGACGAGGATACAGGCGAGCTTGCTGAGGCGGTAAAAGAGGTCCCCGCAGACGAGACGACCCTTAGACTGTTGAACCAGACGATAAGAAAAGTCGGTAACGATATCGAGACCCTTAACTTCAATACGGCGATAAGCGCGATGATGATTTTTGCCAATCATCTTAGCAGCCAGACAGTCAGGCCTAAATCAGTGGTCGAGAAGTTCATTCTGATTCTTGCGCCTTTTGCACCACATATTGCTGAGGAACTCTGGCAAAGGTTGGGCCGTAGCGACAGCCTGGCTTATGAGCCATGGCCGCAATACGACCAGGAGCTTGCCAAAGAAAAGGAAATTGAATTGGCGGTGCAGGTCAACGGCAAAATAAAGGATAGAATTATTGTTGGCGCAGAGGCTGATGAGGAGCAGATAACGCAAGAGGCATTTGCCAGCAAAAAGGTAATGGCTGCTATGGCAGGTAAGCCGGCCAGGAAAATCATCGTGGTAAAACCGAGGATAGTAAGCATAATCACGTGATTGCGATGTGTACTGAGATTGAGGCAAAGCTGAAGGTCGATTCGCTGCCGCAGATAGAATGTAAGCTAACTGAGCTGTGTGCTGAGTTTCTCGCAGAGCAGCTTCACAAGGACTATTATTTCGACGATGACAAGTCGTCTTTCAGAAATAGTGACCAGGCTCTCAGGTTACGGCAGCAAGTAACCGCCGGAAGCGAAAAGAATCTCTTGACCTACAAGGGTCCCAAGCAAAAGGACAAATTCAAGAAAAGACAGGAGATCGAAGTCGAGGTCGGCGATCACGGACTTGGTGAACAACTGCTTTCAGCTTTGGGGTTCAAAAGGGTTTTGGTTTTTGAAAAGAATCGCCGAATTTGGCGGCTTGGAAATTGTGTGGTTGCTGTGGACCGGCTGCCGTTGTTGGGCGGCTTTGTGGAGATAGAAGGTCCTGATGATGAGAAAATTGCCGGGGTCCAGAAAGACCTGGGGCTGTCTGATTTGCCGCACATCATACAGAGCTATGCAGACTTGATAGAAGAGAAACTACGTCAGCTTGGAAAAAAGCAAAGAGAAGTTTTCCTGTAGCGTCTACCTTTCTAATATGAAGCCTGATGACGGTTATATTGCCTATATTGTAAATCCCAAGTCTGGTGCAAGCAGCAGCAAATTAGCCGGACGCCAGTTTCAGCAGTATCTTGTTGAAAAAGCCTTCGACGTTAGAGTTAGTCTGACGGTTTCGTTGGCCGATGCCTGCGAGCTGGCTACGGATGCTGCGGTTGATTATGGTTGCGCGCTGGTTGTGGCGGTGGGCGGCGACGGCACGGTCAGAGAAGTAGCGCACGGTTTGGAAGGCAGCGACAAGCCACTATTGGTTGTGCCGTGCGGCACAGAGAATCTGCTGGCAAACGAGCTGGGTTTTGACGAAACACTGCAAACGATAATAAGAACATTTGAGTCGGGCTGCATTCGGCCATTGGACTTAGGAAGTGCAAACGGCAAATGCTTCGCTTCCATAGCCGGTTTTGGATTTGATGGTGAGGTGGTTCACCGCGTCAGCAGGCAACGCAGCGGGTATATAGATTACTTTGATTACCTTGAGCCGGTCTGGAGAACCTTCTGGGATTATAAATTCCGCCCCATGAAGGTGGAAGTGGACGGCGAAGAAATTTATGACGGCCGCGGATTGGTTTTTGTCGGCAATGTTTCAAGATATGCTGTGGGCCTGCAGATATTGCATCATGCCAATTTCGGCGATGGGCTGCTGGATGTGTGCATATATAAATGTGGAACTCGGATTCATTTGCTGAAACATTCGGCGATGACGGTTCTGAAACAGCACGCCTACAGCGGTGATGTGATTTATCGCCAGGGCAAAAGTATCTCCGTGACTTCCGACGCTACGGATATAAAGACTGAAGTTGACGGCGACCCTGGTCCGCCGCTGCCGGTCCACATCAAGGTCATACCGCAAGCTGTTAAGGTGATGGTTCCGGAGGGCGCCAAGCCGGCGGGAATGAGAACCAGGATTATCAGAGCACTGGGATAGGTATGAATGGAGGCAATTTCAAAATTGGCGATGTGGAAGTCGGCCTGGACGCACCTTTATTTGTAATGGCTGGGCCCTGCGTTATCGAGAGCAGAGCCTGCTGTCTGGATATTGCCCGCAGACTTGCGGATATTGGCTGCAAGACCGGCGTAGGCGTGATTTTTAAGGCGAGTTTCGATAAGGCCAATCGCTCCAGCCTGCGCAGTTTTCGCGGGCCAGGCATCGAGAAAGGCCTGGCGATTCTGGCAGCGGTTCGCCAAAAGACTAATTTGCCCGTTATGACCGATGTCCACGAGCCGGCTCAGGCTTGCCTTGCCAGCCAAGTTGTTGACTGTCTGCAAGTGCCGGCTTTTTTGTGCAGGCAGACCGATCTTCTCTGTGCCTGTGCGCGAACGGGCAAGCCTGTGAACGTCAAAAAGGGCCAGTTTCTCTCGCCCGATGAGATGAAGAACGTGGTGGAAAAGATTCGTGCCTGCGATAACGAAAAAATTATACTTACCGAGCGGGGCACCTTCTTTGGCTATAACCGGCTGGTCAACGATATGACGGCGATCGAGGTTATGAAGAAGCTGGGCTATCCTGTGGTCTTTGACGCCACGCACAGCACGCAACAGCCTGGCGGTTTAGGTTACGCCAGCGCAGGCCGACGCGAAATGGCCCCAGTACTGGCAAAGGCAGCAGTCGCCGCCGGGGCGAGCGGGCTTTTTATTGAAGTCCATACTCAGCCGGATAAAGCCAAGTCGGACGCCGCCAGCATTATGCCGATAGACTGGCTTGAGAGCCTGCTAAAGATGTGCAAAGAGATTTTTGGAATTATACGTGGGTAAAGAAACGACTCAGCAGTCAAAGTATTTGTATGGGCCGGTGCCTTCGCGCAGACTGGGCCTTAGTCTGGGCGTTGACATTGTACCGCTTAAAGTCTGCACATTAAATTGTGTTTACTGCCAACTGGGCCGAACCACGCAAAAGAGCGTTGAGCGTAGAGATTTCGTTGCCATCGACGCTGTTTTAGCAGAGCTGAAGGAACGATTGGCTCAAGGTCCCCAGGCGGATTTTATCACCATTAGTGGTTCTGGCGAGCCGACCCTCAATGCGAGGCTGGGCGAATTGATAGACGGCATACGGGCGATTACGGATATTCCCATAGCGATAATAACCAACGGCACGTTGCTGCACCGGCAAGATGTCCGTGCCGATTGTGCGAAGGCCGACGTTGTATTGCCTTCGCTTGATGCCGGTGACGAGCGGGGTTTCCAAAGAGTAAACCGTCCGCACAAGGATATCAGTATTGAAAAGCTGATTTCCGGGCTGTGCAAATTCAGAGAGGAGTTTGCCGGCCAGCTCTGGCTTGAGGTTTTTCTTGTCGAAGGGCTGAATACCGACGCTGAGCAAATTGCCAAAATCAGGGCTGCCATAGCACTTATTCGTCCTGATAAGGTGCAGCTTAATACAGCCGTGCGTCCTGCCGCTGAGCCGAACGTCAGAATTGTCGATGCTGAAAAGCTGCACGCCATCGCTGCTGGCCTGGGCGAAAACTGCGAGGTGGTGGCTGATTTTTCGCCGGGCCGCCACCCTGAGCACTTGCCCAGCACAGCCGAAAGCGTATTATCAATGCTAAAACGCAGGCCCTGCTCACTGGACGATATATGCTCGGGCCTGGGCATACACCGCAATGACGCGCTAAAACATATCAGTCACCTTCAAAAGCAAGGGCTCATCGGTTCTGAAGAAGGAGACCGAAAAGCCTTCTTCAAAGCGCGGTAGCAGCAACAGCTCATCGCGCTTACTAATTTGCTTCCCCATTTGCAGTTAATCCGTCAAGATTCACGCTCAATTTTGTAAAGCCGAAACGCTTATTGGCCGATAAAAGCGTTGTAGCGAAGCCAAATTTTTTGAGTTTGAACCACCAATGCTATTGGAAAAAAAGAGCCGACAACTGGTTCTAAACAAGGCGGGAGAGAAGTTCATATTTCGTTACGAACAGGGGCGTGAGAATGAACTTCTGGACGCTCTAATTGAGCAAGCGAAGGATAAGCGGACAAGTTTTGACTGGTTTGATGCAGCAGTATTGAGCTTCAAAGTGACGCAGATACTTCTCAGCCAGGCGGACGAACTCTTACACCAAGATGTGGATGCGCAGGTTCGAGTGAACCAGGTTTGACAAAGAATCCGGATCGTAGATTTACATTCAGGCATTTGTGCAGCAGATACTTAGCCAGGTAGGCGGCCCGCCGAAAGCGGGCTCGATGAGATTGAACAGGTAGGTAAACTATGGAAGTAGATAGCATAATTGTCCAAGAGTTTCTGAATTACTTGAGGTTCGAAAGGCGGTTCTCTGAGCATACAGCCAAGTGTTATGGTGCTGATTTGAGCCAGTTTAGCGGCTTCTTAGCTGATGGCTCGCACCGCGGCGTCGGTCCTGCCGATGCGATTTCTCTGTCTGATCGCCACGACGGTTCAGCTACCGCGATCGCGACGCAGACCGAGTCGGATATTGACCAGTTACTTTTCTCGGTAGACGTCAACACGGTCAGGGCCTATCTGGCTTTTCTTAATGATAGGCAATATTCCAAAGCGACCATAGCCCGCAAGCTGGCCACTCTGAGAAGCTTTTATAAGTTCCTGGTCAAAACGAATCGGCTCAGCTCCAATCCGGTCTCGGCAGTCAGGACGCCCAAGCAGGATAAGCGTCTGCCGAGGTTTATGGAGTACGATGAGATAAAGAGACTGCTGGAGACGCCCCCAATGGATAACTGGCTGGGGGCAAGAGATAGAGCCATTCTGGAGACGCTCTACAGCACAGGCATGCGCGTCAGCGAAGTGGTGGCGCTGAATATGGACGACATCGACTTCTTGGGTGAAGCCGTACATATCCGCGGCAAGGGCAAAAAAGAGAGGATTGCGCCTATTGGTTCGTCGGCCTTGCAGGTCATTCAGCACTACATCGAGTTCAGGAATAAACGGGCACAGAATAACAGTAATTTTGACACCAAGGTTCTATTCGTGAATAAGCACGGCAAGCGGCTCAGCACTCGTAGTGTCCGCCGCAAGATGGATAAGTATCTCAAAATAGCCGGGCTCGACCCTGCAATCAGCCCGCACACTTTGCGCCATAGTTTTGCAACGCACATGTTGAATAACGGTGCTGATTTGAGAAGTGTCCAGGAGCTGCTCGGCCATCAGTCGCTGTCCACAACACAGATTTACACGCATCTTACTACATCCAGACTCAAAGAGGTCTACCAGAAGGCTCATCCAAGAGAAAATGCAGACGATGGTCAGGAATTTGAAAGCTGAGAGACATAACGGCCAACCATGAGCAAAAAGCCGCTTCTCGGAGCGGCTTTCTTTATGTGGTCTCAAGTAAGGGTAAATCCATCTTGCTAAGTTTCGCGTTTTTTGGGGGTAAAATCGCTCTCAAGCAGGGGTTTGTATGGAATCTGGCATTAAACACATAGTCTAAAGAACCGGCGAGCATCACATAAATTCGACGAGTACAGGCTACAGGGCCTGTGGCCCAGGTTTACCCAGACTAACGTCTTTGCAAAAGTGCGAAAGTCACCAGGTTCACTCACCCAAAAATTCTGTGACATCCTCTTGACACACAATACATGAGATTGTATACTCATGCTAAATTATAACCCGGTAGGTTGTCTATTTTGGAGGGCCACAAAAATGGCAAAGGATCTGCAAGTATTGGGCCAAAGTCAAAGTAGGAACATCCTGCTGAATGTGAAACAATTCCTCTCGGATGTTAGTATCTACGAAAGCAAAAAACTGCGCGCAAGTATTCTTTTTGGGGATCTAGTCGGCTCTACAGGATTCAAGAGGTACCACGGTGTAAGAGAGGGTCTAGCCAAAGTTGTTCAGCATAATGAAGTTGTGAGGGAGTGTGTTGAGAAATTTGGTGGTAGGACGGTCAAGTACGTCGGCGATGGTGTCATGGCAATGTTCGAAGGGACGCAATCCGAATTCTGTGCGCTGAAAGCGGGTCTCGAGACAATTCTAAAGATGAAGGAGGCGAATGAGCGACACAAGTGGACGTATCCTTTCTGGATGGATACCAAGGTTGGCATTGACAGTGGATCCGTGTGGATATTCCAGTACGACAATTCTCCCGAAGATCCGCAGGGAACGACTGTAGATATTGCTGCAAGGCTCAGTTCCTTAGCAGGACCCAACCAAGTGTTGTGTACGAACGAGACCTACAAAATCGCACGGCAGGCAGGCGTACTCCCTAATCCAAGCGCTGAGTTTAAGAGATACTTGAAGGGAATCAAAGATAGGTTCGATCTTACAGTGATTGTTCCAGAAGGTTGCAAGTATGAACGGTGGGATGTCGAAGGTCCATCCCATGAGGTTAAGGAAAAACTAGAAGGGGCCTATCGACTATTACACGAAAAGAAATCAAAGGAAGCGTTCAACGCATTCAAGGAGATCGGCAAGCAATATCCGGATGACTACGTATCAAACATATTCGTTGCCGAGTATTTGTTGATGGAAGGTGCCGCCACAGACCAGGAATATAAAGACAGATTGTCTTTAATAGAAGATCATATCGACAAGGCCATGTGTTCTCGGCCGAATTCGTGTCAGGTCTGGCTGCTGCTTGGCTCGCTGCATTTCAAATACTTCGAAATGGACCGCGACACGGTACACATCGAGAAAGCAATCCACTGTGCGAGAAATGCTGTTCACTTTGCAAGTGATTGGCAAAATACTGGAGGACTGCTCCAAGCAAAGGTGTGCCTCATGCTTTTTCTCCAGGCACTTGCGAAACATCGAAAGGATCAAAGTGCCCTTGATGAGGCTAGGAAGCTATGCGTTGAACTTGAACCCGTCATGGAGTACGCGTTCAACGATTGCCGATCAGATTTCTACGTGGGGTATGCCTCAGTGCAGCTTCAGTCTGGCAGCAGCGAGTTTGATCAAATAGAAAAGATGATAATGCGGGCTAGAAAGCTCAATCCGGGAAACTTCAGAGTTTGCGAGGTGGAGCGAGACCTAATCAAAAGTCATTATCCTAATGGTGGTCTTGCTGGCACGTCCAACGTGTCTTTATTTGAATAAACCATGTAGGAATCCACTGCTGACAGCGCGAAGCAATCTCGTTGCTGCGGCCCCAGGACCGTTACGACAGGCGCTTGTGGTCCATATTCACGACATGTCTCTTCGAAGGTGTCGTAGATTTCGGGAAGTCGTTCATCGTGGAGTTCCCGTAGAAGGACAACGACCGAGTATCGCCGCCCGGTATAATGTATGGTAACCTTTTCAACATCGCGATGTGACTCTGCGCAGGGTCGCAGCCTATCTGCAATCTCAGACAAGGATAGCCCATCAGTATCCATCTGCAAACGGAGATCAAATCGCTGCGCAAACATACCTAAATTGGGCGGCTTTAAGCACAGTTCGTAACAGCGCACAGTCTCCCCGTCTTCAAATAGGAACCTTATCAGTCCCCTCTCGCTAAGATCAGTGTTGTCATTCATGCTAACCATAGAGTCTAAATCGGACGTATTTTCAGTCACCTTTACTCGAAATTGGGTACATATCTGCCATCTGTCACTTGGCGATGATCGACCACATGTTGCCCACACTATTATCGGGCGTGTCTGAATATGTGCAATAATGGTGAGTAATGCGGACAGTCAGGAATGGCGGTGACTTAAATCGGTAGTAGTTTTGGATTGTTCAATTGTTATTGCTGCCGGTGTATTCGGGCACGAGCTCTTTGATTTTTTGAACTATCTCGCTGTAGTTTTGCTGTTGGGCGATTGTCACCAGTTCGTCTATCCCGGCGCGGAGCTTATCTCGGTCCATCGGGATGTTTTGCCATATCCTGATTTTGGGATGCCTGGTGCGCTGCATATCTTCGCCCTCTATTGATAGTTCTTCGAAAAGTTTCTCGCCGGGTCGGGGATTGGTGAAAGTTATCTCAATGTCTTCGCCGGGCCTAAAACCGCTGAGCGTAATAAGCTCTTTGGCCAGGTCCACGATTTTTACCGGCTCACCCATATCCAGCACAAAGATTTCGCCTCCCTTTCCCATCGTTGCCGCCTGCAGCACCAGTTGACTGGCTTCAGGTATGGTCATAAAGTACCGCTTCATCTGCGGGTCTGTCACGGTTAGCGGCCCGCCTTCGGCAATTTGCTTTTTGAAGATGGGCACAACCGAGCCCTCGGAGCCAAGCACATTGCCAAACCGAACGGTGACAAAATGCGTCTGGCTGGTTCTACTTAAATCCTGGATATACATCTCGGCGATTCGCTTGGATGAGCCCATAATGCTGGTTGGATTGACGGCTTTGTCGGTGCTGATCATCACGAAATTAGCTGTGCCGAAGCAATCTGCGGTATCCGCAACCACCCTTGTGCCCACAACGTTATTCTTGATAGCCTCTCCGGGGTTGAGTTCCATCAGCGGTACGTGTTTGTGGGCAGCGGCATGAATCACGACCTCTGGTTTGTACTTCTCGAAAATGCGCTCTACGCGGAGCTTGTCGGTAATGTCGCAAATGATGCCTTCAAGGCGGACGGCGGGAAATTGCCTCTGCAATTCTCGCTCAATGTAGAATAGCGGATTTTCAGCCTGCTCAAGGAGCAACAGTAACTTCGGGCTGAATCTACATAGCTGCCGGCACATTTCCGAGCCAATCGAGCCGCCGGCTCCTGTGACCAGAATTACTTTATCTTTAGTAAACGCTTCTATAGAGTCCTGGTCGAGTTGAACGACTTGTCTGCCCAGCAAATCATTGATATCAACGTCTCGAATTTGAGAGACGCGGAACTTGCCCGAGGCAATATCGGTAATTGCAGGTACTGTTCGGAACCGGATTTTAGCGCCCTGGCACACCTGAATGACCCGCCTTAGCTGCTGATGGCTCGCTGAGGGCATGGCGATGGCAATTTCTTCAATATTGCGGTCGGCGCAGATTTTCGGCAGTTGCTCGACAGTGCCCAGCACTGGGATGCCATGAATGTCAATGCCTTGTTTGATAGGCTCATCGTCTATAAAGCCTATCACCTCATATTGGGCTGTGGGCATACGATGGATCTCTCGCAGAAGCGCCTCGCCGGCATTGCCGGCGCCGACTATAAGAAATCTCTTGAGTCGGCTGCCTGCGACCGTGCGGAATTCCTCGTAGTACAGGCGAATTACCATGCGAAGTCCGGCCAGCAGTAGAATTGTGCTGAACATATCGGCCATAACTACACCATCGACCTTCTCTATAGCTGGCAAATTTGTGCGGAGGAGGCCGATATGCGGCACTATCGCAAACCATAAGGCTACGATAATTATAGTGCTTACCAGTGAAGCTCGCAGAATCCCAAGAAGGTCGGAGATCCCTACATAGCGCCACCAGCCACGATATTGCTTGAAAAGTCCAAATACCACCAGCTTGATGGTGATAAAGAGCGGCAAGTAACGAGGATAATCTTTTACAAACCAACGGGCTGGCAATTGCATATCATTCAGCACCAGGAAGGAAAGCATTAAAGAGGCGGCAAAGGCTATTATGTGGGCAAGTATAATCAGTGGCTTGCGAAATCTCAGCAGTACCGTAGGGGAGGAAGCAGGTAGTTGTAACGGGCTTTGATCTTTGCCTTTCTGCTGCGTATTGTTTGCCGACTCGGACATATCTTCCCAGACGCCATAGCTCTGCCCGCAATTGTTCGCGAGCGTACATATTAAGAACGGCTTAGGCTGATGTCAAGGAGTCACCAGCGCACAACAAGGCCTCACTCCCCCGATGCAATTTGCGCTAATTGAACACCACGTGTTTTATCACTCTGCCGGCGATTATGAATCCGGCTGTTCTTCTGACTCCGGCTGCGTCTCTGCTTCTTCGGGCTTGGATTCAGGTGTGCTCGGCTCGGTTTTAGTTTCCTCTGGATAGGTGTAGACATCCTCCAGGGCGGTATCGTCAACTTTGTTACGCATCAGCGCGTAAATCACAGTATTGGCTGAAAAATAGAAGCTCACTAAAAAGGAGATAACTAATCCGACCGTGACCAGCACGAATATGTGTACCAAGACAGCCGCGACTGACTCCGTCCATTTGCTTGCTTCGGAGGCTGAGTAGCTCAAGAGGTTAGCGAAGCTTGGCTGCGGCCAGATAGTTTCAAGCTTGCTGTTGTCACCCAGAATGCCCAGTTGCAGAGTCCGGTGAGAGACCCACAGCAGCAACAACGCGAAAGACCTTACAAACACGTAACAAATTGCCCCGTAGATCGCAGCCAGAGCGGTGTAGAAGCCCATTCGCCACGGTTTTGCGTATATGTAGCTGAAAGAACGGCTTATGGCGTCAAAGCAGTCTGCATCGTCATATCCCAC
>Ga0315296_10004869_pt1 | contig 10896 bp, 10 predicted proteins | sample YL17G14_18_MG_FD_203921 | JGI IMG/M metagenome (GOLD analysis project Ga0315296, IMG submission 203921) | Sediment microbial communities from Yellowstone Lake, YNP, Wyoming, USA - YL17G14_18 | ecosystem: Environmental > Aquatic > Freshwater > Lake > Sediment | place: USA: Wyoming | collected...
TCAGATATGTAAAAAGACCGTATTCCGTCCTTGTTAGCGTAACCTGTTTCCCCCTAACATATACCTTGTGTCCTAAGAGGTCTACCACGATGGACCTGTCATTGAGGAACGTTTGCGATTTTCCCGACAGAGTAGCTAACCGGAGGCGTCGCAGGACTGATTCCATACGCGCTAATAGTTCGCCAAACCTGTAAGGTGGCGCTAGGAAGTCATCCGCCCCAGCTGACAAAGCTGCGATTACCTCGGTTTCATCACCATTTGAGCCCAGCAAAATAATAGGCGTTTGAGTAAATTGACGAATCCAGTGGCAAAGCTGCGCTCCATTCACCCCCGGTAATGCTGCTTCAATTACCGCAATGTCCGGCGGGTCATGAAACAGTTGGTAGAGAGCATCACCGTCATTCCTAACGCAAGAAACGATAAAGCCCTGACGCTGAAGGCAAGTTTTCACGGACTCAGAAATGTGGCTACGGGAGTCCACAAGTAATACCTTCTCGTGATTCATGGCAGCACCTTGAGTAGCCGTATACTTAGAAACTAGTATAGGAAATGGTCACGCGCTTGAGCCCCTGTTACACCAAAGATATGCAAAAATCTGACGCTGCCCTGCCCCGATCAGTTAGCCTGAAGTACCGCCTAGGCTTAGCTTCCTTGTATCCCTCCTGAAAGGCTGATATCTCCTCTTTACCGGTTGGTTCTACCCATCCCAACTGGATCAGAAGGTGGAAGTAGCGAACAAAACTATGGGACCTAATTGGGGTAAATTTATGGGGGATTTCTTCTAAGACTCGTAGCATCAACCTATCTTCTTCTTCGGAGGTCATGGGAGGGAGGCCGACCCTTATCCGTCTCTCTACCTCTCTACCTACAGCATCTTCAGCATGCCTCTTGAATAAGGCTGTTTTATAATGCTCTCTGATGTCTGTTTGGCAGGCTCCCTCTGACGGGTCTATCCTGGGGGCGCCGTAAGGCCCCCTACCCATAAGATAATCCCTGATAAATACTCCTAATCCAAAGGGCCTCAAGAAACCGCCTCTATTTAGTCTGAGTGCTTCTGCCATATGTCGCCCTTGCTATAGCTTCTGTTCCCCGGCCCTATAGAGTTCTCTCACGGCATACTGCCGGTATTAAGGCAAGTAGCGCCTCAAAATCCTCAAAGTCATCAGTCCCAGGCATCACATAGCATTAAGCCTGATCTCCAACTCTTTTACTCTGGCTACTACCCTGTCCTTGAGTTGGTTAACGCAATCAGGGTCAATCTTCTTGGCTGGCTATTTTTAAACCGCCGAAAGTAGCACTTTTTAAGTTGCCGTTGACAGTTGCTGCTGAACCCCTAGGCCCTCAAGAAAGCAACGGTTTGCAAATTTGTAATCACTCAAATTCTCTTTATCTTGAGCCGCTTCTAAATTCTCCAACAAATCCATTGTCTTGCCAGTTACCTTACTTACTATTTTTGTTTGTATTCTTGCACTATATTATGGCTTTGTCAATAGGGTTTGTCCACATTTTTAGTGAGTTCATAAAAAATTGGTTATTGACAAAATATCAAATATTGGTATCATATAAATACTTATGGATTTGACTAATAAGATAAAACAATTACGAGAGGAACGGAATTGGACCCAGGATGAATTAGCCAAACGGTCTGGTTTAGATCGGGCGTATATTGCCGCTATAGAAACAAAGCAAATTAAAAAACCTTCCGTGGGATCCTTCATTAAATTAGCCCGCGCCTTCAAAATTCGCCCTGAAGAGTTATATCAGGCTGCCGGATATATCAAAGATGTTAGAACCACCATCCCGCACAAAGAGTCTTGGGATGAGATATTGGTGCGTTTCAATGTAGCTATGCCATCTTCCGTGCCGATATACGAAGAGTTCCCCTTTCATGCCGGTGAGGATGTAGCGCCAATTGATTTTATTCCAATGGTCAAAAACCACGTCAAAAAAAGGAATTTGGAAGGTTACATTGTTCGCGGGAGCTGCCTTAGGCCCAAGATTGAGGATAAAGATATTATCATAATTGACCGGGATGCACCAATAGAGAATGGGGACATAGTAGCCTGCCTCGTTGATGGCAAAATGCATCTAGCACGGCTCAGAAAAATTGCCAATGAACTCTGGTTAGAAAATAATGATGGTAGGATACTGTTTACGGAGTGCGAGGTTGCGGCCCCGGTTATTGAGGTGAGGAGGAGGCTGAAACAAGATTCATAATTTTTGGTTGTCTACTAACTGTCCATCCGATAAGTTAGGAGGTGACAAACATGCCAGCCTTGGAAGAATTTATTATCGCAGCTAAAGCAATTACATTGGCAGTTATTGAAAAAGGGAAAATAGCATTCCCACCTACGGGAAATCCTGAGGAAGTTGGGACAGCGGCTGGCAAAGTTCTCAAAGCTGTATATGCCCAAATGAGGAAAGAGAGCTGAGAAGAGGAAAGAGAGTAAGCGGTGTCTAGAAGGAAAGTTACAAACCACAAACGCGAGGAGCCATCTAGGAGATTGGTCATATAAAGTCACACCTAGCACCAAGACGATGACTAAATAACCCATAAGGGGGTAGGGCTGTTAGAACGGTTGCGCTAGGTTTTAGATTCTCTAACTTGCAGTCAAAAGGTAGGGGGTTCAAATCCCCCCGGCTCCAGTTTCAAATCTGGCCTGCCCCCATAAACTATACCACTTTCTAAGTTAGTCTCATCGACATAATTACTGGCATTATAGCTTCAGGAGCGGGTGGTCGATAGCGTAAAGCACTATGTGGCCGAATCTGATTGTACTCCTTACGCCATTGCTCAATCAATATCTTCGCTTCGGCGAGAGCCCTTCTTGAGCGAACAATCACACCGTGAATACCACTCGCATCGGCGGTTCTTAGGATTGCCCCCATATTATGCGGGTCTTCAATACCATCGAGGATACAATAGAGGGGTGCTTCATTCCTTTTTCTGGAGATAGTAAGCAAATCCTCTAAGGTGACATATTCCTTGACTGCGGCGTAAGCAATGACCCCTTGGTGAGCAGCGGTTGTGCTCGACTTATCAATAACATGTCTTGCGACATATTCAATGGGTATTCCTCTAGCCTGAGAAAGGTGCAATATTTGGGCTACGCCGACATGCCGTTCGATATTTTGGGCAAGCAATATTTTATCTATAGGTCGGTCGGACTTTAATGCCTCAATTACTGGATTCCTACCTTCAATAATGTCTGCCGCCATTTACCCTTGTGTCCTCGGTTATTGGCACAAACAAGTAATAACACTCTAGATAGCCGAGTCCCCTTTGTCAAGCTCATCAAAGTGGTAAGTGATGCCTTTTCAAGCCATAGAGTTTTCCACCTTGTCTCTTTTTCCCCTCACAGTGCCCCAATGCTCTCCGACGATTTATGTTGATGTATACTGAGGCAACATTCTGACGGTTTGTGCAATCTACAGGCAGGTTACAAAAAACGGCCCCGTTGATGAGTTAGTAGTATAAACGACGGCTTCCATGTATGCGGTTGTCAAGAGGGATGCTATTGCAAAATCATGATGTCAAGGAAAGGAGACATTAAAAGACAGGGTTGCTAAATCAAGCCCAGCCGTCTAAGTCTGATGCACATTGCTGACTTTGGAACGTCAAAGATTTCCGCCATCCGGTCCAAATCCTTGACCTTTGCCCACCTTTCCACTACCCACTCTCTGGGCATCAGGATACAGCTGGCAAAGTAGTCAGCCAGCAACTCGTTGAAAGAACCTACTATACTTCCTCTCTTCCTGAACACGGGGCTGGTCCGGCAGTGGGCTAAGATATGAAAAGCCTCGTGGAACACAGTAAACCGCATTGTAGGAGCGGCGTCAGCCTCCTTAACTTGTATTATCCATCCGTCCTTCTGACGCCAGATAGCACCATGATAAGCCTTTAATGGCAGTTGGTGGATTTCTACAGTATGCTGCTGGTCAAATAGCATAACCAGCCCGGTTGACACCGGGGGGCAACGAACTTTTCCCATCTTAAGGTACGTGCCTGCCAGTGTTTCCACCAGTTGAGCTAGCCTACAAACTCCCTTAGTTTCCCTTTCTATAAAATCAAAGCTCTCAAAATTAAATTGCCTCTTATCAAGTAATCGGTTGAGGCGTTCTCTGTTCTCATCAAGGCACCAGCCACTCCGCTCTGTCCTCGGGCAGCGTTCATGTAAGAGGCAACTCATGCCGTCGCCCTTGCTTATAAAGGACCAGAGCTCAGTTTCCCACCTAGGAATTTTTGCCGGCATTGTACCTTTTTTGCTTTCGACGCTCAATTAGGTCCTCAATCATGGTAACCAGGTCTTCATCAAGTTCATTGGGATACTTTTGGCGAGCATACTCCCGAAACTCAGGCCACTCAGGAGGTCCTGTCTCAGCTACTCCAGGCAGGTGCCCAACAATGGAGAGAATCTTCTCCACAGGCACACCACTATATTCAGCCAACTTATGGCAGGAGCGGATATTGGGAATATCCTGACCGGAAAGCCAGCGGCTAACGGTAGCATGGCTGACACCTAAATCGGACGCCAGTTGGCTTGGTAAGCGCTTCCGCCGACGCATTATCTCCTTGAGAAATGAGACTATAGGGGCTTCTTGTGTACTCATAAGTAAGTGCAATTATATAGGGTAGCATCAATACTTGTCAAACTTGTCAGTTATTGATAACTGACCAAGGCAAAGCCCCCAAATAACCGCCAACCTATTGACAAACCAGAAAGGCAATGGTATTATTGTCCGCAAAAGCACACATTGTGCTCCTTTGGGTAAGTAATAAACGATTTACCTATTGACAAAGGGGGGAAATTGTGTTAGCTTTTATGTCCGTAGGAGGACAAGGGATGACCATAAAGGTAAGTCACAATTATGGAAAGATAGCTCTCCTGTCAAGTTGTTTACATTTAGACAAGCCGGTGGTCGGGTTCCTGAAGAAGGGCAGGTGGTTACAGGCGTGAGATGAGCAGGCAACCTGGCCACTATTATTATTTTTTGCCCACTATTTTGGCATTTGGTGAATTAGCAATAAAGGAGGTGATGTGTATCGGAGAAACGGGAGGTTTTTCTACTACTATCATTGAAACCTTTTAGAGGAGGAATATAAGGTTGATGAAAAATAAATTTAGTTCAATATGGCGGATTACCATCGCACTGGTGTTAATCGCTAGTATGGCGATGGTCTTCGCGCCAGCGCCACTGGTCAGCGCCGCGAGTGGGCCTATCCTGAGTGTGACCATAGATCCCGCCACTGGCTCCAACCGCTTTGTGTGCGACACCTTTCCCGTCGTGGCTACGGTTAGCAACTCAGGTAGCACCGGAGAAAATGTCGTTGTCAGCATTGCGGTTACAGGAGGAGCCCATAGGGAAAGCGGTGATGCTGCCCAGTTGGTCTATGATATTTGCAATGGTTGCTCTAAGCAGGCTAGCTGGACAGTGCATTGCACCGGCCTGGCCGATGCCACTATCACGGTCACGGCAACAGGGAAAAATGTCCCATCTCCAGTAGTCAGCTTAGTAACCGTTCACCAGAAATGCAAGCTGGAGGTGGCAATCACCAGCCCTGCAAATTCAGCTCAGTTCAGCGCCGGCGACCAGTTTGCTGTCACCGCTACCGTCAAGAACAACACCGCTGCTGTGTGCAATACTGCTAACGCCTGCCTGACAATCAGCAACCCTACCCGAGCGGGGCTGAAAGGTGGCTCTCTCTGCTACAACGTCGGTCCTATTGTCCCGGGTGGCACACAGGTGGTGAATTGGACGCTCCAGTGCTTAGCTCCTGGTGCGGTTGACTTAACCGTCAGGGCAAACGGTTGTGGACAAACGGACTGCGCCGCCTGCGATGCCAAAATCACCATACAGCAGCTCAACGCCTGCGGACTTCTACTGACTATTACCAGCCTTCCAGCAGGCAAGATATGCGTGGGCAGCCCCTTTACCGTTACTGGCACTGTCAAGAATACCGGGAATACCACCGTCACCAGCGTCCAGGCACAACTGACAGCAACTACCCATGCCTCATCGGTATTAATCTCACCTAGTGGGTGGTATTCCGTTATCAGCAGCCTGGCGCCGACAGACTCGCCGGCTTCGGTAAGCTGGACGGTCACCTGCACCGGCAGGGAGCTAACGGGGACGAATCAGGAATGCCTTGACGAACTGATTAACTTTACAGCTGAAGCTCGGGGTACATGCGGTGGCGGTCCCGTTACTGCCGCTCCGGTTGTACTGAATAATGAGGGAAAGGGCTGGGCCAACCAGAAGTTCGTCATTGTGAACATCTTGCCACCCAACCCTACGGATGTACCATCATGGCCCTATGTCTGCGTAGGTGATGAGTGGCTGCTTGACGCCAGTGTGCACAACTGCGTGGTTCAGGAGGCTGTGGGTAATATCTCAATAACGGTGAGCGGAAATGCTATGATTGTGACGCCACCAGTTAGCCCACAGGATATGAGCATTCCCGCCAGCCAAACGGTCAAGCTTTCTGATACGGGGGGTCCGCTGCCGTGGCATGTGAAATGTATCGGCACCGGAGATGTTACCATCACGGTGAAATACCTTGGTGTGGCTGGTCTTCTTACGCTGTGCGATTCAGATACAGTGGTGGTTCATCAGAAGACCCCGGCGGACCTTGGGGTTTCGGTTACTGCTCCCGGCTGTAAAGCTGTGGGCGACACCTATACCGTCACTGCCACCATAACCAACACTGGCGGCGCCACTGCCGCTGATGCCAAAGATGTTACGGCTGATATAACCTATACTGGCGATGTCATCAAGGTTAGTGGAGACGACCCAGCCAACATCGGTACTGTGGCTTATGGTTCTCCCAAAACTTACACCTGGACATTCCAGTGCACTGGCTGTACAGATGCCAGCTTCTACGTTACCGTAAACGGCAATGACTCGGTCTGCTTCCCTCACCCAAGTACGCCGCCTCGCATTATTCCCCCGGTCGATAGCGTTATGCTATACACCACGCAGGTTATCCTTGATGTGGCGATTACCAGTCCCGCGCCATGCGCGGAATTTGACCTTTCCCAGACTTTCTGTGTCACGGCTAGAATTACCAATAACGACTGTGACAAAAATACCATTACTGTTTCCACCGCCACCATAAGCCTAATTGGTAACGCCGAGCTGGTGTCGGGTGAGGAAGCAAGCAAGAGCGTCGGGGTTATCGCTTACCTGGCATACAAAGATGTCTCCTGGACGGTGCACTGCAAGGGGCCGGGCGATGTTGACATTCTCGTTACCGCAAATGTGACTAGCCCTTGCGCCCTAAGCTTCTGGGATGCCATCAGCGTCCACCAGAAGGCACCACCGGTTACGGTGGAAATCCTGTCTCCTGCCTATGGTACTGCTTTCGTTGCCACCAGCCAGGACTTTGCCGTAACTGCCAAGGTCTGTAACCCAGGTTCGACAATTGCCTATAATATCCCCGTTACCGCTACCGTAAACCCTGTCACAGGAGCGACGGTATCGGATGCAACCAAGACTATCCCACGACTCGACCCCAAGGAATGCACAACCCTTACCTGGACACTGCACTGCGTTGAGCAGGGGGTGGACTGGGTAACGGTGACTGCGGTTGGTCAAGAGACGGTGTCGGCTTCTGTCCCCATTCTGCAGTACCCGGCAGCCCATCTTGCGGTCCAGCTCAGCCCCATTCCTGGTGGGCCATTCCCGGTTTCCACTGACTTTGACGTGAGAGCGACCATAACCAACACCGGTGAGGCGGATGCTACTGAGGTCAATGCTACCCTCTCGGTAACACCTGAGGGCAGCGTGGCTGTTGCTGCTGGCGGAGGCGGATTTACCCAGTCCTTCGGGACCATTCCTGGCCACGGCTCGGCGAATAACTCAGTCACCAAGACCTGGCATCTGCACTGCAACCAACCCGGTGCGAGCACCATCACGGTAACTGCCACCGGTTCTGACGAGTACGGCTGGCACCAGAAGCAGGAATGCCAGTCCACCGGCAACTTCCAGATTACTACCCCCATGTTAAGCGGCATGATCATGAAGAACAGGTGGTGTAGCTCAACGAGTGGGTACGAGGACGGTTCCTTCTCCTTCGATGGCAAAGCCAGCGGTCTGACCGGCCCGTTCAACCTTGAGGGTGAAATCTCTTATAACTGGGTTAATGACATTTGCTGTTCCGGTCGGCTGTCGCTCATGGGGTATATTGACCCTGCTCAAGGCATCATGGATGGTATCTACCTTATAAAGGATGCTAAACCTTGCGCTCAACAGCCTGCGACAGGCCCTTGCGTGGGTTACGGCGATATAGCCGTCTACGATGGGCTATTCAATGTGGTAAACGGAATGTGGGACGGCTACTTCGATGGTTCGTACCTAGGCCACCCAATCAGAGTGGCGATTACCAATGGAACCTATTGCAGCACGATGGCTTCCACGCCAGGTCTGGCTATAGATACGAGGTTTATCGAGCCTGCCAGCATCACGGTGAAGCAGCTGGCAAGCGGTGGTCTTGACCTGGGTATCACCAAATCCGTGGACAAGCCCTTCCCAGCAGTAGGTAACACGGTAAACTACACCATCACTGTAACCAACTATGGTCCTACCGCTGCCAGCGGAGTGACAGTGAACGAAACCCTGCCGTCTGGGCTCAGCAACTGGAGTGTGGTGTCCATGACCCAGGGTCAATACTTAACCGGCGTCTGGACGGTAGGCAACGTGGTTGTGGGTGCCAGTGCCACCCTGGTGCTTTCGGCTCAGGTGGGCTCCACCAACGTAATCACCAATACAGCTTCAGTAAGCTGTCACCAGCCTGATGGTAATCCGGGGAACAACTCAGCCTCGGTGAGCCTGAACCTGAAGACCCTCGCCATAACTCTGAACACTGGCTGGAACCTGATATCGCTGCCACTCTACATTGAGCCTGCGAACAGAGCCATTGAAGATGTCCTAGAAGACCTCATCAATCACGAGACCGTTAACGTGGTCTGGGCTTATAACGCCTGTGAGCCGGATCCCAGCCTGAGGTGGACCAGCTTTATCCGTGAAGGACCACCCCCCGATCTCATCGAAATGAGAGACGGTCCCGGTTACTGGGTTGGGATGAGCGATCCGGATACGCTGACTGTTGCCGGTGAGGTACTGCCGCTCCCACCGGAAACGCCTCCATCCTATAGAGTGTGCCAGAGCTGGAACCTCATAGGCTTCAAGTCTATGTCTTCGAGGACAGCAAGCGATTACCTGGCGGCTATAGGAGGCAAATACACCATCATTTACGGTTACACCGGAGGCTTTTTCTCCATCATTCAAGCTGGCGGCTACCTACAGCCAGGCCAGGGCTACTGGATTGCGCTTAAGGATGGTGAGTCAGGGACTATCTACCCGTAAGTCTTTAAGTTTGAGGAGAGTGCACGATGAAGCTAATTGATTTAGTTACCAGCAAGATAAAGAAGGCGAGCACTCGAAGGATGCTAGCAGGAGCCTTGGGGCTCCTGCTAGCCCTTGCCCTGCTTGTCAGCTTTAGTATTCCGGCGCTGGCTGTACTAATGCCGCCTCATCAATTCTGGGGCGATGTCACCATCGGCGGCGCACCAGCTCCTGCGGGGACTCCGGTCAAAGCTGAAGTACGCGGGACAGAATGGTTTACCACAGTGGATGCTATGGGTAGATATGGCTATACACCCTCGTTTCGCGTCCTGGCTGATGACCCAGACACAGGAGCAATAGAAGGCGGGCGCAATGGCGATACGGTTAATTTCTACGTGGGTGGTGTTCCTGCCACAAGCTACACTTTTGAAATTGGCGGGACCACTGAACTACCCCTGGCAGTGACTGGGCCAGACATTACGCCACCTACAGTAACTAGCAAATCACCGGCATCTGGTGCCACCGGTGTGGCTATTAGCACTACAGTGAGTGCTACCTTCAGTGAGGCGTTGGATGTCTTAACCATTACCACCAGCAGCTTTACCCTTAAGGCTGGCACAACGCCGGTATCAGGTAGCGTCTCCTACAATAGCGGCACTTATACTGCCACCTTTACGCCGGCTGCCAACCTCTCGTATAGCACCACCTATACCGCCACCCTGAGCACGGCGATTAAAGATGTTTCTGGCAATCCATTAGCCTCACCCTATTCATGGAGTTTTACCACGGCGGTGTCGACGGTAGTGCCAGGGGATGCCAATGGCGATGGTCTTGTCAATACCCTGGACATAACCAAGGTAGAAAGGATTATAGCCTTGCTGGATGCCCCAACACCCGGGGCTGATGCCAATCAGGATGGTAATATCAATGCCCTAGATATTACCAAGATTGAGAGAATAATTGCTGGACTGCCTTAAAGGAGGATAGGATAGCAAATGAAATAAGGAGCTAGCCAGTGAAAAGAATAACGAAAATCCTGGGCGTATTAGCTATTATGGCACTGCTTGTGGGTGGTGAGGCGATAGTCACAGTGGCAGCGGCACCGGATGTTATCGTTAGTATTGATGCCCCGGCTCAGGCAGCATCAGGCAGTGACTTTACCGCTAATGTCAGTATCAGCCAGGTAACAAATTTTGACGCCTGTAACTATGATGTCTCATTTAATACCTCGGTGCTACAGCTGACCAGTGTCACCTTGGGGCTTATAGGTTCAACAACAATTCCGGTTGATATCTATAACGAGATTAGCCCGGGGACATACCGAGTTGTTCAGAATGTCCCGGGCACGGCTGGGGTAAGTGGCTCCGGCTACCTGGCAGTATTGCACTTCCATGTCGTCGGCTCTGCCGGCAGTAGTAGCACGATAAGCCTATCTAATGGCATACTGTCAAATAACCTGGCTCAGGAGATACCGGCAACTTGGCTTGGCGACTCAGTGACAGTCTCAGCACTGCCGGGAATGGTTACCGTTAGTATTGATGCCCCGGCTCA
>Ga0315296_10004870_pt1 | contig 10896 bp, 13 predicted proteins | sample YL17G14_18_MG_FD_203921 | JGI IMG/M metagenome (GOLD analysis project Ga0315296, IMG submission 203921) | Sediment microbial communities from Yellowstone Lake, YNP, Wyoming, USA - YL17G14_18 | ecosystem: Environmental > Aquatic > Freshwater > Lake > Sediment | place: USA: Wyoming | collected...
ATACAAAATACTAAATACTAAATACAAAATACTATTAAGCTCGCCTCAACGAGCCATCACTCCCGGCCAATCAATAGTTTTTTACAGGGGACAGGAGCTTCTGGGCGGTGGAATAATTTGTTAAAAGACCTTGACAGGGTTTTTTGTTCGTCTAAAATACCATAAACCCCCCATAGGGGGGTTTCGAAGAAACTTATGAAAAAATGTTTTAATAAACAAATCATAAACAGATTAAATTATATTTCCGGGCATTTAGACGGCGTCAAGAAAATGATTAAAGATGATAAATATTGTATTGATATTATTAAACAAAATGAAGCAATAGTTGCCGCTCTTAAAAAAGTAAATGAAATGGTTTTGGAAAACCACCTAAATACCTGCGTGACCGAGGCGATTAAGGGCAAGAGCGAAAAAGAAAGAAAAAAGAAAATTAAAGAGCTTTTAGCGATTTACAAAAACTCTGATAACAAATAAACATTATGGATTGTTGCAATAAATCTTCACAAAAAAAAGGAATTTTTTCAGGAATTTTTTACGGGTTAATACCTCATATAGGCTGTATAGGTTTTATTGTTTTCTCAATTTTAGGAGTTACCGCGGCTACGGCTTTTTTCAGGCCTTTTCTTCTTAACTCTTATTTTTTCCATATCTTAATAGCAATTTCATTTGTCTTTGCCACGATTTCAGCCGTAATTTTTCTTAAAAAGAACACGATTTTGTCTTTTCAAGGAATTAAAAGAAAATGGAAATATCTTTTGACGCTTTACGGGACGACAATCGGCATTAATTTACTTTTATTTATGGTTATATTTCCGATTGCGGCGAATCTCAATTCGGGAGCGGGTTTGGGAACCACAATAATAGACACCTTTGGCAGCAATAGAGAATTTCAGTTATCTGAATCAGGAGCTCTGATAACTCTTCAGGTTGCTATTCCTTGTCCCGGTCACGCCTCCTTAATTATTGGAGAACTTAAAAAAAATAGCGGCGTAGGAAATGTTAAATTTAGATTCCCGAATTTATTTGATGTAGATTATAACCCCCAAAAAACAAGCCAGGGAGAAATACTTTCTTTAGAAGTTTTCAATACCTACAAAGCCACAATTGCAGAATGAAAAAAATAATTCTCAAGATTTCAGGGATGCATTGTGTTTCTTGTGCCAGAAACATTGAATCCCTGGTCAAAAAACACCCGGGCGTTTTGGTAGTTAATGTTGACTTTGCCAATTCAAAAATGTTTGTTGAGGCAGAAGATTCGGTTTCAGACAGCGACTTAAAAAAGATTGTTGAGGAATTAGGATATAAAATTTTAGAAGAAGGAAGTCAGGGAGAAGAAGAGGTTGAAGAAAAAAAACTTGTGGAATGGGCAAAGCTTCGGGCAATCTGGGCTTTGATTTTAAGCGCACCTTTAATGTTCACGATGGCGCTGATGTATCTTGAAAAACCTCTTTTTGGTTCTCATTTTTTACAACTTACACTGGAAGCCGTTCTGTCATTTATCGTTGTTTATATTATTGGTTTTAAGGTCCATGTTTCGGCTCTGAGAGCCATTCGCCGCTTTTTTACCAATATGGATGTTTTGATTTCTTTGGGGACGACAGCAGCTTTTGTTTTTGGAATAGCTGCTTTTTTTGTTGCCTTGCCCGTCTTTTTTGAAATTGCGGCTTTCATTATGGCTTTTCAGTTATTAGGAAGGTATTTGGAAACGAGAGCCAGAGGAAAAACCTCGGAAGCCCTGAGAGAACTTTTGAAGCTTGGAGCCAAAACAGCCAGAATTTTAGTGGCTGGCAAAGAAAAAGAAATTCCAATTGAAGAATTAAAAATGGGAGATATTATGGTGGTCAGACCCGGAGAAAAAATTCCTACTGACGGGGAAATAATAGAGGGTCAATCATCGGTTGACGAATCAATGGCAACCGGCGAATCAATGCCAATTGAGAAAAAAGTTGGAGATGAGGTTATCGGCGCCACAATCAATCAAGAAGGGCTTTTAAAAATTACAGCTGTAAAAGTTGGCAAAGATACTTTTTTGGCCCAGGTTGTTAAATTAGTGGAAGAAGCCCAAAGATCGCGAGTTCCCATTCAGGAGTTTGCGGATAAAGTCACTTCCTATTTTGTGCCTGCCGTCCTGGTCATTGCTTTATTGACTGTTGTTGGCTGGCTGATTTTAGGCAATTTTTTTGTGGCAATTGTGGCGGCAATTACGGTTTTAATTATTGCTTGTCCTTGCGCCTTGGGTTTGGCTACTCCTACTGCTTTGACAGTTGGAATCGGCCGGGGAGCAAAGCAAGGAATTCTTATCCGTCGGGGAGAGGCGATTGAATTGATGGGAAAAACCAAAGTAATTGTCTTAGATAAAACTGGCACTCTCACCAAGGGCGAGCCAGACGTAACAGATATTAAAGTCTTTGAGGGGGGTGTTGGAGAAGATGATATTTTACAAAAAGCGGCTTCGGTTGAGTCCGGTTCTGAACATCCTTTAGGCAAAGCAATTGTTAGGGCGGCAAAAGAAAAAGGGATTGAAATTTCAGAACCCAAAAACTTCAAAGCCATATTTGGTAAAGGCGTTAAAGCTGAAATTAACGGGAAAAATATTTTGGTGGGCAGAAAGGAATTGATGGAAGAAAATGGCTTGGATGTTTCAAGCGTTCAAGGAACAGTAAGTCAATTGCAAGAAGAAGGGAAAACCGCAATGTTTGTAGGCGAAGAAAGGAAATTGTTGGGCGTAATAGCCGTGGCTGACACTTTAAAGGAAGAAACAAAAACAGCTATAGAACAACTTCACCGAATGGGATTTAAAACAATAATGCTGACTGGAGATAATCAAAAAACCGCCAATGCCATTGCCAAGAAGGTTGGCGTAGACGAAGTTATTGCTGAAGTTTTGCCGGATGAAAAAGTTGAAGTAATAAAGAAATTGCAAAAGGGAGGAGAAATTAAGGTGGCAATGGTGGGGGATGGAATCAACGATGCGCCAGCTTTAACTCAGGCAGATGTTGGGGTGGCTATTGGCACAGGTACAGACATCGCCATTGAAGCCGGCGAAATTACTTTAGTTAGGGGCGATTTAATGGCTTTGCTTAGCGCTATTCGCTTAAGCAAAGCAACTTTTCGGACTATTCGCCAAAATCTCTTTTGGGCGTTTATTTATAACGTAGTGGCAATTCCGGTGGCTGCTTTTGGAATTTTAGCCACAATGCTCGGGCCTATTATAGCCGTTGGCGCTATGGCCTTTAGTTCATTATCGGTTGTTCTTAACTCTTTACGATTAAGAAAGATAAGATTGTAGCGTTAAATCTATTTTATTTGACAAGGCGATTGATTGAAGTAGAATAAAATTAGGAATTAAAACTAATAAAGGTCGATTTTTAAAATTTGGTAAAAATTAAAATATGGGAAAAATAAAAATTGGGTCAATAATTCTCGGCTTAATCACGGTAGTTAGTTTAATTGTGGGCGGAATGATTTTCGCTGATAATCCGTTGACTGGTAAACTCATTGCCGTTGACGCCGGTCATGGGGGAACAGAGTTAGGAGCAACCTATCCAGCAAATGTTGGGACGGATGGTGATATTTATGAGAAAGATGTTAATTTGGCAGTGGTTTATGCCTTAAAAACAAAATTAGAAGAAAACGGTGCCACTGTTGTTTTAACTCGAAAATGTGATGAAACTATTTCTAGTCGAAAAAGTAGAGTTGACATGGCAATAGAGGGATGCAAAAGTTTATACGGCAGAAAATGCGATGTCTTAGTTTCAGTTCATCATAATGGTTCAACTGACCCAAGTTATGATGGATTGTTAGTGATTTATAATGAAAAACAGGATAAACCCTTAGCCATTGCTTTACACGATGCGTTATGGGACAGTTTTTCCACAATAAGTAATCCAAACAATAATCCAAACTATATAGATGAGGGTTTAGATAATGGAGGTTACGGAATGACAGTTTTCGGCCATTTAGTTTCGGCATTAACTGAGGCCTATTATATTACCAATGACGGGGAGGCAGAGCAATATTTGGGGGGAGCAACAACTACAATTTCTGATTATGATTTAAGTTCAACCTGTAATTATTCAGTCAAAATTGGCGATAGAGTAAACCAAGAAGCAGATGCTCTTTATCAAGGATTATATAATTATTTCAGTGCCCCTCCAACAAAGCCAGGACGAAAGTGAATTTTTTGACTTGGCAAGGCGATTTGATAAAATACAATAAAATTAGAAGTTAAAGGTCGACCCCAGTAGTATCCGCCTGAGGCGGAACTACGGGGCAAGAAAATTTAAAATTAAATTAAAATATTAAAATGAAAAAATTAAGTTTAGGAATTTTAATTGTAGTTGTAATTTTAGGTCTTTCTGGAGTAGCAGTAGCAATTTCAAATCAAGGAGCAGAAAAAGCAAAAGCGCCCGATTTGGAAAAAATAGAATTTATTCACTGGAAGAAAGATTTTGCCAAACCTGAAACAGCCGCAGCAAAAGCTCCTACCTGCTATAAGTTTCTAACACGGATAAAAATAAAGTGGACGACTTTGCCAGTAAATTATGAAATAAATCCGACAAATCCCCAAGAGCTCGCTGAAGATTTTATTACTAGAGCCGTCTTTAATTCAGCTGAGATTTGGGATGCAGCAACCAGCCAGGGATTAATGAATGACACCTATACGGTTGACTATACAGCAGTTTACGGAGTTCAAAATTATGAGAATGCTATTACCTTCGGAAACTACCCCACCACTGGAGTCATTGCAGTAACTACTGTTTGGTATAACCCAGCAACAAAAGCGATTGTTGAATTCGATGTGATGTTTGATACCGATTGGACCTGGGGAGACGCAACTATTGATTCAACCAAGATGGATTTACAGAATATAGCCACTCATGAGTTAGGCCACGGGGTTGGTTTAGCCGATGTTTATGACACTGCCTGCTCTGCTGTAACAATGTATGGCTATTCTAACTACGGAGAGACCCAGAAAAGAACTCTTGAGTCTTCGGATATTAAGGGTCTTCAGACACTTTACGGAATCTAATTTCTAATTAACTAATAAATAGGAAATAATTTTTTAGTTAAAGGATAACAAAATCCCTCGACTTTGAGGGGTTTTGCCCCGCCCCTGTCAAAAGGGGCGTGGTTTTGATATAATTAAAAATCATACTTGGTTTTTTCTAGGAGCAATTTAAGTTTTAGAATATGGATGTCTTTTTACATTTTAATTAGCACATTTTTTTGTTTTTTTTGTCGTGAATAGCTATAATGTTTTTAATAAAATTATTCTGATGCCTGTTGTTTTAACCGATGAAAATTTTGAAAGTGAAGTTTCTGGCGCAAAAAAACCGGTTTTTGTCGATTTTTGGATGCAGGACTGCCCTCCTTGTTTTTTGCTTTCTCCGATTTTAGAAAAATTAGCCCGGGAATTTGAAGAAAAAATAGTTTTCGCGAAAGCAAATCTTGACGACATTCCCCTTATAGCTCAAAAATACGGTATTAACGCGGCTCCGACAATGATTCTTTTTAAAGAAGGAAAACCGGTAAGCGGATTTATCGGATTAAAACCAGAAGAAAAAATAAGGCCGTGGCTTGAGGAGAATTTATTAATTCAAGAGTACCAAGAATACGCTAAAAAGAACGGATTTTTTCTTAATCCAAACAGAAAAGTGGTAGAGGGGATTGTCAAAAGTTTATTGGAAAGAGAGAAAAAATTCGGCGGAAGATTCTGTCCCTGTAGGAGGATAACCGAAAATAATGAAGAGGACAAAAAAATTATTTGCCCCTGTATTTATCATCTTCAGGAGCTCGAAAAAGAAGGCAAATGCCTTTGTGGACTATTTGTAAAAAACATAATAGAATAATTATACAAGGTCGAAAATTTTTAAAAACCCGAATCGCAATGAAGGGTGAAGAAGAGATTTATCTCTTCGACTACTAAACAAATTAATAAAATATGTTTGATTTAAAAAATAAAGTTGCCATTGTTACCGGAGCCAGAAGGGGAATGGGCAGAACCCATGCTTTGGCTTTAGCTAAGGCCGGCGCCAAAGTAGTAGTTTCTGACATTTCCCAGGAGGACTGCGAAATCGTGGTTAAGGAAATTAAAAAAGCAGGGGGCAAGGCAATAGTAATAAAATGCGATGTGTCAAAAAAGGAAGAGGTAGATAATATGGTCAAGGCTACCGTTGATAAATGGGGGAAAATAGATATTTTGATTAATAATGCAGGGATTTGTCAATTTAAGCCCTTTTTGGAATTAACCGAACAAGAGTGGGACAGAACCATTGATATAAATTTAAAGGGATATTTTCTTTGCAGCCAGGCAGCAGCTAAAGAAATGGTAAGGCAAAAATCAGGGGCGATTGTCAATATTGCTTCAGTTGCTATGGGCCAGGTGGGGGTTGGCTTTGCCACGCTGGCGCATTATTCTGCTTCAAAAGGAGGAATTGTGGCAATGACCGAAACAATGGCTATAGAATTAGGACCTTACAATATCAGGGTAAATGCCATTGCTCCCGGCGCCATTGAAACGCCGATGATTGATCCTATAAAACAAGATCCAAAAGCAATGGAAGGAATATTAGCCCGGGTTCCTCTTCATCGAGTAGGGAAACCGGAAGAAGTATCTAATTTAGTTTTATTTTTAGCTTCAGATGTTTCTTCCTATATGACCGGTTCCACCGTAGTGATTGACGGCGGCTGGCTGGCTGGATAAATGGTTATGAAAATTACCAAAGATACAACCTTAACTGAAATTTTAAAGAATACAGAGGCAGAGAAAATTTTAGCAAAGTATAATTTGCCCTGTTTGGGTTGTTCATTTTTTCAGTATGAAATGGAAAGTTTAAAAATCGGCCAGGTTTGTAAGATGTATAATATAGATATTGAAAAATTGTTTAAAGAGTTAAATGGGATTTACAAAAAATAATCTTTAAAGTATAATTAAAAAGCCGAATATAATGAAGACTAAAAAAGAGATTTATCTCTTTGATATATGTTAGAAAAAATCAACAAAATAATAATACCTTTGTCTATTATTGCCGTAGGAATAATTATTGCGGCAGCTTTTGTTTTTGTTAATCAAGAAAAAATCAAAGGAGCGGCCCTAAAGGAATTGTCAGCTCAGCAAGCAGCTGAAAAAGCAATAAATTATGTCAACGAGAATCTTTTAGGCCAGGGGCTCGTTGCTTCTCTGGTTGATGTTTCGGATGCAGGAAGCGTTTATAAAATTCGCCTGAAAATTGGAGAAACGGAGTACGAATCTTACGTGACCAAAGACGGAAGGCTTTTGTTTACCGAACAGGGGATTGATTTGGATAAAAAACAAAATAATTCTGAAGAAATTGTTAAACAGAAAGGTACTACCATTGGCAATTTTTCCATCAGCGAAGACGAGGTTTGCAAGGAAAACGAAAAACCGATTGTATATTTTTTTGGTTCAGAGAGCTGTCCTCACTGCCTATGGGAACATCCGATTTTTGAGAAAGTGGCAAATAATTTTGAAGAATATATTTCTTTCTACAACAATATGGATTCGGATAAAGACACGGAAGTATTGATGAAATATAGCACCGGCGGAATACCAACTTTAGTTTTGGGCTGCAAATATTATCGAGTCGGTTCAGGAGAACAGGCAGGCGAAGAAGCAGAGTCCAAGAATCTAACTGCTTTATTTTGTAAATTAACCGGAGAGAAACCGGGTGATATTTGTGAACCGGTCAAAGATTTGATAAACCAAATTAATGAGTGAAAATAAAGCATTCCAAGTCAAAGAAGATTCCTTCTTCTCCTCCTCAGCTAAAGCTTCGGAAAGAAAGGTGCGATTATTTTCTACGCCGAGTTGCCCTTATTGTTTTACTTTAAAGGAATTTTTAAAGGAACATAATGTAAGTTTTGAAGAAATAGATGTTTCCGAGGATGAAAAGAGCCGTGATTATATCATTGAAAAAACCGGCAAAATGGAGGCGCCGGTAGTGGAAATAGACGGCGAAATTGTCATGGGATTTGATAAAGAAAAAATAGTGAAACTTTTAAAGCTTAAGGAATAAGCCATAGCTTATTCCTTTCGCCTCTTCATTTTTTTAATTCAGAGAATAAAAGAATAATATGCCAATTAAAATTGCCATCAATGGCTTCGGAAGGATAGGCCGGCCTACTTTTAGGAGAATTTTAGACAGTCATCCCGAGTTGGATATTGTGGCGGTTAATGATTTAACCGACCCCAAAACATTAGCTCATCTTTTAAGATACGATTCGGTTTATGGAATTTATAAAAAATCGGTGAAATTTGCCGAAAAAGAGCTTTTAATTGATGGAACCCAGCAAGGAAAAAAGGTTAAAATTTTAGCCGAGACCGATCCTTCAAAATTACCCTGGAAAGAGCTGGGAATTGATATTGTTTTGGAATGTACGGGATACTTTACCGATTATGAAGGAGCAAAAAAGCACTTAACAGCCGGAGCAAAAAAAGTGATAATTTCCGCTCCCTCCAAAAATCCGGAGAAAATTCCTTCATATGTTTTGGGAGTAAATGAAGAAAAATTTGATAACAAAAAAGATGAAGTGATGGATATGGGTTCTTGTACTACCAATTGTTTAGCTCCCGTTGCCAAAATTCTAAATCAGAATTTTAAAATTATTAAGGGCTTTATGACAACGGTTCACAGTTATACCAACGATCAGCGAATTTTAGATCTGGCTCACAAGGATTTGAGAAGAGCGAGGGCGGCGGCCATAAATATTATTCCCACAACCACCGGAGCAGCCAAAGCCATTGGCAATGTAATTCCCGAATTAAAAGGTAAATTAGACGGTATTGCTTTTAGAGTTCCGACAGCTACAGTTTCTGTATTAGATTTAATTTGTCAGGTGGAAAAAGAAACCTCAAGCGAAGAAGTGAATTATGCATTCAAAAAGGCCTCTCAGCAAAAAGAACTAAAAGGAATTTTGGGGATAGAAGACGCTCCTTTGGTCTCTTCTGATTATATCGGAAATTCTTTTTCAGCCGTGGTAGATGCCGGACTGACAATGGCACAGGATAATTTGGTCAAGATTGTCGCTTGGTATGATAACGAGTGGGCATATGCCTGCCGGTTGGCCGAATTTGCCGAATATGTTGGGAAAAGATTATAAAATATATAGGGAAAGAGTTGTAAAATGGAAGAATCTTTTTGGAAAAGAATAATAAGGAGTTTCAATCCCAAATTCTTCAAAGAAATAGCTCCTCAACCTCTGAGGCAAAGTTTTAAATACTTGCTATTTTTATTTCTTCTTTTAACCCTACTTTTATCTTTTAAGTATACAATTGGTTTTATTGGGGAAATAAAAGAAATTAGTAAAAGTCTCCCTATTTTTTGGGAAAAATTAAGGGATATCCCCGAAATTACTATAGAAAAAGGAAAAGTTACCTCTCCTAAACAACTCTTTGTTCAAAAATGGGATAAGTCCGCTTTTATTATTGATCCCAAAGGAGATATTAGCTATTATTTAACTTTAATTGAACAATATAAGGAAATAGGATTTGTTATTCTTGAAAATAGAGTAATTATTAGATCCGAAGAAAAAACCGAAATTTACGACCTCACAAAAATATCCTACTTGAATATAAAGTTTGATGAAGAGGAAAAAGAAAAGCTATTTAGTTTAACTTTCAATGGAAAACTTTTCCAGCCAACTTTTAAAAAAGTAAACCATTGGTTAAATATCGTCTCTTTTGTATTCTTTCCCTTATGTTTTATTTTTATTTTCTTTGGTCTTTGGATTGGAAAGCTAATTCAGATTTTCAGCTTTAGCCTTCTATCTTTAATAATTAATAAAGTTAAAAAAGTAGGCCTAAATTATGGAGGTCTTTTAAATATTGGAATTTTTTCTTTAACTTTACCTATTATTTTAGGAACTGTAGTAAAATTAAGCGGAATTTCTATTCCTTATTTTGGGCTTTTTAACTCCGGTCTTTATATAGTTTTTTTAATCATAGGAATTTTAAATGCAAAAACTGCTGTTGCCCAACCGCTTTAAAAAAAATAATGACTTAGTCAAAATCACTATCTAGTATGATAACGAGTGGGCTTATGCCTGCCGTTTGGCCGAATTTGCTGAATATGTTGGGAAGAGAATGTAAAGTTTACAGAAAATAATTCTCTATATTTAATCGGGGTTTTGCCCCGATTTTTAATTTAAAGTATAATGAAATTAATTTGAATTTGTTGAAGTCTGATTTCAACAACTCATAATATGAATCAAGAAAAAAACAATCAAGAAGAAATAGATTTAAGCGGTAGGCTTAAAGATTCTGAAGCAAAGTTTCAAGATAAGCAAGAAGAACCAGCTCAGGTTTTTCGTCCCGGAACCCCGAAAATCATCCAAAGGGTGATTAAGTATTCTGGCGGATTGATAAGGAATGAGAACCAGGCAGCATATATCTTAATAGGTTTTGTGGCATTGGCGATTATTGCTTCTCTGTTTTTGGTTTTTAGAGGTACTGGTGTAAAAACTCAAGAGATTTTCGCACCGCCAGCCGAAGCTCCAATAGAAGAGGTTATTCCTCCAGCCTTTTAGAATTATGCGTCTATCATATACTTCTCAAAAAGGTTTTACTCTTATTGAACTGCTTGTAGTCATTGCTATTATCGGGCTTTTATCCAGTATTGTTTTAGTTAGTCTGCAAGGCGCAAGAGCTAAGGCAAGAGATGCCAGAAGATTATCAGATATGAAACAAATATTGTTGGCTTTGGAATTGTATTATGATAGTAATGGTAGCTATCCTGGAAACACTGATAATGATTGTAGTGGTTGGGATGCTGGATTTAATGGAGGACCGGGAAGCGGCGATCCATTTATTCAACCCTTAAAAGATGGTGGTTTTATAGCAACTCCCGGGGACCCTACAGCTACAGGGAATTGTGG
>Ga0315296_10004872_pt1 | contig 10890 bp, 12 predicted proteins | sample YL17G14_18_MG_FD_203921 | JGI IMG/M metagenome (GOLD analysis project Ga0315296, IMG submission 203921) | Sediment microbial communities from Yellowstone Lake, YNP, Wyoming, USA - YL17G14_18 | ecosystem: Environmental > Aquatic > Freshwater > Lake > Sediment | place: USA: Wyoming | collected...
TTAAAATTGCAAAGCCCCATGTTAATATCTCAGTCAAGGCCAGCGATGGAAGAATAATAGCAAGAGTTTTTCGACTTAGATTCTTTAATAGTAACATATACCGTCCTCTTTCAAGCATAAAGTACCGTAGAGAACTCATTTTAAGGGCAAATTTATGATAAACTTTAGAATGTGGTGCAAAAAGGCATTTGTAACCTCTTAACTGCAACCTTATTGCCAGATCCGTATCCTCAAATAACCAGTGATTGGAGAGCTCAGTATCAAAGAACCCTATCTCTTCTATCAGTTCCCTTGGGACTAAGAACGAGCAACCGGACGGAGCGACAACGTATTCCTCTTTAGTATAATGATTTTCTCTTTCACCCAGTCCTCTAGAAAAGACAAGACCCGTAAAGTGTATATCGTTTCCACAAGTGTTAATCCTTTTTGGATCGTGATATAGCAACACCTTTGACGTGACCATTTTCACGTTTGGTCTCCGTTGAATAGCATTTACTAGTTCTTTTAGCCAGTCTTTATCCACCACCGTGTCTGGATTCAATACTACAATGTATTCTCCACGAGCATTTTTGAAACCAATGTTATTTCCTCCACCATAGCCCAAGTTTTCGGAATTTTTGACGACTTTCACTTCAGGGAAATTCCTTTGAACATACTCTACACTTCTATCAGTGGAGTGGTTATCCACCAGTATTACTTCAAAATTCGTATAAGACTGCCCTAAAACCGAGCTTAAACATTGCTTTAAGTGTTCTCCACTGTTATAATTTACTATTATAACGCTAACCATTTGCATATAAACAGTCACTATCAAAATTTACAAATGAAGGGTATGCCCGTGACTAGCCTTTACCTATCATATTATTAAATCCGTAAGCATACGTAGCCCAGCGATGTTTGTCTTTAACTCTCCTAAAGATTTCATTTTCCTTAATCTCTTCCAAACATAGCTCCATCTCAAGTAAAAAGAGGTGTAAGCCTTCTTATTCCATTCTCCTAACTCTTGTCTGCTCATGGTTTTAGTTTCAAAGGCTGCGTTACCAACAGACTTTAAATCAGCATACATATAGTCTTCCCATTTCTCAGGTACATGCCCCTCATTAACAGCCAGACTGTAAAGTTCAGTGCCCGGGTACGGAGCGGTCATGGAAAACTGAACAAAGTCTGGATCAATCTTCTTAGCGAACTCTACCGTTTCCTGAATAGTTTCAGGCGTTTCCTGAGGCGAGCCCAGCATAAAGTACGCGACTGTTTCTATTCCAGCTTCATGCGTTAACTTGAAAGCTCTAATTGTCTTTTCAAGCGTGATATCCTTCTTAAGGGTATTCAAAATCCCTTGATTCCCCGACTCCACTCCGTACTCAACCATATAACAGCCAGCGTCTTTCATAACCGTAAGCAACTCACTATCTACTAGGTTAACCCTAGTTTCGCAAGTCCACGGGATATCTATTTCCTGTTCCTTCAACTGCGCACAGATGGCGATAACCCGTTTTCTATCCAACGTAAACACATCGTCATAAAACTTGATCTCCTTAACACCGAATCTCTCATTTAAAAGTCGAATCTCGTCTACAACGTAAGCAGGACTGTTACTCCGATATTTCTTGCCGAAAACTGCCTTAGAGCAGAAAATACAACGATAAGGGCAGCCTCTGCTAGTTATAATAGGCATGATTGGCGATCGTCTGCCAAAGGGAGGATGCAAACGATATTTTCCCATCGGCAATAAATGGAATGCAGGAAAGGGTAGCGCATCTAAGTCTGAAATAGGCGGTCTTGACGGGTTACTTCTTATGCCAGTCCCTTCTCTATACGTTATCCCCAAAACTTGGTTTATGCTACTTGCGTCGTTCTCCAAAACCTTAACAAGCTCAAGCGTTGTCTGCTCTCCTTCACCGTGCACGACTACATCTATCTCAGGAGCATTTTGTAAGGTTTCTTCAGGGAGTATTGTCGCATGAGCCCCTCCAAGTACAACAGTAACGTTGCCATCGCTCTCTTTGACTTTCTTCGCCACGTTTACCGCTGAATTTATCGTGGGAGTCATTGCTGTAATGCCCACAATATCGGGCTTTTCCTGACTAATTACTGTGGGGAGCGAATTTTCAGAAAGTCTTAACGCAGGTAAATCCAATATTTTGATCAGATACCCTTTTTTCTCCAGCACAGCTGCTACCATTGCAAGTCCAAGAGGCGGTTGCGGATACCGAGTATCTCGAGATGGATTAATCAGTAAGATTTTCAAAACCTAGCGCTTGCCTCAATCTTGTCTCTATTTTCCAAGATCCACCCATACGTCTTTTTTAAACCCGTTTTTATATCCATATTTGGCTTGTATCCCAATATTTTCCTAGCCTTTCCAATTGAAGCCCTTCTTTTCACAACCTTGTCCCAATCTCTTCTAGGTCTAAAAACTATTCCAGCCTCGTTTCCCGCAAGCTAAGTTACTTCTTTCTTTTTCTAATTTCTTCAAGAACTTCGGCAGCCGCTCGCTCTATCTCCTCTGAAGAAGCCCCAGCGTGCTTTCTTCTAATCTCATGCAACTCGTTAACCACGTCGATTCTCAACCTCTTCAACTTAGTCTCGGTTACCAAACCTACACCTCAGGGCTTCTTAGTCTAGGAACATGAACGTTTTTCTCCCTATTAATCGTTTCCAACAACCACTCCGTCTTTTCTCTAAGTATATGTTCAAAATTCCACGTAACCAAAGCTTCAAATCTACCCAAAGATGCAGATGCAATGTGATAAGCATCAAAAACATACTGCCTCGGAACCTCAGCACTCCCAAAAAACACCATACGGAACCTTTTCTTCTCCTGCAATCTAAGAATATTCTTAGTACCCACAGCATTAGTTAACCAAAGATTCTCGTAGTAATCCTCACCGTTCCATCTGCCATACTCAGCCGCCGCATGATAAACAAAGTCAAAACCATGCTCCTCAAACAAACGCTCAACCTGCCTAAACTTGCCCACATCACAACGAACATAATTCGACCTACAAGAATGCATCAAATCACAAACCCAAACCTCATGCCCACGCTTCTCCAACTCACGCACAAGATTTGAGCCTATGAAACCTGAACCGCCAGTCACCAAAACTTTCTTACTTTCTTCAGTCAAGTTCTTGTCTCAAGATTTCAACGATTCTCTTACCAGTATTGCCGTCTCCGAAAGGATTAACCCAATCATTTTTCAAAGTCAACTCTCTTGAAAAATTCAATCAAAGATTAACTTTAAAAAGTCCAATCTACCCAGATGCTTGTAATCATTAGAATAAGCCTCTGAAACGCCCATCCTCATCATTATAGCAACATTTACCCCATCGTTGAAGTCCACATTATGAACAACCATGTTGTTCGCACCCATCAAGAGATCATCCCCACTAAACTCAACCACCTCAAGACTCTCGTAAGATAATATTTTTTCAAGTGTAGACTTAATGTCGCCCTGCCTGCCCATGGCTTCCAACACCCAAGCCACCTCACACAACACCAGCGTAGAAGTCATGGCAGCCTCTCCCCCTTCTATGCGCTCAAGAATACGCCTAGCGTTCTCTCCAAAACGAGGATGAGCAGTGAGGGCATAGATGAAAACGTTAGTATCTACGAACCGCATCACTGCAGATCCTCAGCCAGCTTCTTTCGAACATACTCTCTAGCCACACGCTTAGGCTCCTCAATAGGCTTCTCCAACCTCACGCAGCCATACAACGCCTCAGTCGGCTCCTCATAAGTTATCACAGGAACAAGAACAATTCGACCCCTAAAATCCGTGACAATAAGCCTGAACCCTTCTTGTACACCATACTTTTCCCTAAGCCGCTTAGGAAGAACGATGCGCCCATACTTGCCAACTTCAACCGACAAACACATCACCGACAAATAAATTGAAAAACGACAAATATATACTTTTTTGTCAATAACAGCAACTTGCGCGCTGCGCTATATGAGTAATGCTGCCCAGTATGAAGAATAAGTAATCCAAACCTAAACGCTCACACTCCCGAATTATCGGAAGCATCTTAATAATCTCAGGCTGAGTCCCAAGCACAACAGAAATCTTCATTCGCCAAGCTTTTTCCCGTCAATTCTTCGACATTTGAAAATTACTGTTCCACCATTAGTGTAAGGCTTTCCAGGATCCACACATTGAATGTAAGCGTGTTCTCTGTCCTCAGGCTTCGACAAACCCAACTTAACAGGGTCTGCACCCTCTTCCAAAGCAAGGACATAATGCAGCAAAGAAGAAAGCGCATGCGTGCATAAGGCATCAGTTTCGTCCAAAACAATCTTCGGGTCATCAATTACTATTCTGTCTCCTACCTTGTGAACAGGACATTTGCCCCTTACTTCGCAAACTTCAATCTCCAGCATTTTCAAGACATCGATCAATGTCTATTATTTGTCTTCTGTATTAGCCTAGATATGGCATAGAGCGTTATAGCTGTGAAAACACAGAAGAGCCCAACAAGTATGAAAGCAATCGAAGCCAAAGCGATGTTAGTTGTTATTTGCCGCTCAATAGCATAGATTTGCAGCATCCAAATCCCAAAAAAGATTCCAGCCGCCAAGGATAGAATTCCAGGTACTCCTAACATGATCAAAGGCTTGTCTTCGACAACAAGCTTGACAATAGATGCTATCACATCGACTCCATGCCTCACAGGATTACGAGTAGAAGTCCTAACACCATTCTTGTAATTGCAAGAGGCAGAAACCTCACAAACCCTCAAATGCTGCTTCCTCGCGTTGATCAGAATCTCTGAACTGACACCCATCCCATCTTCAAACACTACTAATTCTTCAATAGACTTGCGATTGTACGCTCTGAAGCCGCTTTGCGCATCCTTAACGCCATTCTGTGCTGCTCCACCATTAGTGAGCTTTGTTAAAAACTTCACACCAGCTCGTCTATACCACGGCATTGTTGCAGATAGGCGTCCATCTATGAGTCTAGAACCAACAACAATGTCCGCGGCTTCTTCAATTATGGGTTTGATAACGCTCGGAATCTCTCCTGGGTCATGTTGCCCGTCACCATCCAAAGTAACCAAAATATCCGCCTTCAAAGTCCGTGCATACTTTAATAGTGACTGGATTGCTGAGCCATAGCCCAGATTACGCTCATGACGAACCACAATCGCGCCCAATCTCTGCGCGATTACAGGAGTCAGATCCGTTGAGCCATCGTCACAAACCACAACCTTATCTGCATGATTCAGGGATTGCAAAACAACCCGCGCGATAGTCTTCTCCTCGTTAAAAGTCGGAATACCGACAATCACGAGGGGCCTAGCCTCAGTAAGCGGTTCTTTCTTTAGAACTATCTTGCTATCTTCAACTTCCACCAAGATTCTCGCCCACGTAACTGTAGACAGAGATTCTGCCAAAATCCTTCAATGGCGCAAAGTAAGATGGAACATTAATTCCATACCAACCAATGTTTGCGTTCCACCAGACAAAATACACCGTGCTAAACCCATGCAAGTAAGCAGCTCTAATCGCACCGTCAAAATCATTCTCGAAGTAAACGATAGCGTGCGTATCATTCAAATACAGCCGGCTCCACCAGTAAAAAGCATCCTGAGCGAGAAAAGCCGAACTACCATCCATTCGTGCATTAACCCACTTCAAGGCTTCGACTGTGTTATCGACATCAACAAGGGGCAAGCTGTTGCTCTGCATCGTAGAAGGCACATAGTTAACAGTCGTCGGCAGACCAACCAACCCAAAACGTCCAGACAACAAGGGACACGCCATAAACACCAAACCCAGACAGAAGGAAACAACAAGAAGACCCTTAACTGCACGCTTAGAAACCTTCAGCCAATTCAACCTTCTCCAACTTGGACTCACACTCAAGCCGCCCGCATGCGCAACTCTCCCAATTCCATTGACCACATAGAAAGTGAAGGGATAAACCAGCATCAACATCCACCTGCTCCACAAATCCAGCGCAAACCAAGGCACAACCAACGCTCCAAAACCGCCCACAAGCAACAAGCCAACCCAACTGTCCAAGACCCTATCTCTGAAGAATCCAATCAATATCAGCGGCGAAACAACAAGAAACAACAAGACAAACAAAGAAACAACATTCGAAAAGAGAACCAAATACGAAGAATAAGACTGAACAGTATCAGAAACCCCCAAATAATTCGTGAAAAAAAACAAAGCTCCAGTGTAATGTCCCGCTGTTTGATAAGCCATGATCACGTTTGGGCCCGGAACGGAATAAGAAACAGGAAACATAATCAGGAAGATTCTACCGAGAAACAAGCACAAGGCCGGAGTCACGGCGCCTACGACCCTCAAGGCAACCGTCTTTGCTCTCTTAAGAAAACTGCTCGATGCCACTGCAAAAGCTGCAACAAACAAAATAACCGCCACCAACTCATGACTGAAAACCACAAGAACCGAGAGCAAGACAAAAAACAAAAACGCTCTTACACTCTTGCCAACATCCTTCAATAGAGGCAACGCAAAAAGCAAAACACCCAAACCGAGCAGATTCCTATAAAACTCCCACGAGATCGCCAAAGCAGCGACTTGGAAAGAAAAAACCAAAGAGCAAAGCAGAGCTTTCCTACTCGTCCAGTTCAAAGCTCTCTTGGCAAAGTAGTAAACACCGCACGCGTTAAAGCCGAAAAGCAAAGGCGCCGCTGCTTTCAGCACCATGAAGGGATCTCCTCGGACAAAACTGTAAACGGGGACAAGAATCCCGTACAGCAGCCATGTAGAGAAAACTTCTGACCAATTGTACCAGACAACCCCGCTCTCGATTCTCCAAGCATAATACACCGTGTCAAAACCAATCGCATGAGGATAAGACAATACTTCAGGAACAAGTCTAATAACGAACCCAACGAAGAAAGCGAGACCAATCGCTTTCCAGCCAGACACGTTAAACCTGGAAAAGAGACCTGCAACCCTGGTTTTCAACAATCTTCTTCAACCATACTCCGCGCGCGCATATGGCTTCCGATGAAACCTGCACCTCCAGTGACTAGAACCCTCGCCTTCTCGTCCATACGACTAAGGTGCTCCTAGAGCAACATCAGGTCCTGTGACAACGCCCTTCTTTTCTGTCTTCAACCACTCTCGCGGTCTGCGTAGCAGAATGAGCAGCACGGCGTAGAAGGAAATGAAAGCCTGCAAGCTACAGTAGAAATAGATGAATGGAAGCCACAAGAGGCTCTTAGCTTTCCTCGGTTTCGAAGAGTAAATCAAAGCCAGACCACAAAGAAGTATTGTGAGCGTTGTGACCAAAGTAGAAGTGCGCATGATGAATTGAACCAGAAAGCTAAACGACAAGGGGTCGAAAAAAGTGCAAAACGTGGCTAAGTACGTCAAGAGCGCTGCAATCAAGATGAAAGGTCCGAGAAGAGTCACTTCCGCGTCAAGGTTCCTCATGCTCGGTTTTCTCATCAATTTGCCATACTTGAAAGCAACTTCCATCGTTCCTCTGAACCATCTAGTACGCTGTCTAAACAGTGATTTCACGCTATTTGGACTTTCCTGCCACGATCGCACGTTCGGCGCGTACCTAATTTTGTATCCGTTCTCTACAAGCCGCGCAGAAATCTCCATATCCTCAGACAAAGCGTTTTCATCAAAACCTTTCAACTTCTCCAAAACATCTCGCCTAATAAATTGGCAGCTGCCCCTCAAGTGAACGAAAAGATTCAAAACATCCTTGCCCCGCAAATAGACCTCGCACCAAACAGTTTCCTCATGCGAAATAAACTTGGTCAGCATGTTCTCTTCGGCGTTAATTGATGACGTTCGACCCTGAACAGCAGCCACTGCAGGATCTTCAAAAAAAGGGCACACGTTCAGCAAAGCGTCACGAGCTGGCACGTTGTCCGCGTCAAAAATCCCCACGATGTCGCCCTTCGCATGAGCAATTCCATAATTCAAAGCTGAAGACTTGCCATTGGATGACGGTTTCTGCAGAACCTTGATGTTCAGACCTAGCTGTTCAGCGTATCTCCTGCAAATATTAATGGTGTTGTCGGTTGAGCCGTCCTCAGCAATGACTATCTCTTTCTTGTTTGCTGGATAATCCAGCTTTGACAAAGCATCCAACAATCTGCCAATTACTTTCTCCTCATTCTTCACTGGAACAATTATCGAAAAGGTCAGCAGATCTCTATTTTTGAAATGCTTTTTTCCGGCCCTTTTGCTCTTACGGACGTTCTTTACACCAGCAGCCAAAATCGGCAAGTTGTAGACTGCCCAAGCGAACACGAACATGAAAAGGCAGACTACTACAGCGGAGACTGGATTGACCATTACAATTGCTTCTGCTTACACATTCTACATCTCAGATCTCGGATGCACCTACGCTGTTCATATGCATTATCGCTAAAAATCTTACAAAAGACAGATCAAACGCCCAATTTCGAGCATAATCATTGCCCCACTTCTGGGCTAGCACACTAAGCTTGCGGGCAAGTGGAAAACCAATCTCCTTTAAGGCATTCAAAAATCTATTTTCTAGAGCATCTTCCAACTTCTCTACGACAGATAACAGGATTTTAGCCAACGTAAAGCTTCGTACTTCATTAACAACTTTTATGACTGAATCAATCAACGCTCTGTCAATCCTGCTTAACGCCCTAAACCAAACGTTACATCTGATGGCCTTCAACTTTAACTTAAGCAATCTACCTTTGGTAAGATTAAAGCGAAAAACTTTTTTCATTTAAACATCTCTCCGCATTATCTTTTTGAAACCTCCAAGTGAACTCATGTTCGGAATCTGAACATACAATAGTCAACGTTTAGTAACTGTACAGAATAAAACACTTGCGTTCTCACCTTAATTTCAACACATTTAGAAGTGAGTTTTTACAGTGCAAGTTTTTAGCGCATCAAATAACATGCTAAGCGCGCGCGCGCTAAACAGATTCACCTTCACACCTTCAGACATTGGAAAGCAACAATGGAATACGCTAAAACAAGAGACATCATACACGTTATGAAAATGCTTGGACACAGAAACATTCAGAACACGTTGATATACACTCAACTGGTAAACTTTCAAAGCGATGAATACTATTCAGCAGTTGCCAAAACCGTTGATGAAGCTAGAAAACTTGTTGAGTCAGGGTTCACCTTTGTCTGCGACATAGAAGGAATGAAAGTGTTTAGTAAGCGCAAGTGACAAAACATGACTAGAAACCAAGCCTATTTAATAAAAAACTGTCCAATTTGTTTTAATAAGAGAATTTTCACCTCTATTACTACTGCGAGAGAGGCAAAAGGCTACAATGTTGGTTCAAGAAGTAATCCTAGAAAACTTCATGAGTTACGAGTATGCTAGGGTACCGTTTAAACATGGCGTAAACGTTATTTGTGGACCCAATGGTTCGGGGAAATCTTCGCTTTTGTTGGCTATTTCAGTGGCTTTGGGACAATCCTACACGGAACGTTCTAGAAAATTGAGTGACTTAATACGTTGGGGGAAAGACCAAGCCCGCGTGACATTAATTTTGGATAACACTAAAAGAGGCGGCAAAAGACCTGTCCCAAAAATTAACAAAGACCAAATTTTTCTCACACGTGTTTTACGACGAGATGGGCAGTATTGGTTTGAGCTTGACAACAGAGCAGTCACTAAAAACGATGTTGAGAGGCTCTTGTCCAAGCTGGGCGTTGACCCAAATAACATGCTAATTATCATGCATCAAAACATGGTTGAACAGTTCACCGTACTTTCCCAACAGGAAAAGCTGCGTATGGTTGAGGCAGCTGTAGGACTTGAACCATACCGCGCAAACGTTTTGGAAGCCCATAAAAAGTTAACCCGCATACTAAGCCAAGAAGAATCCGTAGGCAAACTTTTGGAGTCGGCTGAGCAGACGCTCAATTACTGGAGAGAACAATACGATAGATATCAAGAGAAAAAGCAACTACAAACTAAGAGGAGATTTTTGGAAAGAGAGCTTGCATGGGCAGAAGTTGTTCGAAGAGAAGAGATAATTAAGGAGCTGGAAGCCGAAAGGAAAAAGGAGCAGGATGTTTTAAATCAAATGGATGAAGAGACCAAAACCGTAAAAGAACACCTGCAGACCAAGCAAGATGAAGTTGAAAAGCTGAAGAACGAATGGAAAACCCTCTTTGATGAACGTCTAAGCCTTGAACGTGAAAAAGCTGGAAGCGAGGCAACAATTTCACTATGCGAACAGTTCCTAAAAGAAATGGCAATGCTGGAAAATCCACATCTTCAACTAAGTCAACTACTGAAAGAAACTTCGTCAACACAATTTAAGCTTTTGAAAAGTGATAACCTAAAAGAGTTAATCCAAAATTCTAACCAGCAACTTTCAAAATTAAACATTGAAATAAGTGAAAATCAAAAAAAGACTAAAAACTCAGATGAGGAAATCGATAAAGTTGGTAGCCAAATTTTAGAAAGCCGAATTAAGCTGGCGCTACTGCAATATCGCAGCGAAAACGTAACATCTAGTCTAGAAAGGCTGGAAAACGAGCTAAAGAATGCAAAAACACATTTGAATGAATCTATGGAAAAGGCAGAGCAGATCGGACCTAGAATTGCGGTCATTAAAAGTGTCAGCGAAATCCTTGATGAAATGCGAGTTACGGATGGGCATTTGGCGGCACTTTCCGACGTTTCAGAAGACATAGAACGCATGTACGAATCCTATTCAAAGCTCTATTTGGAGTTGAAGGAAAAGGCGCAACAAGTTGCTGAAAACAGAGAAAAGGCACTAGAAGAAGTCAAAACGAGAATGCAGAATTGGCGAACAGTAATCCAAAGCCTCCTAAACCGCGTGAACTTGGAGTATCAGAAAATTTTGGCTCAGGCTCAGGCTGTTGGAGAAGTTGGGCTTGTTAATGGACATGATATAGAGGCGG
>Ga0315296_10004874_pt1 | contig 10890 bp, 13 predicted proteins | sample YL17G14_18_MG_FD_203921 | JGI IMG/M metagenome (GOLD analysis project Ga0315296, IMG submission 203921) | Sediment microbial communities from Yellowstone Lake, YNP, Wyoming, USA - YL17G14_18 | ecosystem: Environmental > Aquatic > Freshwater > Lake > Sediment | place: USA: Wyoming | collected...
GCTGAAGTTCTCCGCGTCCCATAACCTTGAAGAAGTCCATATCATCAAAGTCTACCTTTATGGATACGTTATAGAGGAGTTCTTTTTCAAGCCTTTCCCGCAATTTTCTGGATGTTACATATGTGCCTTCCTTCCCTGCAAAAGTGGAAGTGTTGACAGAAAATACCATTGAAATTGTTGGCTCATCCACCTTTATCATCGGAAGAGGCTTTGGATTTTCTGCATCCGTGATGGTATCTCCTATATTTATCCCTTCCAACCCTGCAAGGGCAATAATCTCTCCGGCAGATGCTTCTTCAACCGCAATTCTGTCAATCCCATAGAATGTATAGAGAAATGATATCTTTGTCTTTGACGTTTCTCCATCTCCCTTTACCATGGCGACGTTATCCCCTGCCTTCACTGTGCCAGAGACTATTCGTCCTATGGCGAGCCTTCCGACATAGTTGTCATAGTCTATATTGGTTACAAGTATCTGCAATAAACCGTTACGTTCACCTGCAGGAGGAGGTATGGTCTTCATTATCGTATCGAAAAGCGGTTTAAGGTTATCTGAATCTTCCTCCATGCTCAGTTTTGCACAACCCTGCTTTGCGTTTGTATAAATAACAGGGAATTCAAGCTGCTCTTCTGTTGCATCAAGATCAATAAAAAGGTCATATACCTCATTTAACACAGCCTGTATCCTTGCATCAGGCCTGTCTATTTTATTGATAACAAGTATCGGCGGAAGTTTGCGTTCAAGGGCTTTTTGAAGCACAAACCTTGTCTGTGGCAGGGGGCCTTCCGAGGCATCAACAAGCAACAGCACTCCGTCCACCATCTTCAGTGTCCTCTCAACTTCACCGCCAAAGTCTGCGTGGCCAGGAGTATCCACAATATTTATCTTTATGCCGTTGTATCTCACGGCTGCGTTCTTTGCCATGATCGTTATGCCGCGTTCCCTCTCAATGTCAATATTGTCCATGATGCGTTCCTGTACCTTCTCATTGGAGCGGAAGATACCGGCCTGTTTCATCATCCCGTCAATGAGCGTGGTTTTGCCATGATCAACATGGGCGATGATGGCGATATTCCTTAAATCTTCATATTTCATAAACTCTAATCCTCTTTCCCAAAACAAATAATCTTATCCGCTTAACTGCAAGTAAAATGTGCAGATAAATCCGGCTACTTTATTTTTACGTTTTGATTTTACCGGCAATGTCTATGGTGGGACAAAGCAATATTTGTTATTTTACTATAAATCTAAAAAGAAAAGCCAATGAAGAGTTCAAGTCTGTCAAACCATGTATTTCTCTCCTTATCATCTTTATTATCTCAATATTATATATTCCGCAATCGCTGCGCCGAAGACAATGAGAGATGCTGGTATGATCATTTTATACATTCCCCAAAAATCAGCCTTGAAATATTCTTTTGTGAGGATAAGGCAGATATGAACTGGAGAAAGGAGGACGCCTAAAAACCCGGAGGCAAATGCAAACGAAATTGGAACTGTTGTGCTGCCTGCAATGCTGATTATCAATGGAAAAGTACTTCCCACAAAACCCACAGTAAGGCCGGTGAGCATGCCGGTAATAAACGGGAGGAGGAAAAGAATGGGAAGGACAGGAATACCTTCTTTCACGAAAAACTGACTCAGATTTGTGACTGCTCCGGAGGACTCCATCGCCTCTTTAAAAAGCATCACACCGAGTATCAGGATAATCACATCGAGAGAAAAACCATGCTTGAATACTGTAAAGATAGATTTCAGGTTATACCTGTAAAATAAAAGCAAAAATACAACGACAGCAATCAATACGAAATGCAATTCTATACGAAATATGACTACAGGGAGGAGGACAGCAACAATCGGGATGAAGCTCCATAATCCTTTTTTTGATAGTTTTTCTTCTGTCTTTATTACCCCCTTCACACCATGCATACTGAAAATAAATCCTGTTATCACTACAAAAACTGCACATATGAGATTCACCGTAATCAGGTTATAGAGTTCTATCTTCGAAACAGCTGATGCGAGCAGGAGCCCCGGATATAATGGCAGAATAAATTCCCATGGGTGTCTGTACCAGTAATTGATAAAACCCTTTTCTTCAGGGCTCATCTTTGTGTCACGAGTTGACTCAGCGACCATCGGCGCAGAAAAATATGCACCTCCCACAGATGGTAACAGCCCTATAAGAAGGGGCATTGTTATGGCAACGATTTTTCTATTCCTGAAGATTGCCTTTACTGAATCCATCATCTGGCTAAGGACAGCATGTTCTCTGAGGATCATCTCAAAAATTCTGATAAAAGATAAGGCGAGGACGAGTTTGATGGTCACATCGCTCAGAAGAGCATTTTTCCCTGTTTCCCATATTAAAATAAATGACATCTGATAGAGCAGAAAGAGCATAACAGCTGCAATCAGCATCACAAGGCCGATGTTCAGTTTCTTCCTCAGGAGAAATAATATGAGTGCGAAGATAAGCGAGACTTTCAGTATGTCAGTCATTCAACAATTTAACATTAAATTTCTTTTTGAATCAATCAGACCTGAAAATCAAGAGAGGATTCAAGTGTTTGTGTGATAAGCACATCAATCACTTTTCATTTTTAGATTAGAGCTTGACTACTGACTCAAGTTTTAACAAAAGATAGTGTTTCTGAGCTAAGGTCTTAAGCCTATCTCTATCAGCTTTTTTGACAAGAGCTCTAATATCAATTGTATCCTGACTGCTCAAAGGCAGGAGCTTTAAAAGTATAAGGTATTCAGGTACGACGACCTTGACATGCTTGCCAAATACCTCAGCAACGACAGAATTTTTTATTGCCTCCTCAGCTAAATCAAATCCCTTTGTGCTTATAATGTCAACCTCAATTTGCCCTAAAATAAAAGAGAGTTTTTCCTTTATATGTGTCCTTTGCGTCATTTTTTGGACTGCAACTTTTTTATGCAATCTTGTTTCAATAATAGAGGCTACGTTTTTCCATTTAATATCTTTAGAGGCTACAACAATTAAGTCTATATCCTTTGTGGTTCGAGGTCTAATCCATGCAGAGAGTGCAAGTCCACCGATTAACGCATAATCTTCAATAATACCTTCATTTCTAATCTCATCGAAAAAGGTAATAATTTTTTTGAATGACTCAACAATAGACACTACTTTTTCTTTAAAGCCTTTTTAACAGATTTCCTGAGGATTAAGGACAGTTCAAGGAGTTCAAGTGCAATCTCGATATTTTTACCGTTTGGTTTAAAAGGTTTCTTCCTCATAGTATTGCTCCCTTTCCCTTGTCACATTATATACCCAAAGCCATTTACATATAAACCTTGTCTTTTAGCTCCCTTTTTTTAAAAAATTGTGAGAGAACTTGACAAGGGAGATTTTTCTATGGAATTTTGAAATTTAAAGTGAAAAGGAAGTATAGCTTTTAAAGGAAGCGGGCAAGTTCTAAACGTTAAGAATCTTCAATAGTTTTGCAGTTGTATATACTTCAACCCCTGCGTTTTTGAAATCTCTATCATTACTCCAATTTGGTATATTCAATTTCATTGAAAGGGCGAGTAATTCTATGTCATCTTCATCCTTTTCTGAAAGTCTTATTGATGCACTGTGGAGAGAGCCTCTATAAAAACTCTGCTGATATATTTTAAGGGGAAGCAGTTTTAACTGTGATTCAAGGATTTCTTCACTGAGTGCATATTTCTCCGCAATAACACTGATGTATTCTCTGACCTCATCAATATTAAACTGTGTTGTGACAATTTCGATATCTTCTTCAAGAAAAATACGGAGAGCTGCCTTGCCTGCTATAGCGGACAGGATGACGTTAGCATCTGCGGCGAGTTTTTTTAAAGGACGCAAAGTCTGCAAGAAGTTTTTCCTCAGTTATTCCTTTTTTATCCAGCGAACGGCTTATTGATTCTCCAAGGCGGATAAGCAGTTCTTTCCTGAGTTCTAAAGGAAAGTTTTCAGGATGCTCTATTGGCAAGTAAAGACCTGTGACCTTGCCATGTCTTGTGACAAGAATGGGTTCCTCACCTTTAAAATAACTTGTGGCTTTGTCCCTAAATTCTCTTACTGTAGCTACCTTCATGTCTCCTCCTGTTTCAATTATAACAGCCTCATTTTAATGTGTCAATAATTGTGACCACAAAAGGAGACCTATAAATGCAGCTGCACATCATCCGCGCGCGTTCTGTCTCGAAAGAGGCAACTCCAGATTATTTTCCTCGAGTAACTGTTCATTCAAAAGGACCTCTTCAGAGGGTCCATCAGCGACAACTTTTCCATCTTTGATGATAATGCACCTTTTGCATACATCAAGTATCAGATCAAGGTCATGGGAAGCGATAATCTTAGTGTGTTTGAAACTCTTCCACACATCTTAAACCCCCTTACAGGTTATTGTATTTATATATTCCCTAACAGCTTCTTCAAGGATAGTAGTCTCATTTTCATATCCTGATAAACGCAGTTTTGAAATATCAGCCTTTGTGAAATATTGATACTTTCCGCGTATGCTTTCGGACATATCAATATATTCAATAGAGGGTCTTTTCCCAATCGCTGTAAATACTGCATTGGCAAGGTCATTCCATGTCCTCGGTTTTCCGGTGCCGATATTAAAGATTCCATTTATTTCAGGGTGTTCAAGAAAATACAGAGTCATCTCAACTGCATCTCTCACATAGATAAAATCCCTTAGCTGTCCTCCATCTCCATAGTCCTTATGATATGCCTTAAAAAGCCTTACTTCCCCATCTTTCTTTATCTGTTCATATGCCTTAAGAACCATGCTTCGCATTTCACCCTTATGCCATTCATTTGGGCCAAAGACATTAAAATACTTTAAGCCCACTATCTTATCGAGGAGTCCCTTTTTAAGTGCCCACAAATCAAACAGATGTTTTGAATAGCCGTAGGCATTGAGGGGACGAAGACGGGTTAATAGGGAGTGGTCGTCGGAAAATCCCGTTGAACCATCTCCATAAGTAGCTGCACTTGAGGCATATATGAATCTTACCCCTTCTTTTACTGCCCAAAGGGCGAGTATTTTTGTGTACTCATAATTGTTTTTCATCAGGTACTCCATATCACTCTCTGTGGTTGAGGTTCGAGCACCCATATGGAAAATGGCTGAAATCTTGCCGCCAAATGCACCTCCTGATAGTCTTTCCAGAAACACATCCTTTTGCACATAATCCTCAAAATCAAGACCCGCAAGATTACGCCATTTGTCTGTATTGCCGAGATTGTCAACAATAAGGATACGGTTCTCACCAAGCTCATTCAGCCTTTTGACTATATTGCTGCCAATAAAACCTGCTCCACCAGTAACGATTATTGTCTTACTCATGATGATGCCCGTGGTGGCTATGTTCATGTGGCAATGCCATAAGGCACTCTACTGATTCATATAACTTTTTTGCAGCCTCTCTAAGAGCAGATGCTATTTCTGCTCCACCATCAAGGTGCTGAATCTTTTCCGCCCACTCTTCATAGGCGATGGCATGTTCACGCCCATGTTCAGTCCAGTGCCCGATAAGACGCTTTACTTTCTCTAAATTGTCCATTTTAAATGTCCTCTTTTTGTTATTTTTTCTCTCTCCCACCAATACATTCCAACATATGCAGTATCTTTTATCCATAGATGATTATCCTCAAAAGTCAATCTTGACTTTATGTCCATCTTTTCATCTGGGCAAAGAGGTCTGCCTTTCTTAAACGCCCAGTGTTCAAAAACTTCATTCATACTGTGATAGGTAAAGGAACTTTCTGTCTCATAGCATTTTGCAAATAACATTGTGTAATCTCCGTACCGCCACTTTACCTTAATTTCAGGAGGCCAAAGCTCTGTGATGACAAAGACATTTCTCGGTCGTACCCTGAAAATCTTTTTAATCGCACCTGCAAATCCCATTTCTGTCAGGTGAAGACTGTTGCACGCCATGATAAGGTCATACCCTGAAAACTCATAGCATGGGACATCTTCCCATCTGCGTCCATCCACTGTAACCCAATCAATACCTCTTTTGAATGATTCCTCATACAATAAATTTCTCATACCAATTGATGGCTCAAGGACAGTAACATCACTTCCGATTGCACAAAGCGGCAAAGAAAGGACACCGTTTCCAGCTCCGATATCAAAAACCTTCCAGTTAGGCTCAATTGTTGTTGTAAGAACTTCAATTATCCTGTCGTGGTAGTCGTTATGCTCCATCCAAAGCTTATACCACTTTGCATAGCCATCCCAGAACTGAACTGTTGCTGCTCTTTTACATATTGCGTTTTCCATAAAATCTCCAAAAAACAAAAAGCCATGAAAGCCCACCTTCATGATGTTTAGCCTTCATGGCTTGGATTCAAGATTTAAAACTCTAAAAAACTGCGCTGTCTAATCCTTTCCGGGAAAAGCCTTCGCGGCCTTGAAATTTAGACCTTCGTAAATAACATTTTGTCTTGAAAGGGGTAATTCAAGATTATTTTCCTCGAGCAACTCTCTATTTAAAAGGATTTCTTCTGCAGGACCGTCAGCTGCAATCCTTCCATCTTTTATCACAATACATCTCTCACATACATCAAGTATCAGATCAAGGTCATGGGAAGCAATAACCTTTGTGTGCTCAAACCCTTTCAGGAGATTAATAAGTTGTCTCCGTGATTTAGGGTCGAGGTTTGAGGCAGGTTCATCCATGACTAATATGTCTGGTTTCATTGCCATTACTGTGGCAATTGCAACAGCATTCTTCTGACCTTCTGAAAGCCTGTGAGGTGGTCTGTGACTGAGATGAAGGCATCCTACGGTTTCAAGGGCACTCTTTACCCTTTCATCAACCTGTTCAGGAGTCAATCCAAGATTCACAGGGCCAAATGCAACATCCTCGTACACTGTAGGCATAAATAACTGATCATTCGGTCTCTGGAAAACATACCCTACCTTTCTTTTTATCTCTTGTCTTGTCTTTTTGTTAAGCGGAATCTCCCCTATGGATACGACTCCTTTTGTGGGGAGGAGTTGTCCGTTCAGATTCATGAGAAGTGTTGTTTTTCCTGCACCATTTGCACCAGTTAAGCCGACTGATTCGCCATGGAGTATCCTGAATGAAATACCTTTCAGTGCTTCGGTACCGTCAGGGTAACTGAAATGAACATCTTTAAGTTCTAAGATATGATGACTTATCTGAGTGTTCTCCCGAGTGTTTCTCCGAGAATATTCACAATATTATAGTGCCTGAACACATAGAATAAACTTACTGAAAATAGTGCAAACAGGAAGTCCTGAACCCTGAGAGTATGTCTTCTGAGCATTCTGATTTCGCCTCTGAAGCCTCGTGAAAGCATTGCCTGATAGATTCTCTCTGCCCTCTCCACAGTCCTTATAAGAAGTACCGATATAAATCGTATGAATGTCTTTATATCACTCCCCCTTTTCCCAAACGACCGTGCATCCCGTGCCCTTAACATTCTGAATGTCTCTTCAAGGAGAACAAAAAGATACCTATAAAGGAACAAGAGTTGAATGACAAATACCTTTGGCAGCTTGAGCCTCTCAAGTCCCTCGCACAGTCCCACAAATGAGGTAGCCGCAACCAGGAGAAGGGCTGTGCTCACGGTGAGTATAAATTTAACAATAATTGACAGGAACGATATCCAGCCACCGGTAATTGGTATCCCAAAGAGTGTGAGAAGCACACTGGTATCGAACAGTGGATTAAATATTCCGATGAAGAGTGCAAATGGTGAGACAAAAATCACCTTTTTTGCGATTACTCTCAGGGGAATGTCTCCTGCAGTAAGTAAAAACACAGGGTAGATAAAAAATGGCATGAGACCCGAGAGATCATATTTCGGAAAGGATACAACGAAAAGGATAAATACAAAAGACACAAGGAGCTTTACCCTCGGGTCGAGCCTGTGAACAAATGTATCCTTATATGAGAGACTGTCGAGATAGCCTATGTTAAAGTATTTACTATCAAAGGTCATGTTTTTCTCATCTTTTTTCTGAGCACTCTCATTCCTATGCCGAAAATCACCACTACCACCAATACCATAATCCCGCCGAGGAGACCGGAGAGAGAAGTGACAGTATCTACAGCAGGCCAGGAAGGTTTTTCCTCTTCCTTGCTTGTTGAGGGCAATGAATAATCAGGGAGTATAGCTGTCTTCTTTTGTATCTCTTTTAATATTCCTGAAATCGGATTTTGCCTTTCAGGTACCTCGGACTTCCCATAAATTTTCTCTATTGACCATTCAAGGCCGTCAGGATGGGTGGAGGCAAACCAGGAAAAAGCCCCTCCTGTAATAACAGCTAATATCCCCAAAGCTATGATCACTTTTTTCAATGACCCACCCGTTGAGAGCGCCTTCACCCCTTCAAGGTCGTCGACGATATCAGGCCTAAGAGACCTCACATAAATCACTATCCCCGCTGTGACGAATCCCTCGATCAGACCAATGGCAAGGTGGATCGGCTGCATGAGGAGAAGGAATGTACCTAACGGTAGTTCCGTTATCCCCGATGACTTGGTCTCGAGAACTACCGAAAGAGCGCCAAGTTGAAGGCCGATGACGACACTCAGCACCGAGGCAATGGTAATCGCCTTATTCGATGCATTCTTTTTTACGATAGCCTTGTAAATGAGCGGATAAGCGATAAATGCAGGATAGATACCCATGTTCCAGATATTTGCTCCAAGAGCAAGTAAGCCTCCATCTGCAAAAAACAGTGCCTGTATGACCAGAACAGATGCAATAACAAGAAATGCCGCATACGGTCCGAGGAGAATCGTAAGGATCATACCGCCGCCGATATGCCCGCTTGAGCCTGTTACAGGTATCGTAAAATTGATCATCTGTCCTGCAAAGATGAAGGCCCCCAGAACACCCATGAGGGGGATCATCTTTTCGTCCATCTTCTCTCTCAATTTTTTTGCACAATAAATGAGCGTTCCGAGTGATCCTGCCCACATTGCTCCACCTACTGCCGGTGATAATAATGCATCTGCCATGTGCATGATAGCCTCCTTAAAATCTCAGCGTAATTCCAGCGAGCAGCGTATAGTCTGCCTCTTCCTTGTTCAGTCCTGTTTTCAAACCGAAATCAATGCTGAAATTTTCATTAATTTTGTAAATCAAACCGCCGAGCAGGAAAAGAGGATGTACGTTCGATTCCCTGTCAGGGTTTGTCTCCCCGCCGATATTGGCAACAAGCGTAAGAGGCTTTGATGCTGCATACTCTGCCGCCAGAGAATAATGCCAGATGTCCCTCAACTCTTTTCTGTTCTTGATATACCCAAGATTTAAATGGAACATAAAAGGTTCTACTTCTTTTGTAGTAATAAAGAAGAGTCTGTAACTATTTTTTCCGTCTCCAAGCCCTTTATCCTCATCTCCTGTGGGAATAATGATCCCTGGTTTTAAAGCAAAACTAAGACCTTCCTTTTCATAAAACCTCCACTTTAATTCAATGGCCATATCCGAGATTCCATCCTCTGATGTCCTGTTTCCTTCTTCACCCTTATTCCTCAAGAATTGATAGGGGAGACGCACGACCAGATCAATATTGTCTCTTATTCCTGCTGAGAAAGTGGCAGAAATTTCTGTTATGGTATTGCCATTATTGTTCGAATATTCTCCGTTCACCTCAAGCTGAAATTTTCCCTTTCCCTGTGTGCCGGTGTCGTCTGTTATGAGAGGATGGGCTGCGTAGGAACTTGAAACGACGCACAGAGCAAAGAGCAGAGAGCAGAAAATAAAAAACATACCGTGAAAACATGATACGACAAACCTTGACTTGAGAACGCTGAACTTCATTTTTTTCCTTTCCCGCGGCAAATAAAAAAGCCGCGAAAGCTTTTTGGGTCTGCTGACCGTTTTTTAAGCCTTCGTGGCTTTAAAATTCTAAAAAAATTATATCACAACACAATAAATTAAATCAATGAAATTATAATCGGGACGACCTTATAGAAATGCTTTAATAAACTATCAAAGGAATATAATATTTCACCTGCCCTCGGGCTTTCTGTGTATATGAAATGATTTTCAATCAGAGACTTCAATCTCTGGATATCTTGTTCGTCTTCTAAAACATGAGCTGCCACATACGAATTATCAAGCTTTTCCTTAAGCCTATTATCTTCATCAAAGACATAAATCACTCCACCGGTCATCCCTGCACCCACGTTGTATCCTACTTCACCGAGCACAACCACGATCCCCATTGTCATATACTCACACAGATGACGGCCTGTGCCTTCAATCACTGCCGTAGCTCCGCTGTTTCTTACTGCAAATCTCTCTCCAGCCCTTCCTGCTCCATAGAATTCTCCACCTGTTGCACCATAAAGAACGGTGTTTCCCATGACCACATGTTTATGAGTTTCCTTAATATCAGCAGGTCGTATGATTATTCTTCCGCCGAACATACCTTTTCCCACATAATCATTTGCATCACCTATTACTGTGAGGGCTAATCCTTTGTGATTGAATGCACCGAAGCTCTGGCCTGCTGTACCTCTGAAAATTAATCTTATTGTATCCGGAGGAAGTCCTTCGTCTTTGAATCTTAGGGATATATGATAGTTGAGCTTTATCGGAATGCTCCTGTGTATGTTTCTAATCTCATATTCCTTTTCAACAGGCTCTGCATTTTCAATATAAGGTAATAAGTCATTCAGAAGTTTATCATTCATTGATAATACAGGATTATCATTCCTTTCTATTGTGCATCTCCTTGATTGTCCTTCAGGGTATCCATCAAAAAGTTTTTGGAGCTTAATTCTCTTTGCACCTTTGATGTTTTCAGGCACGATAGAAGTCAGTAGCTCTGTCCTGCCTATTATCTCATCAAGGCTTCTGAAACCCATCTCTGATAGAATCTCTCTGACCT
>Ga0315296_10004875_pt1 | contig 10890 bp, 14 predicted proteins | sample YL17G14_18_MG_FD_203921 | JGI IMG/M metagenome (GOLD analysis project Ga0315296, IMG submission 203921) | Sediment microbial communities from Yellowstone Lake, YNP, Wyoming, USA - YL17G14_18 | ecosystem: Environmental > Aquatic > Freshwater > Lake > Sediment | place: USA: Wyoming | collected...
AACTCCTCTCAGCCAAATCAAAGTAGCCAGTTATTGGATAGACGGTGATTCCCTGCAGTTTGTGGGTGGTGCTGCCGTACGTTGCAGTATTGTCGAATATGGAAAGCCCGATCCCCTGAACGCTATTCTTGACCACAATGTGGTAGCGGTTCTCGAAGTGTTCGGGGATGAAGATCACATTGATGAAATCATAGACATCGCTAAAGTGTTGATAAAAGTGTTGCGTGACGTAAGCCACATCCATGTTGGCGGGATAAAGGCCGGGTAAATACAGATTGACTACATGGGGGCTCTGCTTTACTTCGACATCGGTAATCTGCGAAACAACATGCGGAATCCGACTGTCAAGCACATTGATGTGGAGATTATACCGCGCCAGCTTCGTCGCGCCCTCGTATAGATCCAAGTAGCCAACAAAGTTATGGTTGTAATCGCTAGCCGTGTAACCGTACAAAGCCTGACTATGGGTTAGCGTAATACTGAAGGCCCCTCCGCCCAATGGAGTCATCGTGAGGTCTGGCGCTCCGCTCGCCAGCACAATCTTGGCAGAGGTCGGCGAGCCATCGGTTTTCAGATACAATCCTACACTTTGACTTCCCGTCGCGCTGACGGCAACCGGGCCGAACTGGTAATAAAGCACCGGTCCACTTGCGCTGAGTGGCAAACTCGGCCCAGACTCCACCCCACGGCTTTCAATTGGCCTCAGCCCAATGATAAAGGTGAGTAGTAGCAAAGGCGAGATAATCCTGGCAGCGATCAACAGACCATTCCGAACCTTTTCCATGTTGTCTCTTTTTTCTAGCCTGGATTTCGTGCGTAAAAAATCGGATAGAGATCTAAAAAGATAGAAGGCGCCTTTTGTGGTAGAGTAGGGGTGTAATATACATGCTCTTCAAGGAGCGTCTCAAAATGCATTCTACCACAAAATCCCGCTGGTCGCAAGTCCTCGATATCTCTCATGTCAAATGCGACAAATAGGCGGCATGCGTTCAGCATCCTGAGGATGCTTCAGCATCCGAAGGAGAGGGGTCCGCATATCAAGGCCCAGATGAGACCGCTCATAGTGATAATACTCTAGGTATTCTTCCACCCCCTTCTATGGCTCTTCCCTCTCATACCGTTTGTACTTAGACCAGCCCAGACACTCTTTCCCTAGGGGGACCTATTCGGTGCGCAAGGTGCGGTGAAAGCTCTCCACGAAGGCTTGCTCGTTCTTGCGATAGGGCCTGGCCATACGGTGACACTTAGCGTAGTGGCCTCCCACCTCTTCTCTCAACTCGTAGCAGCGAGCGCCCCCCTCCATCCTCTCTCGAACCCCCAACCACCTCCTCAGCCCCACGATCAGACCGTCTATCGCCCGTTTTAAGCCACGATTCTCCGGGTGTAGGTATGAACATACCGCCAGGGTGATTTTACCCACCTTAAAACGGTTCTCATGGAAAACGCTATACCTAAAAACACCCCCGAAAACACGGTCTCAGGAGGGGCTGGGAGGATAATGATGCTTAGACTGGGCGGGAAAGGCATGAAAACGGGGTGTTGTAGTGGAATTGGGGCGTGGTGGCCACCAGCGCTGGGGAGGGGCTGTTCTTGCTGGGATGGGTTCGTAGCGGTCACACTCGTATGCTCAAGCCCAAGGGAAGCTCTTCCGTTTAGCAGTTCAGTGCCATAGCTATTCCAATATTCGGAAACTCGCCGACGGGGACCTGGCCGAGGCTCATAGGAAGGCCAGCCCAGTGGATGGACTGGACATTTAACACATCCAAAAGGAGGAGGATACATGCAGAAGAGTTATGCGTTGATGAGGAGATCGAGATCAGCGAAGAGCTCTATGAGCAGTTGAGTCCCAAGGCAGGGGAAGAAGGTGCTCGGCAGAACAACTCATTGAGGCAGCGGTGAAGGCCTACCTGGCGCACCCTGAAGTCGAACAGCGTGTGTCATTAGCCGGGCTGCCCTAGCGCCTTCCGTCTGCCGCCAGCGAGCCCCACTGATTCGAAAGGTGGCTCTGGGGTTGACTTTCTTCCAAGGATATGATAATATATAAGTAGCTGAACCCGGCCTGGCTCGGTAACGTACGGTAAGGTAAGGTCAACTAAGGTAAGGTACGGCGAGGTAAGGTAGGGTGAGGCAAAGGGAAGCCACCTGGATTCCGGGTGGCTTCTCCTTTCTCACAAGAGGTTTTCTAGGGTGGACCGGTCTGAAGGGAAACGGTCCTTCCATTTTGGTTGCTCTAGCCCTCTCTCGGATCATCTCCCCGCACCATTATCCAACGGCCTCTGGACTCCATCCTGCCGCAGAAGATTCAGCGCCTCGGCCACACCCTCACATTCCCTCTCCCACTATGGCACCAGAGCCTGCGCCCTGCCGAAGCATAGTAGCACATAACGTTTCGCGGATAGAAGGAGTTCCCCCCCAGGGCAGTACTCTCAACATTCACTCTCGACCTCGAGTTTCCCTGAAAGTCCTATTGGCACCAACTTGTCAAGCCGGATTGGATTTCCGGAGGCATCAGAAGCCATCGATGGTTCAGAAGCGACTAGCAAGTTTCATAATACCCAGTTGTGTAACACAATCGCTACAATTAAGATCCCCGTACCGATATACAGGAGCAAATAGCTCATTCGAAAATAGCTTCCTTCTCCAGATTCTCTTCCTGCCCGACTCCACTCTTCCGGATAGAGGCTTCTTTCTGTAGGGTCGAAATACCCCTCTTCATAGAATCCTAGGACTTTCTCAATGCGAGCAGTGGCTCGCAGTTGTTTTCTGAACCCCTTCTCTATATCTCTCAGGTACAGACATCTAACACCGACGACCGTAGTTAGAAGAGCTCCACAGAGGAAGCCCTTCTGTGGAAGAGATAATTGGACACTCCCTTGAACTATCCATCCTGCCACAACTACAAGGATGCCTAACACCCAGAGACACACGTTCTCTACGCGTTGCCGAATGGTATGCATCGCCCTATATCTTTCCTGTAAACCAGCTAGTACTATTTCAACCTTCGTTTGGTCATCTATTTTCATCCCGTCTCCAATCAGTCAGACATCTTCGGACCTCTATGTGGGGCCTCTTCTCCAAACCATTCTCCCATCTCTAGCCAATATTCATAATAGTAGAGCCATTCCGCCGCCCAAGGGACGATAGTCTTGGCAATTATGCTATCTTCGTTCCAGCTACCATCTTCAAACAGAAAGAGACACAGATATCCGCCCTTGTACTCATGAGGTGCTCGTTTATCGATCGGTGGGTCGAGTACTTTGACTCTTGGACTCCGCGCTCCACGATATTCTATAACGATCCTATATTCTGGTGAGGAGGGGCTCGGCTGAAGAGACCCAATCCACTGCTTTCCCCCGTACTTGAATTGTGGAAAGAATTGTCTCATCCACAAGATTTGAACCCCTACGTCGAATCGTTGTTTGGCCATCCCCGAGACTAACCACCGTTATCCCCGTAGTACCCATGTGGTGGAACTGTAACATGGACTTCGCCCGGCTTCTCTGAAGCAACTCTTCCTGTCAATGTAACATATCCAGTACCCGCTCTGGCAATAGCTTCCATTCTTTTGGCCTCTTCCGCTGTCAACTTGGGAAAGGCGTCCCCAAATAGTTCCTGCCACAAAGAGATGCTTCGCCCCTTGTCTTCCTCATCATATGCCTCACGAGCCTTCTCAGTGGCCGCCTGCCAGCGCCGCTTGAATAGCTCAAACTCCTCTTGCTTCCAATCCCTCGCCACATTCTCATTCACCAAAGATGGATTCACAATCACGGGAACGAAATAACAGCTGCTCAGATATGCGTTCATGCTCTCCATCGTCACTGCCAACGCTTCCGCATCCGAGGAACAGCCGTTGGCTATGTGGTGCCCCAAAAGCGTAGTGAGCACGATTGACTTCGGCGCGCTATCCTCACCAAACTTCCGATTGCGCCACCACTTGACCATTTTCACCACCCGTGCGAACTTCTCATTCGAAGCATTCTGCATCCGTCCGCACCATTCTCCATACCCCTTGGGATGGCTCCAGCTCCATCTCCATACACCATTCTCCTTATCAGGCACCTGAAGCGCTTGTGTCGTATCGCCATTGCAGTGCGCCGGAACCACATCCAGGTGGAACTCTCCCGCGTACTTAATCCGCACGCACCTCTCTTTCTTCCTAACTTTGCCGCTATACGAGCCCCCCTCGCGTAACCGTTCGGCGAGCCACTCGATGACCTGTTGGGGACCCCGCTCCTCTTCCGGCCGACCAAGCACATTGAGAGCCAGAACCACATCTACATCGAATTCTTGGTTTGACTTGCCCGGGCTCACAGCCGTTCCGATAACGTACGATCCCTGCTTGAACAGCTCATACAGAATCTTCGAGATCTCTCCATCACCTGATACAAACGAGTCCAAATTCGAGTACGCAGAATCGATTCTTGCCTTCCGGTCTGGGTTCAGGCTGATTCTGGAATGAAACCTATCAAAGTGCTCGTTGAGCTTCATTTTCTATCCTCCTGTAAATGAACACACTGTGCCAGGGGCTAACGCAACAAATCCCGGCCCTCAGATATTATCATAGTACGTTTGTTCCATACGGTCAAGTCATCCCTGGAGTGGATCCCGCTCTGGGAGCCAAGGCTTTCCTCCACAATCGGCATTCTTGCCTTTCAGATCGCCCCCTTTCCAAATCCATTCCGTGTGTGGCCCCGTCCCTTCATGGGCTAAGAGGGTAGCGGCGGGCTTTCTCCTTGGTCAATCCAACATGCTTGTGCGTAGTGAGAAGGGCCGCACTCCGCTTCGGCCTTACGGGACGCCTATGGCATAAGTTCGTTGCACTCTGGCACGCGCCCCCCGTGACTTCTCCAATATTCATCGAGCAATTCCCTCTCCCTTGCGATATAAGCTCTGGTCTCCTCATATCGGAAGTAGTAGCCCTTGGTTCTGATGCACCGCTTCGGCTCAGACGGGGAGCAGTGTTGTCTTAGTCTACCCCGAAGGGTGTTACCACCGCTAGCCCGGCCATACGCACTTGTTCTCTGCCGCCGACCTTGCGAACCTTGACAAGCCTTCTCTTGCCCCTCATTCTTCGATATCTGAAAGTCCAATTGGCAGTTATGGGACTCCCTTTCCGCGCTACCTTCGGCATCAATCGCTCCCCTTGTTTAGCTCGAATTACAGATCACTCTTCTCCACAAGGCACGGTATATCGGTTCCGGATCTCCTGTTCGATCTTTTTACGTTGTTGTTCGCCTCGCACATAGAGGGCTGCGTATTTGATAGTGCCTGAGCAGTTTCGCTTCCAGCATGCTTTTCTATCGTGGTTTTCGACACGATTCCTCACGGTCGCCGATTCCCCGACATCAACCGGAGGGGGACTATCGCCGCATAGGATCGCGTATACCCCTGAACGATTCTCCAGGCTGCTCGCAAAGAAGTATGGGCCCTCGAATGTGTATCCTGCGATCTTAACAGACATGTGTACTCCTCCTTTTCGTGCCCAGTTGGGCACCACGTTTGTCTGATAGATACTACTGGATACTCATGGTTTCTTGCCACGAGGTGGCGAAAAAACTGCTTATGATGGTAGAATAAGATAGAGAGCCCGAGTTTTGCAGGAGGTATTAGCCTGAAATCAGAAGTCTTCACACAGCTACAGGAGGCTGACTGGAGGACTATTGGCAAGGAACTGCTCGCCTTTGCAGCATGGCGAGCGCAAAACTACCAATGGCGTACCGGCGCAAGCCTCATTCTCCCTAAAGGCAATACTCTCGAGGATGTGGTTCAACGGGTCATTGTGAAAACCTTCGAGGGGCGGCGAAGATGGGACCCAGCCAAAGGCCCGTTGGTGCCCTGGCTTAAGGACCAAATAAAGAGCGAAATCGATGCCCTCGCAAAGTCCGCCCCTCACCGCTACGAGATGCCATTGGACGAGGAAGGGGGTGAGCAGCTCAAGGACAAAAGGGAGCATCACGCAATAGAGGTCGACATTCTGGAGGATATGCGATCACTGGACCCTGAGACAATCTTGCTAGAAAAGGAGAAAACCAAACATGCGAGGGAGAGAGTCGACGCCTTGTTCGAGGCGGTGAGCGGAGAAGCGGAATTAGAGGAGGTGCTTGAAGCGGTGTGGAACGGTTGCGAGCCGAAGCCCCGCTATGTCGCTGAAGCATTAGGCACTTCTGTGAACGACATCAATAATCGGCTGAGGCGACTTCGCCGACGCGCCATAGCCATCAGTAGGGAGGCTGAATATGAGCAAGCAAAGACCCCCTGACACTTACGAAGACTTGGTCAGAGCCTTTGCTGATCTGTTCGATGAGACAGAACCACAAACGCCGGAGGACGTTGACATTCTTCTTCGTGAGGCCGGGTATGACCCGGACGAAGTTGGTGCTCGTATGCAAACCCTGGCTGAACACGCTCTTGCCAACTCACCGCTGAATTGGAGAAATCGCGCTCTGCAGGAGCTTGCACAAGCGCGCGCCCAACTTGATGACTTTGTTTCAACTACCCGGCGTAGTCGACCTGAGATTATCGCAGCTCTGAAGCAAATCATTACACAATTGGGAGCCGAGAAGCGCAAACTACCGGCTGCTTACTTCCGAAACCTAGAGCAGGCAACAGATGATGACCTTGCCAGTTTGCTTGTGGAACTCGAATATCTCTCAGCCGACAAAACCAGGCCGATCAATGCTACCGAGGAATAGCAGTGTCTAATCCCTTCCGCGTGGCCCAAAGAGTCCTAGACGAGCTTGGCATAAATGATCCCAAGGACCTAGCACTCCTGGATCTGATAGCCTGGGAGCGAGGCGCGTTGGTCAGGCAGATGCCCCTACCCTTAGAGGGTGCCGAAGCCAGGCTCTCCGTAGTTGGGAGGCGCGCAATCATAACAGTCTCGACATACATAGAGGACCCCCGACGCAGGCGCTTCAGCGCTGCCCACGAGCTCGGTCACCTTGAAATGCACCACAGGACCACCCCACTGATGCTCTGCATGAGTGAAGACATCAACGACTGGGGATCACATCCTTCGGGTGTTAACCTGGAGTGCGAAGCTAATGAATTCGCGTCGGCGTTGCTCTTGCCAGAGCGATTCTTCGCTCCTTTGTGTCAAGAACGCGAACCGTCCCTGGACTACATCTCAGAGTTGGCACATGACTTCAACGTCTCCCTCACGGCGACAGCCCTCCGCTACCTGCAATTCTCCGACGAGCCCCTCGCTGTCGTGTTCTCCCAAGACAGTCAGATCAAATGGTTCCGGGGCTCTAGAGAGTTCCAGGAGCTCAGAGAGGACCTCGGAGTCTTTGTCGATGTACGGAGCCGCTTAGACCCTTCTAGCCACGCTGCGAAGTTCTTTCACGGAGAGTCCATCCCGATGGGGCCTAAGCCGGTTGACGCCTCTGTCTGGTTCATGCCAGGCAGATATCGCTCTGACGCTACCATTCAAGAGCAATCCGTTGCGATGCCTACCTACAATGCTGTGCTCACCCTTCTTTGGGTCGACGAGGATATTGAACAGGAAAGTGACTTCTCATGGTTTTAGAAATCTGAAGTCCAACGTTCGCGACCCACGCATCTCATACCAACCGAAACACGCATACTTCTGTGCCACCCCGAGGCGGTAGCCAGCAGGCCCAAGGTTCTTCGTCAAACCATCGTTGGGCGAAGAAGACCCCCTCGCCCGGCCGCGGAATCAGTGGATTCCTTTTCATCCGTGGCCTGCTCCTTGGTGCAGACGCCGGCCCAGATGATAGATCTAAGGCGCATCTTCCGGGAACCACCGCGCTCCTTCTTTCCCAGCGAAAGAGTATCCCTCACCGTAGTGAGTTATGATGACCCTGGGAAGCGCCGGGTCCATCTCTATCTTCTCACGGAGACGGGTGATGTATGCTCGGAGATTATGGATGCTGGTGCTGGGATTGCCAGACGACATCGCCTCCAAGAGCTCCCTGTGACTGACCATCCGTCCTGCATTGCGAACTAGGTACGTCAGCAGGCGACGGTCAGTTGGCGTTAGGTGTACTTCCCCATGCCGCGTGCTCACCGTGGCCATAACCTTACATTCCGCCTGTCACTCTGCCACCAAAGACTGAAGACTCCCTTTGGATGATTGAAGTCCAGCTTGTTATCTCCCACCCCCCAGGATCGTCACGTCCTCATTGTACCTGTAGATCCGAGGGTGATAGTTGTGCTCGAAGATGGCTAGCCAGGTGATGGTCCCGATGATGGCATGGATAGAAGCACAGACAAGAACGATCTATCGAGATTCATCAGCCCCCACTACCCGTTCCCTTCCACAATGCGACGGTGTTTCTGGTACTCGGCTATCTTAGCGTCTAGTTGCGCCTTGAGCCGCTGCTGCCTAGCGCTCCACGCTTTGTCTGGTCTCTGAGCGCGCCGCCACAACCTCAGTGCTATTGCTCCCGCGATTATGGCAGGAACCACCCAACAAAGCACATCCCCTATGTTCAAAGCCTCTGGCGCCAGAAGCCAAAATAACATTGCTAACAACGCGGTGCCCACGAGAAAGGCTCCAATGCAGCCGAATAGGATAGACCCGGAGCCTATCACATCCGTTCCCAAGTCACGTTTGGCCATATCTTGGCGGAGAAAGTATATCTCCTTCTCCAAACGGGCCATGGCCAACTCTGAGGCCGTACGGTCAGTGCCGGCCTCAACCTTCTCTAGTGCCTCTACCACTGGTTTGAGGCTAACGATTCCTCCCCGCCGTATTACCATGTGCTCATTCCCGCAATAAGAGCAGGCGAAACGCTCTATGTCCCCAGTGACCTCCAGTTTGCCTCCACACGTGGGACAGGTTAGTTTGATGATTTCTGCCACCTTCTCACCTCCTCCCCCACCACTCGCTGAGCCGCTGGGCCCAACTAGCTATGGAAAGCCCGCCATAGTGTGTTTCGGTTAGTGAGCCCCAAAAGCCGTCTTAGCCGAGGCTTTCAAAGTGCTTTCTCAGTTTCAAACAATCGTTTATCCTATCAGGAGATTGGACGTCGATATGTAGGTCCAAGTCAAATCTCTGACGCATACCTTCAATGATTCCAACACACCATTCAATATCCAATCCTACATGAGCTCAGCCGCCTGCGGGTTTGACGACGGATGAAACTGGAAAAGAGGCCCTACAAACGCGAAGTTTGCCTGAAGGGGCGGCTCGATTAGCAGTTAGGCGGCGCTTTTAGTACCAAAAGCGCCAACCCAGCAAATTCCAGTACTTCAAGAATGGTATGAAGCGAATCTTCGCCCTTACTCATGGCTGGGGAAGCAACCACTTTGCTAATGCTACGCTTGTTGACGACTTGCTTGATAAATGCCGAATCCTATCAACCCAATACTAAGCACGACAACAAATAGCCCGCCTGCTACCAACAATATGATATTCGTCCAGTTCCATTTTTCGCTTACTGCGTGTACCACTATCGTCCTGTCACTTGTGAGCGTCCACGACATGGTATTTGAGTTTTTGCCCTCTGCAATGCCGTTGCTTTCCACGATTTCGCCAGGCAAAGTGACAGCTAGGCGGATCTCGAACATACCACTGGCGTCGAAGTCAAAATCTTCTGATGCGTCTGATGCTAAGAATGACGGCGCTATTACAGCATCCAAGACGTAATACTTCTTCAACAAGTCCGACCGCTGTGTTAGCTGGAAGGACTGAAAAAGATCACTTTCCCTCATTCTACTATTTAGATCATCTAGGTTGTTGAAGGGGACTGTGGCCTCAACCCACTCATACTCACCCTCTGTCCAACGTTCGACTCTGACATCCTGAGTATCTGCATCTTGCGCTAGTTCTTCACTAATGGCCTCTGCCGGATCGCCAATGCCTTGACTGCCCGCAAATGCTTTAGCTTGCGCAGTCATTCCGAAAGCTGCGCCTATCGTGCCACTACCGTCAGGATTCACGTTGATTGAGATATGAAACTTTACACAACCGCTTGTGGCAAACGACAATGCAAGGAAAATGGCAACTAAGAGAGATGCTTTAGCCTTCGATGATAAACGCATGTTCTATGCCTCTTTGTTCAGTTCAGAGGGCTTGTCGACTTCCCCACAGCGCGCTAGTGCAAGGATGCTGCGATGCTGGTGCCTATTTGATGTTCTTATGATAGTTTACGATAGCCGCAGGCTAGATGTCAATAGCCCTATGGTCCCAAGAGCACCGCCACCCACCACTTCTTCACCTCTTTCATCTCTCCCTCCTTATCTATGGTTTGAACTGCAGACTTGAAGCCCCACCACTCCCTGCTCCTCTTGACCCACGCGGGCTGCTCAGGCTTCCTTTTAGTCAGGTCTCAAAGACAAAGCCGACCACCTCCCAGCCTGAGCCAGGAAAGACAGTCGGCCTCAATCTTCCATACCATCGCCTCCCACAATGCGCTATTCCAAACATGGAGGGATGTGGGTGCTTGTTTAGTCTTCTTGTCCTAGTCTATCATCTTCGCAGAGAGACGTCAATGGGGATACAGTGCCAGGAGCCCCCCTCCATCCTCACTCGCACCCATAACCACATACTCAGTCCACGATCAGACCGTTTGTCAGCCGTTTTAACGGGCGATTTTCCAGGTGTAGGTATGAACATACCGCCAGGGTGATTTTACCCGGGTTAAAACGGTTCTCATGGAAAACGCTATACCTAAAAACACCCTCGAAATCACCGTCTCAGGGGGGTCTGGGGGAATAGTGATGGTTAAACTGGGTAGGAAAGCCAGCAGAACGGGGGTTTGTGGTGCAATTTGGGTGTGGAAGCGCCCTGACTTAGAACGGGCTGTTTTTGCGGGGATGGCCTCGTAGCCGGTGGTCATTCGCCTATGGCGTGGCCACACCCTCACGTTCCTTCTCCCACTCTGCCACCGGCAGACGAAGCCACCCTATACTCTCGCTGTTGTG
>Ga0315296_10004876_pt1 | contig 10890 bp, 4 predicted proteins | sample YL17G14_18_MG_FD_203921 | JGI IMG/M metagenome (GOLD analysis project Ga0315296, IMG submission 203921) | Sediment microbial communities from Yellowstone Lake, YNP, Wyoming, USA - YL17G14_18 | ecosystem: Environmental > Aquatic > Freshwater > Lake > Sediment | place: USA: Wyoming | collected...
ATAGGAGTTGGAGATTGTGCCTTTCTCATTCGTTCCCACCAGGCCGCCGACGCCCGCCGAACCTGAAACGCTGCCGGTTGAATAGCAGTTGGTGATTCTGCCGCCATTCCATCCCAGCAGGCCGCCGGCGCCGTCATTTCCCGAAACGCTTCCGGTTGAATAACAGTTGGTGATCGTGCCATAATTATCTCCCACCAGGCCGCCTACGTACCCACTCCCCGAAACTCTGGCGCCCTCAGCATAACAGCCAGTGACATTTCCGGCTCTTGCGCAGCCAACCAGTGAACCAACGCAATTCCCTGTCCCTGCAACAACATCAGGAGCAATCAGTCCCAAGTCTTTGATCTGGGCAGTTTCTCCATCCACGTACCCGAAAAGTCCTGCGTCGTTTCTACCTGTAGAAGTGTAGCTGAAGTTTGAGATTGTCTTGCCGTTGCCATCAAAAACACCGCCGTAGCGATACCATCGGCTTCCTATAATGAAAAAGTCGGTCCCAGCCAAATCAATATCATTGATTAACTTAAAATGGGAGGTCATTAATCTTGGATTATGGCCGATATGGTTCAGGTCATCAGTGGTTGAGATGAGATACGGATTGTTAAGCTCACCAGTTCCACCAGAAAAACTGGACAATGCAGGCAAAGGCGAAAGCTGACACCAAAGAATTGGATATCCTCCGCCGGAAGGTTCCGCCCAAATGTCACTGGGGCCGTCCGCTTGGCCGACAAAGTCCCAACCGGCATCCATAAACGTATTAGGATCCTGCATTTCGGCCGTTGTCTTACCCGTCCCACCAGCACTGGTTCTCTGCCCGCTGGTTTCAATATCCCAGAAAGAAGTATAAACCACGCCGTCGTAGCTTTTCGATCCCACCAGTCCGCCGACATCCGTTGTTCCTGTAACGGGGCCTGCCGAATAGCAATTGATGATTGCCCAATCATTGTATCCCACCAGGCCGCCGACTTTGTCATTCCCCGTAATGCTGCCCATAGTATAGGAATTGGTGATTGTGTGTGCATTCCATCCCACCAGGCCGCCGACATACAAATCTCCTGAAACGTTGCCCGTGGCACAGCAGTTGGTGATTGTGCCATAATTCTCTCCCGCCAGGCCGCCGACGCCCCCCCAACCTGTAACGCTTCCGGTAGAATAGGAGTTGGAGATTGTGCCTTTCTCATTCGTTCCCACCAGGCCGCCGACGCCCGCCGAACCTGAAACGCTGCCGGTTGAATAGCAGTTGGTGATTCTGCCGCCATTCCATCCCAGCAGGCCGCCGACATACTCATCTCCCGAAACGCTGCCGCCCTTAACGTAACAGTTGGTGATAGTTCCACTTGCAAGGTAGCCAACCAGCGAACCAACACGGTCTCCTGTTCCCGCATCAACATCAATATTAGGATTAATCAATCCCAAATCTTTGATTACTGCATTTTCTCCAGAGACGTATCCGAAAAGTCCTATCTCATTTGCGTCTCTCGATGTGTAAGTGAAGTTTGAGATTTTCTTGCCGTTACCGTCAAATACAGCGGTAAAGGGTTTATTGTCGTCCGGATCGACCCAGTATCCAATGATATTGAAATCTGTTCCCGTGTAGGCTCCCAGACTAATATTGGCCATCAGCTTGAAATGTTTGCCCCAGTCGCCTCGATTGGTTCCTATGGTGTTCATCTGCTCGGCCGTCCAGATCTGGTACGGGTCGTCGGCCGTGCCGCTGCCCCCGCCGTATTTGGCCTGTGCCGGAAAGCTGAGAAGACAGATTGTGATTGCTAAAAGGGTTACCCGCATGATTTGTGAAGTCTTCGCCGCCATTTCTTGTCCTCCCTACAACTCCGTTATGATTGATTCTGTGACTTGTCATTCCCGCCCCGCATCGTGTGCGGGATAAACTCCAGCGGGAATCCAGAAATATTGACCTCCTGGATTCCGCATCAAGTGCGGAATGACAACCTACCTAATCGAACTTGATACACTCGCTATGTGTTCGATATTCCAAAGCCCGGCCTGCGCCCATTCGGCTACCCCTTCGGCTTCCCCTTCGACTGCGCTCAGGGCTTCGGCTTATTCAGGGCAGGTTGTATCAAAGGCTCATGTATCAGCGCTTAACGCATATCCGGTCGTAATATCCGTCCGGTGCCGGATCGACTGATTCTGGCCTCTATACTATAATGCGAGATTTGGGCCTCAAAATTCCACAGAATTATGAAAATTTTTTAAAAATGTTTCAAACGTAGTAGATAGGTTATCTTGAAGCTGTCAGATGTTTATTCCAGCCTTAAACTCAGAAAAATGTTCCCCTCAAGGCCCTGTCTTAGTGGAGGGCATTCCTCGGCAGGAAAAATATGCCCGGACCCACACCATCAGGGTATGGGACAGTACCATCGGCTGTAATGGAAACCTTCATAGGAATGACGTCCGAGGCCGAGTAGGTCTCAACGTGTTCGTCGGTGTATCCTGCCTGGAGCTTGATTTCAGGAGAATCGTCAGCGTCACTCTTGCGGGACCAATAGGATGAAAGGAGGAATGTTTCGGGAGTGATACCGGCTCCATCGAATGGTTCGCAGCTGCCGAACGAGCCGGGGGTTCTCCAGTGGTCATAGCCAAAATAGTCGCTAACGAGCAACTTGCTGTATCTTCCGCTACTTGCCGGACCTTGCGGTCCTCTGAAAACGACCCTGCGTCCGCCAAGAAATCCTCTGTAGTTCCAATAAAAACAATATGAACCACCAGCCGGGTCAGATGGGAAAGAGGTCTTGGGATTGTCCCAATTGTCACCGGCATCCCAAGCCTGCTGCAAATACTCGTATTTCTGGGGCGCATTTGGGCAAAACATAGTACTCGCATCGGCTATGTATCTTCGCAGGTACTCGCTCATGGCTCGATGTATTTGTGGGCTACGGCGTCTGTTGCCGGTTAACCTGGTTGAGTCTGACCAGTTCCAGGTATCATCAAATCCTATAGTGGCAACAGATTCGGGGTATCTATCATTGTTCTCCGACGCAAAGAGGTTCATTGCGGAGGTGACCTGCCTCTGGTTGCTCATGCTCAGCATCGTCCGGGCCTGACGCCGCACCCGGCTGAATACCGGCAGCACAATACCCATCATTACGGAGATAATGGAAATAACAACGAGCAGCTCGACCAGCGTAAAGCCCCGTTTGTGTATATTGCCTACCTTAATGTGTCTGTATTGCGCGCGGATTTCTACATCCTCCTACCATGCTCTGACCATTGTATATGCGCACATTGAGCACCTCAAACATATTTTAATCATTATACTCGCTATTTAATCCCATGTCAAGACGAAAATTGTGGTTTTTATCGGGTGTAGCAAAATTTTTTTTAGTGGTCAGGATTCAATACGCCGAGGGTTTGTGAACAGGTTCCTGCTGACTACGAGAGTTTGCCCGCTTGTTATTGCTTGGTTGCAGCCTTGTTATTGCTGGGTTGCAGCTCTCCTTGCAACGCTAAGCCTTTCATTCAAAAAGACTTAGGACAACTAATAACGCTGTGTAAGAATTGGTCTCGCTGTACCACGGTGGCAGCCCGGCATGCGTGGGGCTATGAGTTACCGGCACAATCTTGTGCCCTTCCGGCCAGTCCCACTCTGGTCATCGCCGGCCTGGCGATTTCCACTGCTAAACTCATTCGAGAAATATCCCACGTGGGAACAGTAACCTTTCGGATTCTGAGTTAGCCGTTTGATAGTGGTTTTCCGGTTCAAATACCTCATCGGCTCGTACCCTGTAACTACCATTGTGGTTGATAATTACCATGACGGTCCGCTCTTGCTTGCATAGGGTGTTCCACCGTAAGCACCCATGTTCACTCTACCTCCGCTTGGCTTCTGCTCACGTCCGATGCGCATGCTGGGGTCGCCACTATCGATACAAGGACTTGTTTGCGAGTCCGTCACCCAAACATTCTTTGACAAATATCTGCCGTATTCGGACTGCAAATGGTAGTCGCCATTGTCAGGGTCAGCGAACATTGGGTCTTTGCTTATATTGCCGCGTTCCTGGTCGCCAGGCTCCAGTTTTCCGAGGCAACTGTAGCGAGCACGGCATAGCTCTAAGTCGCCAAATTCGTTGTTCCAGAGGATGCAATTGGTTATGCTTGGGTTAGACCCTTCATAAGCGGTAATCCCGAACTGGTTATTAACTATGGTCAAATTAGTAAGCTCAGGCGAGGCACTATGGCATAAAATAGCTGTTTCGCGGCAATTGGTGATGACGAAGTTGCGCAAGACGCACCTTAAACTTTCGGCAAACTGGAAGGTAAATGCGATAGGGTCGTTAGCCGGCGCCATAACCACCGCTGCATCGTCTGCGCTCTGGATGGTTATCGCTTTGCCGACGATAAACACTGCTTCTTGATAGACCCCCGGCCAGACCATGACAGTATCACCGTCAATGGCCTTGTCCACCGCATCCTGGATGGTTGCGAATGCGTTGCTCCTGCTCAGGCCCGTGTTAAATTTGCTGCCCCTGGAACCATCAACGTGAAAAATAAGAGGGCCGATACTTTTACTTGCCTCTGGAGTTCCGCCATACGCTCCCATGTTGATACGCTTATTATTCGGGAAGGGCTCTGAGCCAACCGGATCCTGGGGGTCACCGGCGTCTATACAAGGACTTTCGTCAGAGTCTGTGACCCATTGGCCACGAGATGGGTCGTAGCGGCCTAAGACTGACCGCAGATGATAATCAGTTCCTGATGCTGATGCGAACATAGGATTTGTATCGATGTTACCTTGTCCTGGATAATATCCCTCGATATTTGAAAAGAGAACGGGACTGCTCGAGGCCGGGTTATTGAGCAAAACGGCTGTGCCATCGTTATACCACACAATACTGTTCCTTATCACGATATTGCTGCCAACCGAGTGAATCCCGCCTCCGAGCGACATCTGGGGAACTGACAGACTGTTGTCAGCAATCGTGCAGTTTGTTACGCGTACATAGGCAGGCGAAGTCGCAAAGATGCCGCCGCCGACTTCGGCAGTGTTGTTCGAGATGATACATTGCTCCAATACGACGTTTGTAGAAGACCCACCGCAGTAGATACCGCCGCCCTTGACATTTCCCTGTGCATTGTTAAAGGAGATGTCGCTATTGGCTAACAGAGCTCCGCTTTGCCAACAATATACACCTGCCCCTTGACTGTTATAATAACCGACGTTCCCGTTGATAGTACAATTGACGATTTTGGCGTCGGAGCCCCTGGTCAAGCCGATGCCGGCCCCATATCCACCGGATTCGGCTGGTCCGAGACCTCCGGCACGGCACTGTTCGATAGTACAATCGATGATTGCCGGTGCACCGCCCACAGACCCGATTCCTCCTCCCAGCTCCGTCGAACACTGTTTAATTACACAATCAATGATACTTGGACTGCTGAATTCGCAGTATATGCCGCCACCGATCGGATGTGCAGGGCTTGGATTCCAGCTCACATAGTCCTGCGGGATTCCGGAGCCTGGCATAAGAGCCCCGGTGATAGTGAACCCGCGCAGAACAGAGCTCGGTCCTTCTGAACGGTGGAAGTAAAAGCCTCTGTGGCCCTCGTGGCCTGTACAGTCGATAGTCGTCTGCGTCGGCCCAGCCGTGCTGCGCACGGTGATTGCCTTGCCTCGGAAGTCGATATCCCAGTTGCCATTGCCGGTGTAGGTACCTGAAGAAACCTCCACGATGTCACCATCAGCCGCAGAATCGATTGCTTCCTGTATAGTGGCAAAGTTACCCGGCACGTAAATCGTAGCAGGGGACGCGCTCAAACGCACCTCGATATTGTCGAGCAAGACCTCAATTCCCCGGAATTTGACGTAACAGGTGCCCCTGACCGACTCTATCAGGACGGTATGAGTCCCTGGTCCAAGCTGCCGGGCCGATGACCAAATGATTCCGTCGGACGAGAGCGAGTATTCCAAAGAGCCCGACACCATGTCGGCGCTTTCCAGAAACCGTACGTCAAACTGCAGATATCCGCTAACAGCCCTCCGCGGCGGAACCGAACTGACTGGGAAGCAATACCCCAGAAGTGCTGGGTCGCCGTTATAATCTCCGAATCCTAATTCTCGCTGCGGACCCGTATCAAGATAGTATAGATATGTCTGCGGTGGAGGGAATGCCCCTTGGGGCCAGAAAATCGAGTGAAGGAAGCTGTCTCTTTCTACGTTGTTGGTGCTGAAGTTTTCCCGATATTCGTAGGTCCAGTCAGCCTCGACCCGATTGGGGGCCAGGCAAACTGCTGCACCCACTAAAATTGTGGCGGTAGTCCAAAAAAACCAACCTGTCCTTAGCCGTTTCATTTATTTTGCCCCTGTTGGACGAGATATAATACATCCTGTCCATTAATGCCGTCCTCCTTGGTTTGGGATAACCTTTTGTGCGTACACTCCCGCTGGTCTATCCGAGTGAACCTTCCACCAACTGCACAAGCCATAATATATCCGGGCTGATAGAGGCCCTCTGTCGTGCCGGTCTTGGAGGTGCAAACTCCTCACTAACTCCAGCTCCTTCAATGGACTGAAGATATGAGAACTTCATATTCCCTTTGTTGCCTTGGTCGGTGGAGAAGGTGATTTCGTCAATGACGTCCATTTCCAGGTCGATATTGTAGATTAGTCTGAGACCTTTATAGATTAGCTCCACCTGCGCGAACTGGCTGCCCGGCGTATGCTTTGTCTCAAACAAAATACGCTGTTCTGCCGCATCTCGTCGCACCGTGTCGATTGTATGAAGTCCCATCCAAGGCCTGGCCAGCCCTTTGAAGAAGCTGCCGCCGGCGTATGTCTCAAGCTGCTCAGATTGTAAACGGTTCAAATAAGCTTCCTGGTACGTATCAACTATCATCAGGGAACCCACCTGCAGTTTCAGCCAGGGGCTGTATTGTTCACTGGCGGCATAAACAAATGGTATTCTTCCCGTCCCAAAAACGTTCTGGCCGTTTACTTTACCACTGACTCGAAAGTATGTCCAGCCTCGTTTATGCATAGCATCGCGGTTATCAAAGACCTTGGCAGTGGCCGGCCAATCAGCCTGAAAGTAATCCTCTTCCAAGACGTTGTAATGACGGACAGCCCACTGCCGATTGATGTCTTCGGTTTTACCGTGGGCGGCGATAAGCAGCAGACCTCTACCCTTGGCTGCTATGTGCTTCGTGGCCTTTGTGCTTGGCTCAACTTGACAGAGAAAATCGGTCAATTGAGGATTGTCCGTGGGGACTGTTAGCACGCTAAGGTCTCCGGCCCACATTCGGTAGTTGTTAATATTGACACTATTGTTGTGGTAGTAGTAGTTTGCGCGGTCGTTTTGCAGTATCTGCCAGTATGTCTTGTTACCGACGGTACCGGACTTTGCCCGCAGCATCATTGGTTTTTCCGGACCTTGCGGAAAATAGTACCAATACTCTTCCTCGGCATTGCTGTTCTTGTCGAACTGGCCGATAGCCTGGGAGCTGGCCGGCGAGGGGTGATGGCCTTCGGTACTTTGCTTCCAGGGTCCTGATGTCGAAACTATCGTGCCGGCAGTTAAGGCGCCAGCCGCAGTGAACGATATAATTGCCGTTTTCGTGGTTGCCAGGCCGACGATGCCGGTTAGTAACCCAACCTTAATCGTGGAGGCCGCGACTGATACTTGTGCGGCTGCGGCCTTACTTGGGGCTGTCATCTTTCCGAACAGCACGAGAGCAGCTAACAGAGAGCCCTTGCCAAAACCATTGCGTGAAAGCTCTCGCTGCAAGGCCTTTTTCGCACGCAAAAACAGCATTCGTGTACTAAACTCGCTACAGCCCATTGATTCGGCAATCTCCGAGTGCGTCATCCCGTCGTAGCAGCGCATAATCAGAACGGCTTTGTGCTGCGTCCTGAGCTTTTGCATTGCCGCCGAGATAATTTGTTTCAATTCTTCGCCGACGAGGTTCTCCAGCCCATCCTGCCGGTCTTTTAGTGAGCCCTTGCGTTTTGCACTGGAGGTCGCCAGTTTTTGTTGTTTCTGCTCGGTTCGATAATGGCGCCGGAGCTTGTTAACGGCTATTCCATAGAGCCAGGGCCAGAATCGATCGGCTTTTTTCAGCTTACCTAACACTTTACACATCTCCAACAAACTCTCCTGTACGATTTCTTGCGCCAAGTCATCCCGTTGAGTGAGACGATAGACGTATGTGCGCAGACGTTCTCTTACCTGCTGGGCCAACTGGTCGAGGCATTGCTTATCGCCGAGCTGAGCCCTCCTAATCAGTTCGATTTGATACGGCTGTTGATCCATAAAGGGATCCTGTTTTTATTATCGCACAAACCAACACTATAATTAAGTGCCACCAGAGATGCCAAATATAACGCTTTTTCTACAATTTTACCAGCGAGCCACACCTTTAGAACCTCGCAGGTTTTTGCCTGGCCTTATATGGGGCCTGCAGTAGCCCTTAGGCTTATCTTATTATATCATAAGCCCTTATCAACAAAAGAATTAGTGGAACGCTTCCAGGAAGCAGGTCTTTTCACGAAGGGCGCCCCAGCTACAGTGCCGACAGAATATTATCATACGCAATCGGCGAGAGCCTATTTGGTTGAGAACGACTTGATATAGCTCAGCTTTCCACCCACTGCTCCTTTCTTCTTTTGTCTTTTGGACACTTCGGCACCTGATAATCGAGATGCACAAACAAAAAATGGGAACTACTACATCGTGCCCGACCGAGGTCCGCCAGAGCCTACAAGGAGCATGCAAGCAATGCCCCTAAGCCCACATGCAAAGAGGCTCTTTGTATGTTGAAACGGAGGTCTCAGTTAGGACGCTATTGCCTGAATACATTGCAAAGGACAAAAACGTAGAGACACAGCATTATTTTGGATGACTCTTTTCCTATTGCAGTACTCTGGTACTTCTGGGGATTATTTAACGATTGTAGCATTTTCTCAGGCGCAAATCAAGTAAAACTTTTGCAGGTTGTGGGGAAAATTTATCGAAGAGACATTTTCCTGCCGAAAATCCGTCTTTGTTTATTTGCAAAGACTGCTGTGAGGCTGTTCTCGTCAAGCACAAAGAAAGGAAGCTCAAAAACCGAGGCAAATGTGCATATTGAGGATAGTGGCAGGTCATAGGCACCGGTTCAATCTGTCTGTACCGAGGGGAATTATTATTTCTAAAAAACTGATTTATTTGATTTGTTTTTGTGTTGTGTATAGTTCTGACAAGTGCAGCAAATGCTGCCGAGCCGATGTATGTTGCTCTTAATGGCAGTGCGGTGGTCTATCATAATAATCCTGATGCAGCACAAATAGTAACCTGGACCCAAGGGAATAACGACCTGTCCGCCCCAGGCGGATTTGCAGAACAGGGTGTGAACCTGGTCAATGTCAATACGATTGCCCTTGGACTTGGCAACAGGAACAATCCCCAGGCTGGTGGTTCAGGTACAATGTGCTTTGACGATATTCGACTGTATCCTCCGCCGCCGGAGCCGGCACCGTAAGCCGTGTGATTTAGTTGGCCTTCATTGCATCTGCCGCAAGGCATCCTGTGAACTGCGGATTGCGAAGCAAGATATGGGGGCGCGGTTGATATAGCAGATTTGTGTTAGTTTGGGGTTTATGCCAAGTTCCTTGGCGTAAGCCCCTTTTAGGCGACTCCGCAATGGGCGGATTTCGCCCGGAGCGAACCCCGCCAGGGGCACATCTGGCGACTTCGACTGCGATAATGATTACCTGAAAATTCATTGGTAATGGGAGTAAGAGTATAAGAACATAAGAGCACAAATAAACCAGTTTCGCACTTTTAGATAATATTAAAAAAATGTAGTCAGGCACGCAAAATTCTTAAAAAATTTTACTTGACGTGAAGGTAGCTAATCTGGTATAAATGAAAATGGTTAAAACGTGGATTTTAGCCTTTTAGCGGGCTATATACTTGTAATTTTCAGGTAAATTAGCTTGGCTGGAGAATTGAGGAAGGGACAAAGCTTAAAAACTTTGTATTCCACAGGTAAAATCTATTCAATTAACAGCTCATTTTGGGCTTTTGAAGGAAGGAGGTATTGGCAAATCGTAAAACTTATCCTGGGCAAAAATAAACGATTTACGATTTGTGTTTTTTAAATTTTCGATGTTCGGAAACATCGAGTGTTTTGGTGTGTGGCCAAAGCATAATTCACAATTATTTTAATTTTTTCTGAAGGAGGACTATTATGTGTAGGAAATTTTTTCTTTTAACTTCTTTTGTTTTGGCGCTGGGTCTGGTGGTTAATGCCAGTGGTCAGGGCACCGGTACGATCATGCGAGAGGTATGGTCGGACATCGGTGGAACGAACGTTTCAGACCTGACCAACAACGCGAACTACCCGGACAACCCGACATTCGGCGACGAGCTGACACTGTTCGAGACGCCGACAGACTTTGCCGACAACTTCGGCAGTCGGGTTTACGGCTGGCTCCATCCGGCGACATCCGGTGACTACACGTTCTGGATTGCCACCGACGACAGCAGTAACCTATACCTGAGCACCGATGATGACCCGGCCAACGCCGTGGTCATTGCCGGCGTGGATGGATGGTGCCCTGCACGTGCATTCGACGGTGACCAGGGTGCACCCGGCACACGCCTGAAGTCAGCCCCCGTTTCACTGGTGGGCGGCCAGAAATACTACATCATGGCGATTTACAAGGAAGGCGGCGGCGGGGACAACCTGGCGGTGGCCTGGGAAGGTCCTGACAGCCCGACACGGGAAGTCATTGACGGACGTTTTCTCTCGCCCGCCCCGTGGAACCTCGTTCTGCTGAAAGCCAAGAATCCGAATCCCGCCAACGGCGCGGTCGATGCAGATGTGATGATGTTGGAGTGGGGCGCGGGACCCACGGCTGCCTCCTACAAGGTATATCTGAGCACTGATGCGACA
>Ga0315296_10004877_pt1 | contig 10888 bp, 9 predicted proteins | sample YL17G14_18_MG_FD_203921 | JGI IMG/M metagenome (GOLD analysis project Ga0315296, IMG submission 203921) | Sediment microbial communities from Yellowstone Lake, YNP, Wyoming, USA - YL17G14_18 | ecosystem: Environmental > Aquatic > Freshwater > Lake > Sediment | place: USA: Wyoming | collected...
CTGAAGTTTTTCGCCGCGGAAAACTGGCGCCTCGCCGAGGAGTATGCGGCTGCCCTGCAGTGGTATGACCGCATCAAGAACGATGATCCCAACTGGATTGACATTCCGCTCGTGCTGGCGGATTCGGCGCAGTGCAAGGCGAAGACGGGCGATCTGCAGGGGGCTGTGGCCTTGCTGGAGCAGGCTGCATCGCTGGAGAAGCGGCCGGGCGAGAAGGCCGAGTTCCTGATTCGCGGGGCCAGGTTGTGCCGCGATGCCAATCTTTTCGACAAGGGCATCGCAATGCTTGATACCCTTGACAGGCAAGTTGGGATAGACACATTCCCGGGCCTGGCTCCGCGCGCGCGGTTCACGCTCGCGTTTCTGTTGGGTGACAGGGGAGACCTCGCCAGGGCGGCTGCCGAGTTCCAGCGGCTGCTGGACTCGTATCCGGACGCCAACCAGCGGCCCCAGGCGATGCTTCAGAAAGGGATTTGCCTGCAGGCGCTGGGCGACGCAAGCGGGGCCGCATCGTCCTATCAGGCGCTGCTGGCGTCATACCCGGCAGACCTGGCGTGCATAGAAGCCAAGCGCAGGCTTGCTGCTCTGGGCGCTTCGCAGTGAAAGGAGGGGACAATGAACCGGGTGATGAAAACCAAGTGGGTCAGGATCGTCATATACTCTGTCCTCGTAGCCTTCGTGCTCACCGGCCCAGCAAGCGGCCTGCTGTTCGCCTGCGGGCCGCCTCCTCCGCCTCCGCCGCCTCCGCCGCCACCGCCGGAGCCGCCGCCGGGGGAGCCGCCGGGGGAGCCGCCGCCGGAGCCGCCGCCCCCGCCGCCACTTCCCGATCCTGATCCTGGGCCCTCAGACGACTACGGCGGTAACCTGACCACGTCTTGTGCGACTCCAGGTGGGGCTCCCTCATTCGGGTGGCAGCCTCGTTGTCCCGTGGGCCAGAGACAACGTGGTGGGGGCTGCGAGCCGGACCCAGCCTACTGTGTGATGGACTGTGGCGGCAATGGTCCGCCTGGATCAGTTCACACAACAGTGTGCCGTCAAATCTGCCCCGGCGACCCCCGAGCGCCCGGTTGCCCGACGTGCGGAATGTCGTCGAGGCATGGAGGGAATTTCTTCCCCGCAGTCGGCATGAGTCTGCCGACGATGGGGGGGCTTATCGGTGTCGGGACGTTCTTCAACGGCGGTGACGACCAGAGTGGGCCGCTCGGCCCCCGGTGGACTCACTCGTGGGCCATCAGGTGCGAGGGAGATGCAACGGTAACATTCTACGAGGTGGGCGGAAAGCGCAGAACGTTCACCAGGAACGTCGATGGCTCGTACACCGCAGAGCCCGGCGTGCACGACAAACTGACGGTAACGCGCGATGGCCAGGGCAACATAACGCAGTATCTGATCACACGGCCGAGCCAGGCGAAACTCTACTTCTGGGGTGTAACATACGGCGCCAAATCGGGGAAGATTGACTACACGCTGTTCCACAACGTGACTCAGCAGTGCTCCTATGACGGGAGCGCCAAACTCACCCAGGTGACCACAACTGCAGGGGGGACAGAGCGCGGGCGGCTGACAGTCGGATACGATGGATCGGGCAGGATCACGTCTTTCTGCAAGGTCAGGGGCCAGAATCAAAGGTGCATGTCAATTGCATACGACGGATATGGCAGGCCGTCTCAAATGACTACCCCCAGCAGCAAGGTGTATGCATTCACGTATGACGCCAATAACTGGATAGCGTCGGCCAGTTATCCTGGCGGACATTCGTGGTCTTTCTCGTACACCGACCACGGGAATGTGATTGGAGCGGCAGCTCCGGGCGGGGCGATATCCGCCAGTGGCTACGGGACAGGCACCACGGCCATTGTGGATGCGCGTGGATATACATGGAGCGACTCGTACGATGGCGCTGGCAACCTGGTTGCGGTCGTTGACGCGCTTGGCCAGACGACCTACTACGGCTATGATGCGAACCACAACCGCACGAGCGTAACGACCCCGCGGGGGTACACGTGGACATATACCTACGACGGGAACAGGAACATGCTCACGGCCACCAACCCGCTGGGCAAGACGACAACTTACACCTATGACGCGAACAACAACCTGACTTCGGTCACGGACCCGAAGAGCCACGTTACCACCTATACCTACGACCCGAACACGGGTGACATGACCCGCGTTACCGACCCGAACGGATACCAGACGAATTACACTTACGACTCTTACGGGAACATGACCAGCGTTACCGACGCGCGCAACAACACGACCACGTACCAGTATGATGACAACGGGAACATGACCAGGATCACCGACCCGCTGAGTTACCAGACGAACTTCACCTACGATGACTGGGGCAACCGCACATCGGTTACGGATGCGCGGGGAAACACAACCTCCTTCCTATACGATGACGACGACCGCATGACCAGGATCACCTACCCCGGCGGGGCATACAGGACTTTCACCTACGACTGCTGCCAACTCACGAGCCTAACCGATGAACTGGGGCGGACGACGACCTACCAGTATTACAACACCGGGAAACTCTGGAAGGTAACGGATGCGCTTGGGAACGTTACCGAATACCAGTACGACAACAACGGGAACATGACCTGGGTGAAGAATGCCCGTGGATACTACACCTACTACGTCTATGACACAGCGAACAGGCTGACGCAGGGCGATTACCCGGACTCGACGCACGAGTATTTCGGGTATGATGCTGATGGGAACAGGACTTCCTGGACCAAGGCCGACGGGAACGTGATATACTACACCTACGACCAGGCGGGGAGGTTGACGGGGATTGATTATCCGCCCAACGGTGGGAGCGCTGATGTTTCGTTCGCCTATGATGACGAGAGCCGAAGGACTTCGATGACGGATGCGACTGGGGTGAGCCGTTACTACTACGATGAATACCCGCAGCCGAATCCGACCTACGTCTATAAGGACGCGCTGGTCGCGGCGAGTTACCAGCCGACGGGAGGGACGGAGAGGGTTTTCAAGTACGAGTATGATGCCGTGGGGAACCGGACGAAGATCACAGACCCCGCTTCCAACGTCACCACCTACGCATACAGCAATAGGAACGCGCTGTCGAGCATGACCTTCAGCGGGCTGAGTGCGAGTTACACCTATGACCAGGTCGGGAACAGGACGCAGGTTACATACCCGAACGGGGCTTACACGGCCTACGCCTACAACTCGCGCAACTGGGTTACGAGCGTTACCAGCAAGAACAGTTCCAACCAGGTGATCTGCTCGTATTCATACACCAACTACGACAACGTGGGGAACCCGCTGCACATGGTCGAGGAGGACAACTCTTACACCGACTGGGCCTACGACAACATCTACCGCCTGACATCGGACGTGAAGACTGGCGGCACGGCCTACTCGCGGACGTTCACCTATGATGCGGTCGGGAACCGCACGCAGATGGTGAAGGACCAGCAGACCATCAATTACACGTATGACGCCAACAACAAGATGACCGCCGCAGGCGGCGACTCGTTCACATACGATTCGAATGGCAACACCATTGGCCGCACCGGCTCAAGCGGCAGCGCCACCTGGGGTTATGACTATGAGAACCGCATGACTTCCTCAACTACCCCGCAAGGCAGCGCGACTTTCGTGTATAATGGTGGCGGCTTGAGGGTCAGGAAAGTGGAGGGGGCATACACCGGCAACTACCTGTACGACGGCGTCAGGGTGTATGCCAAGTACGACGACAACTGGAACGAGGCGGCCAGGTTCATGATCGAGGGGGACTCTTACTACGACCCACTGGTCGCCACGCGCACCGGCGGGGCCTGGTACTACCCGCTCTACGATTCGCTTGGCTCGACGCGCCGGCTGATAAACGCATCGCAAACGGTAACGGATTCCTACTCCTACGAAGCCTTCGGCGGGATCACGTCGCAGTCCGGCAGCACCTACAACCCCTACAAATACGTCGGCTCCCTGGGCTACTACTCCGCGGACGCCACCACCGGCCTTCAGCACCTCGGCGCGCGCTACTACAGCCCCTCCGCCGGCCGGTTCACAACCACCGACCCACTTAGGTTTCCCCCTGGGCAGTACGTATACACTGCCAACGGCCCGCTACTTGATGGTGACCCCGCCGGGCTCGGCCTGCGCGACAGGTTGGCCTGCTTTTTCCTCGATGGTGTGCACTGCCTGACGCCCCAAGAGAAGCTGATGAAGGGACAAGCGGACAAGTTACTGAACCAAGTAGGCGAGGCATGCGAAGGCGCACGCAAGGCCGGCAATCTCGCCCAAGGGCTAAACCTTATCGGCAAGGCGTGGGGCTGCAAGTCCCGTTTCCCGAGCGGGGAACTGAAGACTTTCATGAAGAAACCTGCGGTGCCAGGCGATTGCATGGAGTTTTGCTTGGCGGTGAAACAGTGGCTCGGGTCGTGTTTGCCAAAGGGTGACCTCGCCATGCTCATATCCAAGTACAGCTGCTACTCAGAGTGTAAGGGCCACGAGTAGTGTGCAATTGGGTCTCGCCTCTCGCATCTAGGCCACTTGGACAGTGATTTCCACAACTGACACATCAGGAGTCTCGAATGAGCCGCCCCACGGCGTTCAGCAGGCGTGACTACGCTACAATTCTGGCTTTTGGCGCGGTTTGGATGTACGGTCTTGCTGGGGCTGCGCGTTCCGCGTACGCCTTTCCACGCTATTGGTACGAGGCCCTAGCGCTATTCCTCGTTGTGTCGGCGACGTCTTGGGCGGGGCTTACCTATCGGCGGGTGACGTTGTACCTGATGCCGGCCCTTCTCATGCTGTGCCTGTCGGTCATTGCTCTCGCTCTGCTAGGACCGGGCGCCTCAGACCCTGGTCGGATGGTGTTCGCAGCCGCGATCTTTGCTTTGCCCACAGCGACGGTGTTGTGGAAGAGGCACCATTACGCGTCCGGCCGGGGGCAGGCGCCCGGGGTCAATCAGCCGGAGGCATGCGCTGAGGCACGTCCGCGAGCAGAGCAATGACCGCATGGTGACGGCTGGCGGGGACAGTTACACCTACGATGCCAACAACAAGATGACCGCCGCAGGCGGCGACTCGTTCACATACGATTCGAATGGCAACACCATTGGCCGCACCGGCTCAAGCGGCAACGCAACCTGGGGCTATGACTATGAAAACAGGATGACATCCTCTAGCACCCCGCAGGGGAACGCTTCCTTCGTCTATAGTGGAGACGGCTTGAGGGTGAGGAAAGTGGAGGGCGCATACACCGGCAACTACTTGTATGACGGCGTCCGAGTGTATGCCAAGTACGATGACAACTGGAACGAGGCAGCCCGGTTCATGATCGAGGGGGAGTCCTACTATGACCCGCTGGTGGCAGAGCGGGTCGGCGGGAACTGGTATTACCCGCTTTACGATGCGCTCGGCTCCACGCGCAGGCTGATCAACGCAGGGGAGGCCGTGACCGACTCGTACTCGTACGAAGCCTTCGGCGGAATAACCGCCCAGTCAGGCTCCACGTACAACCCTTACAAATATGTGGGCAGCCTCGGCTACTACAGCGCGGACTACACCACCGGTCTCCTCCACCTCGGCGCGCGGTATTTCAATCCGAGTCATGGGCGGTTTTGGGCTAAGGACCCCCTCGGGCGCGACTCAGCCGATACGAATCTCTACGAGTATGTTGGCAATAGGCCTGCGAGTATGGTCGACCCTTCAGGAGCAATGAGCGTGGCAGCAGCTGGAGCACTGCTGTATGTGCTTGGGTGTGGTGGGCTGGGGATGGGGTGGGGAGCGGTACATGGCTCCGTTGAGGCCCCTGGGCGCCGTTGGCCACAGCGAGATAAGTTCATACACTGCGTCTCCGCATGCGCCATACGGACGTGTGGCACGGTGGTCGCGTCGTGGGCCCTCGGGCTACTCAAAGAGGCATTCGACGCGCGGTTTGGGCTGCGGCCCTCAGGGTGGGACCGAGCGGATCTGGCCGCCAACCACGAAGGCGAGAAGTGCGCAAAAAAGAAAGGGACGGACTGCACCGGCTGCTGCAAGGACGTGTATCCCTGTCCAAGCGGCACGCCATGACGCGGCGAACGGCATTCTCGAACCGGGACTATGTCACAATTGCGGTCTTCGCCTCTCTTTGGGCGGCCATGGTGATACAATTCGTGCAAACCGTCGTTGCTCACCCGCGTGCGCTCGGACCTCTCGCTGCCGCGGTTGCTTTCTGGTCGTGGGTCTGCTGGACCGCTATCACGTATCGCCGAGTCGCGTTGTACGTGATGCCAGCAATTCTCCTGGGCTTTGTGGTCGCTGAGGGGCTTGAACTAGTGCCGGCCATTGAGCCTGGGGAGGTGTTTCGGTACGGCGCGGGAGTGCTGATGTTCGCCGTCCCCTGCGCGGCTGTGCTGTACAGACGGAAGTTCTATGCGTGATGAGAGCCTAGCTTGGGCTGACGCAGGAGGCGATTGTCAGGTTGGTTTGCGACGCGCTGTACTTGTCAACCGCACCCCAAACCGCGCGCATTGCTGAGAGCGCCATGAGAGCAGATCCCGTGGCGAACCCGCTGCACATGGTCGAGGAAGACAACTCGTACACCGACTGGGGATACGACAACATCTACCGGCTGACATCGGACGTGAAGACTGGCGGCTCGTCCTACTCGCGGACCTTCTCGTATGACGCTGTCGGCAACCGCACCCAGATGGTCAAGGACCAGCAGACCACGAACTACACGTATGATGCCAACAACAAGATGACCGCGGCCGGCGGCGACAATTACACGTATGACGCCAACGACAACACCATCGGCCGCACCGGCTCCAGCGGCAACGCGACGTGGGGCTACGACTACGAGAACAGGATAGTCTCGTCCACCACTCCACAGGGAAGCGCAACCTTGACGTACAACGGCGACGGGCTCCGCGTCCGCAAGGTGGAAGCCGGGGTGACGAGAAACTACCTCTTCGACGGCGTCCGGGTGTATTCCGAGCACGATTCCAACATGGTCGAGCAGGCGCGGTTCATGATCGAAGGCGATTCGTATTACGATCCGCTGGTCGCACAGCGCATTGGCGAGACCTGGTACTACCCGCTCTACGATGCCCTGGGCTCGACGCGGAGGCTGGTGAACGCGGCCCAAAGCATCACGGACTCCTACTCCTACGAAGCCTTCGGGGGCATCACGGCCCAATCGGGTTCCACCTACAACCCCTACAAATATGTAGGCTCCCTCGGCTACAACTCCTCCGACACGACCACCGGCCTCTCGCACCTCGGCGCCCGCTACTACAACCCGACCGTCGGGCGCTTCAGCACCCCCGACCCGGTGTATGGCGTGTTGCATTTGTACAGATACGCGCCGAACCCACTGAGATATGCAGACCCAGCTGGTGAGCTTGACCCAATCACGGGGGCTGCGATTGCGGTCCTCGCGGGGGGCGGTATCCTGTATGACATAGTTCAAGGACGCTTTGAAGGGGCAGCGAAGCATCAGGGCATCTGCGACCGCGCAAGAAAGGAGGCCGCGCTGGCGGACTGCCCCACCGGGACGGGTGGTGAAGGCACCCCCAAAGGCCAGTTTCGTATGACCGTGTCCTATCCGGGGACACTATTCTGGCCTCCGCTCCACGCAGGTCGTATTGCGACGCACACGGTCACCTGGATGGTACGGCGGGTGCGCAAGGGCAGCGAAGTCACCGGCCAACTTCATGCCCTATGGACTGATATTGATGGGAACCGCCATGACGAGAACTGCGGGACATATTGATAGATCGAAGATCCATGCAGTCACGTGGGCAATCGCGGCGGTGGCGGCAATTTCCTTCGCATTGCTCGTTTATCCGTATGTGGCCTCCAACGTACTCTTGTACAAAGGGGTACTGGCGGTAGAGCGTTCCCAAAGGGCTAGAACGGAGAGCTCACGTGTCTCAGCACTGAACGAGGCTGCAGATACTCTGGAGCAGTCCGTGCGCCTGCGGCGCTCGAATTGGAGGGCGCGATACTTGCTTGCAGGCGTGTTGGTGGACTTGGCGGACTACCAGGCTCGGAACGGCAGGCCCGGCGACGCAGTCTTGCTGGCGAAACGAGCCATCAAGCGCTTTCCTAATATGGTTGACGCATATGTGTCCTTGGGACTGCTGTACGAGAATCTCGGTCGTCTCGACTTGGCAGAAAACGCATACCGCCGGGGGCTGAGTGTATCCCTTAGACTGCAGAGGGGGGTTCCTGAAAGTGAAACCCCATTGGTTATGATGCCGCCAGCAAGACTCAAGGAAATACTGGCGCGTTTGCTCGCCAAGCAGGGCAGAACAGGAGAAGCTGCGGGGCGTCGTTCCCCAGCGCGCCACTGAAGACTTTCATGAAGAAACCGGAGATTCCAGGCGATTGCCTGGAGTTTTGCCTGGCGGTGAAACAGTGGCTTGGGTCGTGTTTGCCAAAGGGTGACCTGGCCACGGGCCTCTCCAAGTACAACTGCATCTCAGAGTGTCGGGGCCACCAGTAGTACGATGTTGGGTACTCGTCACGACATCCGTGCCGGTTGGAGGGTGATCTGCAGTCTTGACATATAAGGAGTCTCGAATGAGTCGCCCCACGGCGTTCACCAGGCGTGACTACGCTACGATTCTGGCTTTTGGCGCGTTTTGGTTGTATGGTGTTGTCGGGGATGCACGCTCCGCGTACGCCTTTCCACGCTATTGGTACGTCGACCTGGTGTCGTTTGTCCTTGTCTCGGCGACGTGTTGGGCGGGGCTTACATATCGGCGCGTGGCGTTGTACTTGATGCCAGCCCTTCTGATGCTGTGTCTCTCCGTCATTGCGCTGGCTCTGCTGGGACCGGAACCGTCAGACCCTGTTCGGATGGTGTTCGCAGCCGCGATCTTTGCTTTGCCCACAGCGACGGTGTTGTGGAAGAGGCACCAGTACGCGTCCGGCCGGGGGCAGGCGCCCGGGGTCGATCAGCCGGAGGCATGCGCTGAGGCACGTCCGCGAGCAGAGCAATGACCGGATGGTGACGGCCGGCGGGGACAGTTACAGTTACGATGCCAACGGGAACACCATCGGCCGCACCGGCTCCAGCGGGAACGCGACGTGGGGCTACGACTACGAGAACCGGATGACCTCCTCGACCACACCTCAAGGCAGCGCCACCTTCGTGTATAATGGCGACGGCCTGCGCATCAGGAAAACCGAGGGCGGCGATTCGTTCACCTACGATGCGAGCGAGAATACCATCGACCGCGCAGCTACGAGCACCCGCCTCTGCTCCTCCCACGCCATCGGCGCGCGGTAGAGCTTGCCGAGGGAGAGGCCGTCGGGTTCGGTGCCGTTGAGGATTGACTCGATGATGTCCGGGGCGAGGAGGGTGAGGCGAAGGACGCGGGCGAGGTAGGAGTTGTCCACGCCCACGTCGAGCGCCAGTTCTCGAATGCTGGAGTACCGGCCTGATTCCAGCAGCGCCTGCCAGCGGTGGGCGCGGGCAATCATCATGGCGAGTGGCTCGTTCGTCCGGGAGCGCAGCGGCAAGCCATCGCCACGGCTCTCCGGCGCGATGATCTCCTTGCGACCGCCCCGGCGCCTGATGCGCAGCGGCACCTGCACCACCAGGCAGTCGCCCTCCAGACGCAGGGCCGCTCCAGCCATTTCGCTCATGCTGCCACCTCCTGCTCTTGCTTCAGCTCCGCCACCAAGGAGGCCAGCCCCTCCGCGCGGATGCGCAGTTCGGCCCGGCCCGGGTACACGTCCACCTGTTTGACCAGCAACTGCACGATGCGCTCCTGCTCGTCTGGGAAGAGGTTATCCCAGATGGGGTCGAGGGACGAGAGCGCCTCCACCACGTCGCGCTCCGAGAAGACCTCGCACTGGATCTCCTGCTCATCCGCCTGCGCCAGCGCCTCCCGGTAGGTCTGAGCCAGGAGCTCGGGTGTCCGCAGCACCGCCCGCAACTGGTTGATGACAACCCCCTCGATCTCCCTGGCAGACAGCGTGCGGGTAGGGCAGGAGTCATAGCCGTTCTTAGCGGCGTGCACGCAGAGGTAGTAGCGGTAGAGCTTGCCGCGTCTCTTGCTGAACGTCGGCCCCATCGCGCACCCGCAGTGGGCGCAGCGGATGATGCCCCGTAGCAGCGCCGGGGTCGTGGCGCGAGTCCGCACCGCCCGTGCGCGGTAGTTGGTTTCGAGGATGGCGTGGGCCTTGTCCCACAGGTCGCGGCTGACAATAGCCTCGTGCTCTCCGGGATAGCGGTTGCCCTTGTGGCTGACCTGCCCGATGTAGAGGGGATTGTTGAGCAGGTGGTAGATGTGGGCCTTGTTCCAGGATGCGCCGGGACGGGTCTGGCCGGTCTTGGTCGTCCAGGACTTGGTGCGGTAGCCGGCGGCGTTCAGTTCCCTCGCCAGCTCAGTCGTGGAACCGGTCTGGATGAAGCGCTCGAAGACATGGCGGACGAGTTCGGCCTCCTGCGCGTTCACGACCAGCCGTTTCCGCTCCCTGTCCACGTCATAGCCCAGCACCGGCATGCCGCCGCAGTACTTGCCCTTGCGCTTGGTGGCTGCCACTTTGTCGCGAATCCTTTCAGCCGTCACCTCCCTTTCGAACTGCGCGAAGGAAAGCAGCATGTTCAGGGTCAGCCGTCCCATGGAGGAGGTGGTGCTGAACTGCTGGGTGACCGAGACGAAAGAGACGCTGTGCCGCTCGAAGGTCTCGATGATCCTGGTGAAGTCCAGAAGCGACCGGGAGAGCCTGTCAACCTTGTAGACCACCACGCAGTCCACACGCCCGGCCTCCACCTCCGACAGCAGGCGCTGCAAGGCAGGTCGCTCCATGGTGGCCCCGGAGCAACCGCCATCGTCGTAGCGGTCGTGAAGGGCAATCCAGCCCTCCTGGCGCTGGCTGGCGATGTAGGCCTCGGCCGCCTCTC
>Ga0315296_10004878_pt1 | contig 10886 bp, 23 predicted proteins | sample YL17G14_18_MG_FD_203921 | JGI IMG/M metagenome (GOLD analysis project Ga0315296, IMG submission 203921) | Sediment microbial communities from Yellowstone Lake, YNP, Wyoming, USA - YL17G14_18 | ecosystem: Environmental > Aquatic > Freshwater > Lake > Sediment | place: USA: Wyoming | collected...
TCCGGCCATTATTCTTTTTTACATCTACATCTACATCTCTATCTACATCTACATCTAGGCGGCACTTTAGTGCGGCAAGACGGCGCACTTTAGTGCGACCGGGCTTTTGACGCAAGTATTCGGACTGGTATCTCGTCCAGTTGCAGATGCTTATAACGCCATAAGGGTCGATGGTGATCTTGGCCTTTTCAACCATCTTGACCAAGCCGACCTTAATTTCATCCTCGGAAACCCCCAGGGTGTCGGCCAGGACGGCATCGCTGTATCCGATCATGTTCCCGAACTCATCTTTCCTGCGATAGACGAGGCCAGGAACCTCCGAGTCGCCGGCCAGCAATAGTAGCCCGATGAATATCCATCTTTGCTCGGGCGTGAGTTCCGCGATCATGGAACCGCGCAGACATTGTTCTATATAGAGCTTGATCCAGGTCCTACGCAATCTTGTTCTCCTGGATGTATCTGGTTTTCGCGTGACAACGAGCACAAAGCCATTGGACCCGGGCCGGCTTTTTATAATCTGGATGATGGCCCTGTTGCGGTGGTCGTCGCCCGCAGCGTTCACAAAAGGTGGGCTTTGTCGACCGCAAATGACGCCTCACAAAATTATGAGCCCGGATCTTTTCTGATGTCCGCCAGGTCCTCGCTCTCCTCCTAGAACCCTCAAGATAATATTCTCTATTTTTTTTATTTTCATAGGCGGCCTTATCAATTTCGGACTGATGATCCGGATTGTTTAAGCGATACTTTTTCATCCTCTCTTTGACACATTCCTTACAAAAATTCAGGTGCCCATCGAACATCATTTTATGAGGGTAGTAGTCGGTGATCGGCTTAACCAATTCGCACTTTCGGCATCGCTTAAAAGGGTATTGGGTCCCCATCGGGTTCTTTTTCCTTGCCGGATTCATCCTCGGGTTCGGCGTCGTCCGGCGGTTCCCCGCCTTCATCCTCGCGCCCTTCCTTATCCCTTGGGCTCTTCGCCAGGAGTATGAGCTGGTGGCCCTCGATGTTGACGTAAGCCGATATGCTGCCGTCGGCGTTCGTCTTCTGGACCGTTCGTAGCGCACCCTCAATGGCGACGAGGGCACCGACGACAAGGTATTTTTCAGCGAAGTCGGCGTTTCTTCCCCAGAGCGTGATCTTATGCCAGTCGGATCGCTGCTTGTTGTCGCCGTAGATCTCCTGGGTGTTGATGCTGATATTGAGGGGGCCCGGTTTCCCTCCGGGGAGTTCTTTGCGGGGCAGGTAGATTGAGCCGACGCGGCCGACGAGGGTGACATGGTTTATAGACCGGACCATAGCCATCAGTCTTTCTTCTTTCGGAGCGATGCCAGGTCGGCCCAGAGGCCGCGGAGGTGGCGCAGCGCACTGATTTCCTTCGGCTTCGGGGGACCGAGCCTGACCTCCTCGGCAAAGTCCTCGGTCTCGTCGCGGCCGATGTTCAGGATCCGGCGGCGGTCGACCCGGAAGCCGTTCTCTTCGAGCAGGAGGTGGTATCCAGCCATCTGGAGCCACATATCGGGCCAGATACCGGAGCCAGATTTAGCATCAATGAGCTCGAGGTAACGCCTATCGACCTTTCCATAGATGTCCATTGTTCCGCCGAACTGATACTTTTCCGAGACGAGCGGCTCTTCGAGCAGGATGGGTTCGATGGTGTGATGGCTCTTCCACTCCCGGAACTTGCTGAAAGCGTTTTCGGCCTGACTGATTTGCCGTGCCGTGTAGTCGTTGAGGTCGGGCTTGAAGTTGGCCAGGTTGCAGAAAATCATTTCATGGACGCACCTGCCAATGATGGCCAGCTCGGCCCAATGCTTGACCGAGTCGATGCCCTGGAGGCCGAGCCTGTTCGCGGCTGGCGCGAGCAATGGCTTTTCGATGAGACCGACGAGCGTCGTTACGCCCGGGAGGCGGACGTGCTTGGCGTTGAAATACTGCTGGTGCTGTCGCGAGTGACGGCTGACCTCAACCTTTTTTCTTGGCCTTGGCATCGCTCTCCTTCTTCATCCGGTTGGCGAGATAATTTTTCATCATCACTCCGAGATTCTTGAGGAGCTGCTCCACGTCGCCGGCGTTGCCGGCTTCGAGGGAAGGGTGGCCGAACTTGTCGCGGACGAAGATGCGGCCGCTCTTGGACCTGGGTTGTGTCTCGGCCAGGAATTTCTTGAAATCCTTGTAGTCGATATCCTGCTTATCGAGGACCATCTTGATCGCCCCGATCGTCGCTAGGTGTTTCTCCTTCTGCTTCTCGTTCATTTCAGGCTGGGGGGTCTCGGCGGCATCGGCGATGTCTTCGCCCGGCTCTTCGGGCTCGGGTTCTGGCCGTTTTTTCCCAGCGGGCGGCTTTCCCGGCGGCTCCTTCTTCTTTATCGAGGGCTGTTCCTGTTGTGCCTCCTGGCCCTTCTTCCGCCACAGTTTTTTTACATGACCCCATTGGTCCGTTCTTCCCTTCGGGTCAAGGTAAGACTCGGCGTGGGCCTTAATCCAAGCCTTAACGAAGGATGGCCTCCACAGCTCGAGCGAGATCCCGATTCCCTTGCACAGACGCATCAGGGCGTTCGACTTGGCCCCCTCGCAAGCGTCCCCCCAAGTCATCATCTTGTTGTTTGGGAAGTATTCCTGTTCACCCAGGGCGTAGCCGGAAATTTTTCCGTTGACCATCAGGAAGAAGGCCCATAGAATTCCGTCCTTATCCGGGTTTATCTTGGGTTCGCCATGCGGAACAATGGCCCAGCCCATCCCGAAGGCATCACGGAGTCTCGAGACGTACTCTACCCACGGCAGATAGATGATTCCGTCCGCGCGGATCTCAATATCCTCATCGTTGACCTTGGCGTAGAGGATATCCCGCTGTTGCTTGCTTAACTCGATAGTTCCGGCCTGGGGGATGAGCTGGGCAATCTGCATTTCATATAACTGCTTCATGTTCATCAGGGCGGCCGGCGGAAGGTCGCCGACATTGACTAAGGCCGTGGACCCGGGCTTTATCTGCTCGGCCGCGTCATCTTGACGCTTGGCGATGGCATTGGGTTTGACTATCATGGGCACCCTCCCTTGGTTCTCCTGATGAGCCGGGACCTGTCCGAACTCATGCGGTCGAGATAAGCCTCAACCCGGTCTTTCTTGAACCTGACCAGCCGGCCAAGCTTGATGTGGGGCAGACCTTTTTTTACCAGCCGGCGGATGGTGGATTTAGAGACATGGAGCTCGAAGGCGAGCTCGTCGATGGTCACGAAAATCATTACGGCTTCCAGAGGTCCTCGACAGTAACGCCGAGAGCCTTGGCGATCTTGATGGCCGTGGTCAGCCGGACATAAGGGACCTTGCCATTGACAATCTTCCAAAGCTGAACCCGGTCCACGCCGGATTTCCTTGACAGGGAACCCTGGGATATTTTCTTGGTCCTCAAGACCTTCAGGATTATATTGTCCATTCGGTTACTCCATTAACAAACTGAACTTGCCATATGGTCAATACCAATCTGTTACAAACATATTAAGAATAGCCGCCGATGTCAAGAGAATAAATCTTTTTAATGAAAATAAGTGTTGTTACTTGACAACATCTTTTCATTGATATATGTTTACTAACGCCAGGGTAATAATAGAGCGGCGGCTAAGGGACCTTAGGGCTAGGGGGTCCCAATGAGTATCTCTAATGCAATCAAGGAGCTACGAAAGGCTCGAAACATGACCCAGGGAGACATCTATCGCGCTACCGGGATAGAACGATCTGCTTTATCCCGGTACGAATCAGGTAAGATCAATGATATGGGCGTCAACAATGCGATCAAAATTGCCCGCGCCCTCGGCATCTCGGTTGAGGCTTTCTGGTCTCTATGTCAGGACCACGACGGCAGCCCTCGAGCTAAAGAAAAGGGGGCTGATGAGGAGCGGGAGCGGAAGTAGTGGGGCTCTATCTCCGGGGAAGCTGGTACTGGTACAAGCGGATGGTCAATGGTCGTGTTTACTACCGGCCGCTGAAGATCAGGAAGGGGCAGGAGTCTTTTCTCTCGGCCCGGCTCTCCCAAGTCGAGGACGAAATCACAAGTCTCCACCTCGGCCTCGACCCGCCGGCCGGGACGCAAGTCCTCCTCTCAGAGTACCGGGGAAAATATCTCGAAGCGAAGAAGCACAAAAAGACCATCGAGTGGGACCGGCAGCGACTTCTCCGCGTCTCCGAGCTTTGGCCTGACCTCCCGCTAAATTTCTACGGCAAGGGTCATGTCGAGGCCCTGGAAAAAAAGCTCTCGGCCTCCGGTCCCGGGGGCCGGACACCGAAGCCGGCGACCCTCAACCGCTACATGGAACTCCTCCGCCACCTGTTCAACCTGGCCATCGAGGATGGGATCATCCGTGAGAACCCGATGCGCTTCTATCAACCTTACGCCGAAGAGGGGACCCGGCGGGCCCTCAACGAGGATGAACTGCGCGCCGTGCTGGCCGCGGCCAGGTCACTCGAAAAGACAAAGAGGTTCCGCCTCCGCCACGTCTTCTATGACCTCATCCTCTTCGCCCTAGCTACAGGAATGAGGCTCTCCGAGATCCTCAATCTCCGGCGGTCATGGATTAGCGGCGACGTCCTGGCCATCCCCTTGTCAGAGACGAAATCACGCCGGCGAGGCCGGACCGCCTCGAAGCAAAAGGTCAAGATCATCAGCCTCAACGAACTCGCCCGCGAAATCATCGCCCGGCAGGGGGGTCACGATGATCATGTCTTTGACCTCTACCGTCGGGATCCGATGGTTATCTTCTACGGTGTCCTGGCCATCCGCCGGATCGCCGGCATCCATGATTTTACTTTCCATCACCTCCGCCACACGGTCTCGACCATCGTCGCTTCTCAGTCCAGCCTGGCCACGGCCCGCATCGTCCTGGGTCATGCCGACCTACGCACGACACTCCGCTACACTCATCCGTCTATGGCCGAACAGAGGGAAACTGTTACAAAATTAGGTACATACCTGAAAGCGTTGACTTCTAAGTGACTGATAGATGATGAGATATAGATGTCAGATAGGGGCGCCGGCCCCCTCTTAGGCATACCCTTTTTCCCCTGGTAATTCCCCATATTGAAGCTGTCAGGAGGCGTCAAGGTCTGCCTGATGATGGCAAAAGGTGTTACGATTTTAGGGACAAGAAAAAGAAAAGGCCCCGTCTCGTTTTGCCACGATCCTCGGACCGGGCGAGACGGGGCCAGGAAATCCCGGTCCGGTTAGATTCCGAGCTTACGGTTGCTTCTGATGTGTTCTTTGAGGACGAGGACGAGATAGGCGGTGAGGCTCATGCCGAGGGCCGCCGCCTTCTTGGTGAGTTCCTTTTTCAATCCCTTGTCCTCCTTCTTCAGCCTGATCCCGATGTCGGCCGACGTCGTGCTCATTCTATTCTTTCCTTTTCAAGGTTTTGATTCGCCATGAGACCGGGTGGTAGATCTGAAATTTCCCGGTAAAGCCGGCCTTCCTCAAGGTCTTACAGGCGGCGGCGTCGACCTCATTGAAGTCGGTCTTTCGTTCATGGTTGTGGATGATGTTTGTGACTGTCCCCATGTGCTGCCCTTTGAGGGCTAGGGCTATGATGATGTCGTGGATGGTTACGGCCACGCCTTTCGGGTTGCTGTCCTCGATGATGATGACTTGGCCGTCCTCGGTAATGAAGATTAGCTTTTCGGACGTGTCCCCCAGCGAGTTGAAAAAAATCTCCTTGAGGAGCTCCGTGAGCTGAGCCTCCGTGTAGAAGCAGGGGGCGGCCGGGGGTGGCGATTGGCCGAGGGCCGTGCCGGACAAGGCAAGGGCGAGGCCGATCAAAAGCAAAACGACGGACGTCCGCGTGTTCATGCCTTGTCTTACTCCTCGATGCTGTAAATGAATGGCGGGTTGTCCCCCTGCTGATAGAACTTGGTCTCGATGGATCGTCCCTCGGGCAGCAGCCGGAGCGCGGCGTTCTCCGTGGTCAGCTCCCCCCGGTCGTAGTTGTCTTGGGCGATCATGCGGGCCTCCTTTACTGAGACGGCCTTGATTTTAACACAACATACGGCCTCGGCAAAGTAGACGCGGAATGTCTTGAGCGGCGTCCTCATGCTGGCCTCGCTTTGGCGATGGCGGCATCAACAACTCCCAATGCATCTTCGGCATCGGCTCCAATGCGTTGAGCCGATGCGCTACTCCGGGGCCGCTTCACTAAATCTTTCAAAAACGGGAGGATGCTATTACAGGCCTCCAGCAAGTCCGGCGCAGCGGCGATTAAGCGGGCGTTGGCCGTCGCCTGTTCAGGAGAATCAGCGGCCTGGGTTTCTAGGCCAGCTTCATAAACGCGGGCGATGATAAGGCAGGGCAGTTCTCTAGTTGATTGAGTACAAATAGTCAGATTAATTCTTTCCCAGGGCCCCGGCGTGTGCTTCGTTTCGTTCATAGCGTTGGTTCCTTTTCCCGCTGCCCGCCATTCGGCTCGGGTCTTACGGGGTGGCCGGACTTGGGACCGGCTCTAGTTCCTTACCCCAGGACCGTTGTCCCGGAGCCCTCGGGGTCAGATGGCGATGTTGATGCTGTGTAGGCCGTTCTCGTCGTTGAACAGTGCCAGCAGGGAAACGCGTTCTCCAATGAGCAGTTGCCAGCCGAACGGAACGACGGTTTGTCGGATGGCGGTCGGTAGGGTGCGCTTGAACGTCCGCACGGCCAGCCGAGCCTCACGGTCAAGTTCTTTACGGGTGTAGGTGGTGGTCAATGTTTCCTCCTTCAGTCGTTCTTGAAATAGACTCTGGGGCGGTAGCCATCCCAGAGCATGATCTTTACTAGGCCAGGCAGGATCCTCCTCAGCCATTTGCCGAGTTTGATTGTCCGGCTTTTCCGATCGCCGGAGAATACTAATTTCAATGTTTCCTCCTTTTGGGGCGGGCGAAGATGCCGTGTCCTTCGAATAGTGCGGTGATGATCGCCTCGAAGATTCCGAAGAGCACGGCGAGGGCGCAGCCAGCGGCGATGAGCAGGCAGGCTAGGCCGAAGGCGTAGATGATATTGGGACGCATGGTCAACCACGCCTTCCCGCATAGGGCAGGTCGCAGGGCTTGATCGGCCAGGTCTTCGGTCCGAGGGAGCGAATCTCGGCTTCGGAAAAGTCCCCCCACTCCTCATCGAACCCCTGGACGTATCCGAACCAGATCACGTCATCGACGACGGAGCCGTCAGCCAGGACGGAGCCGGAGCCGTCGGCGACTTTGCGTTCCTCGACTTTCTCGGTGGCGAACCAGTACCAGCCGGAGAACGACTCCCAGCCCTTCAAGACGAGGTGGTCCCCCGCGTAGAGCTTGCCGTCTTTGGTGTGTAGGTCACTCATTGAATCGTCCTCCTTCAATTGGATTCCCGGCCGCCGAAAAGCGGGCCAGGGTCGGTGGTGTCGGTGTCCGGACAATGTCCGGACAATGTCCAAAGGTGTCCGGACGTCGTCCGGGTCGGGCTCGTCGAGCGCGGCTAGGTCGACAGCCTGGGGGTCGAGGTCGGCCAAGACGTCGACGCGCCGGCCTTCCTCATCGACCCAGGACTCGCAACCGTAGGGGGCCGAGCAAGCGCCCGGGCGGCAGGAGGCGAAGCTCACGCACTCGGCGCAGGGCGTCGGGGCGGTGTGACGGCCTCCCCGCGGACCGCGGAGCTCGCGGGGGAAGGCGGGGGTGGTGTGGATGGTGCGGTTCATGGGTCAGTTCTCCTCCGGATGTCCGAACGGCCTCGAACAATCCGGGTCGCCGCAGGGGCAGATATCGTCCGAGTGATCGCGCTCGGCTTCGATGTCCGGCTCGGGCTCGCCGGCCTCGATGCGATCCAGGCACGCCTCCCCGTCCTGCAGGACGACGTTGCAGAGCTGAACGCAGCCCTGGCAATAGTCGTCCTGGCTCTGCCGGCCAGCGTCGAAGGGAATAGACCTAGTCGGGGTTTCAGGGGTCCCCGGTCCCACTGGCTTGGTGTGGATCATGGCAATATATATAATCGGTCGGGGGCGTCCGTATGTCAAGCTGGGGACGCCCCCCTGCGCGAAGTATTTTAGATTTGTCGAAAGAGAATGGGGAACGCAGGAATAGGAATAGGTTAAAAGATGTGTTATAGTAATGTGGCTTATAAGATAAAGAATAGATTATATGAGGAGAGGGAGGAGGTAAGTTGTACGAGCGAGGGAAGGGGCAGATCAGACGCAAAGAGAGAGAGCGGAGAGAGAGAGCCAGGATCGGGTCAGGAAGGGGTCAGAACGGGGTCAAGTGGACATAATCTCTATTATGCGACGCGGAACCGTCACCCCTGGAGGACGGGTCGGCCCCCTTCGATGAAAAAGAAGGCACCCCCCCTAGTGGGAACTTTCGCCGAGGCCCCCCCCCTCACACATTACCTTCACCCCATCCGTATCATTTTTCATCACTAAATTTTCATCCCTAAATTTATTCCCATTAAAATTTCATTCCTGTAGACCAAGCCTCAGCTAGATCCGCGAGCTCGTCATTGAGCCGGCGACGAAAGTCGCGGTCCAGCCAGGCGAGGCGTCTATAAAAATCTGGGTCGTCTTTCCTGAGCGCGGAGATATTCGGAAGGGTGTTGATTCGCTCGGGCTCGTCTGGAAAATTCGGGTCGAACCGGACGTCGTCTGGAAGATAGGTTAACACGGCGGGTTCTCCGATTTTTTTCCCGCCGAGCGTGACGGCGACGGGGACGAGGTTATGGGTTTTCATCTCACGCCTTTTGATCAATTAGCCAGCCGACTGCCGCCGCAACAACCGCCAGTGCCGCTGCGACAGCAACATCAGCTGGCCAGTCAAACTGACTAACAAGCCAGCAGCAGAACAACCAAACAAGTCCACAGCCGGCCAGTAACGGCCAGCCGACGAGGGCGGTCTTGAACTCATGCTTTTTCATTTGGCTTGGAGCTCCTTCCCGAGCGCGTCGTGTTTCTTCTCGAACCAGGCGATGAATAGTTTTTTGTCTCGGCCGTTTAGTCGACGGCCGATGCCCCAGAAGACGCCGATGAGGGATTCGGATGCCGACCTGGCCGAGAGCTGGCCGGCGATGACCCACGACCTGGCTTCCCGGAAGGCCTCGTTGGCCTCGGCCCGGGCTTTGGCGAGGGTCATCAATTCACCCCTGGGGTCAGGAGGTGGTCAAGGGTTTCCCTCAATTCGGCCATCCCCCGCTCGAGCTCGAGGACCCGGTCGGTGAGCTTGACGATCCTCAGCCCGTCGGCCCAGATCCAGTTCCTATGGACCTTAAGGGCGCGGTCCAGGCGCTCCAATTCGCAAATTTCTTGAGGCTGACCGGGACGCTTATAGGGGGCTCTATCTTCGCTCATGTCCCCATATAATCGGTCATAAAGGGGGCTTTGTCAATAGCCTATTGTCTTAAATGCAAGTCTTGACAAACAAATAATAAACGGTTGTTATTATAGAGATGGCATGAGAACTGCGAGTCAGGAGCGTGTCGTGAGGCGATAAGGTGAAAATCATAAGGGCGAAAGACGGAACCCCGGTCGTCGTCGGGCGGAGGGAATATCGCAAGTCCCATCGCTTTCCTGCGGCCGGCAAGTCGAAGAAGGAGCAGCTCCAGCGCAAGGGCCTCCTCGGCAAAATCCCCAAGTCCGAGATACGGCTCCTGACGATGCGCCAACGTGACGCCATGAAGAACTACATCGAGGCCGGGCTCGACCCCTCGAAGAAAGTCGCGTGCGCCGTCGCCGCCGGCTACTCCCCCACGACGACCGGCCAGGCCATCGACAACGTCCTCTCCAAGCCGTTCATCCGTCAGCGCATCGCCGAGGCCCTGAAGAAGGCCGGGGTCGGTTACGACCGGATTGCCCAGGTCATCGCCGAGGGCCTAAACGCCCTCCACCCGACGGCCCAGCCTCGCTCCGACCCGAAGACGGGCAAGTCCTATATCCCCAAAGACCACACGGCCATCGAACGATACCTGAGAGACGCCATCGACCTCCATGACCTCCGGCCCGAGACGAAAATCCGCAAGGAGATCGACAAGCGCACCGTGACCATTCACCTGACCAGCGAGGACTACGCCGCCCTGGATAAATACCGCCGCATGAGGAAGGAGGCCGCCCTTGAGGCGAGTATTCAAGGTGCTTAGGGTCTGGTGGTGGTTCCGTAGGTTGCGGTGGGCCTGGGGGATCGTTCGCCGAACAGACAAACTCATGGTCGATAAGCCCTCTTGGAAGCGGCAAGCTTTCTGGAGGGAATTCATTTACCACCACGATTTCCGTAAATTCGCCGCTCAGCAGTTCAACCGGGAGATGCTCGGATGAAACTCCGCGACCAGGAAGCCTACATCGACAAGCTCACGTCGAGCGGGCGCTTGCCCGAGGAGATCCGGTCGCCCAAAGATTTCATCGAAAGGACCCTCGAGGACCTCTTCTTCGTCTGTGCCTATGTCCTCAGGCGCGGCAAGAAGATCGAGTACCGTGACCTCAATCACATCCACCGGAAGGTCTGTGATTGGCTGATGGCCGACCCCAACCTCCAGAAGCTCCTGCTGATGAGCCGAGACTCTCTCAAGTCGACCATCGGCCGCGGTGGCATCATCCAAAAATTCCTCAAGCACTCCTACGCCGACGATGAGGCCCTCCTGGGGATCCTCACGGGCGACGAGAAATTGTCGATCGAACACGTCACGAAGATCGAATACGAGATCGAGAGGAACGACCTCATCCAGGCTTTCTTCTCCGGCTTCGTCCCGACCAAACGGGCCGATGCCGAGGCCTGGAACTCGGAGCAGATACGTTGGGGCAGGGTCGGCATCGACACCGGCTCCCTCCGCAAGACCCTGACGGGTCGCCACTACTTCGGGGTCTGGAACGACAACCTGATGAACGAAGTCAACTCGGCCACGGTCGACCTCCGAAAGTGGGCCGTGA
>Ga0315296_10004879_pt1 | contig 10885 bp, 14 predicted proteins | sample YL17G14_18_MG_FD_203921 | JGI IMG/M metagenome (GOLD analysis project Ga0315296, IMG submission 203921) | Sediment microbial communities from Yellowstone Lake, YNP, Wyoming, USA - YL17G14_18 | ecosystem: Environmental > Aquatic > Freshwater > Lake > Sediment | place: USA: Wyoming | collected...
ACTGCCCAGCGGATTATCGAAAAAGGCTATGCCGATGTCGTTCTGGTTGACATAATCGAAGGTCTGCCCCAGGGCAAAGCCCTCGATATCCAGGAGTCAGCGCCGGTCATCGGCTTCGATTCGCACAGCGTCGGCACGAACGGCTACGAGGAAACGGCCAACTCCGACATCGTGGTCATAACCTCGGGCATCGGCCGCAAGCCGGGAATGACCCGCGACGAGCTGGTGCAGACCAACCGCAAGATTGTCGCTGACGTCACGGCCAATGTTGCCAAGCGTTCACCCGGCTGCATCCTTATCGTGGTCACCAATCCGGTGGACGCGATGGCCTATCTCGCTCTGAAGACCAGCGGCTTGCCGAGGAATCGCGTCTTCGGCCTATCGGGTGTACTTGATGGGGCGCGACTCCGCGCCTTCATCGCCGCCGAGCTCGAAGTCTCGGTAACCAATGTCCATTCCTGCATCCTCGGCGAGCACGGCGAGAATATGGTAGTTGTGCCGCGACTGTGCACCGTCAACGGCGTGGCGCTGACCGAGCTCCTGCCTCAAGAAGCCATCGACCGCCTCATCCAGCGTACCATCAAGGGCGGCGCTGAGATTGTGAACCTGCTCAAGACGGGGAGCGCCTTCTATGCTCCTTCCGCGTCCATCACCCGGATGGTGGAAGCCGTCGCCTTCGATAAGAAACAGATTTTGCCCTGCGCCGCTTATCTCGATGGCGAGTACGGGATGAGGGACATCGTGATGGGCGTGCCGGTGAAGCTGGGCAGAGACGGTATTGAGGAGATAATCGAGCCGGAGCTTACGGCAGAGGAAAAAGCAAAACTGGCCGGTTCTGCGGAAGCAATTCGGGAGACCATAAGGTCAATGGGCTAGTTGTGAAGATTAAGTTCCCATTTGCTTTAGATTATCATTACCCTGAAAATAAGAATCGTAAGTTGTCATTCCAGCGAAAGCTGGAATCCAGATGGGGATGGGGTAAAGGTTGGATCCCGACTCTAGTCGGGATGACAAAGGGTGTTATTTTCGTACTTTGTGGTGCCGATGGCAAATCGGCATGAAGGATTGCGAGCGAAGCAATCTCAACGCCATTATCAGTTTTGTTGAGATTGCCACGTCCCGATGGAATCGGGACTCGCAATGACAGACCGTTGTAAGGGGGTGAGGTCAATAACCCCGCGAGAAATCAAAACTAGCGCCATCACCAGGACCGTCGCCGAGCTCTGCCTCAAGGCGAACCTTGAGCTGGACGAAGACGTTCTGGCCATCTTGAAAAAGGCCGAACAGGCGGAAGAATCGCCGCTGGGCAAAGAAGTCCTCCGCGACATCATCGAAAACGCCCGCATCGCCCGGGAAGAACGCCTGCCTCTCTGCCAGGACTGCGGCATCGTCGTCATCTTTCTTGAGGTCGGGCAGGACGTCCACGTGACTGGCGACCTCTACGAAGCCATCACCGAAGGCGTCCGCCAGGCTTATACCCGGGGCTATTTGCGCAAGTCCATTGTGTTGCAGCCCCTCTCCGCCCGCGCCAATACGGGCGACAACACCCCGCCTATCATCCACACTGAAATTGTCCCCGGCGACCGTCTCAAAATTGCCTGTCTCCCCAAGGGGGCGGGCACCGAGATGATGAGTCGAGTAATCATGCTCAAGCCGGCGGACGGCCGGAAAGGCGTCATCGATTTCGTTGTCGATACTGTCCGTCAGGCCGGCGGCAACCCCTGTCCGCCGCTTATTGTGGGGGTGGGTATCGGGGCGACTGCCGAAGTGGCGATGCTTATTGCCAAGAAAGTTCTGCTCCGCAGGGTAGGGGAGCCCAATCCCGACCCCGAAGTTGCCGGGCTGGAGGCAGAGCTTCTGGCTAAAGTCAATGACCTGGGCATCGGGCCGCTGGGACTGGGGGGTCGCACTACCGCCTTGGCCGTCCACGCTGACGTCAGGCCGACGCACATCGCCACGCTCCCTGTTGCGGTCAGCCTGCAGTGCCACAGCGTGCGGCATCGGGAGGCGGTGCTCTAATGGACGCGATACGCATTACCTCGCCGCTTGATGATAAGGTGATTGAAAAGCTCCGGGCGGGCACCCGGGTGCTCGTCTCGGGCGTCGTCTACACGGCGCGCGATGCCGCCCACCGCCGCATCGTTGAGGCTCTGGACAGGGGCGAGAAGCCGCCCTTCGACCTGAAAGGGCAGACCATCTATTACGCCGGACCAACACCGGCCCGGCCCGGTCGGGTCATCGGCTCCATCGGGCCAACGACGGCAGGCCGTGTCGATGTGTATACTCCCCGACTTCTTGCCGAAGGCATCAAGGCGATGATTGGCAAGGGCAGCCGCTCGCCGGCGGTGCGGGAAGCGATTCAGAAGCACCGGGCGGTCTACTTTGTCGCCACGGGCGGCGCCGGCGCTCTGCTATCCAAATTCATCAAGCAGGCGGAACTGGTCGCCTATGAAGACCTGGGCACGGAAGCGGTGCGCCGACTGGTCGTGAAGGACTTTCCCGCCATCGTGGCTGACGATATTTATGGCGCCGACCTGTTTGAGCGGGAACAGGCGAAATACCGCCGGGAGGGCTGAGATGGAAGATTGCGTTTTCTGCCAGATTATCGCCGGTAAGATACCGTGCAAGGTCGTTTTTCAGGATGATGAGCTCCTGGCTTTCCATGATATTCACCCCATGGCGCCGACCCACATCCTTATCATCCCTAAGAAGCACATCCCCTCCCTCGCGGAGTTGCCCGATGAGGAGACCTGTCTTATCGGCGAGATGGCTAAGGTAGCGACTCAGCTGGCAAGAGAGCAGGGTATCGCCGAAAGGGGCTATCGTATTGTCGTCAGTTCGGGGAAAGAGGGTGGGCAGGTGGTACCCCACCTCCACATGCACTTGCTGGGCGGGCGAAAGATGTCCGACCGTTTGCACTAGGCGTGCTGTTTGTATCTCAGGTAGGTCAATAGCCCGGCGATGCTCTTGGCATCACGGATTTTGCCCGATTGTATCAGCCCGGAAATCTCAGCGATGGGCAGGCGGACCAGCTTGATTTCGGTGGTGTCTTCTGCGCTGAGCGGGCTGGGGACAAGGTCGGTGGCGAGGTAGAGGTAGAGGAACTCGGTGCAGTACCCCGGCGCCGAGTAGAAGCCGCCGATGCGCTCTACCTTCTTCGGCAGGTAGCCGGTCTCCTCGCGCATTTCCCTTTGCACGGCCGCATCCGGGTCTTCCCCGGCATCGATGCCGCCGGCCGGAATTTCCAGGAGCTCTTTTTTCGCCGCCTTGCGGAACTGCCTCACCAGCAGGACGTTGTCCTTATCGTCAATCGCGATGACGGCAATGCAATCGGCATGCTCGACGATTTCGCGGGATTTCTGCTGGCCGTCGGGCGTCTGAACGGTATCGACTCTGAGTTTGAGGGCGCGCCCGGAGTAGATGAGCTTGCTGGAGACGGTCTTTTCCAAGTCTAAGCCTCGACTTTGTAGACCAGGGCGACCTCGTCGCAGTCGGGGAACTTGGGGCAGCGGTAGCATTCCGTCCAGATTTTGCGGGGCAGGCTCATCTTATCGACCTGCAGGAAGCCCATCCGGGCGAAAAAGCCGGGCTGGTAGGTGAGGCAGAAGACGGTCTCAATGCCAAGCATCTTCGCCTCTTTCAAGCAGGACTCGATGAGCTTGGCGCCGAAGCCTTTGCGGTGGTGTTCCTGGGCTACGGCGGTCGACTTTATTTCCGCCAGGTCGGACCAGGCGACATGCAGGGCGGCACAGGCGATGACCTGGTCGTCCTCCCGCGCCACGAAGAAATCGCGGATGTTCTCGTAAATCTCGCTCAACGGCCGCGCCAGCATCTCGCCTTTCTCGGCGAAGGAGTTTATCAGCTTGTGCATCTGGGGAACGTCTTTGATGCGAGCTTTGCCTATGGTGACCAACTATCTCTTTCCTTTCAGTCTCTGCTCCAGCGAACCATAAAACAAGTCCCGGGGATGAATTCTCAGGAAATGGACGGTGTGCGGACTCAGCCTGATTGTTACCGTATCGCCGTTCGCCAGCGCCAGATTAATCTGTCCGTCGATGCTCATTGAGGGCTGATGGACCGCCTTCACCTTTAATTCTACAACAGACGCGGCCGGCAATACCAACGGGTAACCCAGGCTCAGGTGCGGCACGACGGGGGCCAGCACCTTGTCCTTCGATTGGGGATGGAGGATGGGACCGCCGGCGGCCAGAGAGTAGCCGGTGCTGCCCGTCGCCGTGGCCACGATGACGCCATCGGCGCGGTAGATGGTCAGCAGTTGCCCGTCAATCCTGGTTTCGACGTGGACGAGCCGGGGAATCGCCCCCCGCCCCACCACGACATCGTTCAGGGCGTGGAAGAAGACCTTATTGCCCACCGTCACCTCGAGCATTGCCCTCTCGTCCAGCCAGCCCTTGCCCGCCAGCAGGTTGGGAAGCTCCATCTCCGCCTCATCGGCGCCCAGTTCGGTCATAAAGCCCAGAGTGCCCAGGTTGACGCCGGTGATGGGGGTGGCGGCAGGGACGACTACCATGGCGGCGCGGAGGATGGTGCCGTCACCGCCCACGCTCAGAAGCAGTTCGGTGCCTTTCAGCTGGGCGCGGGCTTTATCGGTTTCCCACGCCGAGCTAATCCAGGTGGTGATGTGGCGGGAGTTCAAGAACTGCTCCAGGCTCTTCGCCTTGCTGATGGCCGCGTCCACTTTGGGATGATATAAGATGCCAACTCTATTCATCGGAACAAGAGCAAGTGTAGCAAGTACCGTTTTGAGTGTCAAGCTACGGGTTTGAAAGCCATTGAAATCGGGCGAATGGCGGCAATCTCAAATCTGGATGAGTCCGCAGAATGCTTCAGACGGGCTAAGGAGTGGTTTGACAGCGTCTATGTGGGGCTCTGGTACAATTGTATTGTGTTAGAGGGTAGATGCCGGAAATGCGGCTGTTGCTACGTGGGATGGTCGTTGCGCTTTCCGCGTCATCAAACGTGCTCCAACTGCGGCGCCGCCCTGGAGCTTTACGAGGATGGCAAGCACCTCGCCACGGGCTATTCGCCGTTCACCGCCGAGAAGTATACCGTCCAGTCCCCGGACGCCGACCGCTCTCAAGAGCCGGCCGATAATCGCTGAAAGTCAGTCCCTCCACACTCAGAGTGTTTTCTCTATCCAAGCCTGTGCTATAATAGCCTAGACTGACTATGGTAGGCGAACGGCGCAAAGCAAGAGGGGTCGCTCTGCAAGCACTTTACGAGCTGGACAGAAGCCAACACGACCTGGACAGTGTCGTCAACCGGCTTCTCGCTGAGGTGGAGCTATCGGAAGAAAACGGCAGCTTCGTCCGCGAGCTGGTGAACAAAGTCATCGAGAACAAAGAGAAGCTGGACGAGCACATCAAACGCTTTGCCCCGGCCTGGCCGCTGGCGCAAATCCCGGTGGTCGACCGGAACATCCTCAGATTTGCAATCTTCGAGATTTTATTTGATAATAAGGTGTCAATCAAGATTGCGATTAATGAAGCTGTCGAGCTAGCGAAAAGGTTCGGCAGCGATAGCTCACCAAAGTTCATCAACGGCGTCCTGGGTTCAGTAAGTGCTCTCGTGAAGGATAGAGCAAGCTAAAAGGGAGGTAGAAAGTGGCAACCATTTTCGAGCGTATCAAAGCAATCGCCGTGGAACAGCTGGGCGTTGAGTTAGACCAGGTCAAGCCCACGGCTAGCTTTGTTGAAGACCTCGGCGCGGACTCCCTCGACCTCGTCGAACTGATAATGTCCCTTGAAGAGCAGTTCAGCACTCCCACCCGGAAAGTCGAAATTCCGGATGAGGATGCGGAGAAAATCGTCACCATCCAGGATGCAATCGATTACCTGAAGGACCTCGGCATCGAAGATAAGTAGCTGAAGTCCGAACCTGTTAATTGAATTTGAAAGTGCCGAGTGACCCTTCCACAAAGGGTCACTCCTTTTAACTGGCACTTGAGCCTACACTCAGCCCGTGGTTTTCTGCTTTATCATGTCCCACTTTGTGCGCTAGTGGTGCGACGCGCCGGTTGGGGGATGGCTACCGCGGCTCTTTCCGGGGGCGCGGACGGCCAGGATGACGATTAGGGCGATGATATTGGCTGCCAGGAAGGTGAGAAAAGCCCATCGGTAGGTCTGCATCGTGTCGAACAGGAATCCCGCCGTGAGCGGACCGGTGGCGCAGCCGACCGCTTGGGCCAGGCTGACCATGCCGATAATCGACCCATAGGAGACCAGCCCGAAGTTGACATTGACCAGCATTGACATTGTGGGCAGCCAGCCGCCGTTGCCCAGTCCGTTGAAAATAGCATAGAGCCAGACCAGTGCCACGGACGAGTCTTCCTTCAGGCTCAGGAGGAAGATGACGCCGCCGGCGAGCAGAGACAGGCTGATTGCCCAGGCGAACCGGGGGTGGATGCGGTCGCAGAGCCAGCCGAAGATAAACTTGCCGATGGCGCTCCCGATGCCCAGCCCGACCAGGGCGATAGCGGCTTTGGACAATGGGAAGCCGATGTCCTGGAGGTGGGGCACCTGGTTCTGGCTCAGCCCCATAGCGCTGTAACCGCCGAGGAAGAAGGAAACGATAAGGAGCCAGAACGCCGACGTCTTCCGTGCCGCCTTCAAGGTGATTCCTTCCCCAATCGAAGAGGACGGTTGACTGGCGTCCCCATTCGGTGCCGTTTCACTGCCATACTGCTGTAGTCCCATCTCCTCCGGTCTTGTCCTCAGAAAGGGTAGGGTGAGGATAACGGGTATCCCGGCACTGGCGCCGAGGACCAGGTAAGCGGTGCGCCAGCCGAATGACGGGATGATGAAAGCGCTGAGCAGTTGCGCGACGAGCAGGATGCCAACGCCCAGCCCGGAGGACATGATGCCGATGACCATACCGCGCCGTTTCTTGAACCAGTTGCAGACGACGGCGCTGGCCGGCACCGGGCCGAAAGAGGTCAGCCCGATTCCGATGAAGGCATAAGCCAGATACAGATGCCAGAGACCCTGCAAGCGGGTGAGCGAAACAAAGCCGAGACCGGCGAGCACGGCCCCGGTAGCGGCGACTCCCTTAACGCCAAAGCGGTCAATCAGGCTGCCGACTACCGGTGACGAGAGGCCGGTGAGCAGGAAGAAGATGGTGAAAGCGGTCATGATTTCCCCTCGCCCCCACCCGAACTCGTCCTGGAGCGGCCGGACGAAGAAGCTGAAAGCGCCGACACCGCATGCGGACATGATGAGGAGATAGAGGAAAGCTACGGCCAGCATCCAGTAGCCGTAGAACAACTTAGGTTTTGAGGAGCGCGTTTGAGCCAAAAACAAATCCCTTCCGGGTCTTCAGTGCGAATTGAGACTATTATACCGAAATCGCGGGGTCGGGGCAATCTGGCGGGGACTTTCGTGGACCAGGGAGCGTTCTAGCGGATAATCCTTATGATGAGCAGGATAATCGGGGGAATCAGCAGAGACGTAAATAGAATCACGGGCAGGCTCGCCCCGGCAAGCTGAGCGATGAGGGCAATCACGCTACTCGCAATCGCATAAAAGATTAAGTCTTTCATCTTTGGCTAATAAAGTCTATCACATTTCACGAACATCGGGATGTCTGATTTCTTGTACTTACGATTGTCCTTCTGGGGAAGAGGCTGTGAGTATAATACCCAGCAGATATTGACAACCTATACTCCATTTCATTTCGATTCACCGCTGGATACCCCACCCTTCAGCTGAAGGGCTGTGGGGAGGAAAGCGGATTCGCCGAGAGGCGAAGCCAAAGCGGTTTTACTACTAATTCCTCTCCCCCGCGAGGGCTTCGCCGTGAGCTCAGCCGAACGGAGAGGTTAGAGCCTGCCCTGAGCCGAAGCCCTGAGCGAAGCGAAGGGGTAGCGAACGGGTGAGGGGGCCGACCAGATGCCCCCCAGCTTGCTGGGGGGTAGTCACTCCCGACCTGGTCGGGAATCCAGGAATAGTGAGGCAAGATAGCAACTGGATTCCCGCTTTCGCGGGAATGACCGTGTGGTTGAGATTGCCACGCCCCGATTCCATCGGGACTCGCAATGACAGTGGATGGTCAAATCGCCCTGGTGTAAATCTCCCTGACGTCCGCCTCCGTCAGGTTCCTCGGATTCGGGATGAAGAGCCGGCTCTGCTGCATTCCGCCTGCGACGAACTTGTCCATGTCCTTTTCCGTGATGCCGTATTCGCCCAGTCTACTTGGTATGCCAACGGTCTCTAACAAGCGGAACAGGTGCTCCACCAGCAGGCCGGCGGCCTCGTCATTGGTCAAGCCATCGATGTTCTCGCCCATCACCTGGGCAATGCGAGCGTACCTGGCCGGACTCGCTGTCTTGTTGTAATCGACGACGTAGGGCAGCATAATGGCATTGGTGCGGCCGTGCGAGAGATGGTACTCCGTGCCCAGCACGTAGGCCAATGCGTGGACCGCCCCCAGCCCCCCGCTACCGAAAGCCAGTCCCGAGATGGTGGCGCCCAGCGCCATATTGTAGCGCGCTTCCAGGTTTTCGCCCTTGGCGCAGGCAATCGGCAGGTACTCCCCGATGAGGCTGATGGCTTCAATCGCCAGGACGTCCGAGAACGGCGTGGCATTGACCGAGACAAAAGTCTCGATGGCGTGAACGAGGGCGTCCATACCGGTATCGGCGGTCACCTTCGGCGGGCAGGAGACCGTGAGCATGGGGTCGACAATCGCCACGTCTGCCAGACCAAAATCAGTAAAAATCACCTTCTTCGTGTTTTCTTCTTCATCCGTGATGACAAAGTTGCGGGTAACCTCACTCCCCGTCCCGGCGGTGGTGGGAAGTAAAATCTTGGGCAAGCCACGCTGCGATACCTTATCAAACCCGGCGTAGTCAACCACTTTGCCGGGGTTCCTGGCGAGAAGCGCTGCCCCCTTAGCCGTATCCATTGAGCTACCCCCACCGATGCCAATGACCAGGTCAACCCCCTCCTCGCGCACCAGCCGACCGCACTCGTCCACAATTCTTGCCGGCGGCTCCGGCACAACCTTATCAAAAACGATGAAGTCTATTCTCTGGGCTTTTAAGGACTCCTCAACACCCTTCAAGTTGCCCGTCTTGAGCACTCCTTTGTCAGTGACAATCAGCGCCTTCTTCGCGCCGAATTTCCCGGCTTCCTTGCCCACCTGGCTGACAGCGCCGTTGCCGAAAACGATTTTGTTCGGCGAGAAGTAGTTGTTCATTTTGGTCATCATGGCAATAGACGGTCTCATCTGTGTTCCCTCCTGTCGAGAAAATCCGTCCTAGTTTAGCACAAAATAGGAACAATATCAGCAACCTTTGCACGAGGCGGTCCGGCAACGTGTCTGGAGACGCCACTTAGCGTGAAAATGTCAGGATGTTAGAGGGCGAAGTCCTTCTTAATTTACAGCTGTCATTCCGTTCCCGTATCCAGTACGGGACAGGACTTGATACGGAATCCAGATATTTAACATACCTGGATACCGACTTTCGTCGGTATGGAGATAGTGTGAGTCTATTTTCGCAATAATGACACTTCGTGGAAGGCTCAATGAAGCGCGTGCTGGAGAAGTTGCGCTTTTGGCGGCTGCCCGCCATAATAGACGCAAGACCAGCACATAAGGAGGCTGAGATGAACCTTTGCGACCTTTCCGGGAAAATTGCCATTGTTACCGGCGGCAACCAGGGCATCGGTTTCGCTATCGCCCGGGGGCTGGCCGACGCCGGTGCCACCGTAGTCATCGCTTGACGCCTTCCCCACTACCCTCTACAATAATCTTGGTGCGCCGGGGTGGCGGAATTGGCAGACGCAGCGGACTTAAAATCCGCCGGAGTAAAATCCTTGAGGGTCCGAGCCCCTCCCCCGGCACCAAGGAGCGCTATGCCCTGGGTCATCATCGCTCTGGGCTACCTCCTCGGCGCCCTTCCCACCGCCTTCCTCGCCGGACACTTCCTCAGGGGAGTCGATATCCGGCGCGTGGGCGACGAGAATATGGGCGCGGCCAACGCTTACCATCAGCTTGGACCCGCGGTAGGCGTAGTCATCGGTGTGATTGACGGTGCCAAGGGCGCGCTGGCAGTTCTCCTCGCCCAGTCCGCCGGTCTCTCCCAGCTTGCCGTCCTCTCCACCGGAGTAGCGGCGGTGGCCGGTCACAACTGGCCCGCGTTCATCGGTTTCCGCGGCGGCAGAGGCGCCTCAACCACCATCGGCATACTGCTGGTCACCTCAACGGGACCCATGCTCATCCTCGCTATTCCCACGCTTGCCGCTCTTATCATCAAAAAGAACACCACCACCGCCCTGGCCGTCCTTTTCATTTCCCTGCCCTTCGTCAGCTGGCTGCTCCATATTCCGGGGCTCCTGATTGCCTACGGCATCGCTCTGCCCTGTCTGGTCGGCTTCACCCATTACCTGCGCGTTCGGGGCCGGGTGGTTACCCAGGCATGACCAGGGTTGTCATTCTGACCCTTCCAAAGAAGGGGAAGAATCCGTCTGAGACGGATGCTTCGCTTCGCTCAGCATGACAGGTGAGCGGCACCCCTAGCATACTGATGACTTTTCGACTAAACTATCTATATAGAGGTATTGTTTATGACACAGAGACACGGCCTGGTCCAGCTTTTCACCGGCGAGGGGAAGGGCAAGACTTCCGCCGCCCTGGGCACCGTCTTGCGCGCCTCCGGCCACGGCTTCAGAACGTATATCATTTTCTTCATGAAATCAGAGTTGCCGCACGGGGAAATCGCCGCCCTGCGCCACCTGACCAACGTTGAAGTCGCCAAATACGGCGGGCTGAAATTCGTCAACCCGGACCGCATCAAGCCGGAGGATATCGCCAAAGCCGGGGAAGCTCTGGCCGCCGCCCGCGAGGCGATGCTCAGCGGCAGGTA
>Ga0315296_10004880_pt1 | contig 10884 bp, 10 predicted proteins | sample YL17G14_18_MG_FD_203921 | JGI IMG/M metagenome (GOLD analysis project Ga0315296, IMG submission 203921) | Sediment microbial communities from Yellowstone Lake, YNP, Wyoming, USA - YL17G14_18 | ecosystem: Environmental > Aquatic > Freshwater > Lake > Sediment | place: USA: Wyoming | collected...
TGGTACTCCGTGTGATACGCAGAATGTCCAGATAGTCTTATTTCCACTCACCTATTCTACCACCTCATCTCGCTATCACGACATTCACCCACGTGCAAGCACGTGGGACTCTGCCCTTCGGGCTTCACTGGATTCCCGCCTTCGCGGGAATGACACAAAAATATTATTAAGCACTACCCGAATATCTATTTACAAAAGCCTTAGCCGTCGATTCTTTTAAATAGAGCGGAGTCAGGGAAAGGGCTTCATCGCTCTGGCCGCGCTCAAGGCGACCCGCCGAAAGGCGGGCTACTGCGGCGCCGCCCGGCATAGCGTCCACTGCCCTGACCTTTGTTTTTAATGAGCTATCTTCCTTAATTATCATCTGGCGATATACCTCTGCCCCGCTTCCGACTAAAACAGCGGGTTCCTTTAACATCCCTGATAATTCTCTAACAGTGCCGGCAAAGTACGCTCCATCCTGAATAACTACACCATCTCTGACGCGATAGCAGGCAGCATAGACAGCATCCCTGGTCCCGGCACTGATGACGGCACAAATCAACGGAGATTCATCGCGGGCAGCATACGCCAGAGCTGCCAGAGTGGATACGCCGGCTACCGGCTTTCCCGTGCTGAAAGCCACCATCTTACCTACCGTCACCCCCACCCTTATGCCCGTCCAGGAGCCCGGCCCCAGACCCATCCCGATTCCCTGCACATCCTTGAGACCCAACCCGGCGCTCTTAAGAGTAGAATCAATATTATCGACAATCTGCTCAAGGGAGTCAGTTTTCGCGGGAAAAATAAAGTCCGCCAGGACACGGGAGCCATCAGTTAAACCCACGGCATTGACGTAACCCGATGTATCTATACCCAGCACTATCATGGTAAACCCAACTCCTTAAACAGACCGGCGAACCTGCCGCCGGACGCCGAAAACGCTATCCGCCGTTTCCTGGCCGATAATACCTGAAAATCAATTTTTAAAAGGTCGGCGGGGAGCAAGGAAAGAATTTTTTCCGCCCACTCGATAATTATCACCCCGGACTCGGCACGGTAGAGATAGTCCATAATGCCTATCTCGAAGCCATCATCGATACTGCCGAGCCGATACAGGTCCATGTGAAAAACAGGCAGGCGACCGCGATATTCGTTCACCATGACAAAGGTAGGGCTGTTGACCTGCCGCAGAGGTACGCCCAGTCCGGCGCAGATGCCACGCGTAAGCAGAGTCTTGCCGCAGCCCAGTTCACCAATTAAAGCGATAACGCTGCCAGCTTCGAGGAGTGCCCCCATCCCCTTGCCGAGAGCCGAAGTGGCGGCGGGGCTATTGCTGAGAAATATATAGCTGTTCTTGTTTAAGATTGTTTTTAGACTCCCTATGTCATTTTGAGGCCCCGATTCCATCGGGACGAAGCAATAACAAGGTAATTATCAAACTACCTCTTTATGTCCACTTGACGATAGTATAACATAATGGTAATCTGTGTTCTATAAATATGGTTAACGAAAATATCAGTCCAAACCCGGATGAAAGCCGTCGGATAGCCACCACCGACGATATCGAGGTATCAACGTACCTGGAAATCGCCAAGGAAATCGGCGGCGAACAGTCGGCGGTAACCGAAGAAGCCGTCTCCGGCGCCGAACGCGAGGCTATCATCGTACTGGACTTCGGCTCCCAGTACAACATGCTGATTGCCCGGCGTGTCCGTGAGGCCCAGGTCTACTGCGAGCTATTACCTCATGACACGCCCTGGAAAAAGATAGCTCCACTCAACCCCAAGGGGTTCATCCTCTCGGGCGGACCAGCCAGCGTCTACGAGCCGGATGCCCCCCTTGCACCAGCCTACGTTTACGAAAGCCACCTGCCGGTGCTCGGCATCTGCTACGGAATGCAGGTCATCACCAAGCAGCTCGGCGGGCAGGTCAAGCCGGGCACCAAGCGCGAATACGGACACGCTGTCCTGCACCTGAGCCAGGTCGACTCCCCATTGTTCGCCGGCCTGCCCGAATCAACACCGGTGTGGATGAGCCACGGCGATAAAATCGAGGAAATGCCGCCGGACTTTCACACCCTTGCCTACACAGAAAACTCACCCTATGCCGTTATCGGCAACGGAAGCAACATTTTCGGACTCCAGTTCCACCCCGAGGTAGCCCACACCCCCGAAGGAAAAACCATCCTGAAGAATTTCGTTTACAAAGTCTGCGGCTGCAAGGGCAACTGGACGATGGGCAACTTTGTCAGCGAAAGCATGGCCCGCATCAAAGAACAGGTCGGTGACGGCAGGGTAATCAGCGCCCTCTCGGGAGGGGTAGATTCTTCGGTGGTGGCCACGCTAATCCACCGGGCTATCGGCGACCAGCTTACCTGCATCTTCGTCAATAACGGCCTACTGCGCCGCGAGGAGGTCGAAAGGACACTCAGGGTCTTCAAGCAGAACCTGGGCATGAGCATTATCTATGTCGATGCCAGCGACAGGTTTCTCAACCGTTTGAAGGGAGTGACCGACCCGGAGGAAAAACGTAAGATAATCGGCGAGGAGTTCATCAGGGTTTTCGAGGACGAAGCCAACAGGATAGGCAAAGTGGACTTCCTGGCGCAGGGAACGCTCTATCCCGATGTCATCGAAAGTATTTCGTCCGTCAGCACGGCCTCCGCCAAGATAAAGTCGCACCACAACGTCGGCGGCCTGCCCGCCCGCATGACCCTGAATCTGCTGGAGCCTCTGCGCTATCTCTTTAAGGATGAGGTGCGGCTGGTAGGCAAGGAGCTCGGCCTGCCGGAGGAGATGGTCTGGAGGCAGCCCTTCCCCGGCCCCGGCCTGGCGATACGCTGCATCGGGGAGGTCACCAGAGAGAAGCTGGAAATCCTGCGCGGGGCGGACTTTATCCTGATGAACGAAATTAAGAAAGCCAAGTACTACCGCCAGCTCTGGCAGAGCTTCTGCGTCCTGACCGACGTGCGGTCGGTAGGGGTGATGGGGGACTTCCGCACCTACGGCTATCTGGTGGCGGTGCGCGCCGTCACCAGCGAGGACGCCATGACGGCAGACTGGGCGCGCCTCCCCTACGATTTGCTGGCGCGGATTTCCAACCGCATTGTCAACGAGGTTTCCGGCATCAACCGCGTGGTGTACGATATAACCTCCAAGCCACCATCTACTATTGAGTGGGAGTAAGATTATTTTTAATAATAGTATCAGGAGTGTCAGGTGTGAATGATATCACTTGGCCTGATGTAGTCACTGCGATCGCTGCTGCTCTCTCTTTTTTCATCTTACTAGCTGCAGCAATAATTGCGAAGCGAGAGATCAACTGTATTGATCGAACTAGAGAAGCAGAACTTCTTGTAGACCTTTCAAGACGTTGGAATGAGGAACAACTAACAGAGTCAAGAAAAGCAGCACGTAAATATAAAAGTGATGCAGAACTAAGAGATGCGATACAGAGATTGAGAGAGAATAACGACAAAGAATATTACGATTTGGTCAGGTTGCCAGATTTCTTTGAAGCTTTAGGAGTTCTCGTCAATAGTAGTTGTCTTAGCAAACAATTGACAAAAGACCTTTTCGGTACTGTAACAAAGTATTACTATAAACTCTATGGTCCAACTATAGAGTATCTGCGTGAAGTCCACAATGATAAAAACATTTACATATGGTTTGATGACTTAGCAGACAGATTAAACAAAACTGATTAGTGGGGCGTCCAAGAGGGGCTTCGCCTCTCTTCCACATAGTCATTGCGAGGAGTCCCGACAAGTCGGGGCGACGAAGCAATCTCTATGACAGTAGTATGGGATTGCTTCGCCTCCTTCCCGTTGGGAAGGATGGACTCGCAATGACAAGTTGGGAAAAGGGGGAGTGGATTCTGGCCCTCGGGCTGAACTCGGGCTGAAGCCTGCACCAGGTTGACAGGGAAACAGTGGTTGATAGATTGCTTCGCAATGACACCAAAATAGGAGGTGAGGTGAAGTGAATAGCAAATTAATCGGGTCAATATTCTGGGCGCTAGTTGCGGTTTTCATCCTAGTGTTAGGCGTAATTTTTGTTCCGGCGCTCAATGAACAATCGGCGAAGGTTGCTCCTTTTGGTTTGATTTTCCTGGGGGTGGCCTTCCTCGGCCTGGGTGTGACACTGATAGTGCTGACCGTAAAGCAGAAAGTCGAGGGCAAGCTCAAGAAGTTCTTACTGTTAACCGGGGCTTCCGCTACAGGACTGCCCGTTTTTGCCATATTATCCAATGTCTTTTACGCTTTACTTATTTACTTCTTTGGGGAGGATGTCTGGGGTTCTGTTGGAGACGAGCCTTTCTTCTTCATCCTTGCCACCGTTGTCTGCCCGATAGCCTTTCTGGTAGGCGTCATTGGTACTATAGTGCTGGCAGCTAAAAACAACACAAGCGTTCCGTCGGGAACATCTCAAGGGGGTAAGGTAGAATAAATATACTGGTCGTTGGGAGTGGGGCCAGAGAGCATACGCTGGTATGGAAGCTGGCACAAAGCCCTAAAGTCAAAGAGATATACGCCGCCCCCGGCAACGCCGGCACGGCGCGCTTGGCCCACAACCTCGATATCAAAGCCGAGGATGTCGAGGTACTGCTGAAAACGGCTAAAGACCTTAAAGTAGACCTTACCGTGGTCGGGCCGGAAAATCCGCTGGCTAAAGGTATCGTCGACCTTTTTCTCAAAAGCGGCCTGGCTGTCTTCGGCCCAAGCCAGAAAGCCGCCGAAATAGAGTCGAGCAAAGTGTTCGCCAAAGACCTCATGCAGAGACACGGCATCCCCTGCGCCAAAAGCGCCAGCTTCTCCGACTATGAACAGGCGAAAGCATATATCCAGAATCAAAAGCCTCCCATCGTCATCAAGGCCGACGGACTCGCCGCCGGCAAGGGAGTCATCATCGCCGAGTCCATAAAAGAAGCCCGGGAAGCCCTCGCCAGCATGATGCAGGCTAAAGCTTTCGGGACAGCGGGGGATAAAGTAGTCATCGAAGAGCACCTCTTCGGCCGGGAGATGAGCTTCTTCGTCTTCACCGACGGCAGGACGATAGCGCCCACCGTGCCCGCCTGCGACTATAAACGCATCTTCGATGGGAATAAAGGGCCGAACACCGGCGGCATGGGCAGCTACAGTCCGCCCCAATTTTATAACGAGGTACTGGGCAATATCATCATGAAGACCATCATGGAGCCGGTCGTCCTGGCTATGGCGGACGAAGGCCGACCCTATAAAGGCGCCCTCTACGGCGGCCTGATAATTACCAATAATGTGCCGAAAGTGATAGAATTTAATGCACGCCTCGGCGACCCGGAGACGCAGGTTGTCCTGCCCCGGCTCAAGACCGACCTGGTGGACATCATGATGGCGGTGGTTGATAATAAGCTTGATAAAATCAAAATCGAGTTTAATGATAATGCCTGCGTCGGGGTGGTAATGGCGTCGGGCGGATACCCCGGCAACTATAAGACCGGCTTCCCTATCAGCGGCCTGGACGACGTCGATAAAGAAATCATGGTGTTTCATGCCGGCACCAAAGCAGGAGGTGCGGGGCAAGTGCTCACCAGCGGCGGGCGGATTTTAACCGTGGCCGCCATCGGCAAAACGCTGGCAGAAGCCAGAGAGAAGGTCTATAAGAATATTGCCAGAATTAATTTTGAGGGGTGTTATTATAGGAAGGATATTGCTCAATTTAAGTAGTATGGGGAGTTTTAGAGGGGCAAAGCCCCTCTTCACTAAAGTCATTGCGAGGAGCACATTCGCTTCGCTCAGTGTAAACTCCGTGACGAAGCAATCCCGAAGTAACAATCAAGCGATATGAGGAATGAAATAGGAATTACCGGAAGGTGAAGATGGTGATTGCCACGTCCCGATTTCATCGGGTCTCGCAATGACAGAAACCAGAGAGTTAGGTAAAACGCAATGCCGTTAGTAGCAGTGGTTATAGGTTCAAAATCGGATGCTGAGGTAATTCAGTCGGCGCTGGACGTGCTGACCAGCCTCGGCATCGAGCATGAGGTCAATGTCATATCCGCCCACCGCACCCCGGAGAAAGCCAGAAAATACGCCCAGTCCGTAAAGGAGCGCGGTATCGAGGTTATTATTGCGGCGGCGGGGATGGCAGCGCATCTGCCCGGCGTCCTGGCCAGCTGGACCACCCTGCCGGTAATCGGGGTGCCCATGGCCAGCGGCGAGCTTAAGGGGGTGGATGCCCTTTATTCTATAGTCCAGATGCCCGCCGGCATACCGGTGGCCTGCATGGCGATAGGCAGCGCCGGGGCGAAAAATGCCGCTTACCTGGCGGCCGAGATTCTGGGGCTGAAACATGATAAAATTAGACAGGCCTACGAAAAATACCGGAGCGAACTTCAAGGAATTTCGTAAAGAGGAAGAATATAGACAATGTTTTAATGTCATTCTGAGCGAAGCCTGCTTGCGCTAAAGCTTCAGCGAAGGCAAGCGAAGAATCCGTGACCATTCCCTTAAAGGACGGATTCTTCAGTCGTCCCGACTATGTCGGGACTCTTTCAGAATGACATTGATGGACACTCTCAAAGACGTAGTTTGAATTAGCTATCTGAATCGGAATAAAGTTCGTCGGAAGAATCGGCAGACAAAGGAGACGGTAATGATAGAGCGGTACTCCCGACCCGAAATGAAAAAGGTATGGTCAGACGAGAACAAATACAACAAATGGCTCGACGTAGAGATAGCCGTCTGTGATGCCTGGGCTGAGCTCGGTGTTATCCCCCGCAATGCCATACCCAAGATAAAGCTGGCTAAATGCAATCTCAAGCGCATGGAAGAAATCCTCAAAGAGACCCGCCATGATATGACCGCTTTCCTCGGCTCCGTAGCCGAGAGCATCGGTAAGGAGTCCCGTTTCATCCATTTGGGCCTTACCTCTTCCGATGTCATGGACACAGCCACCAGTCTCCAACTGGTCGAAGCTTCCAACATATTAATTCAGGACGTTAAGGACCTCACAGCCATCCTGGCGCAGAGGGCGATAGAGCATAAATACACGTTGATGATAGGCCGCACCCACGGCGTACATGCCGAGCCTACCTCCTTCGGGCTGAAGCTGGCGCTCTGGGTCGAAGAAATGAGGCGTAACCTCCACCGGCTTACCGAGGCAAAGAAAGGCATCTCCGTGGGCAAGATTTCGGGGGCCGTCGGCACCTATGCCACGGTAAACCCAGAGGTCGAACAGAAAGCCTGCCGCAAGCTTGGCCTCGACCCTGCCCCGATATCAAATCAGGTACTCCAGCGCGACCGTCATGCCCAGTTCGTGACCACGCTGGCTATCATGGCCGGCTCCCTGGAGAAGTTCGCCACCGAAATAAGGGCTCTGCAGAAAACCGAGATACATGAGGTCGAAGAACCCTTCGGCGCCGCCGCCGACGCGGTGACCACCGGCTCATCAGCCATGCCGCACAAGCGCAATCCCGAGCTTACGGAGAGGGTCTGCGGCCTGGCCCGACTGGTTCGCGGCTTCGCCCTTACCTCACTGGAAAATATCGCTTTATGGCACGAACGAGATATCAGCCACTCTTCCAACGAGCGCATTATCCTCCCCGATGCCTGCCTGGTACTGGACTACATCCTGGCACTTTTCACCTCGGTGATGAGAAGGCTACAGGTCTACGCGCACCAGATGAAAAAGAATATGGAACTCACGCGGGGCCTGGTCTTTTCGCAGAGAGTTATGCTGGCTCTTATCGATAAAGGACTGAGTCGACAACAAGCCTACGAGATAGTCCAGAGAAACGCCATGAAGGCGTGGAAGGGAAACAGGAGCTTCCTGACCCTGCTTAAAGCAGATGCCGAAGTTACCGCTGCCATACCATTAGAAGAGCTGAAAATACTATTCGATTACCAGTACTACCTGCAGCATGTGGATGATATTTTCCAGAGACTGGGCCTGACCAAGAGCCAATGGCAGGGAAGCATCCCGGAAACTACGGAGCTCGGGCCGATGGCGATATAAGCCGGTGTCTCAAGAGCATTTGTAAGGGAATAGCTTTAAAGGTGTAAATCGATGGATAATCACGAACCTACCGTATTAATGAAAACAGACCTGCCACTGCCCCTATTTATCCGCGGCAAGGTTCGTGATACATATAACCTGGGCAGCCATCTGCTCATCATAGCTACCGACCGCATCTCAGCCTTTGACGTAGTGCTTCCCAGCGGCATCCCGCTTAAAGGACACGTGCTCAACCGCCTTTCTTCTTTCTGGTTCCGGCGCACGGCCGATATAATACCCAACCATATGACCGAAGTTATCGACGATGTGCACAGCCTCGATTCCTACTTCCCCAAGGAAAGCCGCTTTGCCTATCCATCGTATCTGAGGGGTCGCTCTATGGTCGTCAAGAAAGTAAAACGCATACCACTGGAATGCGTGGTTCGCGGCTACATTTCGGGGTCGGCCTGTGCGGAATATAAGGAGCGAGGCACCGTCTCGGGGAAATCCATGCTCGGTGGCTTGCAGGAAAGCCTGGAACTAAAACAGCCGCTATTTACCCCAACCACCAAGGCAGAGACCGGCCACGATGAGCCCATCACCGGAAAACAAATCATAAAGCTAATCGGCCTCCGTACTGCCCAGGAATTGGAAGAGAAGAGCATGGCGCTCTATAAGTCCGCATGTGAATATGCCCTGGGTAAAGGAATCATCATCGCCGATACCAAATTCGAGTTCGGCATCGATAACGGCAGGCTGATACTGATAGATGAAATTTGCACTCCCGATTCATCACGTTTCTGGGATGCCAGCAAGTATCAAGTAGGACAGTCTCAAGCCAGCCTGGATAAACAGCCCGTCCGCGACTGGCTCACTGCATCCGGCTGGAATAAGGAACCGCCCGCCCCAACGCTGCCCCCGGACGTAATCAAAGAGACATCAGAGAGATACGTGCAGGCCTACGAATTAATTACCGGCCGTAAGCTGTCAATCCTGGAGTAAATCTCTACCGTTCCAGAAACGCCTTGGTGCTGGGCAGCTCCCCGGCGATACGTTCATCAATCCTGGTAGCGGCGTCCAGGGCCCGTCCCAATGCTTTAAAGAGCGCTTCCGCCTTATGGTGGTCATTGCTGCCGTATAAGACCCTGGCATGCAGATTTAGCCTGGCTTCGATAGCGAAGGATTCCAGGAAGTGGCGGACAAGGTCGGCAGGAAAGCCGGACAGGTCGTTGCCACTGAAAGGCAAGTCCAGAACCGCATAGCCCCGCCCGCTAATATCTAAAGCCACCGTTACCAGTGTTTCATCCATGGGCACTGCCACACTAGCCATGCGCACGATGCCGCGCTTATCTCCGAGTGCTTTTCCAAAGGCTTGTCCCAGACAGATAGCAACATCTTCGATAATATGATGCGTATCGTCACCGGTGGCTATTAGCTTTATGTCAAATAATCCGTGCCGCGCCAGCTGAGATAAAAAGTGGTCGAAAATTCTGATTCCGGTATTGATATCCCACCGGCCGCTGCCGTCGATATTCAACTCCAGATTTACATTCGTCTCTTTTGTCTCTCTTCCTATAATAGATTTCCTGCCTTCGTCCAGCAATGATGCCATTAATTTCATGGCCCCCTTTAAAAATGTTCCGCCGACCGGTATTTTACCGGTACGCGTCCTCTGGTAAAGCGGACGGCTGCATCCGATTTTTTCCGCCATCTGCTGGTCAGAGTAACCGCGGCTGTTCTGTATATGCACTATTTTCTTTAATATTTCATCAGTCGAGTCCATGATATTCTCCCTTCGACACGCATGATATCTTACTGTTAACTATTATAACATATATTGATGATTTGTCAAGATATTATTATCGATTTGTTAACTATTGTAACATATTAATTTATTGATGATGTTACTTTATGGCTTGAACCGAGAATCCATACACCCACCCTACCCAAGATTCTTCGCTTCGCTCAGAATGACAACAGGGAGATTCTGGATTCCAGCTTGAGTTTATCCCGATTTCATCGGGGCTGGAATGACAACAGGGGAAGCGAGAGTAACACCAAACCGTTATTAACCACTAATAGAGAAAACTGAATGCCCATTCCATTTCTGGCTAAAGCTAGGCTTCCAGTTCACGGAGGGCTTTTAGCAGGGCATCGGTGTGCTGCGGCTTGCCCACACTGATACGGATGCTGTTCTTTAAAAACGGCCTATCGAAGTAACGGACCAGGATTCCCTTTCGCTGGAGTTTCTGGTGAAGCTCACCGGCGCTGCCTTTTAAAACGGCGCAGTAAATAAAATTCGCCTGAGACGGGTATGGTTTTAGCCATGATATCCTTTTAAGCTCAGCGAACAGCCTGGACCTTTCGCTAATGATAGCCTTCACCCTGCCTTGCAAATAGTCAAGGTCAGCCAGGGACTCACGTACGGCAATCTCAGCGGCGACGCTAACGTTATGAGGGATTTTTATCGCCATCAGGTAACCGGCAATCCGCGAGGGGAAAATGCCGTAGCCAATCCTCAATCCGGCCAGTCCGGCCCACTTGCTGAACGACCGCAGCACCATGAGATTCTTATAACGGCCGGTCAAAGGCACGACCGTCTCTCCGCTGAACTCATAATAGGCCTCATCAACGACAACGGGCACGCCGGTTTCGATAATTTCCAGGATATCCTGACGGGGTACGATATTACCGGTGGGGTTATTGGGGGTGGCCAGGAATATCAGCTTGGTTCTGGGGTTGATAGCCGCTTTAATCCCTTTAACATTTACGGCGAAATTATCGTCCCTGTTAACGTTAACAACAGTGCCGCCGCATATCTCCGTGCTGAAACGGTAAATATCAAAGGTCGGCACGCAATTAATCACCTCGTCGCCGGGTCCGACAAAGAGTCGCACGATGAGGTCAATCAGCGAATTGCTGCCATGAC